>Ga0302186_10000066_pt1 | contig 96732 bp, 53 predicted proteins | sample II_Bog_E1_2_FD_198782 | JGI IMG/M metagenome (GOLD analysis project Ga0302186, IMG submission 198782) | Peat permafrost microbial communities from Stordalen Mire near Abisko, Sweden - II_Bog_E1_1 | ecosystem: Environmental > Terrestrial > Soil > Wetlands > Peat | place: Sweden: Abisko...
AAGTATAATAAGTCAAGTGATCCGTCAAAGCCAGCAAGCCCATCTCACTTTCACCTTTACAGCTCAAACCTCCCCATCAGTTGCACAAATACAACTAGAAAATCATCTTCAGAATCTACGTAAACATGGCTCAATTACACTTGTACCCCCACCGGGTAAAAAGTTTCTTTACTTCATTGACGATATCAACATGCCTGCAGTTGAAGAGTATGGTGCTCAACCACCTATTGAGATGTTGAGGTTGTTGTTAGGTCATCAGGGAGTATGGGATCGTAAAACGCATGTTTTTAAGCAAGTTGAAGGTGTGGAGATGCTTATTAGTGGGACATATGGACGAACTGATCTACCTCCTCGTTTCTTACGTTTCTTCAATACTCTCTATATCCCTGAGCCAGAGGAAGAGTCATTAGTCTTGATATTTTCTGAAATAACTAAAGGATTCTTCCAGCGTTTCAAGTTAAAATCAGAAGTGATGGATATGATTTTGAACCGTTCACTCGTCAATGCTACTCTGAATCTTTATACAATGATACGTGCTGAATTGTTGCCAACACCAGAAAAATCTCACTATCTTTTCAATCTTAGAGATGTTTCTCGAGTCTTTCAAGGTTTGGCCTTAGCAAAACAAGCAACTCTCAGTTCTCCATAAATATTGGTCAAACTGTGGGTTCATGAATTTCAAAGAGTTTTTGAGGATAGACTTATCAACGAGAAAGATCGTCTATTTCTACGATAAGAGCTAAGTAAAAAGGTGGCCGTTTCACTTAAGAGCAATCTTACTCAAGAATCCCTTTTCGAGAATCCCATTTATTTTTGCAGTTTTCTTAAAAAAGGAGTATAAAAAAAAGATGTGTCTTACTAATAAGTCAAAGACTATACCAAACTTGTAAAAATAATGAACTAATGTATGACTGACTAAACCAGCATGAGCCTTGAACTGTTTAGTGATGCTGTAGCTCATGTTACTAGAGTGGCACGAGCACTTCAATTCGAAAAAGGGCACATATTAGTGGTAGGGCTCAGTGGCTCCGGAAAACAGTCAATGATTAAATTAGGAGGAGTAATTAGTCTGTGCAAGATGGAAGAAATAGAAGTGAGAAAAAACTACGGGCGGAACTAATTTCGCTAAGATCTCTTTCGTATAATGAAACTTGCTGCCTTCTAAAACAGGCAAGTGTGCTTCTTGTTTCCAGAGCATCAAATGAGCAATGAAGCTTTTCTTGAAGATATTAATAATCTGTTGAGCAGTGGAGAAGTGCCTTGCATGTTAAACAAGGATCAACTACTTGAAATCAATCAAAGCGGAGGATATTAACAGTTTATCAGGCGTATTGTTATTAACTTGCATGTAGCACTTACTCTTTCTCCAACCAGCACTCAGTTTCGCTCACGTTTACGAAATTTTCCTAGTCTTATCAACTGTTGCTCAATTGATTGGGTAGATAAATGGCCTGAGGAAGCTCTTCGCAGTGTTGGTAATGCTATACTTGAAGATCGTTCAGTTAACGAAGGATGTGTTTTTGCTCACAAGGAAATCTAAGATTTGGCTGATAATTTTTATAATCAAACTAAGCGAAAGGTGTTTGTGACTGCTCGTAACTACATATCACTTATTGAAACATTTAATCATCTGCTAGGGACACAGAGGCTAAAGCTCGAGGGAAATATTGGCAAATTAGGAAGTGGGGTTCACAAATTGGATGAGGCCTATGCTATTATTGAAGATTTAAAGGCAAAACTAACCAAAATGCAGCCTATTCTTCAAATTAAAACTGTTGAACAGGAGTAGTTGCTAAAAAAGCTGGAAGGTGATCGGTTGTAAGCTAGTCAAGTTAAGGGTATTGTGGAGTAAGAAGAAAAGGTAATTTCCTAAAAAACAGAAAAAGCTTTAGATGAAAAAAAGGAAGCAGATAGAATTTTAGGCTAAGCATTACCAGCACTGCAGGCAGCCAACTAAGCCTTAAATACTTTAAACCGAAACGACATCTCATAAATCAAAATGAATCAAAACCCACATGCTCAAGTTAAATTTACATTGGAGTGTGTGAACGTGCTACTGCAAGAACGATAGGATTGGGAATCTATAAGGAAAACTATCTCGGACGTAAACTTTATATCTCGTCTAAAAGGATTTGATGTTTATCATATCCCTGCTCGCGTCGAGCAGCAGATTAAAGTCAAACTCAAAGGTAACCCTAATTTTAAGCCTGCTGAAATAAAACAGATAAATTTTGCTGCAAAATCCCTTTGCGAGTGGGTTTTGGCCGTTGTAAGCTTCAACTAAGTTAACAAATAGATAGTGAAGAAGAAAGAAGTTGTTAAAAGACTGAATGAGGAACTAGAAGTTGCCAATAGATTGCTCCAGGCTAAGCGAAATGAACTTTCAGCAATTGTTAATAAAGTAAAGTAGCTTTAAATTCTTTTTATTCGCAGTAAGGAGGAAAAGGAAAAGTTGGACGCTTAAATTGTGTTGACAAAAACCCGTTTGACGAATGCAGAGCAGCTGACCTAAGGTCTTAAAAATGAAAAGATCAGATGGCAAAATTCACTTGTGCAACTTAACTAAGAGCGTAGTAACATAATAGGGAATGTTTTCATTGCTACTTGTTGTGTGGCTTATACTGGACCTTTCACAAGTAAATTTAGATAAATATTTTTGTAAAAACTGATGATAAAAATAGAGGAATTAGGAATAAAAACTAGCGAAAAATTTAGCTTGAAATAAATCCTTGGGGACAACTTGGAAATATCTTAATGGATAAACTGTGGACTTCCCAAAGATGATTTGTCAATAAGCAATGGTATTTTGGTTAAAAATAGTTTGCAAAATCCGATCATGGTTGATCCTCAGCTTCAAGCTAGTAAATGGATACGTAATTTATAAAAGCGGAATGAATTAGTTCAATTAAAAACTGGAGCAGATGGACTACTAAAGAAATTGGAATCAGCATTACGCTTAAAGTATCCTATCTTGTTGTAAATGTCAGACTATAATATTGATCCTACTTTGGATGCTCTACTATCAAAAAATTATTAATGTACCAATGGTAGATACTTTGTCAAGCTAGGAGACAGTAAAATTTAAGTAGAGGGAGCTATGAAGCTCTATGTTTATACAAAAATAGCCAACCCGCTTTTTACCCCCGAAATTTTTATTAAATTGGCTGTTATTAATTTTACCGTCACTCTAGAGGGGCTTGAAGATCAACTATTAGCTGCTGTGGTTGAAAACGAGATACCTGAAGTATAAACCAGTAAACGCGAGTTAGTCCTAATAATTTCTAAGGGCAAGCTCACTCTCGCTCGAAATTAAGATAGTATTTTAGCTCTTCTGAATAATTCTCAAGGTTTCATTCTTGATGATGTGGAACTTATTTCCAACTTGAAAGAATCCAAAAAGGTTAGCAGTGAGGTTAATCGTAGTTTAGAGGAGAGTGAGGTTCGCAGTCAGGAAATTGAAACTGCTAGAGCTGTCTATAAACCAGTAGCGGTAAGGGGAGCTCTACTTTATATGATTGTGAGCGAATTGTCAGTAATAGAGGCTATGTATCAGTTTTCATTGGAATATTTCGCTCGAATTTTTCGCAGTGTCTTGATAAGCACTTCTTCAACATCGAGCACTGATGATAGAGTGTCTAGTTTGCAGACTGCCCTAACAAAAACAACATATCTTAACATATCTAGAGCTCTTTTTAACCAGCATAAAAAAATATTTTCCTTTATCATAGCCTGTCGCATTGCTGCTGTGCCCAAAATTTAATATGATTATTTCAATAGAGGAAGCTTCGCACTTCCCAAGACTGATAAAGTCAAAAAAGACAAATAGCAAGTGAAGCCTATCCCGGGACTGGCCATTGAAACAATAAACGCATTGCTGGATCTCAGTAAAATATTTCCTAATAAATTGAATGAGATATTTTTACATGACAAGGATCTACTTTCTGTTTTTAACTAAAATCCGCTTAATTTTACTCAAACAGAAAATTTCAATAAACTCCATCCCAATATTAGTTTCTTTTAGTAGTTGCTATTAGTAAAAGTTCTTCGACCTGAGCTTACAGGTGAGGCGATAGGTGACTATATTAAAAAATAGTTGGGAGAGGTCTTCGCTAATTCATCACCTCCAACCTTAGTATAAATCTACAATGACACTGAAAACAAAGTTCCATTAACTTTTGTACTTTCCGTTGGAGCTGATCCTTTGCAAGGATTAATGCGTTTAGCTCGTGATGAGGGAAAGAAAACTGAGGATATGAGTGTGATTTCTTTAGGACAAGGACAAGGTCCACCTGCTCTTCGGGCAATTGAAATTTCAACAAAATAAGGTCGATGGGTAGTTTTGCAAAATTGCCATTTGGGAAAATCATTTTTGCCTTCTCTTTAAAAGAAGTTAGATTAAATCAACTAAAGCCAATAAATTCACAACGATTTTCGCTTATTCTTAACTGTTATGCCATGCGACTATTTTCCAATTTCCATCTTACAAAATTCACTTAAGGTAACCAGCTAACCACCTCGTGGCATTAAAGCTAATCTTAGAAAACTAATTGCCAATGTTAATTGGCAACCATCAGAATAGCAACGCACTTTTGCATTTAATTTGTGTCTTTTCCACGCAGTAGTACTTTAGCGTCGTAAATTCGGTTCGCTTGGTTGGAATATTCTTTATGATTTCAATGAGAGTGATCTTTAAACAGCTTTGACTGTTGTGGCGAATTTAGTCAGCTCTCAATAGGATATTCCTTACTAAGCCATATAATATTTTGTGGGAGAGATAGTATATGGAGGAAGAGTTACCGATTAGTTTGATCGGCGTTTACTTAAAAATCAGCTCTATGACTATGTGAGTTTTGAAAGCATAGAAAGACCACGCGTTAAGCCAGGAAATCCTTAAGATTATCTAGCCTATGTTAATGCATTGCCTGAATATGATGATCCTACTATCTTTGGTCTCAACGACAATGCTCAGAAAACTTAACTTATGAAAGTCACTAATGAAACATTATCAACAATTTTGCTGTTATAACCTCATTAAACAAGCACAGGATCAGGCTCAGATAAAGTTCTTACTTTGATAAACGATATTCTCTCAAGACTACCTCCATCCATTAAAAGAAGTGAATAGCGAAAGACAATCGATGCTATCGATATTTGCCTTTTGCAGGAATCAGTACGTTTTAACAAGTTGCTATTATTTATAGAAAAAACATTAAAAGAGCTACTACAAGCCACGAGAGGAGAGGCCCTTATGAGCGATATGCTTGAAAAAATCAATCAAAGCTTGACTCTTAATCAAGTACCCAAGGAATGGGAAAAGAGAGCTTATCCATCTATGAAACCCCTTGCTTCTTGGTTTGAGGATCTTCTGGAAAGAGTCAAATTCATTAAGCAGGGTGTCCTTGAAAAACCAAAACTGTATTGGATATCTGCTTTCTTCTTTCCTCAAGGTTTTTTGACATCTGTCCTTCAAATTTACGCTAGAAAAACAAAGTTACCTGTGGATTCACTAGCATTTTCTTTTATTTTTAAGCAACAAACTGAAAAATAATTTGCCGAAAATACACCAGCCGATGGATGCTTTGTCTATGGTTTATACTCTGAAGCCTGCGCTATTGATTTCCGTAGTTCAGTACTTAAAGAATCATCTCCAGGAGTATTAGACAGTGAGGTTCCTGTAATTCACTTCAAGCCAGTTCAAGCTATTAAAAATGAGATCAGTTATACCCACTATTAATGCCCATTATATAAGACAAAACGAAGGGCAGGCACTCTATCGACTACGGGCCACTCAACGAATTATATTGTTTCAATTGTATGTAAATCAGAGATAGAGTAAGTGCACTGGATTAAGCGTGGAGCGGCTTTCTTCTGCAGTCTTGAAAAATGAGAAGACAGGACATGATTTTATATCATTAATATAAAAGATTACTAACTTTTATAAGCATTTTCCAACAATGATGGATAACTTTGACACAAATTCACTTCTGATAAAACTTAAATAATAATTGTTCTATTTTTAAATTTATTATAATTGTATGCATCAACCAGCCAAAAACAAACATGTTTCGCAAAATATAGAAGAATAATTTGCTGAAATTATCAGTGAAAGATAGTTTAATAACCTTAGCGAAGAGATAGGGTGGTCACCCAAAATAAAGGAGCACATTTTTGATGGACTTTACCATTCGAATTGGGCAGATAATTTATATAAACCATTTAATAGATTAAGCTAGGATTAGCAAAATCATTCCAAGTATGAGCATTAATATCATCAATGGAAAAATGAGTAGCCTCCCAAAAAATTTGAATAAACTTATTCGAATGTACTAAATTTGGTTTAGAAATTATAACAAGATCGGCAGACAGAAAAACTTACCAAAAAGAATTATATTGGAGGGTCTATTTTTAATTACAGTCAAATAAATTCAGTACTGTAAGGAATCAGCAACAATTATAAAAAATAATCCTTGAAAATAGTTAGTAATTAAAGGCAGTCAGCTGCTATTGTTCCATAGAAACATATTTCAAGGCAAAAAATATAAAATTTAGACAGGTAGCCAAAAAATAATAATATTTCAGTAGCAAAATTGCAATATGAAGATGAATTATCGAAAATAGAGGGTCTCAAAATATAAAAATAAATATAAAAATAGATAGAAGCTAAAAAACATGTACTGAAGGCCTCTGCAAATCTCAGTAGATATAATTGTTTTGTAAATTTAATTCACCATCCCCCAACTCGATTAAACAAAAGTTAAATTAAAAATTAGTATCCAATAAAAATACAAAGCGCTTAAAAACAAGCCAAACCATAGAGCAGTCTCTTATTACAAAACAAGCCATAGAAGAAAAAAGTAGAAAGGTTTAAGCTCAATATTTCTCAAGTATTAAAAATTCCGCCCAGATTATTTTTAATATTTTACAGTGATAACTATCATCAGATTGTTAGACTTGCCACTCCATAAGAGATAAAAATGCTTGACGAATATCGTAGTGAAGCATTATAGAAATAGGAAGCTCTTAGCAAGCTTAAAAAAAAGCTTGCTTAATCGGGACCCTAGTTAATCAATAGTTTACCCTCTCTATCAAGAGAAAAACTTTTTCGTGTGCTTTATGAATAGGATGTCTAGGTTCAAAAATGGTTTAATGATCATTGAAACAGTACCCTGTGCTCCAAATTGAAATGGAAATCCTATTATTTAAAACAAATATTATTGTTTAACTATTGTCGATTTTAAATACATGAGGCATTCATAACGTTTTAATAAAAAATAAATCAACAAGTTAATCTATTATTTTATTTAAAGTTTATGATTTTATTGTTTCTATGCTAAATTATTTTAGTTGTTAAGAAAACAGTGAATGAAATTTTCAGCATCAATTTAAAAGTGAAATAATATTAAAATAAAATAAATTGAATGAGGTTGTTAGTTTTATTGTATTAGAGAGAATTGAGTATTATTAGTCATTTCCCATTACAAATTCATAATTTTGCGAATTGATGAAAAGGAATATTAATAGAATCAATATTCGAAATTAATTGATTATTCTAAAATTAAACAATGGAAGAAAGTGGATTACCAACCATTAAAGACATGTATAATTGCACACGCTAAAATTATGACTACAATGTCATTCGCGCATATGAAGGGCTTCATAAAAATTTATCAATTAATCCCAAAGCTACCAAAAAAAATCATTATCTTGAATAGGCTATCAAACTAAACAACTCTCCAGGACCAGCAAGTAAATTGATATATATGTAGATAACGCTAATCATCAAGAATAATGGGCCAAAAAGAGTATCTTTCAATGTAAGAGAGCTTAGAAGGTAACCTATCTAGATTTAATCTATAAAAAGGAAAAAAAGTTTAATTTCCCTTCTCCCAATCACTATCAAGTCAGCATGCGCTGGCCTCAAAAGAAAGAACAGCTGACAACCATTTCATAAAAAATTAATTTTACTGATACGTGTGAATATTCAAGCATCAAGACTCCAGGCCCAGGCAACTATAACATTCGAACTCATCTATCAAAAGGGAAATTAGATAAAAAATGGACTGTTAATGAACCATTAAAACCAAGATAAGTCTGTACAGCCTAAGTGGGAAGCTATATTCCCATCAGCCAGGAGTATAATACTTTTTCTAAACATCAACTCCAAAAATGCTCAAGTCATGCATCACTTCCAAACAGTTCTCCTGAAAAATTGTCCAGATCAAAAAAATAAAATCAATTTCCAGGACCTGGAACATATTCTACTGTGGCCTTTTGGGAGGGTAAATAAACTCCTAAAAAAAATGAGAGCAATTTTTTCAAATACTTATCAAAAGGACCTACTCCAACTGTATATCATAGCTGATAAAATAACTTTACTGTTTATTATTTTTATATTTATCCTGTTTATTAAAGCAATATACTTCATTTTATCCTACAATTCAATACTTGTGAATTAGCTTTATTTCAGAATATAAAATGGCAATTTTGCTTTATTTAATATCTATTTTGTAAGTTATAATAAATTGAATGACTTAATAATTCTCAGCTGCTCCAAAGGTCGTAAAGCCGAAAAATAAATATAAAGAGGAGCCATAAGTTGAAGAGGAAGATTAGATGTACAATCCTCTTATCAAGCAAACTCATTTATAACAACCTCATGTGGGATAAAAGAGTCTTCAGAGGAAATACCTATTCCGCTATAGTTGTCTCAAAGAAAAATGATCCCTCTGCTCTGGCGAGGGCAGCTCTACCAATAACGGCTTAGAAACCTTCACAGTAAGCATCAAATTCTTTTTAAGGGAACCGAAGGGCTAACATCGAAATATTTACAGATTAATTTGTTGAATCTTTAACAGATAAGCCACCAAAATACGAGTACGGTTCGCAGACGCTGCCACTTCCATAAAGCACAATAATACGACATTCTTTGGAACAAAGAGAAGGAAACGATATGTAAACTCATAATTATATAGATAAACTCAAATATGGGATAATTAACTTTTTGATTTTGATTTTGAAGTGTAACCATTACTCAATGTTTTATGTGGAAGAACTTTATAAATCAGTCGAATGGAGGTTTTGCAAGAAGAAGAATTACGAATAATGAACAACCGGCAACAGTAATTGAAACTCTATGAAAAAGAATCTAGTAAAAAAATTCAAAATATGTACGATCAAGAAGAAAGGTTGTAGCAATAAAATGTAATTATGGAACAACTCAGCTAAAAAATATTCATATCTTTAAAAAATAAAAAGAAAGAAAAATTAAAACCCATAGAAAAATTTTCTCGAGAGTGATTGCAAAGCAGTATCTTAGAGACATAAAAATTAACACTCTGAATTATATATAAGGGAACGGATTCTTTAGAAATGCCATTGAGCTACGATTAATAAGCTAAATAATGCCCATTCTTTATAGAGAAACACTTGCCATTGCTCATTAAGAAGCTCAGTATCTCGACGAATCCTATAGTAAGTTACAAATAACACAGAATTTTTATAAGTGGCGAAAGAAGCAATTAGTAAAGAGCATTCGTGGGCAAAATATGTATAAAAAACCAGAAGAAAAATAATAACTGATAAGAGAGAAGAATTAGCTCGATAAAAACAAGAACGAAAAAAAATGAGCGCAGAATAAAAGTATATAATAAAATTTTTGGCTGACTAAAAATTATTTCTCGAGCAAGAGGAAGCAAAGAGGCTGCAATAAGAAGCTCAACAGCAGGAAGGCGTTGTTGAATGATCCCGAAAATAATTTAATGATATATTCATTGCTCCATGCAATTTTAATACCTTACATATGTCCTAAATTAAAAATTGAAAAAATTGAAAATGGCAACTTTTTAAAGAAAATATTTGATTCTAATTAAACAATATAAACTAGTATATAGTTTGTTTTGTACATCAATATAAGGTCAATATATCACTGTTTTAATAATTGTAAAGAATTAATTCTTAAAAATAATGTTTCAATTCTCAATTTATGATAATTATTTATAATTACATGATAAAGAACAATAATTTGTATTACAACTCCGACTCTCAAACCTAAAAGATTCTTAACTACACCTAAGCTTTGAATCAGCTTAAAAATGCTGAGTCAATGGTCGAAAGAAAGAAAAAGCATTTGCGTGTGCTGGCAATAAGAGCACAAAGAGGTGGATGGAGGGTAGAAGAGAAACAGCATAAATAGCAGATCAAACTTTAAATAAGAAATGATAATCAAAGAATCTAAGATAAAATTTCTAAGATTAGGAGCAAATAAAAGCAAAAATTGACTCAATTACGTAAACAGAGTTAAAAGATTAGATAGTAACGTCTGAAAAATAGTGCGAGAAGCCGATTATAAGCCCTGTAACTTAAAATACGGATGAAAGATTAAGTTAAGCAGCAAAGTCTTTAACATTATGAGAAGATTCAAAGTTTTAGGAGAATATAGCTGTAATCCAAAAGGAGTCGACGCCAAAGTGTATATGAAAGTCAAAAAATGAGTCAAATAAACTTTGAGGCAAGAAAAAGCAGTAGAATTAGTGATATGAGAAGTTCAAGGAGTAGAGAAAGGGATTAAATACTAAATAAACTTAGAGTAAAATAAGCAGAACTAACTGCTTTAGATTAAATTTAGCCATGTACAATCCATCAGTCTAAGGAAAAATCACAAAGTATCAATTCTCATTTTGAATCAGCCAACTCTACTTCCTGGATCGACAGATTATATAAGCCAACCTCACAAAAGTCAAAACATCGAAAGAAAAGTTCATCTTCTCCTAAACTATACGATAATAGTGGCTCGAGTATACCCCTCATTATATGATACTTGAATTGATTTTATTAGAATTAATAACTAAAAAGATGGAAGAGATTGACCTCAAGAAGATTGAATGTGTTCCTCATTCCAAGAGTATTGCTATTATGAATAACTATTTGCTGAGTGCAACTCAGCACATTAACAAGTATACAGGTGCATATTCAGAATGAGTGACTATTCATAAAAAGAACAAATGGAGATTGATTTTATGCTTGATTAGCTCGAGAGCAAAGTATAAATTCTTTAAAGAAAACTTGGAGTTTCAATGATGGCCAATTAGCCGCAATAAAATTTGGCTCCACCTCCCTCTTGAATGATACCTGTATTTGTGATTTTGAAGCAATTATTGCACTAATAATGGCGTTATATTTCTTTCCTACAATTTATTTTGATTGACGTCATATCATATGTAATTTGATTTTGTTGAAAGTCATCTGTTTTATCATTAGAATATATTCTTTGTAACTCAACTTGGTTATAATAAATTTATTAGAAATGAGTGCTTTGGATGATGTGATCAAGAGAATTTATGGGAATCGACTGAACAGAAAAGATACTCAAGGCTATGCCCATCACCTATATACTCTTTATTAAGATAAGAATACACATGAGAACTATTTTCTTAGGAGTGTCGATTTTCCCATACATATGCATATTTCAGATGCTATTATCGAGGTAGTTACAAAGAAGTATGATCATATTATCAGTCCGATAAAGATTATGCCACTTAGCAAAGACTTCCAATCCCAGAACTACCTTCTCAGGGCACCATAAAACATCATTCTTCTTTCTACTTATCTGTAAATAAAGCGCCAATGCTCATAAGTCCTAGATATTGGCTTCTTTTTTCGCTTTTTAGAATTTATTGTGGGCAGCTATAAAATTTTGGAACCAAACAAGCTTTCTCTTTTCACTCTTAACCAAATAGGTTTGTCAGATAAGGAATAATTTATCCTTTGCGATCCTTCACTTTATTTTAAAAGCAAAGAGCATGATCTAGGAAATCTACCATTTGCTAAATGGATTGGTACCTTAATTAATGAATTTACTAGCTTTTCACTTGATTTATAAGATAAGGAAAGATAAAAGTTAATGAAGGAACGATTTGGATAGGATATAAGTATAATCAAGCCGTTGATAGAATATCTTCTTTCCGAAACAACTACTCCCAATACTATAATGAATAAAATATATTAGTCCCTCAATAGAATATCAGATGAAGCAACAACTGTTACCTCCAGCTTTGTCGATATCAACAGTAGCCTATTAGATAGATCAGTCAAGCACTCTTCCTTTTAAAAATAATCAAAATCTTATAAAATCAACAAAATTGGTCGCATGGTCATCGTTTTTGTTGTTTTGGCTGTCATCATAGCCGCAGGTTATTTTTGCTTTCAATTCTTTAATAGAAAAATAGTCTGTGATGAAGGATATTTTTTGAGTGATGAGAATCAGTGCAAAAATTGCTTTGATGGTTGCCTTCGTTGTTCAACTAATGAGCCTAGTAAATGCATGAGATGTTCAGTTAGTATGTATCTTGTTTTGGAGGAATAAGATGATTCTGAAGGATTTTGCCTAAAAGAGTGTCGCGGAAGACAAATTAATATGGGGGTTTGTTTGAAATAAAAGCAGCATTAATTAACAGAAACTGATGGAGAATAAATATAAGATATGGCTCGAAGAATTTATCGTCTGTCACTGAAACAAACTATGATGGAATGATATCTATTTCGTTAAGATTAACATTTAATTATTTTAAATAGTATTGCTATTATTTTAAAAATAAATTTAACATAATCCTTATAGAATCATTGGAGTCGAGGCAGATAGTAGATGGTTCCCTCGTTATTAAGAGCCAAAACTATATCTTCGAAAGCTCTAATCTCATCAACGTTGATCCTCTATCGGTCCTTCTCATCTATATAACATTAAAATTACCTCCATTTCCCAATTTTATGAGATCAGATTTTTAATCATTGACTGTACTGAAAATCTTTACTTTTGAATCTGACATGCCCACAAACATCAAATCATTTTGAATAAATAAAGATCTTCCCCTGCCTTTTAGATCTTTTGTGCTCTCGAGCTTTTACATTCGAATGTCATAGGTTAAAACTTCGTTTTTCCTGAGCAACGCTATTTTGTTATCACCAATCGAAGAGATGCAAATAGATTATTTAGTAAATGATTGCTTGAATTTTAACTGTCGATTGGGATGGAGAAGGGTATCATATATTTGGACTGTCATTGGAGTGATTGTGGCCACAACACTTGGCTTTAAAAAACAAAAATCAATTATTCCTGCTTTCTTAAGATTAAAGACACAATTATTAGTATATTTTGTATCGAAGTGGTAAATACCAAAACTTCCAGATGAATCCACACCAGCTATCCTTTGATCTGAAGAGTAGAGCTTTACAATCTAATTCATATTTGGGCATTTAATTCTGTCAAAATTTTTGAGTGTATGAATATTAGCAAGTTAAATATTACCTTTGCCGCCAATTAAAAAGAAAGGGAGGTATGGATGGCATAAAATTGAGTTCAGTTCGTTATAATCTAAATAGGGAGGTTAAACTTGCCTCATGTAATCTTTTTCATTGTAGCTTGAGTGTTTGCGAGGAAATTCCCATGCATTAACGGTTTTTCTCGTTTCAATTATGTGAACGAGTGCTTACTGAATGATAGGGGAATTCTTTTGTGTCAGATAAGTCGTTGGGTCAGCTCCACCGATATTGTTATAGAAATTATCTTCAGTCATCAGGTTATAACAATCTTTGCTCCTTTCTCTCTTGGCTAAATTTTAACAGATTTCAAATTTTTTAAGCCCTTTCTTGAACATAACTATACATTAAAGACCCTTGCTTTCATGTTTGTTAATGACAAAGCTACGTACTCCGTCTTGTTTATTGCGAAATATCTCTATTCCAAGTAGTTATCGAGGCATTTAGTCAACATGCGCATAAGGATTTGAACATTCTTAGAAATGACCACTATGAGTCAGTGCAACTATATCATAGAATGCGATGAACTCTTTATCAAAGACTGATTTTAAAAGAGGTAATTTAAGTTTAGCTTGAGTGCCTTCCCTGAGTAAGGTTTTGAATTATGCCACAATTGAGGAAATATTTAAAGGAGAAGACCAGTTCATTAAATAAGATTCAATCATTTCCTTTGTTATTTTTATTTCACTTTTTAAAGCAAGATCCATTTTGGCTAAAAAGTTAAAGATGATGAATCTGAAATAGACTAGAATAGCCTCATTCATCTGAAGTTGAAGATCCATTCGATACTCATTTTCTTCTTATTTACGTTTAATATTGATAAATGCATGCTAGAAATGATCCATTTGTTTGATAAATTTTTCCTTTTTGCCTTCATACAGATTATCATACTCTCCCTTGATTTTTTTCCAAAACTGGGATTAAGTATCATGATTATTAGATTTGTTTGAAAGTGTTTCAAGTAGATCCACTAAATCTTCATAGTATTTCAGTAGAATAGAAGCATATATCTTAGACATCAGCACCAGTTAGCTCATCTTCTTTATAAGAGGTGAAATTATATCAGCTTATTCTCCTGAGAGGGAAGTATCTTTCTTAATTACTAGAATTAGTTCTTCACAGTAATATCCATAATGAAGTAACTCACCAATTAATTGCTTTTTCGTTCGGATTACCTCAACAAATGTTATATTTTTAAAGACTGCAATAAAGGTTATCATCAATTCTTTGATATAAGCAATTAGCTCTTTAATTTTTTTTTGGGCCAAAAAACACTTTACTATGCCGACCTTATCTTCAAGTCCGAATACAATCTATTACATAGAACCTTGAACTTATCCACTAAGCTTATATTTGTTGAATTAATATGCCTATTTTGCTTATGAATGAGATCCATCAATAATTAGGCCCAATAGTGGTAAACCTTGTTTTAAATAAAAATGAATGCTTTCGCTTTTTAATGATTAAGGATCACCTTCAATATTTAGCTTCTATTTAGGCTATTATATTGCCACTTTGGTCTACTCTCCATAAAAATCTGCAAAAATATCTTGAGAAGTTGGTGGATTGTTTTGAATTTAGAGTTACCTTTTTACCGCAATCGAATTTTTTATTTTGATTGAAAAATCAACTAAACTAGGATGAAAACCAGCGAGCTCGGGCTCATAACCCCAAGCATCACCACTGCCTATCTAAAACAGGCAATTGTATGAAAGGATATGATTACCAGCAATTTTATTGGCTAAATGTTTTGTCCAAACATCACCCTTTAAAAGTTCCCCAAGCAAATAGGCTGGAGATCCTTATTTAAAAAATATGCAAAAAATATATGCTAGGTTGAGATCTTTGAGGCGATCAACACAAAGCCTAATGCAGTCATCAATCCCATTTCCAAGGATAAAAAAGGCTAAAGCATGCAAATAACGTTTCTTGTCTATCAAAACATAGGCATTTTTAATAGCAGCTGTACGGTCTTTAGGCTGATTAAAATCTCTTTGGAGAAAATTGTAGATGGCATCATGTTCCTTCGAATCTATCCGATGATTTTTAAATAATGTGATTAATAAAGATTTTTTCCCAGCAAGAAGATACCAAAATAAGCAATCAAAAGGTTATTTTTTATTTCTATATTCAATCGAAGCGATTTATTCCACCCATTTTCTGATTGTTTCTTTATTATCATACCACAGGATAATTGAATTGCTTTTCATCCAATCCCAGCTTACTTTTTAGGGCATCAACTGAGAAATTGCTTACTATTTATTCAATGAATGATGGAGATAAGCAATATGCATGGAATTTAGAGGTTTTCCTTTGAGACTTGGAGTTTTCAGCCCAATAAGCACAGATTAGGAAAAATAGTCGACACTCTTTGAATTTTTTAAATAATATGAAAGGGCTTCAAGGAAACTCTAAAATAAGAAAGGATTTTTTTATTTAAGCTGTATAGCTTAAATATTCTAAAGAAGTTCATTAGCAAATTTATCCAAAAATTAACTTTATTCGTGAACCCTCTTCTCACTAAACATGCTGATATTATCTTCTCCACTTTAAATCTGCAAGCATTCAATAATAGACTAAGGACTCATACTTCTGTATAATTCACTGAGTGTTTTTTCTGGTTTGGCAAACCAAGCATATATTTTATGCAATATTTGTAGAATTAACTATATTTTACTTGATTATAATAGAGATTGTAGCATTTTAGGGTGGTGAGGAGGATATATCTTGCGAAGATCAAGCTGCTTTGCTAATAATGTATCAGGAAGTGAGAATGGATCAGAAAAATTGCCAGGATTAATTCTGCATCCCAACTGGAAAAAAGAATTTCCCACCCAAAATGAAAGATTACTTGGGTCAATCAGCTTCAGAGGAACTGCTTGAGGATCGAATCTCTTGTAGAGTAAATTATTCATTTTTTTAAGAAGGACCAGCTCACATCCCTTTTCATCATCAACCAACTCTAAAAAAAATACATAATTTTTGACGACAAGAGCAATGCCTCCACCATAAATGCTACTTATAGAATAAGTAAAATTTTTATCCTAAGCGTCTAACATTTTATACAGCTTGTTTAAGGGGAAAATAGCAACAATCTTATCACTACTGCCAAGTTTAATCTATTGTGAAGTCTGTTAAATCCAACCTCCATCTCTAATTCCCACACAAGGATTGCTACTTGATTTAATTGTTGCAACAATGACTTTTTGATTTACTATTTTGTAATGAAGAAGTAAATGCTGCTAGCCGATCTTATAGAGAAGAGTTGATGGATATCTACTGACCTCTAATAGCACAGCTTTTTAATTTCTTACAGAAAAACCAACTGAAGTCATGCCTTGATCTTTGTTTAGTCTATAGAATCGTATACCCATCACAAAATAGAAATCACTATTATCATCTTCTATTAAATGAACTTTTTCAGGATCATTATACTTGAAAGCAATAGGTTATTTATCACCCACTTTAACTTATCTTATAATAATAGATTGCTTGTTAATATAGCAAAAGATTTTTTCAGTCCCGATGAATGCTTTCTCACAATCCACTTGATCAATCATCTTAAAGTCATTGTTATTTTCAAAGCGGTAGTATTTCCATCGCGTGCGATCTTTGGCAAGTATAAGGTTATTTTTTGAGTAAACATCAGTAATTTATGCACCTAATAGTTCCTAGTTAATGTATCGGTTTTAAATTTAGAGAGAACTGCTTAACTCAAATCCAAACAAATGGTGATTTTTAGTTTCACAAAGCACAGCTAACTTTTGAGATGACCCCCAAGCTCCTACAATTCTTTTCATATTAATTCCCTTATAATCTAGTTTAATCTTACCCACTTCTCTAAACTCTGATTGTTGTGTTCTCTTTTAAATTTCAAATAGTTCCACCACTAATCCTTCTCCCTTTTTTCCAAGGAGAATAACATTGTTTACAGAGAGTCTAGAGTCAATGGAGGGGTTATGACTTCCAACCCAGCAAAAATTATGATAGGGAGCCAGAAGATAAAAATGATGTAAATTAAACTAATGTAGATTGTTTTGGATATAAATACGAAATTAGGAAGGAGTAAGGATCGCTAGGACGTCAGTTTTTATAAACTGCCACTATAATATTTCTTGGGTTAGAATAATTTCCTGATTGGGTTTGATGTTTAGATCTCCCATGTTCCAAAGAAAAAGTGTATTTTTTGGTGCTTTTACCTTCATTGCGATTGTGCAATCTCCAAGACTGCTCTTAATATCTTCAATCTACTGCACAATATCGATTTACCATGATTTTTCCATGATGTTTGACCGTGTATAAAAGATAATAGCATGCAATCCATAAAGAACTATGCTGTTTCTCATGAGTATTCCGCCAATAGGTTCCCAATCTATAAAGGATTGCTGTATATTGACTAGCTGTAGGGGAAGAAGTGCTGGCTTAAGTATGGTAATTTAATTTTGGTAGATCACAAGCACCTCATGGGTATCAGGATTAAGATAGGAGTATGAAATACTGATATAATGTTTTTGTATGGGCACCAGCTCCGGAAAAGTGAAAAGAACTAGTTTCTGGGGGTACTGACGGACTACATACCGTTTGTCATTAATCTCAACCAAGTGATTCATAAGCTATAAGTTAATAATAACAATGATAATTTGATTGGACATAACAATGAATGCTCTAAGAGCAAGCTACAAATGTATATTTAATAAATATCTTGGAAAAAAGCATAATTATTTTCATTGGAATCAAACAATTAACAAGATAGCAATTATTAAAATCACTTTAAGTATTCTAAAGTTTGAAGATTTTGAATCTTCATGTAAATTGAAAAAAAAATGCTTTAAGTTTATTTATTTTGAATGCAAGGAAATTGTATGATACAGATGAACACAGATCACTTTTCGCCGAACGTGACAATTTTGCTGCGCTTGGCAGCAAAATGGATTTTCTACTATTAAATCTATGTCTACCATAGGCTTACCAAAAATAGGATATCCATTGAGATTATTCTTCGCTGCAGTAGCCTAGCTCACTTCACGAAAGACGACAAATGCCTGCCCCCTCATCTTATCACTTCTCTTACAAATGATCTGAAGAACCTGCCCAAACGATTCGAAAAGGTTGAAGAGAATGTACTTGACGTCTGAATTAAGTAGCACATACCCTTGGGTTTTATCTTCTCATTGATATTACGAATGTAGAGAGTTTATTTGGGAGACTGTTCTTTTTCCTTCTCTTATTCGATCATCTCTTATAACTATCTTATTATACAAGGCTGGTCAATAAATCTAAAAAATGTCAAATCACTTTTAACAACTCGTAGATCTTCTACTGATGAGGGTTGGCAGTCTTTGAGCTTGTGTGAATTTTTCGATGCTTTGATGTTTTCGGACGGATCAATCTTTATTTAATATCTTTGGCTCTATTCAATCCGACTGTTTATGATTTTTAAATTCTCATTTTTTTGCTTGATTTGTTTTGACTGAAGGAAGGCCGTTGCCGAGATTGAACCTTTCTAATATTAAGCAAAAACTGGGTCAACTTTGATCCGGAATGAACATATTTTGTTATGACTTTATGGTTAGCAATATTTCTGTAAAACAAAGATTCATATAAGGCGTTTTAATTTTAATTTCTAGATTTTTTTTTATCAATATTGCATTCGAATCTTCCATCCATAACATGAGCTAAATTTTTTTAATATCGGAAAATATTCGCCTGAATTATGAATAAAGACAATTGTACTTCCTTAATTCGCTCCGCATCATCTTAACCTTCGACTTTTATTCTTTTTTCCTCGGACCAATCTGGGATTTCAGCTTGTGTAAACCCACTGATTTTTTTTATGGTGATTATTAATCCTAATTATGCCGGAATCGCTGATTAGGAGAAAAATTAAGACTTTCTGCAGGCTTAACGGATATTTTAAGAAATGTTTAGGATCTATTTTTACCCATATCCTCATTAATCTGCTCAATAAAATTATTTTTAGAAGCCATCAAGGCTAAGAGAGTTCTTTTTTTGATGAGATGCTAGATTTGAGCATACTACTTAATACTACTATAAGCCTCATAATGCTGGTCTATTAACATCAAAATTTACTCATATCGAGTAGCTAAAGAATCTGAGAGTAATCCTAAAGCGCGAGCTCGTTCAAGCGACACCCTGATAATGGACTTTAATTTGATCCAAAATGATCTTAATTGACTAGATGGTATACAATTTACTTTACTGAAGTTGTTGTATTGGCTGCCATTTTTTATACAAGCTGTCGAACTTGAGAACTGTAGAGTTTTTGCTTTTAAAGAAATTCTTGTTTATAAATTTTGTATTGCTATGGTCCAAGTTTGCTGTTGAATATGGAAGTAAATAGTTCGAGAAAAAATACTAAACCATTCTCACGGGCTCTAATGTTGCTCAGCAAAAACATGAGATCTTCCTTGGTTTAAATTTCCTACTATGAACGTTTCCGAATTTCTCGTCCCATTTAAATTATTATACTCATGCAATTTGATACTGGTCAAGAGTAATAATTTATCGATAATGATTTAAATTGAGGAATCCTACAAATTAAGTATGCAAGTAATTGATATATCTTGAATAAATCATAGCAAATGATTTCAGAAATAAAAAGTGTCTTTGACATTGTGCCTGATTTATTATTCTTCGGTAAGGCACTTCTTGAAATGCTCTATTTTTTGACTCAACATATTGTACATTTTCAATTTTTTCTTCACGACATTTTGCAACTTTTAAACGTATGAATCAACGTCGAAGTCTGCGTATCCAACTCCCTGCATTTTGGAAATGATTTAACTTTCTTGCGTGAGCAATTTTGCGTCTTCTTTGATGGCGGCCATGTGAGTTGCGAACACCTCCTCTTGTTCTTCAAGGATATTGGTTACTTTTTCTTGAAAAGCAAAATAATCTTCTCCCACGTTGTTATTTTTAAAAGTTGATTTCATTATGTTTACATCTTCTCTCGCTTTCTTTTTATCTACTTTATCTATTTTTGCATAAACCTGCTACTCGATTTATTACTCAATATGCTCATCATTTTTTTCAGTATTGACATTATTATTCTTAAATACTTTTTTTTCTTAAATACTTTTGTTTTGATTTATACGAGGTAAATTAGTTGATTTTTTGTTGGTAGAGTTTGATCTTTTGTAATCAATTTTCTGAGCTTCTTCTTTATTTTTATTGTTGACGGCAGAATTGTTCGGTAGGACTATTTCTTCCTTTTTTTTACCGTTGACACCCGAATTATTAGGCAAAGGTGGTGCTCTCATTTAATTTTTATCTAAAGCTGGAGGAAGCATATTCTTATTTTGTGATGGCTTTACTTTTTCTTATTTTTTAATAACTTTAAGGGATTAAATCCTTTTAAGATGTTCTTTTGAAAATTAATTTTGAATATCTGCGTTCTCACTTTTATTATTTTAGTGCATCTCATTCAACATTTTATGCATTTAAGAGTTATCCTTCAGCCTGTCTGCATAGCGAAGAGTGTTCAGACTATGATCTGCGGAAGATGAACCTGGTGATATGCAAGCAATCATCACCACCTTTGATTTGTTTGGCTTACAAATGAAGGAATCACGCAGAATAAGAGTTAACTTCGATGCTCTAAAAGGAACATGATCTGCCTTATCTCCCATTGCTCTAATGCATTATTTCAAAGCCAAAAGACTAAGTTATAGATATATTACCTTTTATTAATCTCAGCTCCCTCCATTCTCCTCTGTCTATTATTGCTCTGGGTATCTTGTGCTCTCTCACTACCAGCAAGATCGACCAGAACAAGTTTGCCAAAATCGCTTCCTCCCTTACGTATATAGACTTGACAAATGGAGTGAGATCTCGAAGATGTATCATTAGCTGCAGTAGCGTGAGTTGTTCTAGCTTTATTTGCAGTATCCATAATTTCTAGTAATTACTTTGCTGAAGAAGCATTTTTTTAAACTATGCCCTGAATTTGAATATTATTGCTTTTATCTTCCATGATGTTCAGAAAATTTTTATCATTCAGCAAATCAAGACACCTTCCAGCGTATATTTCAAAAAAAGTAACGAACACTTAGTAATTGTTCTTAAGCATTTGATAGAGTTATTCTACTAAATATTACTGCATTTGATTCATTGTAAATGTTTTTCCTGAGCCTGTTTGTCCATAGGCAAAACATGTGACAACTCCATTATTTGTTAATAGGGGCAGCAATGGTTTTATTGAGCATTGATATATATCTTTGGTATTCTAAAATTGGCTAGACGATTACTTCCTCTTCGTTGAAAGTGTTATCGAAGGTAAAGCTATGATTTTCAACAAATTTGGTAATTCCATCGACCTTATACTTGGGCTCGTGCACTCTTATCTGAGGATTTGCAGAAGAAATCGAATCGATTTCACCATTAGTTTCTTCTTTTTTGAATATTGGGCGCTTCCGAACGCAGACAGTGAGCTGACTATCAAAATGGTTACTTTATTTTCAATGCTTGATACATGAGCAGAAAGCATTTTTTCCTTAAAGCGACTCTTATCAATCATTATTTAAAAATCTATGTCAACATTTTTGCCGCTGGCTAAATTGTAAGCCTTTTTCTCTTCTTTCTCCCGTTTCATATCCTCCATCTTGACTCTCCTCTCTTATCTTTTTTGCTCAATTCTTTTTATTTAATCAAGGGCATTTACCTTTTTATCCTCCTTCACGTTTTTCATCAATAAAAATTGTACAATTATTAAAAATTAAAGAAGATTGTTAATTGCTTGAATTCTTAAAGACTAAAAAATCATAAAATCTGATACAACAAATTTTTAAATGCTCTAGAATGATATGAAGATAATATTTAATTTATGGGATCTAGTTAGATAATTTTAAAGCAATAGCCTTTCCTTTGAATTGATTCAACTCAAAACAACATAGCCTAATTGCACTAGCTCCATGGGATTTAATTAAGAAAGTATTATCCAGTATTCCTTTATGATAAATTATAAATAGCCTTCATAAGAATCTTTCAAATTATTGTTGATGGTTTATTGCGAGGAATAAATTCAGTGAAGAATTTAAATTATAATTATTAATGAAGATAATCGTACTATTACTGCTAGTATTCCTACAACTAGCACATGCCACCGTAGCACTATCAGATATCACCGATACCGACATCACCCCTCTTTTTACAGGTAACTGGGAAGCCGAACTTTCAGATGATCAGAAATCAGATAAAGTACAACTCATTAAATTGTTGACTCCTGCTCCCGCTCATCAAATGATACATCTAGAAAAGCTAAGCAGTCACCACAGACTCAACAGAATCCAGGGAATGCATTTTTGATTTGTAATCTGAAAGATATTAAATAAAACCAATCAATGTCGTTCATAAAAATGTTTAATTTATGTTTAATGAATGGTGAAGTCACTCCTTTTACTTTAGTAATTTTTGGTCAAAATATTTTTCTCTTCCATTCAATAGAAACACCATAAGAAGAATATTTTAAACCATATAAATTTGATAGCAATAAACCAATCAAAATTCATCCTTTTAAGCTCAATTCGCTATTTAACAATAAAAAATTTAATACTAAGCTTTTCTGGCCATAATATAATTGACATAAAAGGAGCATAGATTACTGAGATCAATTATATAAAATGATAAAAAATTGATTTTTCTTCGATTTTCTATTTCAAAAGGTAATTTTTAAAAAATAAACTGTAATAAAATGCAAAGGACAAGTCAACCAAGAATCAATAATAATGTCTTCTAAGTATTCAATCTTTTTTAGATCAAAAACGCTTTATTTTTTACAAAAAACAAATTTATCAATTCAACTAAAAAAATATTTCTTAGAGGACAATAACGCAATCTAAATTATAAATTAGAATCTTCTTACCTCTAAAATCAAATCATAAAAATCAGTTAAAAATGACCATAGGAAATGTTAGATGTTGTTAATTAATATTCTATATTAATATTTGATGGAAGCACAAGCCATGAACAATGGCAATACAGTCAACATTAAGGATTATTAATTTTTGACAATATTGGGAGAAGGTAGATTTCTTATAATGCAGGGTCTTTTGGATAGGTGCGACTCGTGAAAAAAAAGAAAAATAATAAATATTCATGTGTTAAAATAATGAAAAAAGAAGATTTGATAAAATCTCAACAAGTTGATCATATCTCGAATTAGTACAAAATTCTTAGCTCTATTAATCATAATTTTATCGTATTTGTTCTTTTACAAAGGTCAATTTCGAAGGCCTCGCACAGAATTCAAGAAATCTTTATTTATTCATGGAATATGTACCGGGTGGCTAACTTTTTACTCATCTTAGAGAATAAGGCATGTTCTAACCTCACAAAGCAGCGTAATTCTTACATAATTTAGCTTCTATACTGCCCAGATAGTTCTAATATTCTAATATCTACATAGCAAAAGCATAGCCTATCGCGATCTTAAACCAGAAAATATTCTTATTGGAAGTGATGGATACTTGAAACTCACTGATTTTGGATTTGCAAAAGTAGTTGATAATAGAACTTACACTCTATGTGGCACCCCTGAGTATCTTGCTCCTGAAATTTTACAAAATCAGGGGCATGGACTAGCAGTTGATTGGTGGACTTTAGGCGTTCTCATTTACTAAATGATAGCAGGTATAGACCCCTTTGCAGATGATGATCCTCTTGCGATTTATCAAAATATCTTAAAGAGTAAACTTCGGTTTCCTAAAAATTTCGATAACGATGCTAAATCTTTAGTGAAGCATCTGCTTGTAAACGACCTTAGCAAACGTTATGGCAATTTAAAGAATGGTAATATTTTTAGCTATAAAGGTGTGAAAGATATAAAAAATCATCGATACTTGAATTCCATTAATCTTTAAAATTTATTAAATAAAAAACTTTCGCCACCCTATCGACCAATGGTAAAAAGTTGCAATGATACTTCTAATTTTTCTTCATATGCGGAGACTAAGAAAGAGGGAAGTTAAATTAAGCAAAGATAGGATCCATTTCTTAAATGGACTTGATTATATATTAACAGATTCCACTCTTTTAAATTTTAACTATAGTTTGTACATTCTTTTTTAAAAATTAAATAATAGATAAATTCTTTGAAATGATATCTGAACATTTGTCCATCAAAAATAATTTTATGAATATTATGCAAGATAAAACAAGTTATCTATTTTAATTAATTAATGATTATTTACATTATAATTGTTTTGTTTATTATTTATGGTCATGATCATCTGTCATGCTCAATCAAATAAACATAGATCAATCAATAGCGATTATCATCCAGTGCCCTTTTATGGACAATGGACATAAAGTTATTTAATAACCCCAATTTATACGTCATTCAAAGCACATAGATTGTATAGGAATTGGCAACATGATGATTGCTTCTGTATATATTTTTAAATTTGATTTGCAGGAATAAATTTGTTCAAACGATTTAAATCTTTTGAGAGGTTAAGTCAAAAAAAATAAAATACAATAATTTCAAGATCTTGTCGAAGAAGTAATAATTGTACGATAATAAAAATATTCAATTTAACTGAGTATTTGGTCGTGCAATTCAGAATAATGATACAATAAGTAATATTCAAGATAAAGTTGATATTTACAGTTTAAAAAAGACTTATCTTTCTCAAATATCAGTTTTAACAATGCGTCCAGATATATTTGATATGATTTTATAATTATCACTTTGAACGTTTTTCCATTATAATTTGCAGATATGTTTTACTTATATGATCGATAATAAACCTTGAAAAATAAAGGTATCATTAAAAGCTTATTATTCTATATTCTCACAATACACTTTTTCAAATCATATTAAAGTTGAAACTCCTAAAAAATTAAAGAAATCTGATGATAAAATTAATCAGAGAAACTTTTCTATGTTGAGGAATGGACATTAAAAAATATAAATATCAACCTTGTCTAAGCATTCAGGCTCTTAACACATTTTTAACAGTGTTTTTGTTCAAGTTTGACCGAAGCAGACCACTTTCAATAGAAATTTTAGGCTTCGCATCTGATTTGGGAGAAAATTTTTGAGTTATATCTCTGAATAGGCGGCTGCTGTGGGCTGCAGCCTGGACTTGTGGTCTCGAGGTGGTCAAGAGGAGATGATGATTTTCTTTAGCAATTTCTTGGGAAAACAGTTAGGCTTCCATAATTTGAAATATTATTAGAATTCGATTCGATTTAAACTACTAATAATGGAAACAGGCAATAATTCAAATTTTAATAAAAAATAAAAGTTATAAACCTAACATTTGTTGGTAAAAATCAGGATAGAATGGCAAGGAGACAATTTTGTTAGTAAAACTTCAGTAAAACAATATAAAATTTTATAAAAATATTATCTCTTCGAATATTTCAATTAAGATAAACTATTTAAACCATATTAAACTAGTCTATTTTTATTTTTTAATCTCATAATTGGAAAACTTATCCAATCTGATAGTTCTAATTTTCCTTTGTAAATTGGAACAAAGACAATTTTATTGATATTAATGGCTTTTATTTGGCCATAGCGATGACTCGAAACAACTGTCTTATAAACTTTGCACCTTGATCATCTTGATAAATATAGCTCAATTAATCTGAAAAATAATAATTCAAATTCAAATCGTAGGAAATTGAGCCTATTTTGCCTTGTTAATGGCAATATAATTTTAAAAAGTCCCTCGATTTAAAATTAATGGTGGATATATATAACTATCAATTTATAATTGTAGATATGCCAAGGCGGCCAGCATCAGATTCATCTTCATCTAATTCCTCTGACTCCGATTCCTCAGAAGATAGTATTAAGATTGTCTCAATTACAGTCGAAAATCTAACACCCAATGTCACTGAAGATCATCTCAAAGAAATTTTTATCAATTTTGGCGAAATTCGGTCTCTTGGAATTAGACCAAATTTTAATCCAAAAGTTAAAAGTTACGCTGTGATTAATTACTCCAGTAAATAGGAGGCTGAGCAAGCATTGACCTATATGCATAATGGGCAAATAGATGGACAAAGAGTTGAAGTTCATATCTAAAAACCAAAATAAGATGAATAAAAAAACGATAAGAAAAAGACAAAAAACAGAAGTAAAAGTAAAAGCAAAGGGAAAAAAACTAAAATAATCGAAAAGAATAATGAAAAAGTCAAATTTGACGAAGAGGAAAGACGAAGGAGAGAGAAAGATAAAAAGGATCAAAGGATAAAAGAATTAGACAGGGAAAGGGAGAGGGAGAAAGAAAGGGACAGGCAAAGAGCAAAATAGAAGGAAAGAGAAAGAGAAAGAACAAAAGAGAAAGAAAGATAAAGAGACAGATAAAGATAAAGATAAAGATAAAGATAAAGATAAAGATAAAGATAAAGATAAAGATAAAGATAAAGATAAAGAGAAAAATAAAGATAAAGATAAAAAGATCGATAAAAATAAAAATAAAAGCAGAGAGAGCGTGAACGACTTAAAGAAAAGAATTCAAAGAAAAGAAGCAAATCCTAATTAAAGAAGCATAATTAAAGTAGTTCATCTTCATCATCCAGTTCCGAGTCGAGCAACCACCAAAATTCCTCATCTTGAAATTAAAATTAAAAATTTCACTTCTATAATAGGATATTAATGTAATATAACTTACTGTCTATATATTTCCTTTCGATTAATATATAATTTTCTAAAACATGGGTTGTGTTGTGGGCAAAGACGAGCTAGATAAACCTAGAATGGATGACGATAGAAGAGGTCGATTATCCACAGTCGACTGTCGCAGACAATCAACCAAAGTGGTTGATATCATTCTCGAAAATGTTACAATTATTTCGGAAGTTTTAAAACCATAACAAATCAATTATTGCATTTAGCAATTAAGATAACATCAGCTTTTTAATGGGCTCAGTTCAGATTAATTAAAAGCAGTGTGCACCGAAATGGTCTGGGTCAAAGGAGTGAAAGATGAGTATCTGTTCGAGCAAGGACAAATGGGTCATAGCTTCTTTTTGATTGAAAAAGGACGAGTTTCTGTTGAAATAGATAAGAAAATATACACTTAACTTGAGTAAGGTCAATCATTTGGATAGCTTGCCCTTCTCTTTCGGGCCTCCCGAGCGGCTTCTATAAAATGCATAGCTCCTGAAACTCGTTTCTTTGTGATGAAACCGTTAATTTATCGAAATATTCTTAAACAATTAAAAACAGCAGAGTACTCACTCAATAAGTAAGTCATTGAGAAAATTTCTCTTTTTAATTGTCTCACCAATAAACAGAAATACACCCTGACAAATTTAATTAAATCAGCCAATTTTAAAGCCGGAGAAATCATCTTTTAAGCTGGGGAAGTTTCACAAGGACTTTATATCGTTTCAGCAGGTCGAGTAGAAATCTCTATATAAGGTAAGGAGCCTTTAATTCTTGGAGAGCTCTAAATATTTGGCTAAAGCGCTTTACAGGATAATGGTAGAAGGCAAGGAAAAGCAAAATGCCTCACATAAACTACTTGTATGGTAATTGGAAAAAAAGATGTGGAAAAAGCTTTAGGGGCAAATTTCAGAAATCTCATCTATTTTAATATTCAAAAATGGGCACTTTTAAGAATTTAGAGCTTCAAAAAATATAGTAATGCTGAAATTAATAAAATTATTTTGGGATTTGATTGCATTAAAAAAGCAAAAGGAGCAGAGATTTAGGGTTCTGAGTATAGAGGACTTGTTATAGCTTTATAAGGTGCAATCAATCAACAACCTGAAGGAACTATCTTCAACATTAAACAATGGATTAATGGAGAGTGGACTGGAGATACATTGATTAAAGATGAGGCTGGCTTTATTGGATATTTATCATTTGAAAAATTGACAGATATCATTGAATAAATTTAAAGCAAACAAAGATTAATAAGAGCTTCGCAAAGATGTATTGGCGAAAAAGATCACAAACTAACCCTTGATGATTTTGAAGTAGTAAAAAAATTAGGAGAAGGCCAATTTGGTCAAGTATTTTTAGTGCTGAATAAAAAAACAGGAGGAGGATTATATGCAGTTAAATGTTTAAATAAGGAAGCAGTTCGTAATGAACAAATGGAACTGAGCGTAATTGAAGAGAAGAAAATTTTATAGAAAGCTATTTTTCCCTATATCGTTGGTTTCGTAAAAGCTTTTCATGATACATCAAATATATTCTTACTGATGGAATTCATCAAGGGGAAATAAATGTTTGAAGTCATCAGATAAATGCCCACTCTCAATAAGCCTATCGCTCGATATTACTTTGGATGCCTATTATTAGCTCTTTAATACTTACACACCAATAGCATTATCTATAGGGATATTAAACCATAAAATTCAGTTATTGATCATCGGGGCAAAGTCTATTTAATCGATATGGGCACTGCGAAATAATTAACGTCAGGTAATATGTTTAAAACATTTACCATTATTGGTACTCCTCATTATATGGCTCCTTAAGTATTTGAAGGAAAGGGGTATTCATTTTAATCAGATTACTGGTCGTTGGGCGTACTCCTTTACTAATTTGTTTGCGGAAAACTACCCTTTGGATAAAATATCCATGATGATCCATATAAAGTATATGGAATCATTAGAAAGGCAAAGATAGAATTCCCCAAATTTGTTTCTGATGATAAAGTTAAAAAATTAATAAACTTTTTGCTCGTCAAAGATCCTAAGCTACGAAGTCAGCAAGTTAGCTTTTAACGCATCAAAAAACAGGACTTTTTTGAAAGTTTCAGCTGGTAAGATCTTGTTGAGGAGAGAATTTTACCACCTTACATCCCACGTGATTTTCGAAAAGGCACAGAATAATCCATCCAATCAGGTGGAGTTCCATTCTTAAAACATTTGTACAGCGGAAAAAACTCTGGAAAGGTGGAATAGTGGGACTAAAGTATGGGAGTATGAAAAGGTGATGAAGCTATTTTTATTAGTATGGCATGTTGAACGACTCTAAAGTAAATTTAAGATTATATATCTATGATGATTATTATTTTGAAAGGAATAATTGAGATTGATAATAATTATCTCCATAAATATATTTCATTTTAAAATCAGGGATTATCTTAATGAATCCGTTAGAAACTCCTTTCCTAAAAATATTATAAGCTCTTCCGTTAGAGATATAAAATCTTTCACAGTTTATCTTGGATATACTTATTTGAAGCTCTACCACTTTCGTAATATGTTTGCTGATAAAGCCTATTCCTTGCAAAAAATCAAATTTCCTAGATAATATTAAAAACTATTTTTAAAAGAACCTTCTCGCAATCTAACTCTGATGGATTCGGAAGATTAAATGAACTGCTATTTATCAAATATTTGAGTCATTTGGTTTATAATATCAATATAATTGGAAGCAGTTTCAGGAGGCACATCAGATAAAATTGGATAGAGATATATGCTTAGCATTTTCTTAAGATTGTTAGGATCTTTAATATCAGGCAACCTTAAAGAGCATCTTTATGATATTTCACTTATTTTTTTAATTGAATGTGTTCGTATATAGCATCGGTATATAATTTCGTAGGTTTCAGCCATTTAATCTTCGTATTAAATTGAGTTTATTGATTAGAATATGGCTAATGACTTTAATCCTTCAGCTAAGCAGTTTTAAATTTGATTGCAATTAAGGAATAGAAAACTTAATTTCAGACAAATCAAAGCATATATTGAAGTATCTGCCATATTGATGATTTCAAAAATATTTTTTGCTTTTTTAATTTAGATAAGGGCTTCTTTCAGTCGATTCATTTTTAAATAGTAAAGACCAAGTTGGAAATAACATTATCCAGATTTTTCATGGTTAACTCCGCAAATATTTATCATATTCACAAGAGAACTTTTAGCGAAAGTGATTGTATCTTCATAGTTATCATTTGCGAAATGATAGGAAGATAGAATATCATAAAGCTATGACAATACTGGAAAGAATTCACCATAGCAATTGATTATTGTTTTTATGAAAGTATTACAACAGGACATGTACTTCTCTTTTTGATTACATTTAAGAAACCACTTCATTTTCATTAACTATAAGCTAAACAAATTTTTATTTGGGTTGGCAGATTATATATTTATATACAAATTTAAATGCGAATATTCAAGTTCAGCTTAGTCTGAATTTATGAAATAGGACAAATATTATTTTATTTTATCTTCAATTTCAGTGAAACTCTGAGTAATAGGATCTTTATGAAGATTTAAATAATACAGTAATTCTTTAAGACCTTCTTATGTTTTTTATTCTTCCATTATTCGGCAAGCAATTTTATATTATTGATTGTAAAATGGAGTGTAAATTTTAAACTAAGCTAAAATTCCTTTGAAATTCTGTTCATCAAAAAAAGATTTAGATTTAAAGACTAAATCAGGTTTTATATTTTACCAAATGACATCAATCTTGCATTGCTAAATGAGAGATATCAGAAAATAATTTTTTGGGATAGAATTCAAATTAATATCAATCCCAAAAAAAGTTAAGCAATTTTCTTTTATAACATTCCATATAAAAGAATTTTATAAAGGATTTTATAAGATATGATTTAAAAGAATCTGTACTTTACTATTCAGTCCTTCTTTTTGCAATTAATTGTTTTACATAGTTTTCTATTGCATAATTTTTCTTAATATCTTTTTACAACTACGAGAGGCAGCTTATGCCATCAGGACATTTTTTTGAAAAACAGTGGTAACATTCTAATATAGAAACCCAATAAAACAGATATTAATACCTTTTTAATGAAGATAATTGCCAAGCTCTTTGGAACTAAAAAAATATACCGCCAAGGAATCTATTTCTTATACAGCTGCCAAAAGAGAATTTTTAATCTTTTAATAAAATAAATCAGTTTATATGTTTCTTTTACCTGAATAAAATTCCTTTATATCCATTTCTAGGTTTGTTTTCAATTTCTAAACAATTTATCCATGAGGTTTAGAAAATTATTTTCGAGGTATTATTATCGTTTTGTTGATAGAGTTTGTCACATAATTTGGTATCATAAAGTTTTATATATCTTAGAGAAAATAATAATTGAAGGCAATTTATTAGTCCTCTTTTCTTCTCAGGCTATTATAGTATGAATCATCTAACTTGACAATATATTTGTGAACATTTTACAGAAAATTAGGATTTATATTGAATATTTTTTTCAAATTTTTAACTTCGCTTTAAATTTCATAAATATGCCCTTTAGGAGGAATGGCACGTGCTATAGTTTTAAATAATCCAACAAAACCATTTATTTCGCATATACAAACTAGTGGAACCTTCAATCTTGATTTATGATCTAGTCTTTGATATAATTAATTAAAAATATGGAATTAATTCTGAATAACTTTTGATGCCTTTATTTAACTGAATTTAATAGAGTTCGATTTCTCAGTTTTATTTTTTATTCCTTGCTTAATATCTAAAGCAATTTTTATGGATAAATTATTGATTTCGTAATGATAAATTCCATTTCGTATTAGTCGTGGTTTGAATAATCTTTGTTATTTTGCTTTTTTATAGTCTTCAATTAAATCAGTCAATATTTTTTTACAATTTGTTTTAAATTACTCAAACATATGTTAGTGATATTTTAAGTATTTAAACGTCCAAGGTAAATTCTTATTTTGGATGTCTTAAAATTGATATATAGTGTAGTTATTTTAGAGATAGGAACGAAAGGATCGACTATGTATTGAATCAAACTTTGATAAATTTTATTCACTGCTAATATTTGGTTTCTAAAGAAGAGAGCGAGTTTGATTGGAAGGGATGGATTTATTTAAAGGCATATAGTCAGTAATCTTATGAAATGGAATTAATGATGGGTCTAAATTGTAATTATTCTTTTTAAATGGCGATTTAAATGTTGATTAATTTGGAAAAATAGACATATCTATTACATTATTTATTGAGCTTTTCTACGAGGGAGATTATTGAAGATGATTGGACCGATTTTTATTGAAAAAGTTTTTCATATCTTATATAACTATATTTTGGCAATCGACATCTGCTTCTTTTTATAATTTTGTACTCTGTTAATTATGATTACTGATATGGATTGATTGTTGTTTCTTCACTGTAAGTTTTTTGTTTTCAATATTGTATTGAGTCTCTTGCTCCTTTACATGTCTTATCTCCTAAATCTTTTTGAGGATTTTATCCGATTATTATTTTATCATTGATTTTTATCTCTACGATTTATCTATATTCATTGAATTAAAGTGTTAACTCATAGCAGTTCCAAACTATTTTTTTTCAGTGAATTATACTTTAAATTTACTCTCATCGCTATTAAGATTAGTGTTAATTCCAATTTATTTTAAACTTTTTTATTTCTTTAAGATTTCAGAAAAATTTAAATTCTTACTTATTTACAACATTTTTTTATCTTTTATTGAATGTTTTTCCTCCTTTTATCTTTTATAACTTTTTTTAGATGTTTATTTTCGTACTGGAGTACTTCTTTCGATTTCATTCTTTTTTTATTTACTTAATTTAGTCCACCACCTTTTGGCTAAGTCAGAAGATTCCATTTTTAGCAGCCATGAACTTTCCATTCTCTTTCCATTGATACTCTCTAAAAATATAATTGTCAACTCATTTCCATTCAGCAAAGTATTTGTAATACTAGAAATTTTGATTTCTATCTTTGGATTGGAAAAGATAATTGCATGCGGCGGATCATTGATTCTAACATCGCTAATATAGCCAATACATTGAGCAGGCAAAAGATAAAAAATACGTTGATTAAACATGATTCCACTGTCGTTCTATTTTTAGACCACGCTCATGAAATAAGTAGCATTGTTATAGGTGACTTCAACTATATTTTCGAGTGCTTATTTCATAATTTCATATATTTTATTGGATAAATAATACTTAATTCGTTTTTTGTTATTTAGAGCTTATAAATAATCGAAGCAATTGAAAAAATGCGTCCTATATAATGATGAGAGTTTATTTGATATGAGTCTCAGTATAATATGAAGGATGTTTTTATATTTTAATATAAATAATTATTCTATATAACTATATGAATCAAACTAACTTCAAATGATGGCAATAGTCCAACAAATATGAAGCATCTTTTTGCATAGTTTCCTGTAATTTCCTACCTTATTTAAGCTCATAATCAATAATTCTAATTTGGCTGCCAATTATTTCTTTTGATTGATTATCAATTTTTAATCTCATTATGATAGAAATGTCTCTCCAAGTTAAGCTAATCAAAAATTTGAATTGGTTTAATGTTAATTCAAGTGAAGTTTACATTTGCTTTTCTAAGTATACTGGTTCATTTTGCAATAATTCTGTCACTTTTTATTGAATATTTGCAGAATCGTTTAGCTCATCAATTATGGCCGATTCCATAAAATTAGCATTAGAAGGACAAATTTATTTACAAATTGTATGGTCTACAAAGTCATTTGGAATTCTAAATAACCATTGCATTTTTATGATTTCATTGAGGATTCCAGATTCTTTTAATAATTTCAAAATATGACTATTCACTTTATCTAATTAATGGGCTTTTAAATCTAATCCATTGCAAGTATTATCAATATTTTTGAGTTTGGAAATGAATATTGCTCTTCCAGTCCCTTCAATATCGAATATGTCAAGAGGATTTATATTTTTAACTATTTTTTTAACGCTATTTTTCTTGAACCAACGAGTTCTCTCAATAACAGGCCTTTAATTAATAATTCTTTTAAAATCATCTTCTGCTAATTAATATTCTGAAGCAAATTATGTCATAAATTTGTTAGAATAAATATCTGGCAATGGTGATTTAGGCTTGAACTCTAGAATATAATTCTAATCATCTTTGCTTTTTCCTAGATCTTACGAAATATTGACGACTAACTCTGACGGAAATATGATATTTTATGGTGTAATTGTTTTGAGATAGTGAATTAAAAAATGATTATCTTCTTTAGAGATAATCATTCTCCTCTTCTCGAGGAGATGCAACTTAATGTTTTCCATCCTATTCAATATCGACTCATAAATTTATACAAATTAATGAGGAACTGTTTAAATTTCATGAATGCAAATCGACATCACATTCCAAAAGAGATCATCGCTCTTACAGTTATTCCTTAGAATAATGTGTCCTTATCCCATCGCCATAAAATCCCAATGGTCAAGGATTATTCTTACATCTTTATCCTTATCGATTTTGGCCACAAAATTATAATTTCCAATCATTAAATAAATATCAAGATCTGGGCTGCTTTTTTAATTTTTTACTTTACCCATAGTCCTTAAATAAATTTTGGATTTCAAATGTTCGCAATAGCACTTATGTCTATTCATTTGGTAAACTTTGAGAAGTATTTTCCATCTATTTTTGATAATCTACACTTTATGTGATTATACCAGGAATAAAGGGAGGAGCAATTTGTTTACGAGATAATTTTTCCCATTTTATACTTGATAGCCATTCATGCTTTTTGATCTATTAAATTCCATTAAATCCTAGCCTTTCCTATTTATTTCTTTTCAATAATCGATTGATAAAATCCATTGATGAAGCACTCCACCCAGATGGCAGTTTTTTATCAGTTATTTTTACTTGGTGTGCAAGTATTTTATCTCTTATTTCTGTTCTAGTTTCTCCTATATAGGGTCTCTAAATAGGGTAAAAAATACAGATCCCGTCACAATCTCATATAATATAACTCCCAATGCAAAAAAGTCAGCTTCAAATGAATGGTTCATTCTACATATGACTTCAGGGGCCATATATCCCGGAGTCCCACTTGTTTATTATGAGTTATTCTCTTTTATGCGACGAGCTACTCCAAAATCCGTCACTCTTAAATATCCACTTTCTTCAAAAACTAAATTTTCAGGCTTTAAATCACGATGAATAATTCCTTTTGAGTGAATATACTATAAGGCAAGAACAATGCATCCAACGATAAACTCTAAATATTTGATAAAAATACTTGTCTCTTCCTCATTAAAGGACTGATAAAAACAAAGGTGGTATCTCAAATCTCCTCCTCTCAAATATTCCATTGTCATATAGAGATATTATCGATCTTGAAAGGCTGATTTCATATTTATGATGAAAGGATTATTGAGTTGCTGGAGGATAATCCTTTAATTGATAACTGAGCCTATGCTTTTTTTTAAGAGAACTCTAAATTATATATAGGGTACTTTGCTTTAGAAATTTATTTCATTGCATATATATGGCTGGTCTTTTTTTATTGAACCTTCCAAACACGCCCAAATCCTCCAGAACCAACTTGGTACAGAAATTTATAGTCAGCTCTCGCTTTTTCTTTCACTTATATTTTTTCACCATTAAAAGGAGTAGATAAGTACGAATTGGTGCTAGTTACGAAGGTTGTTAAATTTCCATTTTCTTTTTTTGACTGCTTGCCTTTTTTATTTTTAGGAGTGCTAGTTGCAAATTTATATCGTTTCTTCGAAAGTCCTCTTTTTGGACTGAGTAGTATATCGGTTGGTTTTGAAATTGTCATACCCAAAGCCAATTTTAGATTGCTTATATTATTCTTATCTTGGGCTTTTAAAAGCAAGCTTGACGTGGAGGACATTTTCTTGATTTTATCTTGCAATTTTTTTATCATATTCTATTGAATCTGCGAATTCTAAAATTTAAGAATATACCCAGATGAATAGCAAATAAATCATCATCGTGAACTGAGTTTAATATTCTTTCTTTAGAAATTAAAGTATTCAATAAAAATTAATAATGAAACTATGATATTCCTAAGTCAGGTACAGTTAATAGATAATATATTTTGAATTATAAAATGCTGATTACTTTGATCAATCCTTATATCGACAGTGCAGAATCAATTAAATCTAACTTTACAGTCAACGTAACGCATTTGCAAACACTAAGTCGCAAATCCATCTTGGAGTATTTGATCAAAAATAATAAAATATCGCAAAAGATGGCAACTTACAATCTTGTATCATCATCTCCTCGTGACTATTATCTTGACATGCTCTTAATGAAAAATCATTAGTTGTATTATGATGAGGATCAAACAGAAAATGATTTTATAAAAACTAAAAGGATAGTCAAATTGCCACTAACTTTAGAAATAATTGTTCCCAATGATGAATATCTTATTGACTGCCAGTGCTAATGTATAACTGTGGACCACTACAATATTTTACAAAAAATCGGAGAGGGGACGTATGCCTAAATATTTCTTATTGAAACTAAATACAACAAAACTTTATACTCTATGAAAAGAATTAATAAAGCTGAATGCAAAGAGAAGGGAAACTTAAATATGATAAAGAACGAGTTTGAAATTTTATAATATTCGTCAAAATATAATGTGAAAATGTACTATCAATTCTAAGATAAAAGATATGTTTATTTTATACTTTAATACTGTCTCTATGGGGATCTCAACTCAATCATCAAGAATAATAAGCACAGTGAATAAGGCTCTAAATTAACTTTAACTGACAAATATTTTATCTGGATTCAGATTGCATTTGGAATTGTTAGCTTGCATGAGAAAGGAATTATATATAGAGATCTAAAACCTGAAAATATTCTTATCAACTAAAATGGACAAATCAAAATTTGTGATTTTGGATTTGCTTGTCATATTAAAAATGGGGAAAAATTGATGGAGTTGTGCGGTAGCTATGAATACTTAGCACCTGAAATGATTAAAAAAGAAGGATATAGTTTTGGTTTAGATATCTATTGTTTGGGCTTGCTGTTTTATGAATTATTAATTGGAACCAATCCATACGAAGGAATTAAACCTGAAAATATAGTGGAAATGAAAAATAAGAGCATAAACTTTGATAAAAAATCTATCAATGGTATCGCAAAAGATTTATTGAAAAAGTTATTAAAGTAAAAACCTTAATAAAGGTTAGGATATGATTCCAGTCTGTAAATATTTAAGCACAACTTTTTCAAATAAAATGAGGATTTAGTTGCTAAAATCATATAAAATAAAGTTGCAATTAAAAATTTGAAACATACTTCCCCTTTAAATTTAACTCTAAGATAATAACGAAATGAAAATTTGCCGTTTATTTTTCCTGAAGGATTTGCTTTTAATTACTTGAAGCCTTTTTTCAATGTGACTGAGAATGTGGGTCCAAAATTTAATTTTACAAAATGATGTTCTATAGTTCTTTTCAAATTTAACTTTACAGATAATTATTTAAATATTAAACGAAATCAAAATTATCCAAAATATATTTTATGACAAATTTTATAGGATTATTTATTATTACGCATATAGGGTTCAATAATCAGTTTTTGTTCATTTTTTCCATAAATTTCGACTACAGAAATTGGATCAATTCGTTTGGGTGTTTTTCAGATAGGTCTAAGTTGTTGAACTTTTTCAGTGAGCCAGTTTAGTATTCAACAAGATATTGCAAATTATCTCCCTTAATTTCCAGATAATAAATTTTATAAATTTTATTTTTTTCCATGATTTTTTCGACTTTATTTTCATTTGATATTTTTTCTGAATTTCCAAAAGAAAATTCTGATGCCATTTTATCAGAATTTTAAGCAGAAGAAGTATGGACATGATCTGAATTTTTTTAAAGAGCATTTGCGTTACTATCTGCACATCTGACAGTAGATTTAGATGAATTCAATTAATCCGCAACATCAGTCAAGTCAATGGCATCGGAATGAATAAATTGTATCTTTCCGACAGGTTTCAATATATTTTTGGGGCTTTTAACCTTAACTTCCTCGATACTCATTTCTTTAACTTCAGCCGCTTTATTAATTTATTTTTTATCAGATTTTGATTTTGATAGTTCTTTATTTGGTGATATGCTAATTTTTTTGATTTCGTTGAATCTTTTATCATGAGGTTTAGGAGATTTTGTAGTTTGATGCTCTGCTTCGATCTTTTGTCTTTTTTCCTCTAAAATCTAGTTAGATCGGCATAGATTTGTCCACTTTTAACAGGCCATAGCTTTATTTTCAAAACATTTTACAATCTATTTTACTTATAATTGTACCTTTTTTTCAGTTCTATTCATCTTTCCTTTTTCAGCATGCACATCAATGCAAAAACTCTTATTTTCAATTGGAGTGAATCTAGCTACGTCATCATCATAAGACTGACTGAAAGTCTCATCTTTTTAAATTTTGCTCATTTTATTATATCTGTTAATCAAAGGTCTGATGTGCCTGAGAATGTGGTTGTCTTCCCATGTGGCTTCCTAAGCTGAATAACCCTTCCACTTGATAAGATAGTATGTTTTTTTGTTGATCAACCTTCGACCGATCACATCTTCAACTTCATAGAATGTAGGCTTAGACGATTTTTGCATCTTCAGACTTTAATATTATCTCTTAAAATTATCCCTTACATTAGTATATGATCATACAATTCGAGCCATAATAAAATTATGATCAATTGAGGAATTAATATTAATATATTTCATTATTGAATTAATAATAGAGAATCAGAACTTAGGATACAATAATTAATCAATTATGGTCAATTTAAAATTAGAATTAGTTTAACAGCTCACTGACTCTTATAAACTCTTCACTGTTTTTGCTAAATAATCCAATAATTACATAATATATAGGTGCCAATAAGTCAATATCTCTTCATTATTGAAGTCAGCTCCTTCAAACAATCTCCATAATTATTTACTAATTTCTTCGTAATTGTCCTCCTATGTTGCTTCTTTTATTTGACTCAAGAATTATTAGATATCTTATTTATCAATATAGCCTTTTTGGCTAATGTCCAATAAATTATATACTGAACTGATGAACTTATCTTTTTGAGGATAAGCCTCATTTTCTGTTTAGTTTATATATTTATTGAAAGTTGAAGCGATTTAGGTTATGCATATTTCGCTTTTTGGAGAATTGCTGTTGTAGGAAGAAAGAACAAATTTAAGAAAAGGACTATTTTAATGATTATCCATATAGTTTATGAGCTATTGACAACTAATAAAAGGATTCATCTCGGTGATTTCCATAAGGTCCTCTAATAGATTTTCAATTCTAAAATTGACAGGGATTTATTTTTCCCTTTTAGTGTTTATATTATTTAGATTCCTTTGACTTAATGGTAGTTTTTAACTGTAAACATTTTGAATTTGCTTGTGGCTGAAAGTTTAATAATTTTTAATTGAATATATGTCTTAACTTGTAGGCTTTACTGCATCTTATTTTTAATGTTTTGATTATTTAATTTCAGGAATAATAAAATTGGATTCCTCTTTTTTAATTGATGGGGAAGTCTATTTCTTTATTATTTCAGTATTTGTATTTTTAAGGTTAAATAAACATTAGGGAATAGATTAATGAGGCTGCATTGGGCTAACTAGTTTTGATTAAAACATTTCTTTACTTTTTGATGATGATGAATTCACTGTTTAATTTTTAATAGAACTTTAGCGATGCCTGAGGAAATTGCGACATTCAGTTAATAGATCCAAAGGAGTAAATAATGTTTAATCCATTTTCATATCACCTTTGACTTCTAAACATTTACTATCTATATGAGCCTATCTATGATTAATATTCTTAATTTCAGTCTATCTCCATTGATTTGGAAGGATATTCTAATGTTATAATCTTTTTGCATCTTTGCAATTAGTTTCCCTATTGCCAGCGTTTGGTGCAATTTCTTCATTTATAGGACTATAAATCTAATTATTAAACTCTTTGATCAACTCCGCAGCAATATTTTATGTAGAATTTATTTCAGCATTAATTTTACCTGTCTCATTAAAATGCTGGTTAAATATACTTTCTTATTTTTATTTATTTTTAGAGCCAAATTATTTTTTATAAGTTGATAATTGGTCATCTTAATTTTCAACAGGTTTAATTTTCTGTTAGAATTGCCAAGGTTAAGATAGCAGTAGTGACTATGGCTTGATTTTTGATTGAGAGGTTCGAGATGGCTGTATTTTTAGAAAATCAGGAAAGGCAAATTTTTAATCGATTTATTTAAAGGCAGGATTGAAGTTTTATATCCATTTTTCTGCCATTTTATTTCCATAATGATCAAACTATTGCTACTGAAGTGGTTTATTCTTTTTCCTCTCTGAATCTTGTCTATTTTGGCGAGTGCTGGTCACATTTTCACTTTCTCTTTCCTCTATTACATTCTCACTATACTTTTCATTCTTAAGATTTTGATAATGATTTGCTTTGGAGTTTATTTGTAGAGGATTGAAAATATTACTATGCTCTTGAGATTTATGGTTGCGAAGATTTGTTGTATGGTTAAGGATTGTGCGAGCATCTGATTTGAAAGTACAATCTTTTGAAGTAGAGTCCTGCCTAACCTGATTACTTCTTTTGGGTTCAAGCATAATTGGATTTGATGGCACACTATTCAATCGTAAGGATTATTTAAATTTGCTTAGCTGTTCAGCTTTAAATTAATTTTTAACAATTTGAACATATTTTCTCAATTTTACTTGCAGCTGCTGGAGTTCTAAATATTTTTTATCTTACGAGTTGGTTTTGAAAATTATTTGAATATTTAAAGAACCTCACAGTTATTATTCTTGATTTGGTTGTGCAGCCACAAACGATCATCCCGAACGATTTCTGTATAAAAAGATATGTACGAGTACACTTTTAGAGGGCACTTATGATGGGGATATGCTCAGATTTCGGGGGTTGTAGGGTTCGTCGATGTTCTTTAGGAGGCTAAAATTTAAATTTGTTCATCCGTTAATATAACTATAAGAATTGAAGAGAAATCAATACAATAGAAAAATTAAGTAAGATCAATAATCATGCAGCAAATACTTTCATTTTATTTTAGTTTTAATCTTATATTCTGATTATCCTTAGAGCATAGACTTTTATAGTGAGAACAAAACAAATAAGCGGCTAATAATATATTATTAAATGGAGTCGCTTAAAACTGTATAAATATAATCGCTCTAAACCAAAATAAACAAATTTAATTTACCCCCACTTAAAAATAGAGGTCTTTTTCAAAGAATTGGATAAAATAATCGAACATTAGGCATATTTTTTGGATGTCTTGGTGGAATGATCATTGGAATTATTCTCGTAGTCCAACATCAGGTCACAATAACTATTATCGGAGTACCGCAATCCGCAGTGTGGCAGGTCTTTACGGTGCTTTTAGCAATGGGAACGTGCGGAAATCTATGCAGCTATATCGGGTCATGTGTAGATCTGATAACGGGAGAGAGGACTATCTTCGATGGAATTAAATCTATCTATAATTCCTTGCGTGAAAAATGCAGAGGCACTGAAAGTGATACTTGATCAATTTGCATAGATTTGAGAGGGAAGAAAATACATAAGTTCATATTTAATTTTAACAATTTTAATTGTTTTCAAATAATGAAACATTTATCGACTCTCTTTAGTGGAGTAGAATCAAACAATTAAATGTTGTTTTGCAACAACTGCGGAGCTATTCTTACTTTAATTTTTTTAGAAGAAGAAGAGGAAGCTGATCTCTTTGCATCTTCTTTTCCTTTGGTTGATATTTTTGGTTTCTATTTTGTGCTTTATCTTTGTTACTATTGTGAAAGTTATGTTCTTCTTTGCTTATTGTAGGATTTACGAGCATTGATCGCTCATAAAAGGACCCATCTCTGCAATAGGAAAAGGATAAACAAATTAAGTGACTTACCGTGAGTTATTCAGTCGGAAAGTTAGTGACGTAAAATCTTTCACTGATTGTGCCTCTTCATCTTTCATTTTTCCGTTCAACTCATTCAAAACAATTGCTATCACCAACCTACTTCCTTAATGCTTTTGTGAAGTGCGTAGAGTAGATTTCTAAAATATGTATAATTTAGACTCCGCAAAACGCAGATTAAAGTTATTGAGGAACACTTCTTTTCTCACCATTTCCTTTATGAGTCCCACATTAAGCTTTGCACGCCAAAAGGGTGTGATTTTCAAAGGCAAGAAATACTTCTCATCCTACTTTCTGTCATATTAGGCAGTCTCTAATATAACAATAGAATCAACACCAAAAATAATAAAATAAATAATTAATTTATGAGATTAATGAATTCAAACCCAATATAATGGGCCGACCAGTTGCGACCCATCCACTAAAGCAACCCCCTTCGTCTTGATTTCTAAAGTAAACCCATTTTCTTTCGAACTGTTCAGCTCTTTTTAATAGAGACATGAAAAATAAAAGATAACATCCATAATGTGGAGTTTGTCTTGATTATACAAGATAATAATCAGTTACCAATTTCTAGAGATACAATGGTATAGTATTATTAGTAAATATAACTATTAAAAAAAATCATAGATTTTATATATTGCCATTGGTTTGGAGGATTATTTACAGAGTGTTACTTGTTGGAATTGCTGAGCATTTTTGCTCTGTTTGAATTATTTAGCATATTTAATTTGTTAATTGAGTTTCAGGAGTTTAGGTTTTGGGTGCTTTCATTAAGGAGAGAGGTATCAAGATAGTGGCAAATGCCAAAAAAGAGAGGGCAATGATGGGATATATCGATAAATTTATGCAAAAGGTGATGGTAATTGGCCCTAAAAAGGATCCGAGTTGAGCAATTGCTTCGATTATTCCAGCACAGGTCGCCTGAATATTCATTGGAAAGGCTTCAGTTGCTACAAAAATCATTATAAGCGTCCAAGCAAGCACTGCATAAAAGATAAGTTACAAAAAAAATAGCGAATTACAGCCATCAAGGCGAAAGCCGATGTTTTTTGATCCTTAATCGAATTTATAAAAAAGAGAAGCCCTAATGCTATCGTAATACTATAAAGAATAATTAATCCAGTCTTTCTAGGAATTTTCGTAATGATAAAGCCTGAATAATCGATGAAATACCCAGAGTAATGTAAGCCAAGAGATCTACGACTCCGGCTGCAATCATATTGGCACCGTAGTCATAGCCAATTTAATCAAGAGCGTATCCAGTGGCAAAAAAGTATAAATTGGCTCCTAACTCAACCAAAATTAAAATGGCGATCATCTTCAGGTATTTCTTATCCTTAACAATCTACAGAAGAGAGGGAGTGCTGGCTTGATTCTATTAAGGCTTTTCTTTTGGGAAAACAGCTTGTATAATTTAGAATTATTCAAGTTTGTTGTTAAATTTGGCGATGGTCTTTAAGCTTTAGAGGCACTCTTGCATTCTATTTTTTCCATAAAGAAAGTATGGTCCCTCCACTAAAAAGAATATGGATATTATTAGAATTGCTACCATTGGGGTTAGAACAACAAAAATCAAGTAATTATACCAAATATCGTAAAAATAATAGAGAACGCCAAGGACTGTGTGAACTGTTGCCCTTATTTAGTTGAAAATTACATTGAATAATTTATTGCAACCAATAATTTTTGCAAAAATTCCTCTTCACAAAATTATGTTGGGGTAACATAAGCCATCATCATCATTGTGTAGCCGCAGAATCCGCATAGAAATTGAGCAATTATTACAATCCATAGGGCTGATAAGAATCCTCCGAGAATAGTCACTGCATAATTTTAGAGTTACATCCGACTCCAACAATGCCAACAATTTGAACAAATATTAGCGCAAATTTTCGACCTTTAATATCACTCAAAGAGTTGACGATGATGAGTCCCAGAATTGATCCGATTGGGATAATGGATTGGATCATGTTCCTTTCCGCTTGCTTATCACAATACAGTTCCATATGGGCAACGAGGGTATATGGATTGGCTGTATAAAGCTATGATTACCTATCTGGCACTGACTTAGCTGAGAGCAAGCTTGAGATTCATCGACAAGTTTATCTGAAAATGCGCAGTTAAAGAGGGGATTCATGAAAATGAAAGTAGGTCCAATCAGCAGGAAGGTAGCTTCAGATGTAATGAAAAAAAGAAATACTACGAACAATTTTTGATATTTGTGCCGGTTTCCCAACGATTATAGGGCTTGGCGAACGGGTTGATGCATGAGAAAATTAAAAGAATATAATTTTCTAAAAGAATGTTTTTGCATTTCTAAATAAATTCAACCAATTTATTTTCATAAAATTTAATTAAAAAGGTAATTGATCAATTGTTTGATAATAAAACTTATTTGTGGCTTGTATTTTTTAGTACAATTCAGATGTGTTGATTTGATATTTTGAAAACAATTATTTACGACCTTTTTGAAGATGAGGATTAAAAACAATTAATTATTTTTCGTTTTGACCTCGCTTATATTTTTTGTTCTCGAGATCCATCTGATCTTTTATTGATTGATTATAGATAGAACATACTAAACTAACCAGTTTAAATATATATTAATAAAAATGTCCTCCATAAGAATACAGAAATATGTTACACGTGACGGACCTCGCAATCAAGATATGTTTCAGAGGATTAATTAAAATAATCGAACATTAGGCATATTTTTTGGATGTCTTGGTGGAATGATCATTGGAATTATTCTATTCATTCAACATCAAGTCACAATAACTATTATCGGAGTACCGCAATCAACAGTATGGCAGGTCTTTACGGTACTTTTGGCAATGGGCACATGTGGAAATCTATGCAGTTATATAGGGTCATGTGTAGATTTAATAACAGGAGAGAGGACTATCTTCGATGGAATTAAATCTATCTATAATTCCTTGCGTGAAAAATGCAGAGGCATTGAAAGCGATACTTGATCAATTTGCATAGATTTGAGAGGGAAGAAAATACATAAGTTCATATTTAATTTTAACAATTTTAATTGTTTTCAAATAATGAAACATTTATCGACTCTCTTCTAATTAACAAAAATATTGTCCTAATATAAAAATATATAAAATATAATGTATATTTTATCATAAATCTTATACATGAAGCATTAAATACCCAAACATCAGTACCCTTTCATTTTCGATGAAGTTAGAAGGAAATCTGCAAATGTAAAGAAGAAATACCACATAGGAAAGGTTGGTCAAGACGCGCGCAACCAATGAATTAGACACTAATTTAAGAAATGCATGACCCAGCCTTTGTGAGTTAAGGAAGACTAATATGTTTAAATAAAAAAATATGCGCAGTCCCAATATTAAAGATTCTAGACATATAGTTTTATTATATCAGATAGCCAAGTATCTGAAGGTCTACTTGTGCCCAAATTTCTCCAAGAGCCTAACTAATTAAGCTGATGTATATTATTTTGAGTGAAGAATCAGAAATTTATATATTATACTTTACCTATCTCTATTTAATTTTAATAAAAATACTTTATTTTCAATCAATAGAGCATTTAATTAATTTATATAACAAAGGAAAACTTAACTGAAGTCAAATGATTAATTGCCTTCTTGTTAATTTGGTTGGATTTAGGGGAAATAATCATAATCAAGTTCTTCTGTCTTTTCTAGGTTGGGTGTATCGTTTGCCTTGATTGGTTTGCTGATGCTTTGGCTTTCCACCAACGACAATAAAGCCTTCTTCTTACAACTTACGAAGCTATTCTTACTTAAATTTTCTTTTTTCAGAAGAAGAGGAAGATTGACTTTTTTAATTTTCATTGGTATCTTATTTTTGCTGTCTTGGCTGATATTTGGGTTTGTAGATTTCTCGCTTTTCTTCGTAATTGTTGTGAATCTTATGTCCTTTTCCTTTGCTTTATTTATTTTTGTCTTCGTTATACTCGGTTGGATGCTGATTTTATACCTTATCCTGCCGAATACCCTAAGAGTCATGTTAGCAAGCCTCTTTATACAAAATTTATGAGTTATTTTGATCATTCAACGATGGAATGGGAGTTGAAGTGATTTGAATGTTATTTTCCTTGGTTTAATGAATAATTTCTTTTGAATTTTGAGTTGTGATATTGACTGTAATATTTTAAATTCCATTCTCAACGCGATCAATGACTTCAATAATCTCTGTTTCACCTTTCTAATTCTTATATTCTTGAGTGATAACAGCAACAGTTTATTCTTCCACCACTTCAAAAGTATCTGGTTTTTATTCATTTTACTCCTTATCAACACAATTAACTATTTACACTTTATCTCGATTCTCTACAACAAAAGTGTTCAATGATTTTTGTAGCTTACGATCATTGGCAAATTCATTTAAACTATTGACGGTAGCGGTAATTGCAGACAAAAGACTAACACCTTTTCTTTTTTATGTCAAGACTGACCACAATTGACTTAATCTTTAATATTAAGGAAATTCAGGTCGCAAATGATAAACATTAATTGCTTTGGCCAAGGATTCCAATTCCTTGAGTTGAATGGTTCGATAGTACTCAGCGTTTTCTGCAACCACTTCCTTATAGTGAGCTGCTGTTTCTTCCAATCTGGCTTTTTCTTCAAGCAGATTTTATTTCCTATTAATTTTTTCAAGCTGCTCTGGCTTTAATGAACGCTCTTATTTCTGCTCCAGTTCAGAAATTTAATTTAGCTTCTTATTAATGTTCCTCACTCTTTTCTGCAGGCTCCTCAAGAATGGCTCATTCTACTAATCGATAATTTCGACTATATTTTGATGATTTTCCTGGTGCAAATGTTTTTTTTTTTGCATTAATTTAAATTATAGAAATTATAAGCACTAGTTCTCTTCGAAAATATAACCTCACTATAAATATAAAAGTGCAGAATGTTTCAAGAATCAATGATCTAGACTTACTGTGAATTCATTAAGATGCTGATCTGCTAATCATTCAGCCAGACCATTTGATTATTCTCTGTCAGCAGGTATTTGCCTTCACCATCCATTAAATAACCGTCTTTGTCCACTTGATATCTTGCTTTGTGAGTATTCGGAGATTCTCTGTTTTATGACGATTCCTGATATATTCTAATCTTGGAGGGTGTCAAGACTTTGTTTGGAGACATAATTCCATTTCTGTTTTAAATTTTAATGGGATAAGTAAGACTTTCAGTGATTTTTGGTGTCATTTTAATTTCGTCTATAAAGGATTCATTTAATGATGCTCTTTTGGTAAGATCAGCCACTAATAATTTAAGTTCGTCATTTTTATTACTATTATCATTAATTTTTGCTCTTAATAATTTGAGATCTCCCTCAATCCCACCCTGCTTGCTCTATACTCCACTCACTCTCTTGAGGAGACCAATACATTATTGATCAATTTGTTTTAGCTTTTCATGCACAAATTGTACCTTTTGCTATATTTATTGTGTGTCTCTTCTTGTATTCACCTAGTTAATTCGCTCTTATGCTTGTCTGATTCTGCTGCTCAAGTCTTGAGCCTGTTTTTTGTGAATTTCCTGCTATTTCTCTAGTTTCAGCAATGTTGACTCAATATTTTCTGTCAGTTCAAATCGATCTTTTTTCTGTAACTCCTAAGGTGAGCAAATGTTTTTGTTCTATAGAAGATGATCTATAGTTTACAGTTTTTAGTTCATGAGGGAAAGTCTATTTTATAGATCCTCACCATAATCGAATGACAAAAATTGTTCTCCGACCGTCCCAAGTATATCCTTTTTCATTTCAATATTTGTTTTCTGAAAGAATGTCCTCAACTTTGCAGAAATTTCAATTTATACTTCTTTTTCCATCCTCTCGGACTGTTCCTTCAACTCCAATTGTAGCTGTTCCCGTAACTCCATCTTCATCTCCTCCTTTAATTTTACTACATTCTCCTGTAGTTTTTGATTGCAAATACTTTCATATTCTGCAATCCTATCTTTTAAATCTGTAAACTGAGCTTGTACGGTTTGAAACTGTTTTCGGGAGCTATCCTCGGCTGATGGTAGCTTAGACAGTTCTTCTTTAATCATCTGCTTTATAATGTCAGGATTGATTCGTTATTCTAAGGTGCTGCCTTGACTGAATAAGGGTTGGAGTACGACTATGCAAAGAAAGACTCACCCGATCGCCAACTATAGTTTAAAAAGGGAGAGGGTGACTATTGTTTATCGGCCGAACAAGTAAATATGGGAGCTCGCTTGATCATAGAACCCCCTAGATTAACGTTTCGACCTTGAGGTTGAGGCTAATACCGAGCATTACCTGAGAAAATGCGATTACTTGCCATTTATAAATGAGTTTACAGATATTACAAAGTATTGATTAAATTTATTGAAAGCATAGACCTCTCAGCATTGTTAAAAAGTCAACTATATATTCAAGCATTACCGAAGGACATCTCCATCCTAATTTGATTAAAAATAATCTTGTTTAAAATTATAATAATTTGATTCAAATTATGATCCAAGACGACGAATACATCATCTATATCTCCGAAGCCGAAGTGATTGCTTACAGTAAGTCTGCCTTCACACAGCGAAGAAGGATGCCAATAAGTCAGTCAAAAATGCAGGATTTACCTGCAAAAAGATAGTGGTTACCACCAAACGCCTCCTAATTTTCTAGGCTCTCAAAAATCGACTTCAAGAAACAGAATATGAATTAATTACCTCAGTGGCAAAGAAAACGATGAAGCCGCCTACGAATAATCTATAAAAGCCTCGAATTACCATAAATGGTTATCCTGAAATATGGATTGACATTATTGGTCTCGAATCAAAGGTAATAATTGAAAATGACACAACTATTTTAAAGTTCCTGCAGAAGCAGGGTATCCAAAATTTAGTGAAAGACATTCTTATTGGAGCTGTGTTACTGAAAATACCCAAGAAAATGGTAAACAGTCTGTAATTTAGCGATTTTATATTCTATCCATGGGTGGCATAAGCAACGCGATTAAATTGGCTAAATCCATTATATGTGCTCAGAGTTGGCATTAGTATTCCAAACTTTGCAAGCAAATGAAGACTGATATCAATACCCTCTGGATACGCGTGTTAACTGAAATAATCTATAATGATGACTCAGTTGTCTTGGTTGATCCTGATCTTTTTCTAACAGGTTCGCCCGAAGAGATCCAAACTTTCATTGGTCTAATGAATGTAATACCTTTCGCTCATTGCTTCCATCACCGGTATTCCATTACAACTCCAGAAGCAGCTGCCTACGCTGTGGAATTTATTTCCTCAATTCAAAGCAAGATTCATTCGCTTAGCTTCAGTCAAACTCATATAAATAGTGCTAACTTAAAGCAAATTTTGTTAAAATTAACTTTGAGCAGCATCATTAAATTAGATTTATCGTAAAATAACCTTTAAGATGATGTACTAGAAACGCTGAATCGACTAATAAAGGCAGGCTCTAAAAGGCTAACCTACATCAACCTTAGCAAAAATAACATCAAACTTGCCAAGTACAAACTTTAGCATTTAGCTCTCAATTGTTCGTAGAATTGATAAAGATCGTCAGTACCATCCTCAACTTGGATTTGTCTTACAACCATATTGATGACTCTTCAACGGAAGCTTTCTAAAAATACGTAATATTCGCGTTCAATCCGCCACTTGAATAGCTCAACTTATCACATAATAAATTTTCCAGAAAGATTGCTTGGAGATTATATGTGGGTAACATCCGCAATTTTAAGACTCATCCATACCTGCGTTTCATACTGTTTCCCATTCTATTAAAAAATTAAATATTCAGTGAGAATAATAATGTTGATTTCCCAAGGCACAATACTACCATAAATTTAAATATGCACTCTGCCCTCATCGAATAGTTTGAACAGTAAAGTTTGCTGAAGCATACGTTCGAATAAGAACCAGTTACAGCTAAATAGATCGTAACAATACGCTTTCAACGAGTATTGGCGAACAACGTAAAATTACCTATGAACAAACAATAACTGAACCGTACTTTGCAAATTTCACATAAGATCTAAAATTTTATTAAGGTCCCGCAATCAGTCTAAAAGATATACGACATGGCACTTGAATTAAAGAATTTTCCTTTTGAAGTGCCTCCTATCAGCAGAACTCATTTTATTAAATTTCTTGATTCAAAATTCAGTGAGGCTCTTTTTATTCGGGACCATTATTCAGTTAAATATCTGCTCAAAGCCTTAAATGAATTGGGAGTTTCGGTGGAAGGCTATGCAGATAGATTGCAAAGGCTTGGCCTACGAGATACCCTCTATGGAAAGCGAGCGGAGGCCATTTTGAATTTTTAAATTGACGAGGTCAAGATTAATGATGAACTTGACGAACTTATAAGAGAAGGACTTCGCCTCTATTTATAAGGTCATGGAATTTAAATTTTGTACTACTTAAAATATAAACGAGACCAGTATATAGAAAAATATTTGCATTAAAAATTAAATCCAGAGCATTACTTGTTTGAGCTAGAAGCAAAGAGGAACATTTCCGATGACAAACGAGTTTCAGAAGACAAATTTGTTGTGCCATATGAAATCAGATTAGAGAAGAAGATTAACTAAAACTTTTATCTGCATCAATGGCAAGCCAACTATCAAATTTTAAGCGAGATGAAAGCAGCCACCTTCGATGATTGCCTCTCTTTCCTTTAACAAAGTGAGAAAAAATAGAAGTTTACAATCTACTTTGAACGCATTGAGGAACGCATTGAATTTATTAAAAATTAGTTTACTTCTTTCGAGTACAAAAGGTTCAAGGCATCTTATTCTGACTTGAAAATAAATTCCTGCCGTCTGATTTATCTCTATAACAATATCTAAAACACCTTAATCTATCTTTAGATTCCTATTTACGTAAAGAAGCGCATGATAACTCCAGAAAGAACGATTAGCATCAGCAATGTAGAGTATTTTAAACGCTAGTATCACATTGTTAATTACCCTAATATAAGAATTTAAGCACGAAAGGCCAATATCTACAACTATGGGGGAATTATATGCCGATATTAAAGTGAAATGTTCAAGACATAGGTCGTAAAAATATTTAAAAATTTATAAAAAATGCTCAAAAAAATAGAAGATGCCTCTATACGCGAAGCCTCAATGGCCAAAATAGCGCTTACAATTATTGAGGATTTCAAAGCTATTGTTTAAATCATCAGACACTCCTTGGTTCCATAATAACTGAAATAAGAGTTATATTTGCACTTAATAACATGGCGCAGGGGTAGATATTCTAACAACACTGAGATGATTCATTTGCTGACAACTTTCACCATGTATCTAAAACCACCTCTTCAGATAGAAAAATATTTGGTTGCCGCCGTACTTCAGAATTAAAATGTTAGTTTGGCAGATATTCCCATGTGCCTAGCCACCAATCCAAACGAACCTACCTCTGACAATGCTCTCCTAATTGAGAATGAGTTTGTGGAAAGAGATTGGAATCCTAATGATTTTCTATTGTGTGAATTGTTAGAAAAAAAGGGAAAAGTTACAATAACACTTTAGCTATTAGAAAAAACAAGGATAGTTCTAACTGTTTCCGAATCAAAGACAGTGGCAGAATTGATGGACTTAGTAATTGATTGTACGGAGATGAAATCATAAGATAAGCAGCATTTTTGGCTGTACAAATTACAGACGGAGACACAGTAAATAACTGCTTACGAGAGCAGAGAGCACATTGGCTAAATAATGGTGGATTTAGACAAATAGAGCAATAAACTGCTGCTGAAACGTAGGATATATAGTCGCTAGCTGAAGTAAATTGTCCAATATGCAGATACAATTATATCAAATATAGCTAGAATATGATAGATAGTCTATACCACGATATTAAGTACGAATATATTGCCAGAAATTTCTTTGTTAACGATAAGGCAGCCGTGGATATCGCAGCTCTACTTTTTATGATTCAATGCGTCGAGAGGTATATGATGGATGCAGCAAGTGTGATAAGCGCACCACGTTCAAATCAAAAGATTACAGAAGAAAAGACTATAGAGGAGTATATTTATGACCAGGCCTTACAGATATAATCAACATTTCAAGCTTTCCTGCCACGTCAGATCTATTTACGCTTGCTAAAATCAAAATAGGCCTTAGTTTCATAACTCAAGGGGAAGATAAGTGAGCGTGCGCTTAAAAAATAGCACAACACGATTCATGAGATGAAACTAAATTTACTAAAGATATTCAGTCGTTTTCCTGAGTTCATGTCCAGTAATTACAAGGTGGAAAGTTTACAAAAATATCAAATGTGTGTCTCCATCAATGCAATGTTCATCTATATCGAAAGCAAGCAGGATAGTGAGTACATTCATTTCTAAAAGCTGGTGTCAATTGTGCCGAAACCAAAATATCTGTTGCTCTACTATCACAAGCAATAAAATTTAATGGCACAGATGCACTTAGTTGCTCCTTAAAAGATTATTTTTTCGATCATCATGGATATTTTAGCTTACTGCTCTTTACGCATGAAGATGAGTAGTATTAATCTATATGAAATTCATCATTTGGAAGAATTAGAAAAGAATATTATTATACATTAGCAATCGCTTAAACGGATCTATAGTAAAAATACATAAAATGATCTGCTGAAATGCAGAGAAGAAGTAGAACAAACTGCTAGGAAAGTGGCTAAGGTCAGTCTCACCCTTATGAATTTCAAGTAGCTCCAGTACTATAATAAAAATCGATACATCAAATCGGAAATAAACCGAAAACTATATGCTAATAAATCAGATCGCAAGCTTGACTTTGATAAGTAAATGGACGAAGAGGAAATTAGCGAAATGTTAGATGCAAATAAAAAGATACTTCAGATGACATTCCCTTATCATATTGAGGAAGAGAAGGAAAAGGAGGAAAAGGAGGAAAAGGAGGAAAAGGAGGAAAAGGAGGAACCCATCAGCCAGAAAAAGCCTGCTTTTGACTAATCCTTTGATTTTAAGAGGGAGTATGAGAAACTCAATTTTCATACAGGGTTAAAAGAAGAAGATAAGAAAGAAGAGGAGATGAAAAAGAAAATCTTACCATAAAACTATAATCAACCCAAAGATGGCTTTCAATCTCCCCCTCAGTCATCAAAAAAATAAATGCCACCTTTAAAACCCATTGAGGTTGAGAAGGACGAGGATGAAGTAGTCACTAATACAAAGGCTCGGGGAAATCGTCGTCCAGGGAATCAAAATCGACCTAGGGTTCCGCGTTACTGATGATCTCTCTATCAATTAAATAATTGTATTAATGATTAATAATAATTTATTATAAGTAAATAATTGCATTAATATACGTCCTCTTAATTAATTTGCTTTCCGTAGAGAATATTACAAAAATAAAAGACTATTAGTATGCTTATTTTTCACTAATCCATAACGTTTAAAAACTTCTTTTGGAGAGAAAGTGAATAAATTTTACTGAATCTGAAATGACAACTATTTACTTTGCTGTAACATAAAAATGATATGATTGTTATCTCTTCTGCTCTTCAAATATCAATTATTCATGTTTTTATTTCTGTTGTGAATTTATAGGGGAATGTATATCTCAGAGGCTGCTGAGAATATTCATATTTTCAACAAAATTAAAGCAAGACATAATGTTTTTATATAATACCAATCTAATGAGCTCCACCTTTAATTTTTCAGTCATCAATCCTCTAATGATTTTATTTCTTTATTAAACTCATAATTAAATTATTCGAACTTTGCATTGGTTCCAAATGCAATAAAACCGCAGTTTAACTCACTCCACCAAACGCCATAATACAATGAATAATGCTTCAGCTGAAAATCAGAAATACGCAATTTAAAATTCGCACATTACCTCTCAAGAAGATTCATTCATGGAAGAAGGAGATAGTCAGGCTGAGCCTACTTTTTAAACCAAAAACTATCTCTTTGAACTACAGAGTAAATGCAATAATCTGGAGTATGAGAAAGCAAAGATTACCATGAATCATCAAAATATGCTTAGTTAATTTAGGCATAAAAATATATACTTAGAACAACTGGCTGGAAATCTATCACAGCAGAATCAGCTCTTGACTGAAGAAAGAGATAACTTAAAACAGCTTTTAGGAGACGTCAGAGAACAAAATCATGAATTGAGCAAATAAATCAATTTGCTAAGAGAATAACTGCAGAATTTGCAGCAGCTTCAGATGGAAAATTAGAGTTTTGTTTAAGAAGAAGGCGACCATGCAGACGTCCTTCAACTAACTAACGATCTTGCACTGAAAAAACAGTAAGTATAAAGCAAAAATTAATAAATCAGCAGATTACAATAACAGTTACGGAAAAATGAATCATAACATGCATAATCTGAATTGAAGGTGGAAATGTCTTTAAACTCTAAACAGACAATTTTCCAGTTATAAAGGCAAAAGAATGAGTTGAATCAACTCTTATAATAAGCCAATTCTAAGTTAAAGTTAGTAGCTATGGCAAATTAGACGGACGATTCTAAAACCATAATAAAAGAGAAGGAATAGTTGCTAAGGCAATTAAAAGGGAAATAAACTGTAATAAGATAGTTAGAATAATAAAAAAAGAGGCTTATTATTCAAGTATAAAACTCAAAATAGGAAATATAGTTAATGGAGAAAAAAAGCAATATCGGTAGTAGCGATTAAATCAAACGATATAGATAAATCGTTAAGGAAAAATAGGAAAAATTAATAATCACTGAAAACGAAAGAATTGAATTGGAAACCAAAGTAAATGAGTTGGGAGTAGACATCAATCGACTTAAATGCCAAAAGAATGGACTAGAGCAATACAACAAATACCTTGAAGCAAGTAATAACTAAAATTAAGAGAAGAGAAGAAGTCTGCAAGAACAGTTGTATAAAAGTTAAAAAGAGATATCATAATTAAAAGCACAGATTTTCAACGATAAACTATAAAATCGAAAATTGCTTAGCAATCTGAAATTGGAGTTTTAAGAATAGAAAATCAAGAATATTGAGGAACTTTAGGAAAAATCAAAGGAAATCTATAAGTTAAAGGAATTATCCTTGTCCAGCAGACGTTAAAATAAAGATAATTAATTAGAGAGAGCTGAACAGTAAATCGCAGCTATGAAATCGGACAACCAAACTTTAAAGGAAAATTTAAAGGCTCTCCAAGATAAGCACGAAAAGGCAAATTTAAAATATAGTACATTATAAAAATAGATGAGAGCAGAGCATCAAAAAGATGTTGAAACTTTGTAAGATGAAATTTAAAAATTAAGAATAGAAATCAGTGAAATTCAGAAAGTAAATAGCCTTCCAGAAAAGAGAATATTGCCACCTCTGTCACCTCGCAGAAGTCAAGAAGATGAACATTTAAAAGAAATGATTTAATTACTAAAAAATGAGAAAAGATAGCAAGCCGAAATGATAAAATTATTGAGCAATAAATAGCGATAAAAATAGTAAGATTATTTGGGTCAAGGTTAGATAATTAGGAGATTAGATAATGAATTAAAGCAGACCAAAAACTATCTGTTTAAAAATACAATGAATCAGTAATAGGCTAGGGAGAAGATAAAAATTATTAGCGAGTTATAAAATTAAATTGTTAGAATAAATGATGAATTGCGTCGAGAAAGAACCAATAGCTAGCAGAGACAAAAATAAATTTTCGCAAAAAATTAGAGATACACGACGGAGATCAAAAGAATGGACGAAGAAAATATTAAATTAAAAAATTAATCTTCCGATTTGTTGTCCAGGATTTCTAATTTGTAAAATTAGCTAATAAAAAAAGATAGTCAACTATCATTTAAGGAAGATGAGATTAAGAAACACATAAAAAAGATTGAGCAATAAAAATCATAAAAAGAAGCAGCCAAAATGAAAGGAGTCTTCTTATAGGAAAGAATAGGTGAACTCCAAAAGGAAATATAATAAATTAAAAAAGACAAAGATAGAGCAATTGAGGAATTTAAAGCAGAGCTGAAAAAACTATTAGAATTGAAGTTAGAACTTGATTAAAGAGATCTCCCAAAATTAAAACAAAAGAATGGATCAAAGAATGTCGAATCATTTCAGGAGATGAAAGATAAGATTCGCTAAATTGAGAAATAAAATTATTCATTGAAATATAGCTACTCCTAATCTTTATAAGAAATCAATACGTTGCTGGTTAAATGCCGATCTCTGGAGTAGAAATCAAAAAAATCAGGCTTCCAAAATGATAGAATCAAACAACAAACAAATGATATCTAAGTCGCCAATATTCGATCAGATCGCCTTCAAAGATAAAATGAAGAACACAAGACTATCATCAAAAATTATGAGGCACAGATTAATAAATTAAATCAGCTGCTCATGGAAAAAGATGTTGGTCAAAATCACCCGCAGCAACAACAAAATTATATGAGCCTGCATCCGAAAATATTCTCTCGCTTTAATGAAATGAAAATCGATAAAAATGAAAAAATACAATACTTAAGAGCAAGACCAGGAACTGGGCCTAAAAAACCGGAAAACTTTGTAGATAGTCCTGTTAGGAATCCTTACTATCATAAAATATGATTTACCATGTGATGACTTATTATATCACTATTAAAATTACATTTTAATATATGCTTTCAACAATCAAGTTCCTTTGGTTAATAGTTGATGCATTTTAATATTTTCAGTGCGTAAGTCGTACAATGAAGCTACCAGCATTTCAATTTATGCATCTTTGGATTTACTCACATCCAAAATGATTTTTTATAGCTTCTTCTTTTATACCTACAAACTTGGGACCTTTTATAACTTCTTTTTAAGTTTCATATTATCACGTTCAAGTTATCTATGATTGCCCCTGAGCTTCTCAAGTTCTTCTTGCATATAATCCATTTCCTCTTCATTAATAGTGCTGTGAACTGAAGGCGCATGTACCACCGCTGAACTGCTTTGTATCAATTCGGCATTTAATCCACTTTTTACCTATTTTTAAAGTTGTTTGAATCTAACTTATTTTTTTTATAGTTACATTTTCATATAAAGTTCATGCTCTTGCATAGTATAGTTTTTCTCACTCACTTCCTCCAATTTTTATTTGAGCTTAGTAATCATTGTCTATTTTTCTTACAATAGTCGGCTCAGTCTTCTTTTTTCTCTTTATTGCTCTAAAGCTCGATCCCTTTCGTTCTGTGCCTCAGTGAGTTGATCCTTCAGCTGTTCTATGGCTTCTTCATACTATTTGAATCTTAATTGTTTGCTTTGTAAAAAAAGATTTTAATCCCTCAGTCTTGAAATATCCTCCTCATGTTCCCTAACTGAGATAAGAAGTTTTCGTTTCAAGTTTTAGTTCATGGATTTAAGTTGGTCATTTTAAGCTTTGAGTTGTTCATTCCCTGCATCTACTGGTTGAGGCTTGTTTTTTTCTTCAGCAAATTAAATTTCTTCAAGTCTTTCCCTTAGTTCAAGAACCTATTGTTTATATTTGTCGCTGACAGTTGTTAATTATTAAATTTCTTCTCTCAGCAGCTAATTTTAATTGGAGAGCTCATCTATATGTTAAATCATCTTAGCGCTTGATTTATTATCATTTTATTCGTCGACACGTTTATCAATTGCATTTTGCACAATTACAACGAGAGCCTGCTGGCTTCGCTGGTCCAATTGCATTATAGTTTGGATATGCTCTTCTTTATATGGAGACTGCATGAATACAGCGATGACCAACTAAAAAAATCGTAAAATATTATCTGAGGAGTCATGCTTTGCAATTTAAATGAGATCAATATCCTTCGTTTTTATTGCTTTACCTCCATCTCCCATATAGGCTTCAATTTTCTGCAGTATCTTTTTAAGATTGGTTAGTTTATCAATCCATTTCAAGGATTACTCATCCAGTTCACTCATTTCTAAATCGAAATTTTAAACTGTAGTTAAGAGGTGAGCAAAAACAATGCCATTAGAGAACTGAGATATTTTTGTCAGAGGTTGCTTGTTGTAAGGTTAAAATGTGGATGCAAAGGAGACAAGAGCGTGCTCTATATCCTGGCTGTAAGGCATATTTAATTAATCAATTTTTAAATATTAGTGGAACTATTTAACTGAGTAATAAAATTATAAATCATAAACACAACTGACTTAACAATTATTTTAAAGATACCATATTATACATAATCATTGGCATAACTCTTCACACGTTTACAACTCTCGATATCTTCTAATGAAATCCAGGTTTAATAGATCTTTCGATGAAAGTCTCTCCTTTGGGTTTTTCTTTAATATTGCTTTGATAAAACTTTTAAATTCTTTCGAAACTTTACGATTGATAGGAAAAGCTATATCTTCAGTGATCTATATAGATTTATTAATTACAATTTTTACTAAATCTTCTTGCTAATTAATTTAAAAAGGCGAATGACCAATGTGCAATTCATAAGCTAAGATACCAACAGCCCAAAGATCTACTTTCTCATCATATAACTCACCCTGAAGGAGTTCAGGAGAAAGATAAAGAGGAGTACCACAAAATGTGCCTCTGAGTTCCTATTTTTTGTTTACGGCCCATCCAAAATCACAGAGTTTGACATTACCCTAAATTAATTAATTGCTTACATGGGTTAGCACAATATTTTCAGGCTTGATGTCTCGGTGTAAAATTTTATGTTTATGCATGAGGCAGACAGCATCCAAAAGATTTCCTATAATAAAAGAAGTGCTTTCTTCAGAGAGTGTCTGCCCTGTAGCAATGATATCATAAAGCTGTCCATCAGATCCTAATTAAAGTACCGTGTAGAAATATTTTTAATCGCTGAAAAAGGCAAATGTTTTGATGATATTTGGATGATCCAAAAATGTTTGAATTTTGAGTTCACGAATGAACTGTGTCAGCAAACCATCACTCATGATCTTCTTTTTGTTTAAAATTTTAAGGGCCACAATCATACCTGTATGTATTTACCTGGCAAGATTAACCATTCCAAACTTACCCTCTCCTAATCGTCTGATAAGCTTAAAATTTTCTATACTGAGAGGTTTCCTTGCGTTAATCTTCATCCTATCAGGAGACTTTATCTGATTTCTTAAGAAAGATGGGATCATTTTTTAGGACTTGTAGGAGGATAACTGTTCGGTGTTCGCTGTTGATGAAGTCTCTTTCAGAGCACGACCACCTGAATTTCTAAGATAATATTTTTACAAGTCTTTTGCATGCTATTTCGAATTATCTTTTCGCCAATTTGCAAGTCTCTCCCAGTTGATATTTTTATCGATTTGCATATTTTGCCTTTGATTGGGATCACGAATAATTTTGGGTCGAAATCGCATTTAATTGGGTGGAGTTTTATTGCCAAATTGATTGAACCTTGGAGCCTATTCTGCTGAGGAATACTTGGTTAATGCTGGCTGTTTGCAGAATTGGTCATCATTATTATAGTTTTGCACAGGTTTTGGAGATAAATCCGGCTGGTGCATAGCTATGGGACTATTAATGATGAGACTGCCTCCGAGTCGAGTGACTTATTTATTTTATCTTCTTATATTTGATCCTGTCCCAATAATATTTTTGTTCATAATTTATATAAAATGTGTACTATGAAAACCTTCCAATTGGACTATCTAACAGAATTATATGGCTAAAACTATTCTTACAAACATGATTAAATTGATAAAAATGAAAAACCCTTAATAGATCTATTTTTGATTGCAAAAACAATAATCATAAAGAGATAAAATTACAAGTAATTTTATATTTATATCATTTGTATTAAGTTCATTGAATTTTACTTAAGCCTTCTGTATTTAATATATTTTATTTAAGATAGTAATAGACTGAGCTTAAAATTTACAACTCTCAAATAATCAAATTATAAGAACAAGTCATATGATGAATGAATGTCTTATTAAATGATTGACGAAGATAGAAATAATAAATTAAATATATTGAATCTACTTATTATCTTTAAATTGTGCCTTATGAAAGAAAAATAGCAGTATATTTAGTGTCCTACTGATTTAAACGAAAAAGAGATCAGTTTGTTTAGCTATGATGCAGAGTAGAAGTTAAGACAAATAGGCCTTGCCAATTTTATCTCAGATCAAAATGATTAGTTTGAGGAATGGTCCCAACCTAAAAAGAAAAAGCATGATAAGCGTCGCATAAGAACTGCTTCAAGCGATGTTCGATCTTAAAAGTAATATTCTTACATTCGTAAGCAAATAATCCCATCCAAAATAAGTCCAATAATAAATTAGGAAGCTGATTTCTTTAGTAAAGCAATATTAAATGGTAAACAAATTTCATTTCGCAAGAGATAAAACAGCAAAAAATCATATAGTACTTTTGTGTATAATTTCAAATGCAATCAGAAGTAAAGAATCCATTCAAGTTAATCTAACTATCATTCTCTGGACCAATTTAAGCCATTATACCCATCCCATGAACAACTTTTTAGGTCGACTGCTCCATGCAACAATTTTAAAACTAAAAACCAAAATGTAAAATCAGATAATGCCAAAAATATTAATAGTTAGAAGATTACAGGATATTCAATTTATCAACTCTCCCTCAAAAGTTAACACAAGATAAATAACTTTTTTATGGGCAAAAAAATCCGACTGCAATCATATTCTAAAGATAGGCATAAAGAAACAATGAAAATATTGAATAATCATGAACAATTTATAAAAAATCATGTATATAGCAATATTTGTCATTTAAAAGGGTCAAATATAAAAATTCAAAGAAAATAGATACTGAGATATTCCAATCAGCATCACCTAATTCATCCTTGAGCATAATATTCTTTGGAAAAGAAACAACCTGTACTCAAAAAATCTTAAGAATATGATTTTTCTGATTATTAATTCATTTAAACAATTATTAATGTTCACACAATTACCAATTGATAATATTAATAAGTTTTGATGGCGAACAACTCGGCTAAAAAAAATGAACAATAGATTCGGATAATCTCAATTGTCTTAATGTGGACTGTATACGGGCTGATCGGCTGGGTGATGATCTTCAACAGTTTTTCTTTGATGTCAGAGTAGATATCAATTTTTCACTGGATCTTATGCCTTTTAATAAGTGGTCTCAATTATTTTTGCTACAAACAAGTAATAAAATGCTGGGAATTACAGCTTCCTTCTGGCGCTGCAGATTATTATTACGATATTCTTGCAATGAATTCAATCGTTCAGCTCTTGGATCCTTTTACTCACCTTATCTGGTAATTAATGTTTTACAAAGGCATATCTATTGGGCAATTTTGATATTTGCTCTATGGCATGGAGCAAAGTGGCTGTGGGACTATATAACGCCCAAATATGTTTAAACAGATGAGGAAGATGGCGATAATAAGAAAAAGGATAAAAAAGAACGCAAGGAAAAAATAAAATATGTAAAGCATTGATCTGAATTGTAAACATTTAAGTTTAGTTATAATAAGAATTAATACTAATTTTAATGAAATCAGAAATACCCATCGTTATTACAACAAAAGGATAAATGGGAGGAGATTTAGTTTTTAAATTGGCTTCTCCTCTACTTTTGCAAGCTTTCAAAAAAATTAGAATACCCTCAGCTTAAAAGGTGTATCACAACGAGACCGAGTATAAGCATCATACTCTTGACCTAGATACTCAACGTCATTCTGCTCGTACTCGTAGAATATCTTCATCAGCAGCATCGAAGCGATTTCCGAAGGATTTTTTCAAAGATGAAAACTGTTTTCATCCGATCAAATCTAATCGATCACATCATAAATAATATTAGCAAGATTTTTTTGATACATTTGGTCATAAGCTTTTGCCAATATACTAGCCCAACTCGAAGAAAGAAGAAGCAAATCTTAAATAATTTGACACTCCAAAATTTGTAAAAAAATGTGAAAATAGTTAATCCAATAAAACTAGATTAAATAATCATCTTAGTCACTAAAAACTATAAAGATTAAAGATGAAAGAGAAATATTCGATGAATTCATTAATGCAAATAAAATCAATAAAATCACCATTAGTGCAAATAAATTAATAATTGTTTGATAAGCCATTTATCTCACCTATACCTTTAGTATCCAATTTTAATTTGACTCTTGGACAAAAAGGATCGTTATTTCCATTATAAAAAGCTGAAAAGTTAAAGAGAGAAAGATAGATTGATGAAAAATAAAATAATCACTACCCGACTGGAAGTAAGACATCACGACCAATAAATCACCCGAAGAGATATGGTGTTTTCAGAATACAAAGAAAAGCGTTTGTATAAGGCTGATAAATATTTTTCATTATTGTGATACTCTTGAAATGTTTGTATATTGAATAGCGAATTTTATAATAAATCATTTCTCAGCAGAAGTTGTTTTTGCTTTTTCTGGAAATAGCTTGAATTTATAAAATTTGTCCTTTTTTCTCAGACTAAGTCAATTTCGATTCATATTGGTTGAGAAAGAACGGTTATTTAAGATGAATATTTTTACTACATGAAAGTTCCAAAAGAGATATTTTTAATGCTTCGTTTGATGAATATTTAAACCATGAGCCAAAAACATCAATTAAAGAAGTTTCATTTAAATGTTTTAAAAGTTTGGTATTAAAAGTCAGAAATGATCCATATCTCCTGGAAATATCTCTGTATAAATTCATAAACTTTTATGATTCGTCATACGAACTGCATTTAGATCTTGTGATTATCTTTTTGCTCAAATCCAACTCATAAGAATCAGAATATAAAACTTTTATTCTTTCGGTTTGATATTTATGGTCAATGAGTTTAAAGACTTATCTACTCAGCAGCTATGAATTTCCATTCATTAAAATGGCTATTGTATTCTTTTGGCAGTATTGAAGTCCTTAAAATGTTGCTTCAACCTCTGAAGCCTTTTTATTTCTTATAAATTTAATTTTTTCACCAAATGAAGGAAAATCTTTAACATAATTTTTAATTAATGATTCTGTATGATCAGTCGAAAATCTATCTACAATTTTGACCTCATAATCTAAATATTATTGATTAAATATAGAATTAAGAGTCCTAAGAATTTGGTGTTCATTAGCATTGTTGTATGTTGTGACCACAACACATAAAGAATTTAATTCCTAATAATTTTTCATCTGATATTTTTTAGTAAGATGAGTTTTAATCTTTCGATCCATGCCAGATTCCATCTCAGCTAGTATTTCATTTTGGGTTGAAATTTAAAGGTAATAAGATTTAGGATCAACTTAATTTTTAAGGTAGTTTTTAATTAAGGCTTATCTCTATGTGTCTGGTAGAAATTGGAGTGACCTTCCATTGGCAGCTTTAAGTTTCATATTTTATTAATTTAAATTATTTTTTTCAATTTAATTTTCGTCGGCGTTAAATTCAGCTAAAATGTGCCCATATTTTTATGCTATAACAGTTGAAATTTATCGTTGTAATGGTTATTTCAGCTAAGTTTATATCACTTAATTTTTCCCCTAATTATTTTATTGATGTTATTGGACCTTTAAATTAGATTTTAAGATGATTGTTTACATGTGTGCTTGATTTTCTTAAATATTTTTTTGCTGAATTATTCCCGAATCACTAAGTAAATCTTCTTGTTAATCAATTCCAAGATTTAACTAAGGAGTAGCTGATGGGTGATAACTATCTTCTGATTTAAATAAATTTGTTTTTAACGTTGCAGTTTCTGTTAATTTCTGCAATTATGAATTTTCTGTTAAGGATTTTGCAATTGAAGCTTACTTTTTGTTTAAATTACTTTCGAGTATTTCAAGCGGATTTGTTGAATATTGAGTGGAAAATGATTTAACAGTTCGAAATTAAAAATTGTAAGAAATAATGTTGAAAATTAGAAAGAGAAAGTAGGCCAAGACCATTAGAGTGAATATCTGATATGTATTCTTGATAAAAGAGTCGAAAACACTCATTGACTTATTTTTGATGTTGGCAAACCAAACATTTTTAAAATGACTTGTTTCATTTTGTGCTTCAAAGGCAAAGCTTGAAAGTGAATTTTAAATTGGCATTCAGTAGATGTGTTGATAATTAACAAAGTTAATATTATAAATTATAGGCTTTATTAAAGATAATAACTGCAAAAACATATATATAGATTAAAAAAAAATTGCTGCAAAGTTATATTTCTCATACTAATGAGCATATTAATCAATATTAAATTCGAAAATACTAGTTTCATTCAATCGATAAAGTTAACTGACCTGTAACGCTATTTTAATTCTAATTATATAAACTCGAAAGACAAAAAGCTATGAAACTTTAAAAATTATTTAAAGTTAGCATATTCAAAGAAATTGGGTTAAAAGAATTGTGTTTTTATTGTTTTAACAAGGAGCATTATTAAAAAACGTACTATCAAAGGCAGTTCTAAAAAAATTAAATAAATGATTTCTATGCTACTAAATTATCAAGCAAATCAATTCTTACATAGTTCATACTCAAATAAATTCAATTAAATATATCATTGATTAATTTCATTTAATAAGGATTTTTTAACATCATCATTTAATTTGTTAAATGCTTGACTAAATTAGATAGCATGGCTTTTGGATATTTAAAGATGATATCTTATCTTATAAAAATTGACTAAGTCGTCATGAGAAGGCTATTTACTTAAGAAGATATTCTATTTAACAAATTTGCGATTGTTCTTTGCTGCTTGAAATAATTAAAGATTAGATATTATTTAATTTTGATATGAAACCAGATGAAACAACAAAATAAAAGATTTCACAAATTATATAAAAATATCTTCAAATAAGTCAATTTTATGGATCTATTTAAAAGGCAAGAAAAAAGGAATACACATTAATCTAATTCTCTTTTTTATCAATTATATTTTTGAAAAATTAAGTATTTATCTGAGATAAAGAATAATGAGAAAATTTTCAGGTAACGACAAAGAATATGACACCAGCAACAACGGCGAGGATTAAGATGAGTAAAATTACTAAAAAAATATACTTTTTTTTAGATTTTTTAGCTAAGGTGTTCGCTTCATCCAGATTTTAGTTAGTCTTAATCATGTTTTGATTAGTTTTCATTAATTCATCAGAAATAACTTCTAACTGCTCACCTTGGTCAACCACCATCAACATCATATCACCCATAATCTCATTTATCCTTTCTGTTGATTGTTCCACTTCATTTATCAGCTAACTTTTTTCCATCAATATTTTTCTTTACAGATCATAATCTATCTACATTGCTTGATCTGTAAGCAGGGACTCTTTGAGATTTTATTCTTACCTCTCATCAGTCTTTTCGAGATGCTGATAATTCACTTTACCACCTTAAATATATTTTTAGTTGTGATCTTCATCATGATGTCTTTCAAATGATTTCATTGTGAATGATCTGAATTTAATACGACATACTTATTAATCAAATCTTTTAGAATTATTTTATTTCGTTAGATTTGTTTTTGAGCGTCTGTTTTTAACTGTCTCAGTTTATTTTTTGATTAGAGATCTCGGAATTTTCCTTCCATTTAAACCATCATATTTTTAAGGTCGTTGATTTCTTTCTAATTTGGAGTTGGATTACCTCAATAAATTTTCTTTGAAGATGAACTTAGTTTCGGATTGATTCTTCTATCTATGTTCCAATTTGCTTTTGGATGACATCATTCTTTTGTTTTATTCTTTGAATGCGAGCAACACAATCTTCGTAAAGCTTATCAAAGCCTGATCCTTTCTTACTTGGAAAGCCTTTCTTTAGATCATCATTCATTTTAAGGAGATTATAAAACAATATCAATAATCTAAATTAAATATTAAAAAAATTAAATGGGTTTGTAACCGCTCTTCAATGATTTTCAGAAACGTAAAAAATTGAACCATAATAATAAAATGAAAATTCGTAAATAATTCAATGATTTAACACGCAATGGTCCTGATGGAGGTTTTATAAAGAATCACAAGGATTGTTCATTAAGCCTCGATCTATTCATTAATTCTAAAGTTTTGATGTGATCCACTCAAATCAAAATCAGAATTTAACTCTCTTTCGTTGCAAATACCAAGCAAAATTCCTTTTTATAGTTACTGCTCTTTTTAACTTTGTAATCTATGTGGAATGTCAAGCTCTAGGAAATCGTCAATATTCATGGATTCTTCTTTTATATCTCCTCTCTAAGAGCAAGGCCCTTTTTGTTCATTATTCAATTCTTCAATTTCCCTAATTTATTGAAATCGAATAGATTACGGGTTCATTGTCATCTTTCTTAATTTTTTCATCTTAGGTATTGGTTTATCCTTATCCACAATACTGACTGAAGACTTGCGAGACCGAGAAGGTCGACTTGTCCGTGCATTATAAATAATCTCAAAGGGATTCTATTTAAGCTCTAGCTGTTCTCCCTAAATTTACATAATAAAATTATAAGCAATTGAAAGAGCAAGATTTTCAATCAGTTATTATTCTGACTAATTAGTTTACTGGTAATAAATTGATTTACTGAAGTTATTGTATAAAGATTGTCTTTTTATAAAATTAACTTGAAGGAGAAGAAGTGAATAAAAATATTTTTGAAATATGACCTTTCCTTCCTTTTCTTTTAATCTTTTTGATTATTTAGTGCTCAATTATTATTAAATCGTGAATAATATGTCTGAGCCTTTAAGTAAATAGTTGTAGCGCTTATAAAAGAAATATCTATAGAGTGCCATAAGCAACTGCTTGCCTTGCTATGAAATGTCTTATAAAGATCCTTGCATGACACAATGCTCGCAACAATATGTGAAATTTATGGCAGTCAAATAGTTTTATATTGAAAAGAACCGTAACAAACTAAGATCAGCAGATATTATCAAAATATAAAAGGCTATTGATTCACTATGATGTAATTTATTGACAAAAATAGTCAAATCCCTCAAAATATTTAATGAATAAAAGAATTGCTAGTTTGCGAGAATTATTAATTTAATCGTCAAACTGATTATCTTTGAATTTGATTTTATTGTCAGCATCACACTAAGATGTATTTGCTATTGTATTATTTAAATAAAAAATGATTCGGGATTAAGCACAATAACTATCACACTCAGAGTAATAAAAATAAAGTTCGGAACTCATTTACAATTTAAAAGAAATTATAGCGGAACAATAATCAAGAATTTAACAATTGGAGAGAGATCTTAAGAAGTGGGAGAAAAGATACAAGGAATAGTTTTACAAAGAAAGTCCTCAGAATATTAAATATAATGGGGAAAAATCGAAAAATAGTGATCTCACAATGCTTACATTTATCAAATAACTTTCCATTTTGCAAGAGAAGTACGATAAAAAAAACTACAGGCATGCTTAAAACGTAAATGAAAATTATGTCCTGAAGGATACTTTAAAACTAATATAGAAACTGTATAAGCAATTAGAGATAAGTGAAAAAAACTACAAGTAGAAGATCAAAACAATTGATCAACAATCTAAATAAATCGAAAATTTAAAAATAAAAATGTAAAGTTTTTTGAATGAGTATGAATCGGCAATGGAAAGATCTTAGGCCTATGAAACCAAATTATTAGAATAAATTCGGAGACAAGAGATAGTTATCAGCAGATTTAGGCAATGAATGTTTATATTATTATGATTACATAACTGCGTAGATCATTTTCTACCTTATCTTAAAAGGATGAACATTTTTGCAAATAGGATTGAAGCAATTTAAATATTACTTCATCAAATATATTAATGAAATAAATTAAACGATTTAAGTGGACAACTTATTTTGAGTTTATTATAATTAATATTAATTATGAGCACCGCTTTAGGAGTTGGACTTATCACACTCGGTTTAAGTAATTGTGCATAAATTTAGCTTTGAAGGCAAGCATCAAAATGTATCGTCATATTCGCAAGAGAGCGTATCTCGATCCTCTAAGAATGTATCCAGGAGGATTTTACCTTCAAATGACCCGCCGCGAGGCACAACTCATCCTTGGAGTTATGGAGGGTAATGATCTAGCAGCTATCAAATTAAAACATCGAACACTCATGCTAAACAATCATCCTGATAATGGTGGATCTACTTATTTAGCAACAAAAATTAACGAGGCTAAAGATCTCCTGCTGAATGGTTGATGATAAGCTGCTATCATTATATTTAGTCAGCTAATATTGATAAAATAAATAATGGGATTAATAATCGAATGATGCAAACAATAATAAAAAAGTTGCCCAGTTACTAGCTAACATTTTATTATACTTCAAATTATGCTCTGAATTTCAATTATACGTTGCTGAATTAATTATAAATACTTAGGTGATTTAAGCTGACCATATAAATGAGTCAAAACAACAAACGAGAAGATTAATAAACCTAAGAGATTCTCTCCGATAGTCAAAATTAAAAAGATAAAGATAAGGAAAGCCAAAGTTCTGCCTGTACCTATGGCTAATCGTAATTCTTTTTCAACTCAGACCAATCTCAATGAAATGCCCATACTGTTTACAACATATTCGAAGTTAAATAATCATGAAACCTTAATTCATATCCATTGCTCTTGGTATGAGTATATTTGCAATCGTCCCCAATTTTATTATGATCCTTCTTGTAGTCGCATTGCTTCAGTTTACAGCATCACGAAAACATAGATGTCCTCTCTGCGAAAGAGAGCTCGGAAGCGACGGTATCTTTTTACTATATTTTACTGATGAAGTTATTAGTTTCAGTATTTTCTCAGCAGGATTCATCTTTACAAAAAAACTGCTTATCACGTGTTTACTTATTGCTTTTACCTTAGGTGTTTTATCTATTAGAGTTGCCACAATGAATAGATAAAAATGGGTGGCGACAACATGGCCTGAATATTTAGAATAATGCAAATAGGGAAATCCTTCAAATTGTTTGAATAAGTATCGAGCAAAAGAATTTAAAGATTGGTCAGGGCATGTAATGCGAATGGTTGATAATCGTTAATCAAGTCACAAGTGGTATCTACATGCAGTGAGTCTATTCATGAAAATGAATCCTGACATGACTCAGGACAATAAACCAGACGTCTTACTGACTTTGAACAGTGATTCGGTTTATACGAATTCATAAGTATTAAACAATGTGCAGCATGGTGATCTCATAAAGTTTAATTGCACTCTTCATGAAAGATAAAGGGGTAGTTTTAAGGATGTAATGCATTTTCATGTTTAATCTTTTGAGATTATTGGCCATGATGCAAAATATTCGATGCATACTTCGCCAATATAAGAATAATGGATACAAATTCATGTATAAAATAAAGGAAAATTGCAGACCTAAGCTGAAAATCCTAAATAAATTAAGCCTATCTGATCGAATTTGATATATTCATAGCTTTGTTGTTTTTAATTCTCTTAAAATAATTTAAATCAAAGATCAAATAACTCAGAAAGATTTCCATTAAAGTTTATTTGATTGATATACTTTACGATATAAAATTCATATTGTTAGTTAAAACAATTCTTTTTGTAAAGTGGGAATAATTGAAATGAAAATTATTTTAGTAAAGTTTATTATATTTATTATATTAATTTTAGGAAAAGTTAAGAATATGAGCTTCTCCAATTTTTTTAATGAACCACAGATGAACACCTAATGCCCTAATCTGAATTTTACCCTCCTTTTCATCGAGACTAACAAATATATTCCTGCAAGTGAAGCAATCAGTTTAGGGAAAAAGATACCAGAAAGGGAATAAGATGGTTTTGATTCATAAATTTCTATTGACTTAAATCTACGGCAAGCAAATCCTGAAATCCTTCTTTCATCAGCTTCACTCATCAAAAAACGAAAAAATGGATGCATCTGTAAAAAAACAAAATGCCTAAAAATGTATTGCGAATGCTTTTCATCTGGAAAACTATGCACTGATGATTGTTCATGCTGTGGTTGTTCTAATAATGATAATCATTCCAATGAAATTGCTCAAGCTCAATAGGCAATCAGAGCTAAAACAATGAGTGCTAAAAAGAAGAGCGAGGGAAAAGGGTGTAACTGTAAGAAAACACAGTGTCAAAAAAAATACTGTGAATGTTTTAGCTCTGGAATTGCATGTGGTTTGGACTGTAAATGCGAAGACTGTGCGAATGGCGAAGGAAACAACATTCAATTATCCTTGGAATCATTTTCAAAGAAAAGTATTGACAAAGTTTAGATAATTCCTTTGCAGGAATGACTCAATCGATGATTATTTATTTTTAATTTTTCAAAAAATTATTATAGGTTTGATTTTCTTCATAAAATAATCTCATCACATAAAATACCATAAAATGTATTAGTTTTATATATTTCCATAATAATTCAAAAATATTAAATATATTTTGCAAAAATTGATAATTCAAAATAATTACAGTATCTGAGAATAATCACTTTGGTACTTTACTTATCAGTTTTTTTATAAAGAATTTTTGAACTTTTATAATTTCACGATCGGAGATGACTTTATATTGATTAATTGAAATTGGAGCCAACTATTTTTCACTATGAGGAAGAATATCATTTGGATTAATATTCATTTCGTTCAACATATTTGCAAGTTTTATATAAGCTTCAGATTATTCAAAACCAATGGTTTGCTATTTTTTATCTGCCATTAGTCCAATACCCTTTAATAAATCGCATGAAGTTTCTTGATTCCTGCAAGAGATACGTTACTTTTATTATGTTAATTCCTCAGTATTAACCCCATTTTAATTTTTACATGTCTTACTGAAACCCGAACAGATTTATTTAAAGAATTAATTATCTTTTTGCAGTGCTTTTAATTTTTCCGCGACTTTAATTTTTTATTCATTTAACATTTTCATAACTTAGTTAAGTTAATGACTTCATACAATCAAAATTACTCTATATTTTAGCAAGGAAACGTTTGCTTAATTTTATCAATTTTAAGATAGCTTTGGGAAAAAATATCTTCATAATTGTAGGAATTAGGAAATAATATTTAATCGTCTTATTCACTTTACAGTGCAAAACACTCGCTTATAGCATTCATTGATCGAGTGGTTGAGCAAAGCTTATTTTTTTCCTATCTGATAGGGGAATGGATCTGATGGCTAAGAGTTTTAGCTGATGACTTTGATAGCAACGCCGGAGCATCCAAAAATGTTGTTTTTTTATAAATTCGATTTATGGGTAAGATATTTTTTTTTATCTTGGCTGCAGTTTTAACTTTAGCAGAATTTTTAAGCTTTTCCAGCATAATGTTATATTGAATTAAATAGTAAATTGAACTAAGGTATTGGGATAAATATTTTCTTTAATTTATAAAATTTCACATGCTTGATTAAGTAATTATATTTATTATTTTAGGATTATCATGTCTTTACAATAACAAATGAAAAGGAATTTAATTATTTAAAAATTAGAAGAATAATTAGTTTTCCAATTGTCCAAAATAGTGGTTGTAATATTTCATCGTACCTTTTCGTTTAGCAATCAGTCTCTGGACAGTAAGGTTCATAAAATAATAAAGGATTTGCTTTTACGTGATGTAAGATATATTAATGTATTCTCATTAAATTTTATTCTTGACTTGTTGTTCTATAAACTTAATAAATTTAGCAAAAATACTTTATGAATAAATTGAAAATTTGACCAAAAACATTCTCAATATCAAAAAGATTTATCCATTTATTATATAAATTTAATAAATGGGAAATAATGAGAGTTGTTAAAGAAAAGAATAACCAAAAATAATCGAATAATAATAAAATCAGTCATCCAATATAAATAATGCTCAACGATAAATAGCAAATCCTTCAATACATGAGAATAAGTAAATTAAAAGTAACCTTTCCACTCATTTGTAAAAAAGATAGACTACATAAATCTCTTTGACTTAAGATAAGAAGAATATTCAGTCTTTATATTCAAATACGAAAGCAAAAATGAACTCATCGATAAAATAATGTTTTTTGACTTGCTCTTCTATGATAATGACTAACTCTCTAACTGAAATTAATAAATAAGCAAATAAAATATCAGTAAAAGCACCTTTCTCAGTAATTTTCTTGGCTTGTTCTTAATAGTTAAAGGAATCAATGATAATTCTCGGACATTAAATAATTTCAAAATACAAAAATATACCGAATAATGATTCTTCTCCTTGGAAATTGCATTCGAAAGGATTTTATATTAACTAAATTGCTTAAGACGTGACCAGTATTTTAACCTTTGATAAATTCTTTTAAGGAAACTTAATTGAAGTTGAAGGAACATTTTTACCATCGGGAAATGGAATCTTTATTAATGAATATGGTTTGTATAAAGGATAATTTTTAAAAGGAAAGGCTCATGGAAAAGGTATTTTTATTGATAGAATTTAAAAAACTCATTTTGAAGGCTATTGGACAAACGGTCAATTATAAAAAGGAAAGATCAATAATAGTAATTATATTTTTGCTGGGTTTTTCGTGGAAAATAAGGCGAATGGAGTCTGTGAAATATCTTTCAAAGAAAATAAGACTTATTATAAGGGTGGATTTAAGGATGGGTTATATAATACGACGGGATTCGGCAAGGCATGCTACTCAAGTCAAAATTATATATACTAAGGTTAATTCTTGAATGGAAAAAAACATAATTTAGGGGTCTTAATTGAAAAATAACATATTTATAAAGATAAAAGGGAGAAGTATCACCCTCCTGAACAATTAGAAGGTGTTTGGGAAAAAGACTATTTTATTTAATAAAAAAAAATCGATCAAAAAGTTAAGAAAAATAATTCAAAAAATATTGAGGAGTCATTTGAAAAATTTTTAAAAAAGATTATGGAAGCAAAATCTCGGAATGCTTAAAAATCAAGTTATCATCAATAGTCTTCAGTGCTAAAATAAACAAAAAAGCAAGTAACTATTGATATTGCGAATATCTAGGATGCTAAGAAAGTTATAATTTAAAACTGATGATGATAATAGTCCTGTTATTATAATTATGAGGATATTTGATCAAATGAAAGAGAGATGATGACAGATATTTAAATTAATACAAATTTAAGAATTCTATTCTTTATCAAGACTATAAATTTTGCTTTTTAGGAAAAATGTATAGTAAATCTTAAACAATGAAATAGAATATTTTATTGATGGCAAAGGAAGAGACTTAAATTTGAGTTTAAATTTGAAGTTGTAGTGTGGTAAATGTAGATTGATATTTAAATAAATAAAAATCAAATTTCGAGGATATTTCTTTATTAATTTGACTCGTCATGATAACACATATTTAAACTCAGGAAATGTTTTCCATCATCCATAAAATCGAATTTTTAATTGTATAATTATTCCACTTTTTATGGCATTAGTAAAGTATTACTTGGTGATCTTAGATATTTTATTTGTTCGTTCAAGTTTATATCAAACGTAGAGTAATCTTTTTTAGCTTCTTTATTTTCTTTAAAAAACTAATGATCAAAGCCATCTTTATATTCAGTTGTGCCTTCAAATTAATTTGGAGCTTTTTAAAGATAATTTATATGCTCGTCTTCTTACTTTAATTGAAATAAAGATTTTTGTCTTTTCATAACTGATTTGGTCAATTTTTTTATCAAGAAGCATTAGAGTTAATCAGGTGTTTTGTTTCCTTTATGCCTCTTATTTTATTTTTTTAGCAATGAATAGTATCTATTTTTCACCATGTGTTCCGTTCGAGTTTGATTTAACTCATTAGCGGCTATAGACCATTTTTTCCCATTCTTTTTTATACAGTTAAGTAGTGCAAGGTCTTCAGGTTGAGTCCATTTTGAATGAACTTTTGAAGGATCAATATGATTTCTCCATTGCTCACGGCACTGCTTGGGGCTGCGGAAGTAGCGTCTGTTAGATTTAAAAAAGAATTATCTTGCGATAGTATTCCATCTATTTTTATATTAACTATCACTAAATATTTAAAGATTAACTTAATGATAGATGTTAGTATTATAATCTCTTCTTCTGACCAGGGGGTTGATTTTCCCCTTGATTTACTTAATAATTTGGCTTGAAACTCAAAATATTTAGTCCTTTTCCCATTAAAAATTGATGAAAAATAAATCCAATCTTACTCCGCCTAATTAAAATAGAATATTACGAAAGAGCTAATATTTTTCTAAAAAACATAGGTATAAGCAAATAGAAGCCATATGAAAATTCTAAGTTAATTTTCTGACCAAAATTCCTCATTGGAGAAGATACGGCCATTATAAAATCTACATTGATATTAAAATACTTCTTTTCCAGAGCAGAGTACATTGAAATTACAGTTTCAGATTTGAGGTTAGAAATATTGTAAACTTTTACAAGATATGACTGATTTATGTCTTTAAGTAAAGATTCAAAGTTTCCTTTTGACTCAAGAAGGAGAATCAGCTTTTTAAAATTTTAATTTTCCATTTAGCTAATTATTAAATATTATCTTAAACCTTATTAATTAAATGAATTTTATTTGTTCAAAAAAATATTAATTCATTTCAGTAACTTCAAAATCGCATTTTTAGTTTATATTATTATGAGCTTTGAGACAAATCATCGAATTTACATTTTGAAAGATTTATACAATTTTGGACAAAATAAATTTTTAAATGCGATTAATTTCAACTTAATATTAAAAATGCATTAATTTGGTCTATTGACAATTATTTGGCTGATTAATAGTTCAATTTGTACAATTAACCTCTACAAATACTCAAATATTCAAAAACAATAATTTAATAAAATTTACATGCTGATCATTTATGTTGTGATTTATAGACTGTTGAATTACTCGGAGAGATAACTCCCTATTTTATGAACTCAGAAACATATTTTATCTCATTCTGCCAGTTTTGGAAGGATAGATGAATATAGTTTCCCAGTTAAGCGATAACCTTTTGAGAAGAAGCTGGTTGACACAGAACTTCCACTCGTTGAGAATCCAAATAAGCAACTCTCTCTTTAATATTTTCCATCTGTGAATTATATTTATTCTCAGATTCGTTCACATAAAAACCCACTAATATTTTTAAAACACTGTCGTTTCGAAGACACACTTGTTTTTCTTCTATCTATTGTTTTGTTTTTGCCATTTGGTCTTAGACTTTTTGATAGTTTTACTTCATAGAATCGTTATAACAGATAATTGATTTGTTGACTTCTTTTTAAAAATCAGTGAAGAATCTTTAAACAAGCGTCATCATTTTCACCTTAGCCTATAAAATCGTCTTTCTTAAATCTAACTCCTATTTGTTTCTTTGCTATTTTTGATCTTTTATAGTTTCACCATGATTTTTCATTTATTCGATGATCTTTTCAAAGAACCGATCGAGGTCAGCTACAATTTTTTAAATACTAAATCATTATTTATTTACTTCTCAAACTGAGGATATGTTTTGTCAGCAGCATGCTCGTCCGCATGTATCTTGATGCAACTTGGACAAAGAGGGAGAAAACATTCTGAATTTTTGCAGAAGTTGAATATTTGCTACTTATGATGATAAGAGCAGTTTTTAGGTTTGTAGATATGTTATGACATCTATAGAATTTTTGTAATTTTAAATTAAATTGAGCAGATTATACAATCGATGAGGATTTATATAAATATTGCTTGATATTTTGATGAAATAAGATAATATTTCTAGTTTGGATGGTGACCACAAAAAAGACTTATCTGTTTTTTTCAATTTAAGTCTCGGATTCACTTAATTACGAATATAGATAAAAGTAATATTTTATTGAATTAAATCATGATTTGCTTTGCTTTTTAATATTCTTATGACGCTTATTCATTTTCTTAATTCCTCCTTTGTGTTTTTTCTGTTTGCTTTTATCTTTTCTGACTTTTTTAGATTTAATTATTACTTTTTATTTATCTTTATAATGTAAACGTTTTTTACAACAATAATCTTATTAGAAAGTTTATCCATTTGAAACATTTATTGCTTGATCTTTTGAAACAACTACTTTTTTATTGCATTCACGGTTAATTGCCTCTTGAGAAGGTATTTCTTTTTCTTAGTTATTTATTAACTAAATGCGCGAACTCGATAGTTTTTGCTATTTGATTATTTAATTATATCTTTTCTCTATGTTTTTTTCGATTTGATCAATTACATCGGCAAAATAGTTTTTTTAGAGTGTATTTTTTCTATACATGGAGCGTATAAATTCGGTGATTCCTTATTTTTTCTCAACTGAACTCAACTTAAAATTTTCAAAATTTATCATCAAACACATTTGAACAAGATATTCCAAGAGAGTATCTCCTTTCTCAAAATTTTAGCTAAAAGAAATATCTATATCATTTTTATTCAAAAATGGACTAAATCCCCCGAGGTCTATTGGTAATTAATCATTTAACCTCAAAAGATTCCAAATTGAAGGATCATATTTTTTAGGCTCTATTCTGGTATTTTCTTTTTCTATAAACATTTTGATGATTTTAGAATATAGACACATTGTTTCCCTACTAAATCCATAATTAAAATAATCACATGTCTCTGTTTATGATATTTCCATATTTTAAAGAGCAAAACTAAATTTATTATAGGGAAATTTATAAATAACCTTTCTTTATATAACATAACAAATAGGTTTTTCAAAATTAAATGTACAAATTCCCTTCTTTGGCATTTAATAACTTTGGACCTTTGAATTAATAATTTAATAAGCAATGCCATTTCCTCTTTAAATTCTATATATAAAGATGAGCATTAGATTTTCATTATTTTTCTTATATTTTTATGACATTTTCAGTTGGATTTTAAAATATTTTTTGAAATTTAAAATAACTAATATATACTAATATTTTGTAATTGTTTTTGCAGCAAAAGGTTGATTCATGATATTAAATACAAAATAAGATCAAGATCAACTTGAGATACATTTTTATATTTGTTCTTTTATATAAATATTGAATTAATTAAAGAATAACTACAAAATAAATGATAATATCAGCTAAAGTCCTTATTTATATTGTATTTGCTAAACTTATATTTTAACTGCTTCTGGAGGTAATCTTTCGATAATTTTTAGTAAGCATCTCTTTTAATTAAGATTGATTCTTCCAAATAGTCAATTATTTGTAAAATTAATATGAATTCTTATTCATTTCCCAACTTTACATTTTATAAGTAGTTTCGTATTATCTCAGATCTTCGGCCTTAGAGGTCGTTTATTTTATACTAACCATCTTCATCAACACACTCTCGCATCAATGAAATATTGCTTTTAACAAAATCCATCTATTTGTCTACTGATGCCTTGAACTCTTGGAAGAAATCTTGCGTTTTCGACTCTGAAGGCTCTTTTTTTAAACTTTCAAACAAAGATGTGATTTCTTTTTCAATGTTTTTGAATATATAGTAGGCAATGTAGACATTACTAAGATGCTCAAATTTGAACATACTGATAATCATTTGATTTATAGTTGAACATTTAGCATGATTTTTGAGAAGAAGCTATAGACGATTACTTCTTTAATTTTTAGCGTATTGCTCATTTTTTAGAAGATTATTTTGACTACTATTCATACTTGGACTATTTGCATTAAAATCACTCTTTGAATCTAAAATTTTGGCAGGTGAAGTTGGATATTTTTTCTTCATTAAATACTGTCGGCCATCTTCCTATTTTCCAATATCTTTTCTCATCTTTGGAGAAATCATTGGTGAGTTAATATTTGGATTGCTTGCATAGCTACTACTACTATTATTATTGTTGGTGTTGTTGTTGTTATTAAAGTTTATGTTACCAACTCCATAGCCAGTAGAATTACGGATAGAGTTCCTCAATCCATATTGAGGAGTCAAACCTGGAGTAACTCCTGGAGGATAGATTTCTCCTGTTTCAGTTACTGTATATTCAAACAATTCCTTCCAGTCGAGACGATTATTATAATCCTTAACTAAGATACGCCTTAGAAGCTTATCTAAAGTTGGTGAGATCTTCGGGGTATCTGGAATACGTACATCGTCTTCTTCAAGCATTTTGATAAGTTTAGCAATCGATTTACTTTCAAAAGGACACTTCCCAAAAATCATTTGATAAAGGACAACACCTACCGACCATATATCTGCTTTCATTGTATAAATTTCTCCTTTTATAACTTAGGGTGCCATATATATGGGTGATCCAAGCATTGTTTGAGCTAATTCATTCGCATTTTCTAGAGGTTTACAGAATCCAAAGTCGGCAATTTTTATGCTGCCATTGTTGAGTAGAATATTATCAGGTTTGATGTCTCTGTGCATAATATTGCTCTTGGATAGAACCTTAAACGCCTCTATTATCTGTCTGAAATAACTTAAGGCCCGTTTCTCTGGGAAAGGTCCTTCTTTTTGCATAAGCTTATCCAGTGTACCACCATTACAATACTCATAGACAAAGTAGAAATTGTTAGCAGTCTTAAGCATATCGATGTATTTGACGATGTATTGACAAGTTTGCATATTTGTTAATATATTTATTTCGTTAACTGTGCATTCTTCCAACTTTGGGATCTACCTGAATTTTTATGCATGAACAACTTTGATAGCTACTTCTTATTTGGTGATTAAATGCACTGCTTTATAAACTTTGGCGTAGACTCCTTCGCCTAACTGTTCCTTCAACTAATAGTTTTCTATGATTTTACCCATAATACTATGAAATAAATAAATATGAGCAACAACGTTTCGAAATGAATAAATCATCAAACTATTAATTTTGTTTAATTAATGAAATAACAAATGATAAAGTTAAACGAAAATTTTTAGATCATTATATAAATTATTTAAAGTTGCGATTATTTAAAAGATATTATTCTCTTGAGACAGTTAACATGATTAAGTAAACAAATCGCTCAAAAGGTTCATGATGCAGCAATAATAACAAAAAGATCCTGATGATCTCACTTTTATTTAATTAATTAGAAGATCAAGGTAGATATTCTTTTCAGTTTAAATATGAGGATCATTGCCTGAAGGTGTTTGGTCTGTTAGCCTTGAAGATAGTTCTGTATCTTTTATGACTAGCTCTGGTAACAGTTCTGAGGATAGGGAACTTAACTTGATTGTCCCTGTATTGAACGCTTCTTGGTCTTCTGATCTCTTCCTTCTTGTTGAGCACTGCTGTTCTGATGATGGAAATAGTATCAGGGGAGGCACGATGGTTTCCTGCCATTTCAGAGTGCAACTGGCTGATTGCTCCATTGAGGGAAACATCTCTGTACTCCTTGTACATATTATGGTTTCCAGTTCGGGATTCATATCTGAGGACGATTCCGAAAGTTTTGATAAAGTTAGGTCTTTTCTCAAAGATCTCATTTGTGGACAAAATTTGACCTTGAGCACTCTTAGTCTTAAGTTGACGTCTAAGGTGGTACCAGAATTTTGATTTGGCAATCACTTTGTTTCTGGCGAATAGACGAATGGCATAGACTTTGGGACTGGGCTACTGTTCAGTGGGTAGTTTGCGACCCAGTACAAGATATTGCCGAATCTAAAATAATTTAAGGATGTACCTTCATTTGAAGAGAAGAGTCAGCAGGGTCTTGAGCACCACTAAGGCTTAATTTAACCATTAAACTTATCAAATTATAAAAAAGAAATTAATATTATTAATTAATATTTTAAGCTGTTAATAATTAAAGGTATCAAAATTTGAGTTTTCCTCATTTTAATCAATAAAATACATTCAAATTGCTGTTGGCAAAAATAATAAATATAAAATAAGTAAAAGATCAATAAGAACTTATTTAAATTTTATATTTTTTTGAATAATCTTCTTAATATGATGATTATATTTAAAGATAATCTCTATATAGGTTCTATTTCATTGGAATATTAATGGCAGCCATTTTGTTTTATTACGAGAGTTATTTTATATTATTTAACTAATCGAAAGGAACCTTAAAGAATATTTTAAATTAAGGTTGATAATATGACATAATCAATATAATTCGATTTAATTGAATAATCATGACCTATCGCATCGTTTGCAACTTTTAATTATTTCAATCAATCTTTTTCTTGATGGAAATTTATGATAATTATAAACAAATTCTTTTGCTCTCGAAAGATTATAAAGCTGATTAATTTGCCTTCTATTCCTTTGTTTATTTGGATTAAAACTACCGATTTAATTATGTTTAAACTACTATCTTACTTTTGGATAGAGAGTGATGCACATATCTATTATTATTCTTAAAATTGATTGATTAAGAATATTTCCTGTTCCATTATTTGATGTGTCCTATTGCTGGCTTTATTTATTTAATTCTTACCTTAAAATTGATATTTTATCTTAAAAGAATCCTATTTTTGATTAAACTTTTGTCACTAAATAACTTAATTGGCTTATTATATTTACTATAGCCCTATGTTTCAACTTGAGGATGTGAACTCTTGGCAATTGATAAAATTCTATTAACCATTAACTGATTATCAACTTTGATTTGATACTTTCTCATGTAAGGAATATCTTGATGACGTTTTGGAGTAGATTGAAACCAAATTGGAAGAGAGTTATCTATTGCAGATCTAATGGATTTTAATTGATGCTTATGTTTGACTTTATTGATGCCATATAAAATTTATTCTGTCTTTTTAATTGACATACTAAATAATTACAGAGATTTACTGTTCTTGGAGAATGATTATTTAATAAATTATATTCTTGGCAATAAATATTAAAAGTTGGAAGAAATATGACAGGTTGTTGATTTTTTTTTATTAATTAATTAAATATTAATATTTAGATTAAAAACCACAAATGGACAGAGACCTTTTACACCCCACTCTTGAGCACGAAAGATAAGCCCACAAGCTAAAAAGACTGGTACCTTCTCCTAATTCTTATTTCATGGACGTGAAATGTGGAGGCTGCAATTAAACTGCTGTCGTGTTTAGTCATGCTCAGACAGTGGTGGCCTGCAACAATTGCAAGAATATTCTCAGCAAGCCCACTGGTGGAAAATGTAAACTTACAGAGGGTAGTGCATTTAAAGTTAAACTATGATTCAGTTTGTACAATTATTTAATTCACTCAATTTTTCTATGTTTTTTTACTCTTAATAAGATTCACCTTCGAATTAATTTTTTTAGGAATTATATTTTTGTTAATTTTCTATTTATATTATTTAGTGTTGTAAGGAGGATCTTAAAATATAGTTTCTAAAAACAAGTTCAAAATTTATTCGAAAAAGATATACAAATAAAAAAGGCGCAGCATCTATAAAGTTTATAAATACCAGTGATCGTAATATGGGTAAAATTTTTAATAGGTACGAATAGAAAAAATTATTCCCCGCACTTCTATTCACTTTTTCTAATTTAGGATGGCAAAAATATTATATTGAGATGATCAACGGCGAAGAAAATAGAATCCTTCATAAATTAATTGATTGTTTTAAAAAAGATATGAGCAATATCTTTTTGAAAGAATGTTATCTCAAATAAATATGTCACTTATAGATGATAAGAGGTGTTAAAAGATCATTTCATCAATTGGGAGATAACTCTGGATCCAACCACATGGCATCTTTTGGATTTCTTTTTTAGTTTTAGTCTATTAAAGATAAATAGCAAATGTTCGGCTTTAAGATAGATTCGGCAAAGAATTCTAAAAATTTAATAGAATTCTTTCAAGTCCTTTTAGTCAAAGCCTATAATTGTGCCCCTGGAATTGCTGCCTCTAAATAGTTTTTTCATTTGATTTAAACTTAAATAATTCTTTATTCTTCCTAATTTTCGAGTCATGAGCTCATAAAATTGTTAGCTATTGATTTGATAATCTTTTTGCTTTAGAATTTTATTTAACAGTGTTTTAAAATAATCATCAGTGGTAATTTTCTTAATCATATGATGGTAAATGTTTGAGTTTATGTTGCGTCCATATTTTTGGTGCGATCTAATATCTGGACTTTACTCTTAAGACTCTTAGTTGTTTTACAGTTCATTGAATTCTTCATTTTATATAGTATCTCTAGTTTTAGGAGCTTTTTTTTGAATTCTTCCAGAATTGTCAGGCATATCGAAATTGATTGGAGGAGAAAGCCCAGCAAAAGCATTTTGCTCCCTAACGTCAAAATTTATTGGGCTCCATTGAGAACAATTATTTTGTACAACAGCACAAGGAATAAAGTAAGCAGCATCAGAGTATAGCTCATATTTATTTAAAGTAGGATAAGGACTGCTAAATGGATACATTTTCTGTTTCACTTGTAATTTATTAATTATAAAGCTATCAATATTTTAATCACATAAATGCAGAAAGAAGGCCCTTCATTGAATTAATATTTATTACATTTATTATTGAAAATCTTAAGAAGCTTAATATATAACTATACTTCAAAGGAAACAAAAAGTTCTCCAATAAAAGTAAAGAATTAAAAAAAATATATATATCAGAAAAAAAGTAAAAAGCTTGTAAATTTAAACATTATCTAAGATTATATAAGAAAAATGTGTTTTTATCCAATGTATCGAATCCACGCTCATTTTTTTTCTTTAAAAAGCCACTTTATAAAATCAGGATAGAAATAAGCTTTAGTAAAAATTTATGAATTATTTCCTCAAATAATTTTATTCATTTGAATGCATTTGTAAATTTTTCATAGGCATCGTAGAATTGTACATAAATTTTCGTCAAAATATACTCTAATTTATTGTGGGGTTTGAGATACATAAAAACCAATTTCTAAATTGTTTTTTTATTTTCTCTAAAGATAGTGGTTTTGAGTTAAAACTGCAAATTTAACATATATTTATCATTCAACTATTCAATTGGTGATAGATTAAAGATAAAAGAACAAACTTTTTTTTAATGAGAAATGTATTAAACATTCATTTGGTTTATTGTTCCCAATGCGGATTTAATCACTCTTTCATGTTACTTAGATTTTTTTGGATGCCTTTTTTCTCAATTATCGGAAAGTTTAAAGGAATTGATTTTATAATCTACACATAGCATATGGACAATACGAAATAAGATATAAAAATGAGGGCTTTCAAGGTTATAATTGTTGGCCAGCAAGCAGTAGGCAAAAGTTCTATCCTTCTTAGACTCAGTTAATCAAAATTTAGCACTTCCTATCTCACGACAGTAGGCATAGATTTCAAAACATATATCACTCAAGTTTCATAAACATTATATTCCCTACAAATTTGGGACACAGCAGGACAGTAAAAGTTTCGGGCATTAACAAGCACGTATTATAAAGGTTCACAAGGCTGTGTTTGCGTCTTTGATTTGTCAGATGAATCCACGCTTAAATGCTGTGATTATTATCTAGATAAAGCAAAGGAAGAAAACATACCTAAATAGTGCGTTTTTTTGGTGGGAAACAAGACAGATATCCCTCACGATATTGGGTAGCAAGGTAAATTGTTAGCTGATAAATACGAGGTCAACTATTAATAATGCTCAGCCAAAGATGGAACGCAAGTAATCTAAATTTTTGACAGATTAGGATCTAAATTAGTCAGCAATTTTGGTAATGAAGTCTAAGAAGGAGCTGATAAATTAAAACCAAAAGTAAATATTTTATAAGGCAAAAGAAGGTGCTGTCAAGGATGATCTTGAATTGATTTTGTGTATATCACTAATTGCTGTAATCATATGCTAGTTTATGAAAGTAGTTGCAATAATAATAATAGTATGTTCAATGTCTTTATAGGATCAATTTTGAGCAAAGGGCTACACTTTAGCATTTTACAAATCCTGAATATCAAGAATCTTACTTTCTGAATGATATTGAGGCGCCTTAATACACGAGAATGTAGATAGCATTTCCAAGCTTGAATGTGGTAGTAAGCATAGTTTCTGAAACTTGCCAAATAGGTTGCCATTGAACGATGATTTTTCACCAAAGTACCGAACAGAGCTGAATTACTGCAATCATACTAAAAGTGACTATTCCATTTGTGAAATTGTATTTTTGAGTTTTTTCATCGGGAAAAGACTCAATTAAGGCTCTGGGTAGTTCAGATTCGCTGACTGATACTGCAGGGGAATTTTGAACATGCTTTTTCGCATCAATAAGTTCCTAAATAAGAAGTTATTATACGGAGAAGAATATTTTTCCGAGTTGTTGTTCGAAACGATCCTCGAAAGTTAGTCCAAAGTATACAGTAAACTGAGTTTCTCTATAAATATCTTTGTACTTTCTAGGGCTATCCATATTTTTTCCTTCTTATCGGCTTTCAAATAAAAACTGAAATTAGAAATACCTCTATTTCCTTTGTCCGCAGCATTTGCCCGAATAATTTCCAGCATCATTTCGAAAGGTGATGCGAGGAAATGTCTTTTAATCGAAGCAAGTTTTTTACTAAGGGCTTCAATGAGAGGATCAAATTTTCTTTTGTCTGTTACAATACCAGTAGCTTCTTTTTGTTTGAAGCCTTGATTAAGAATTGTGAATCCTTGAGAATCGAGAGTGATCTCCAGTGCAGATTATCCATTCACTTTTACGATCTTTAAACCGAAATCTAAATGTAAATGAAATTTTACTTTGGTAGTATGTCAGTCTGAAATAAGCCTCAATGTAGGCCCATACATTTTAAAGGTCAATAAAGAAGAAATAAAGAGCAAGCTTATCTTTTTTAGCACATATTTTATATTTGACAGTGTCCGTGTCATAGCAATACAGAAGTTCCTCGTCTGCTGGTTCTACTGAGTTTATAAAGGCAAAGTTAAATGCTTTTTGGCAAAGTTAGCTCAAGGCTTTGTTATAGGTTTTAATATCCATGCTAAGTATTATATACAACAAATCATAAATGTGTTCAGCATCATCATATCATTAATTTTTAAGATATATTAGAACTCATTAATAAGTAAAGCAATAATTATTTGTAATATATATTCTCATATGCGTTTTCTGTTCAATAAAGAGAATTAGTAGGTTTTAGCCTCGTCTGATAAAATATTTCAATTATTTTTTAAAGTCAAAGAGTATAGTTGCAGTAGGATCAAAAGATATGCCATAAACTTCGGCTATAATATATTTAGAACATAAAAAAATGAAAGATGAAAGAGTTTATGTTTGTAAATAAAAAACATAAAGATAAGATAAAATGATGAATGATATCTACTTCAAAAGAGTATTAATATATAAATTTTGGAAACAATTATTTATTTTTGCTAAATGCAAATCTTATTATTTTAACTAATGATATTTGATTTCAACAATCATGCAAACAAATTAAAAATAAATTGCTCGATCCCTATAAATTCGGTATTATTTTTAATGATCAGTAGATATATTTGAAGGCACAGTGGGAACTCATCTAAAATTCAAACTGCCAAAAAATTAAGAAGTTTTTAAATTAATGGTAAGAGTATAGTATATGACTTGAATTAGGAAGTTGTTAAATATAATAAATTGGTAACCTTCTACAAAGATTCAAAAAATGTAGGATTTCTCAAATACTGCTTTTAAGACCAACGGACGCTGGACCAAAGAAGAACACCTCAAGTTTCTGGAAGGTACCTCTCGTTATAATTCAGGACTACGAATCTATGGTAAAAATTGGAAGAAAATTGAACAATTGGTGACCACTAGAAATGGCTCTCAAATTCGTTCGCACGCCCAAAAATTCTTTCTAAAGGGCAAATAAGTGTAGAATATCAAGGAAAAGGAGTTTTGTCATCCAAGTGGTGACTTCCACGACTAACCAGAATAGATGACGGTAATTTCAAAATCGACATCTGAGTCTCTCGGACATCGTGAGGGATTGTCTTTCTTTTTGGGAAGAATGTAGTCATTTTATAATGCAGAATGGAATGTTCTAGTGGAAAAAGCAATTTTGATTTTTGGACGGCATTGGTGGACTACCGAGATACAACAGATAAAATAACGGCACCAATCAGAAACAGCTCTTTTATCAGTTTCAAAGACAATGAAAATAGTGAGGAAATACTCAGCAATCATGGCAACATGATGGTTGCTTGAAATTAATGATTGCTATTTTTCCTTATTTCATGACTTAATTTTATTGTGATATTAAGCTCCTTAAATACTATACTTACTGAAAATTATGATAAAAAGATCAAATCAAAAAGAATCCAATTGAGAGAATATTTTATCATAAAAAACAGAATAAATAAATGAGTTTAAAGTTGACCATCTTCAGCAATTTTTTAAGTAAAATACAAAAATTATAAATACAAAAATAAAAAAGGAACTGGATGTATTTTCCTTTAGAATAGATAGATATCGGTGAAAAGATATCATTAGAGAAGTAGTCTATTCAATTTAATAATTCTTAAGATTAAAGTATTGTAGGAAGACGTTACTAGTGTATATAGATCATACAGAAGATTAGCTTTAGAAAAACATATTATCTTCTCCTTCTAATTCAATTGAAATATTTTCTTCTGAAGAGGATGAATTTTCAAAGGAAGTCCAAGTGATGGATTATTATTTCCAATATTAAGAGTCGTAAAGATCGCAGATCTTTGTAGAGATTATATCTTCATCGTTTTCATATTCTAAAGGAGATGAGTCAGAAAGCATTAACTTCTCAAGATAGTTTATTTCGGTTTAATTAAAAGATTTATCTGAATTACTTTTATTTTCATATTACATATTTTTTACCGTTTAACGTCCCATTGCTCGAATATTGATTTTTTGAAACTTCGATCCGAGGATATGAATAATGATTTGTTGATTGGTTCTATGCTACGAAAGCATTTTCCTATGATGAGCATAAATTTATTGGGGAGTGCGAGTAATCTTATTCATTAAAGCTTATATAAAAATAAATCCAAGTTCAATATTATGCATCATACTTTGAAGAATTAGTCTAGCATAAACGTTATTCTAGTGCATACTCCATTCATTTGACATCTTTTTAGACTTTTCTTTTTTAGAGATGGTTTTTCCATATTTCTTAGCCCTACTACAAATATTTTGGCACATCGAAGGATTACAAGATAATTTATTACTTTAACTTTCTGGTTTCTTTCTTGTCAGATGTATGCTCATATTCTTTTTTATAGCAATAACCTTTGATTATATATCACTGATCGGAAATTCTAGTTATATACTTATATAAGCTAATTTACGTTTTAGCCATTAAACCTGCACAAAGATTTTGTTACTAATAGAAAAGTTTAAGTTAGTGAAATTAAATATGATTTATTCCAATCATTATTGAATTTTTGAAGGAAAATATAGTATCATCAAATTAGCTAAATAAACCAAAATTTCGTAAGTATTAATTCAATTCCAGACAATTTTAATTATCTGATTGGAAAAATTAATTTGGTTCTTGTTTAATACAATATTTAAATATTTCAGTTTGCTTCTATGAAGGAAGTATATATACTCATTCCATTACTCACCTACGATAATCAAAATTTAGTAATCAATACAGTCATCATAGTAATCTGAACTATCAAAAATACTCAACTTATCATCCGAGCAATATCAAGTACATTATATTAGTAATGATAAGCTTGCAGTGGAAATGTATGATATAAGTAGTGTTATTATTATTTAGCCTTGGGATATTCTGAATTAACTAGCATTTTAGAATAGTATTAGCATCAGCAATAGCAAATAGAGATCCTTCAAAATTGTCTTAAAAATTATGATTGGAGTTATAAGTAAACGTTAGTGCAATCGACAAATATAGATTCATTAATTAAAAAAGCGATGAAGTACAAGGAAGTCAAGGAGGAGAACAAAAAATTAAAAAAGATCCTTCAAAATCAACTCTAAAATACTGAAAAAGTAAGAGAATAGACTCAAAAAACAATGAAAGTATTAAGATAATAATTCGATTTATTTGTGAGAGAAATGAGTAAATAAGGAAATGAAAAATAAAGAGAAAGAGGAAGCCACAATTATAAAATAATGCAGGAAAAAGCAATTCATAATTTTTGATATTTGTTGGATCGATTAGGAGAATATGTATGACTAATCAAAACATACAGCTCTCATAAGTGGGAATCATGTATTTGATGTTGATATAAGCGTCCTATCCACCATGCTTTTCCAGAATTTAAAGAGTTTATTGAATTAAATCCGATAAATTTTCATTTTTACGTTGCCCGTAATCGATTTTATCTCCTAAATTCACTTCATTAAATCATAATTACGTCTTTTCCCTTTAAACATATTGAACACTGGTAAAATTTGCCGATAGTATGGTACGAGAGCCTCACCTATCATCTCCCCAGCCAAGACTAATTTTTGAATTTTTTTAAGAGTAACACACATGGTATCATGATCCTTTGTAGAAAGCGCTTCTAAATGGAATAAACATTACTTTTAATTGGAATGATGAGCTGTGGAAGAACTGGAAGCAGTTTATTTGGGCATTTTTATATAAGTTAGTCCGCTCCTTGATTGGCTAAAAATTTATAGGGATCTTCAGTCTATCTTAGGCCCTAAAAGAAAATGGGCAGATGCAAATGATAATCAAGATGTTAAGGTTCCATTTTCCAGGTTAACTGCATTGATAATTATATACTTGACGAAGGGCTCTATGGAAACTCACCGCTACTGGTAGATCTCCTCGATCATAATATTTCCTGAAGAGAGTTGCTTCTCCAAGATTTCTATATTGAAAATTAGAATACTTATCAGGTTTGAATATTCCAGAGACTGAAGGCTTGGGGACAGACAAAGTTTTCTTTGGAGCAAGAGATGAGGAATCTAAATCGAATGAAAGTTACTTCCGCCACTGCCTGTGAATTTACTGTTGATGTTCATCAAATTGGAAAGATCTTTTGTCTTTTTGGTCTAGGGAGAGTAAGCTCGTTTCTTGGGAGGGTACAGCATAATTAGTTTCACAAACTAAATAATAATTTTATTATCATTTTCGAAAAGAGTTCAGGATTTCCCATTGACCTATTAAACTCCAAAAAGTCAAGATAATTCATCCTCTTTGAAAATGATAATTTGTTATATAAGTCAATGGTATTGAGATCATATGGCCAATCTATTATTGAATTGATAAGCGTTGATCCACTAATTTTCGCCTAACTGAAATTCTCCCATTTGTTGCAATTGTTATGGTCCATAGACTTCAGCGGATCTGATCATTGAGCCACAACCCAGGATAAATCCAAATGAGCAACCACTTACTAAAGTTGATAGTGGTATTGCCAAAAACCTCCTTGTTTGAAGTGCAGAATAGCATCCAATTGCAAATCCAAAAAGTCCACCAACTAAGAAGCCCATGATAGCTCCCTGAATCATATTAGACCGAGCATCTTTAAGTTTACCTTTAAACTTATTCCATTTTTTTGCAAATTTCGATGAGTTATCAAATGGAACGAGGTTGCTTTTGAATTGTTCCTGCTGAAGAAAGTGTTCATAAGGATCGTGAGCTAAGCTGAGATCGGCCGATAGTGAATCTGATGACATAATTATAATTATAAATTATAAATAACTTAATGGTCTGGCTATTGATAGATAATCATTGACTTTTTCTTTTATTTGTGACTTCATTGATTCCCGATACGAATTGCTCGCTAAATTTTTCAAATGAAAATTTATCAATAACTCTCTAGCGACCCTTCGTTAATTTACTCTTCTATCCTGATATAACTTTCCACATGTTGGTTGCCCATTATTCTTTTGTTTTACAAAGATAGCCACATCCTTCTCCAACTGATTCTCTAGGCCCTCCACTATTATCAGCGATAATTGGTACCCCTGAATACATAGCTTCGCAAGGAACTATCCCAAAATGTTAATTTTCAGGAGTATAAAGAACACATTCAGCATTTCTCAGCAAATATTTTCTCGTTTCGTTGCTTATGGCAGTATAAAAATGGACATATTAAGAGATGTTTAATTTTTTTGCCTATTACTTCAGTTATTATAAATGCTAGATGTTTTCAGCAACTTTTAGATCATATCCGCCAGCAATTACCAGTTTTAATTTATTTTTACCCTCCTTTAGCTCTGGATGAGCAGTGATTAGATCTGCAAATGCTTCAAGAGCGAGGTTTATATTTTTCTTCCTCTCATATCTATTTAAGGAAAAGAAATATTTGGATTGCACCTCCTTTTTTACTTTTTCAGTCTCCTCATCAGGAATTAACTACTCATCGAATTTTGAAAGATCAATTGAGGGGTACAAAATTTAGGTTTTTATGTTTAGTTTTTTGAGAATTCGAAAATGAGTATTAAATATCTATTGAGTATACAAGCTATTCACATAAATCTTATTGGCAAACAATAGAGAAAGCTCTTCTACCAAATCAATGAAAAATCTGTATATCTTTTTAGCAAATCCTCGTTTTCCAGCCAAAAGTTTGTCTGGATAATGGCAGTAAAAGATGACTTTGAAACCGAATAATCTTAATAAAGGAACCACAACACTAACTTGATCGGCCACCACTACATCATAAACATTAGATTCGTATACTATCATCCACATCACACAGATCAGTGATCGAATATAAGCGAGGAGTCCTTTAAAGCGACCATAGATAGTATCTGGAAGAAGAGAAAAAAATGAACCATGTTCATGAATAATTATGGTGCCGTCATGAGTTTCGGGAAAAGACTTGTGATGATAAGGTGTGTAGATATGTGGCTAGTATCCATGCTTTTGAGCCCCAAGACACAGATTAACGACTAACTGCTAAGCTCCTCCAATTCCAAGATCAGGGTGAACAAATGCTACCTTTTTCATTATATGAAATTGATATAATTATAAACAATCTCAAATATCTTACGTTTTATAGATAGACCAAAATCTAATTATAAGGATATTTTATTTTCATAATCAATCGTCGTCTTCTGAATAGCGGTTACTTCGCTTAGGCCTTCTGTCTCCTCGATCCTCCCTTATTTTATTATCATTGGCGATTTTGTAATCACTGGCGCTGTTTTTAATATGGCTTTACTCATAATTATGCTTTGCCATTCCTCTAGGTGCTCCTCTACTGCGTTGATCTCCTCTTTTGTAATCGGTAATGTTGGTCTTTTCGTCTTTGTGATCGTTCTATCTTCTTTATCTGTAGCTATTATCCTTTCGACCGTAGCTGCGCCTGTCTCTGTCATCTCTCCAGTCTTCTCTTCGATCGACTCTTCTTTCATCTCTTCTGTCATCTCTTCGATCTTATCTTCTGTCATCTCTTCTATCTTATCTTCTGTCATCCCTTCGATCTTATCTTCTGTCATCTCTTCGATCTTATCTTCTATCCTATCTTTTCCTGTCATATTATCTGGATTTATCCTCAGTATCTCTTCTTTCAGGATAATTATTTTTTTTATCATACTTATGCTCATCTTTTTTTTATTAATAATGATGTTTTTTTCCTTCTTAATGATCATTTTCTTTTTTATCATCCTTTCGCCTTTATTCTTTTTATTATTTACGATCGTCCCTACGACGATACTATCTTCTTGTATTCCTTTCCACATCATCATCTCTCTATCGTCTTTATCTCTTTTTTGGTCTTCGATTTTAATCTTTTTCTTGGATCTTTTCTTAGTGTTTTTATTTTTGCGGATGTTATTTTTCATTTGGCTGATTAGATTTTTATTTGGGTTATTTCTTGTCTTTTACATGTTTGTTTTCCTCCTGATTGCTGTTGCGATCTTTCTTCTTTTCTTAATTGTCTTCCTTAGAATCTTTAATATCTTTATCCTTATTCTTGCGATCATTTTTCTAATTATTTCTTCTTTTCTTTGTGTTATAATCTCTCTCCCTTTTCACATTTTTTTAAATTAGTCTAAATCAATATAAATTTACTTTGTGATTGGGCTTGCAATATCTTCTAATTTTTTGGCTTCATGATATCCTGAGTTTTGTTTATCATCTTCAGTAGGGTATTTAGTCAATTTAATTTTAAATATAGAATAATCTTTTTCAATTCCTTTGGGGTCTTCTTCACTTTAGAATTAAACATAGCTTATCTTTTACAGAGTGATTACCATGTGAAGCCCAGGGACTCGGGTATATAAGGTATTTGAAATCAATAGAGCAGAATAGAAACAATTAAGAGAGGAATTAAGAATGATGTTTCTAAACCTTTGCCTTCCGAAAAGAGCGAAAACTATTTCCCTAGTGACCAATGCTTGAGCAAAACGTTGTGTATGACGTTTACTAATAGTAAATTATTTAATTTCCTCCAGCCTATATCCTGTATATTTTTTGAGTGGCTCTTCTTTTTTTGTTTCAGGTTGCTTTTCCTCTTTGACTTCGGGCTGTGCAGCCCACTCCTCAGTCTATACTTTTACGTTTGCCTCCTATTTTACCTCTTCTGACATTTAATTTAATATCAAATCAATTTAATATCTTTCATAAATACAATAATTCAACTGGTAAATTTTATTATCATATCTAAGCCTATCATTTTGTTTTGATCATCTTATCATATAAAGATCATGTTAGAGCAAAACCAATAGGATGGAAAAATCTCTCGGATCTCTGGTAATTCAGGTTGTAATTTTATATATCTAAGTCCTAAGTCAGCAATATTGTTTTAATGAACAGTGAAGTAAATTTTATTTGGTTTGTGATTTATTTATTTATTGCAGACGGGCAAAGTTATCAACAAATGTTATTTTGAGCAAGAACAAAGAGCAAAAGAAAGTTGTTGAGAAGAAATTTGTACATTAAAAGAAGCCAAAGATGATAAATATTTAAAATACGTAAATCAAAAATTTTAACAAAGATCTACTTAATAATCATTTTATTGATTATATTGTCTTAGTTATTAAGATGTAGGCTCTTGCTGCTCATTTAAAACGTAGAAATCTAAAGCTCATGCAACAATAATAATTTCTTCCTAAAATTTAAGAAAAAACAACATCGAATATTCCTTCGACATCATCAAAATTTGGCAAAACCAAATATACAACGATTAAATATGTTTCTGAAACTATACTGTGCCCAGAAGAAGATCGTACTTAAAGTCAAATACGTTACATTCTGTAAAAAGAGTATGCTAATCGATATTAATAAAAGGAGAAGACTAAAATAAAATTGAGAAATCACTCAACGTATGGAAAGAAGGGGTGTCCAAGAATAGTTTAAACAGAAATACAGAGGAATATAAATCCAAATTACAGCAGAGTTTCTAAAGAATTATCGATATTTAGGAAAAGTAGAAGTAATACAAGCCAATTTAATTTAGACAAGATTCTAAGAGATAAGAATGCATTTATTGCAAGGTATTTTGCATAGATAAATGATAAAATCAATAACTGACCTCATAATGGGGTGAATTCATGATATTTAATACTTTTTATTTAAGTTCATGTATTCGTTGACAAAGTATCAATATTTTCCTTTTTAAAAATTATATTTAATTGATGAATAGACAATTTAGTCAATGATTAAGAACTGTTTTATTTTTAAACTATTGTTGTTTAATTAATAGCTTCAAATTAATATGATATCGCAGATATTTTTCCTCTCGGCTCGTGGAGATTCGATTATCAATCGTGATTTTCGTTCGGATCTTATCAAGAACACTCCGTAGCTGTTTTACCGCAAAGTAAAGCTTTCCAAGGGAGATATTGAGCCAATCTTTAATATTGAAGGCATCAATTTTGCCTATCTAAAAAAATCGTCTATTTATGTCGTAGCCACGACCAGATTCAACGTATCACCCTCTTACATTCTGTAGCTTCTCAACAGAATTGTTGTCATCATCAAAGATTTCTGTGGAGTCATCAACGAATAAACAATTCGCAAAAATTTTGTTCTTATCTATGAAATTTTGGATGAGATCATTGATTTTGGACATCCTCAGCTCACAAACACCTCTCATATAAAACCCTTAATAGCAAGTGAAGTGGTTGAAGCCAAGCAAAGTGGACTTTTGGATCTGAAAAAATTTAGTAATTTTTCAATTTTTAATCCTAACACAATTAACTCTTCGGCTTCAAGTGTTTCTGTCAATAGCAAGACCACTCATAACGATATTTTTATTGATATTTACGAAAAAATAAATATCCTCTTCAATTCTTCTGGGTATATCATAAATTCCTCCATAGATGGATGCATTCAAATGAAAAGCTACCTTGTTGGTAATCCAGCTCTAAAACTAATTCTAAATGATGACCTCACTTTGGCAGAGACAAATACTCAAGGCTCGATCATTCTTGATGACTGCAATTTCCATGAATCAGTTCAACACAACTAGTTCTTAACAAATAAGGCTCTCAAGATTAATCCTCCGTAAGGAGAATTTATCGTCATGAATTACAGAATTACAACTGATTTCAATGCTCCCTTCAAAGTATTCGCATTCTTCTAAACTGAATCTCCTTATAAATTAGTCTTGACAGTAAAAGTAATTAATAAGTAATACAGCTAAAATCTACGTACCCAAAAGATACCATAGCCTCTTTTGTGATTGTTAAATTTAATGTTCCTAAAAAGGTTTCAGGCATTAACTCATAGGTTGTTAAAAATCAGGGAAATCAAAAAGTAGATTATAACTAATCCTCTAATTCTGTGGAGTGGAATATCAGAAAAATGCCAGGAGATCAATAATATTCTATAATGACTAAAATAACTCTACCGCAAGGAACTTCAAATCAAGCTATGAAGGAAACTGGACCTATTAACCTTAATTTTGAAATTCCCAGCCTCTGCGTTTCAGGCCTACAAATAAAATCTCTAAAAAATTTGCAAGGAGGGGAGACGCCAAGCAAATGGGTTCGCTATATCACTAAAAGCAGCTCTTATGTTTGCAGAATTTGATTCTTATGTATATTCTGTTCAACACTTTTTTTGTTAATTTTATACAAATTCTATGCTATTAAAATCAGTAAGATTTTTTTAAAATTAAAATACAAGTAAAGTTTCATCTTGACGAATTATTGAAGAATAAAGAAGATTTGAATGAATTTATTTTCTCTAAACTGACGGAAATATATATGCTGTTTATACTGATGATTCTTTTAGCAAATTAATTTAATAATACATATTCTTCTATTTTTTAAAATGAGGCAAAGCAAATCATAATGGGTAATATATGGGCAATAACGGAAAAGATCCTACGTTTTTTACTAAGATAGAGTCATTGATCTAAGTTAATTTGTTTTGATGCATTCAGGCGGAAAAACTGCTGTGACTAACTATTTATACAAGGATATTAAGGATATTCTGTTCAATGTATTTCCGCATAAAAAGGAGACGACTCTAAGCATCCTCTTTAGGTATGAGGTTGGCACAATTACATAAAAATAGCTCAATGGCTAGTTTTCAAAGGAGAAAAACAGAGTAAAAGTTGAATAGAATCTGACCAATTCAAAGAAAAAAGTTTGTTTTTTAAAAAATGAGGCTCTAAAATGTGATTAATATGGCGCTCATGATTTAAATGCTGTCAAGGCAGTTTAACAAAAATCAATATTGGCAACTAAGAAAAAGCATCATACTTAAACTTTTGCAAATTAAAATTAAAAATAATCAGAAATTTTTCAAACAAAATATCGTCAGTTTTCATAAAAATCAATGAGAAGCAAAAAAATATAAAGCTAAAAATCGGCAATAGTAAAACCGATAAATTAGATGAAAATTAAATTAAAATTAAAATAATCACTTTGTACAACCCTCATTGATGAATTGAATGAAGACAAAAAAGAATTAACAATTCCAATTTTGAGAGTTCGCTTGATAAATTAAATTTCAATATGATATTTTTATAGTTTACACATTATTATAAATTTTAAATGATAAAAGTCAGCCATTGCATCTAACTAGAGATTATTTTTGAAATTTATAACAAAATTTCAGCTCCATAATAAGTATGTAGTTTATTTGTCTACTGAACTGTGTCAAATAAGATCTCCATCAGCAAATTTGCATTACATTTTATCAACCATTTTAATTTTATCAAACTTTTTTAATATAACGATAATTTTTCTCATATTCACTGTTGATTATTTGAAATTTATCCAATAAAAAACTTATCAATAGAAACATATTTTTATTGTAACTTACTTGAGAAATAAAAATGTTCGAAGGACAAAGACTGACTTATATCGTCCCTGGCTATACTGGGTAACAATTAGATAATTCAGTCACATTCCCAAAAAAGTTTATGATGAGTTTCAACCTATTGAAAAGGCCGAGGGAACATCTCAAATCCCTGGATATGCAGGATATGTTCCTTCCATAAAACCTGAAAATTTATATGGAAATACATTTGGAAAGACTACTCTTAATGTAAGCAACTCGAACTATGTCAAAGGGCAGGATTATGATTCTAAAACTAAATATGTATCTTCTCACAATACGAACCATATCGCTCCATCTCAACAACTACAAAGAACAGCAGCTGAGATTGTAGGTGTTCCTAATAAGCAGATCATAGTGAAATAGGTATCTCCTCGAATATTTAGCCTTTGATTTAGAATCCCGGTAAAGAAGTTGATCAATTTACACTCACAAAATCGTAGAACTTTCAAAAAACAATGGAATATAAAGATAATAAATGGGTTGATAAAAAAGTAGTGGAAAAGGAAGGCAAAGAGTACGTTTAACTTGGTAATCCACTTCCAGGATATACTGGCTTTGGTAAGAGAGTATTGGCTAATAATATTTTCGGCAAAACATATGCGGAGTGCTTGAAATAAGCTAAGAAAGACGATGACAGTTTACATCATTAGAGGCATAAAACGTTCAATAATCAGTTGCAAACAGATGTGCCCTTTAAATTTTGAGAACCTTTGATCTTGATACACAATTATCAATCTTATTTAACAATATTAACAAATAACTTCAAGAAGTTATTTAATCATTCTAAAATATTTGAATTCAAACTTGGAAATTATACTGAGTTTAGTTATTTATAAAATTAATAAACCAATGATGCTATCACCTCAATTAACAGAATGATTGGATTCATATTTTTATGAAAAAATAAATTATTTAATTATTTCATAAAAGGATGATA
>Ga0302186_10000068_pt1 | contig 95951 bp, 57 predicted proteins | sample II_Bog_E1_2_FD_198782 | JGI IMG/M metagenome (GOLD analysis project Ga0302186, IMG submission 198782) | Peat permafrost microbial communities from Stordalen Mire near Abisko, Sweden - II_Bog_E1_1 | ecosystem: Environmental > Terrestrial > Soil > Wetlands > Peat | place: Sweden: Abisko...
TGTGTCTTTCACGGCCAAGAATGTTTGCTAGATCGTGGACTCTTTTCTTTTCTGCATGAAGGTCATCGAGGGTCTTAACTTTTTCTTCCCGTTAGTTCTGTAGCATCGTTGAATATGTTTACAAATCACTTCTCACTTTGTTAAACTCCTCGAGAATGCTCTTTTGATTTCCCTCCATCTCTTTGATTTTGGGCAATTGAAACTGCTACTGTGGGTCATCAGGTCAGTCCATACACTATTATTTAATCCACTTGGGGATAATTTCTAGTCCATAGCACGATCCCTTAAATCTTTGATTTCGAAATTGTATCTTGGACTCGATCTAGGTTCGGGAACATTGTATTGATATCTATTGGTTTCGATATAGGGAGCATTGGTTCTTAGGATATTTCCCGTTGATCTTCCTGCAAAATCTTCCTGATCGGTTCGATTGAGTCCCCTTGAAATCTGTATGTTCTCCTCTTCAGATGGAGCATAATTTGATCTTTGCTCGTACCCTTTCGAGTCTCCTAACAGGCGAATTGGGGAAGAGAGATTGTTTTTTAGAAATCCAAGCAAACTTTCGTTTTTAGAGTTCATCTGCTGATATAATTTTATTGCATAACTAATTTATATTCAAATTTTGAAGAAAGACTTAAAAATAAGATAAAATTGTTCATTAACTTGAGATGTAAACCAAATGCTAAAGGCTAAAAATTACCATTTTCTCAATTGCAAATAATTCTTAATCTCAATGATAATATTTAAATTTGTACGATGTTATAAAAAACTAAAAAGTTAAATGTTCCTGCATTAAAGTAATGCATTCAAATTCGGGTGGCATTGATAGGCGATCAACAGTCGGGAAAAACTTCCTTTATGAAAAAGTACACGAGTGGTTCCTGTCCCAACTATTATGAACCAACTTTGGGAGTGGATTGCGGGGAAAAACACATTCAATCGAAAGGAACATTGGTTCATATCACGTTCTGGGACTTCAGCGGCAAGATGGACTTTCTTGAATTAAGAAATTAGTTCTATAAGTAGGCACAAGTCATTATTCTGTTTGTAGATTTAACAAATAAAACTTCAGCGGAAGGAGTCGATTATTGGCTAAAAGAAGTTCAGGACAATGGAGGGGTTTGTCCAGTTTATATTGCTGGTAATAAAGCTGATAGCAAGAAGATAACTACTGATTTTTCTAAAATAGCAAGAGAGAAGGAAGGAATATATTTGTAGATTAGCAGTAAAAATGGTGATGGTGTACAACAATTAATGGAAAAGATTCTCAGTGACTTTAAATGATTTTAATAGATTTTTATCTTTTGCCTGTTTTTCAATAAACTAATAATAGATGATTCAATTATCGACTTAAACGATATATAACTACGAGAATTAATGATATTAATTCAATTAGTGTTATTTTATTGGTGATTTGGTCGACAAAAGCAATCGAGAGATTCTTCAAACTCCAGGCAAAGTAAGCAACAGACATCACACCATTAAATAAATTTACTTAGCATTCTTCAAAAAGGATTGCAGCAATGCAAGGGCTACAGCAAAGCCTGTGCCCTTTTCGTATTATTATGAAAAAGCAAGGGTGCAATTTTAACTTTAAGATAGACAGGCTCCTCTGTCGCACTGCCTATTATTACATAAACGAATTAATATTAAAGAGATAAAGGGATTAAATCACTAAGACTTCACTTCGAAGGTGGTGTAGTTCATGCAAAACACATTTTTAGGCATATCTTTTATCTCTCTTGTCAGTGCCTAATTCAAACATTTTTTTTGGTACTCGGAAGTTCTTAGTCTGAGTTTTGCATTATTGAGAATGTGATTGAGATATAAACGACTAGAGCTGAAATTGTCTGTCTTCTCCATCTCACTTTTGCAGGGAGCACAGACCTTGGGGTCACTAATCCATTCATTTATAAGATTGTGAAGTGGATTGATGCAGTCTTTGAATAGAGGACTGTCGTGGTTGATGCCGGAGTTCCCTCCCAGAAACCATTGTTTGCTTTGGATTTGATCGTAGTATTTTATTGATGGGCAGTCTTGCATTATCAATTGATTATATTGATATTTTTTATAGATGGTCAGATATAGCATATCAGAAATCGGATTTAAAATAGTCAAGAAAGCAGGCTCATAGAGAACTTGCAGCTAAAGCATCGAGAAGAAATATTGTGTTCGGAAATTACGATTTTCATATTTCATATGATGATACATTTGACCATTTTCATAGATAGTCAGAGAACAATTTTATAGCATAGAAAAAGCATATGAATCAAATTTCATATGGGTCATTGAGCCATTTTCAAAAGAATTTATAGTTACGTCATCGAGGGCCCATTTCCAGTAAACTGGGAAAGACATGAAAGACATGTCAAAGGAACCTTCTGAGCAGATATTCACGTAAATCTCAACGAGTTCAGTCATCTGAAAAGGTTTCAGCTTTGGAGGTATCAAGGCCTCGACTTTAATAAAGAAAGTTCTCTTTCGGATTAGAACTCAGTCAGAGTTTATTGCCGACTAATTGGCCCTTGGGTCACTATATAGTATAGTAATTAAATTATTGCTACTTTATCGAGTGCTATAGACCTATCAATCCTTATCAGGCAATCTGTCCACCAACTCCATCACTATCTTTTCTTGTCGATTAATCTAAGCATTTAGTTCTTTAATCTTGTGTCTTTCACGGCCAAGAATGTTTGCTAGATCGTGGACTCTTTTCTTTTCTGCATGAAGGTCATCGAGGGTCTTAACTTTTTCTTCCCGTTAGTTCTGTAGCATCGTTGAATATGTTTACAAATCTCTTCTCACTTTGTTAAACTCCTCGAGAATGCTCTTTTGATTTCCCTCCATCTCTTTGATTTTGGGCAATTGATACTTATGCAATTTAGATAATTAATCCTCTAATTCTTTGTTTTTCTCCTTCAATCCACCAAGTGCTCCCTCCTGCTTTAGAGTTGCCTGTTTTAAATCAATTATTTATTGCTATTTTCGGATGAGAGTATTTTCCATATCCTCCAATTTTTCAGTGAGAGACTTCTATTCATTTGAACCTGAGGCTACTTTGCCTTTACTTATCTGTAAGTATCTATATTTTTCGAGAAGGGTCTCGTAGCTTTGTGTAAGAGTTTATATCCTTTCCCTGAGACCACGTACAATATGCTGATTTTTGCTAATATCCTCAATCACTTGAGGTTGATCGCTTAGCTTTGAATAATTTTTAAGACCTTCAATAAGTTCACAGTGATCCGTCAAAACGATTCTCAATGTTTCAGCAATGCTAACATCTTGAGTTTCTATATCAAAACGAGGTAAAGCAAATTCTAATGTTTGTGGGATATACCCAAGTTTCTCTTCACTTGTCTTAATGAGATTAATACTATTTTTAATTTCACCATGAATGTAATCGTCATAGGGTGCGTTGAGGTCGCGCCATAACACATTCTTTTTGTAGAGCATAAGTCTGAAAAATTGTGCTAAAAAAGCATCTTTCACTGCCCAAATACGATTGACGGCTGCATATATTTTTTCTGCTGTTTCGCACTAGTCTAATAAAGCATTTATATTTCTCTCGAGATCTTTATGTATTTTTTACCAACCTTCTCCAAGTTTGCTTTTCTGATTTGCCACAAAATTTTCCTTCACCACTTCCAAAAATGACTTAAACTCACTGCGCGCCCGCTCACAAAATAGATGAAAAAATCTTTTCACTTATAGATTCTTTGAACTTTCAGAACTAAACTATTTAGTAAAATTTTTCATGCTCTAAAAAGATGAAGTTTGATTTTTTATCACTGACTCCATCTCTCCGAAATAATTTTTGACTGAATTCAAGTTGTCAGTTAGGTTGGTATCAGATTCAATGTTTTTGCGTGATGCTTCGATTCCATTGCTGATTTTCTTAAGAAGAGATGTTCCGTTTTTTTATTTAATCTCCATTTAAAAACAATATAACAGTTAATTAGGATTCCCGAGACAATTATCATTCTATAGTTTGAAAAAATTATCAGCTATCAATACTGTTCCTTCTTTTTATAATGAAAAATTATATTTTGATAAAATAGACTTGGTTTAATGGGCAGAAAACAAACAGTATAAATCATATTAACTCTTGATATGCTGGATTATAAAAGGTCTGACAATCATAGGAATTTGGTTATTCTTTATATATCTTGGGATCACTTTGACTACTTTACCAATTGTCCCGAAGTTATTTTAGAATCATATTATTCCATTTAAAGAATTATTTCTACTTCATTAAAATTGAAAATATCTTGAGGAATTAAAATTGAGTTAATTCTAAATATTACAAAGCCCAATTTAATATATTTTTACTTGTTTCACAAAAACTAAAATAAACTCCGTTAAAGAAAGTATATTTGTAAAGCTATAATTATTAGTATCAGCTTGTCTTCAAATGATTCTTTTTCAATATTTTGGTTTAGTTTCAAAATATAAATTTAGAATCAAATATTTATAATTTTGATATCTATGCAGTCCCTTTATTTTTAACTCACAAGTATTATAAAAATATATAAAAATATATAAAAAACAATGGTATTCTTTTCATTTGATTATTATTGTCATAATTACGAATATTTTTAACAAATAATTATCTTTATCGACCATTAACAAGAATTTTAAATAATTTACAATTATTTTTGTAGTGATTATTTTTAATAATTTAATATTTTCTTTTCTTTATTACTAATATTTCAATACCCTATTTTTTAATAAATTAGTTTTCAACTTATTTCAGCTTTCAAGAATTAATTCCAAAATTTAATTCAATTAAGTTTTTTTAATAATATCTTCAAGTTCAAGTCAGTAAATTAACATTCAAAAACAGCTATTAAATTTTTTAAAAAAAGTAAGAACTCATAGATCCAAATAAGGTAAAAAGAATATCATTAAAACAACAGAGACTCAACATATGAATCTTAAGTCCTCTTAAAATCTGAAAACATCTCGATCTCCATCATTTTTACTTCCCCATAGTTGAGAGAGGGAAATTCAATTTAAATTTCTTTTTCACTAAACATAATTTCATTGAGGTCCAAGCAGTCAATATAGGACTGGGCTGAATCTGTGATTTAATCAATTGTCTTATGTTAGGATGATGATGAGTCATACTTGAAAAGAGTTGGGGACTCTTAAAATATAAATTCTTCTGATTATACATTTTCCTTGAAGTTATCTGCAGCTAATTTTGAATTTTGTATCTACGTTTTAACATTTATATGACTTATTTTTCTCTCGAGATCGTCCATAATTTTGTCAATTAACTTTGTAGGTAAGGCCCTCTGTGATTTCCTTTGGTAATTTTTAAAGATAGAGTTGTATCTATTTTTGACCATATGCTCAGTACGAGTCCCTTTGAAAGCTTTAGATATAGATGACCATTTAGTTCCGTATACATTAACTGTTTGAAACAATTTTAGGTCTTCCTCAGGAGTCCACTTAGTACGATTAACATGGGGATCAAGGTGATTAATCCATTTTTATCTACACTTCTGTGGTGAACGATAAAAATTTTCTTTTGACTAACAATAGAGAAGATATGAAATTTAACTCCACCTGAGATTGTCTTCTTGGTTTCTGAATAAAGGTATAAGTTACTTAACGATATTAGCCAAGATAACGCACTCTTCAGAAGTCCATTTTTAAGAATGAGTCTTCGAATATTTTAAGAGGCAATTTATCTGATATTCCAGGAACTTTTATGATTTTCTGGGGAAGAATTGATGGAGGAAGACGAATTCTGTCTGATTCTAATATTAGAAAGTATTTACAAATTATTTAAGTTATTTTCCAATTAGATATGCATAACATACTGCAATCCAAGAAAATAGTTTAAACTCATTCAAAGCCCAAGAGTTTTAGGGTGTTTTCTCAAAGTCATTTGAGTTAGTGTCGAAGGATTGGTCCTTTGTTACCAATTTGATAATAAATTAAAATACTTGGCTTGGAATTACCGTTTCTAAATTTAAGAAGGCTAGCAAATATTTTTTTGATGCTGAAAGGATAATTCTTTTGTAGAGGCCGTCCTTCTTCAGGGTCTAAATCATCTCAGAAAGGGAAAGGTTCAGTTTTGAGTTCATTTGCTTAGTCACTCACTATCAATAACTTTATAAAGCAATTATATGAGATTTAATTTAATCAAAGTTTTTAAGGAAATACAACAGTTAAAACAAAGGCAATCAGAAGAAAGAACGAGCAGGTAAAAACCAGCAGACAGACTCATTCTCGCATCTGGATTTATACTCTTACTCAAAAATTTTGATAATTTTGAAAAAATGATTAAGATCATTTTGATTTATCAATAACAGTAAAAGTTAAAAAAGGGGCAAAATTAGCTCTAAATGGCGATCATCAGGAACATGCCTCTTTTCTATTTCCTAAAGCATTTACGTTAAGAAATTAAATTGAGTGATTAACATCTGTTAAAGTAATAATGTCCATTGTTAAATTGAATTACTGACTTGCCTCAAAGACATTTATTTATCCATAAACTATTCGTCTGCCAAGAAATATATCAGTATCAAGATATCAATCATTTTGTCCCATCCTCTCTGTGATCTATTAATCCGCCGATTAATCTTTACATCATCGTTCAATGATTGTTTGAAAGTAGGAGAGGAAAAGAAAGATATAAACTTCTGAGACGACATTTTGAATCATGATATGAGTGATATTATTAAAAAATCTGCTATTCTAAGACCCTGATCTTCGTATAAAAGTGCATCATCCTTTAAACTAAAAAAAAATATAAAATGATATAAATTGAAAGTAAACACGAAGTGTCTTGACAGAAAAAGATCTTCAAAAAATCAATGATATATTTATAGCAACAAGCAAGATGAATATAAAAACTCTCAAAGTAACGCCTTTTGAATTTTTGAGGTTGTCAGGAAAGATGATATGAAAAATTAGTTCTATTTTTATAATTGTTATTGTAAATAGTTTCTTTGGCATATTTTTAATTTTGACTTTTTGACTGACTTCGTTTATTGCTATATTAATTATATTAAATAAATATAAGAAGCTTTAGTTGAAAAATATATAATTAAAATAAAGATCAATATCAAGCAGATTCGCATCAAATATTTCAATATTTAATGTTTTTGACTGACTTATGTTGAGGCAACTATAATTTGGAATTTCAAAAGATATCTTTTGATGCTTATATATTCCTGGATTATCTTATCGATCAATAGTGTTTTATGCTTCCCTCAATTTTATTTATAACATAAATATTGTTTATCATACTATCAGGTCTTTCAGTGGCTTCTTTTTAATTAAAAGGGCTTTTTAAATTTGGATAAATACGATTAGCTTGGTCATTTCCCTAAATATAGTTTTATGTTGAATGCTTAATAGAGATAATTATAGGCATAAATTACTTATGTGTGAACATGTATATATGCCATTATAATTATGAGTGATTTGGTCTACAAAAACAATAGAGAGATTCTTCAAACTCCAGACAAAGCAAGCAACAGACATCACACCATTAAATAAGTTTATTTAACATCCTTCAAAAAGGATTGCAGCAGACAAAAAATGTGCCTTCTTTGCTTACAGTGTAGCAGTGATTGTAGTAGCTGTCGTTGTTCCAATTCTCAACATATTGTATGTCAAGAGTGTGCTTGCGAGTGGGATATTGATAAGGTATGCCCTGTTTGCAAAAATGGTAGTTCTAAAAAGATTACCAAATCTCGAAGCAAATGCTCCACGATTGAATACTCAAATAGCAATTCAAAGATAAAATGGGAAGCTGATCTGTCTGAAATTGAGTCTTCGCAAGAGTTGGAACAAATTGAAAGCTGATTAAATGATCTAAATAGTTAGCAAACACAATATTTTTCAATATAAAAGATGTTTATAAATAGAAATGTTCCTTTTGAGGCAATAAAGAATATTATAAATATTTTTAAGAGGCATATATTTCATTATTAAATGCAATTGATGTAAATACTTAATTATAGAAGTTCCTATCATTCATCTATCACCTATAAGAAAAATAACAAAATAACAAATGGTTAGCAGATAATCAATTTGAATATCTCTCAATGTTTTACGGTTGCATCGAAACTGTAAAAAATAAGATTCAAAATTATAGAGGCCTCTCGGCCTAACCATTTTTGAGTATAAAAACAAAAATAATATTTTATTCTCAAAAATACAGTTACGGGAGATAATTTCTCAAGTATAAATAAACAACTTCTTAAGATCTTGGATGGAGATTTATTTATTTTTATCCTTGAGACTCTCCTCTTTTTTCTGCATATTCTCATTCTTCTCAGACAAGATGACCCAATCATACTTATAGTCGTATTGATATCCTTTGCGTTAAAAAAGATCCCTAAACATGGCTTTCATTGCAGAATACGGAGGACGATCACCAAAGCCTAGCTCACGACACTGAGAGATGTATTTGGAGAATTCCACTGGGTATCCCTTGCAAAGATCTTAGATAGAAGTGCCTGATTTCTTTTATTTAACTTGCTTTTTATATTCTTGTTGGCTGCTGGCCTAAACAAACTGCCATGGCAACATTCCCCTTAATAAATACATGGCAGAGTAGCCAATACTCTCCATATCATCCCTGTATGCTACATAATTAAGTTTGTACATTGTTAAATACCCAAATGAGCATTTATGGATGCAAAGAGTTCTGTTCCTACAAAGGATTCACCTTCTCTATAAGGTATGTGGCTGCCATCTCTCCGAATTGATAGTTTTGCCAATCCAAAGTCAAGGATAAAAATCTTATGGGCAGTATTGTTAAGGCCAATACAAAAGTTATCTGGTTTAATGTCACGATGAAGCAAGTGTCTTTTATGAAGATACTGAACGCGTGAAATCATTTGATCGATTAACATTAGCACTGTCTTTAATGAAAACTTGGTGAGAATTCTCTTGAAGAGAGACTATAGAGAAGGACCCAATAAATCCATAACTAACCCATTATAGTCTCCTAAATTGTATTAAGTTTACCTTCAGTAAAACGGTAGTGCGTGTTGGGGATGCCCTTATCAAGAACTTTAATGTCAGTGTGAAGAAATCTGTAGATTTTACATTCTTGTCTAAATCCAGGATGATTAGAGTTTATAGACTCCAGTTTGACAGCAAATTATTGATTAGTCTTGATATTAATGACCTGATATACTTGTCCAAATGTGCCCTCATCAATTTTGCGAATGAATTTGAAGTTTTTTCTAAATTTTTAAGACATGTAGGAGTTAAATGAGTCAAAGGAAAATGTATTTAAATTAATAATAAATAAATGTATACGACTGCAGATGAAACTATATATAAATTTGATCTATTTTTAATTTTATAAACAGTGCAGAGAATAACATTAAAGTATGAGGTTATGTTTAATGATTAATAATAAAGATGATAAAATGAAAATATTTATCAATAATATTTATTTTCAATCGGAAAATAGATAATTCTCTCATAGAAACTAACTACCCAGTAATATGATAGTCATAAAAAAATTGGAAATATAAGAATATTCAATAGAAGTCAGTTATTTCATATTTGAATTCAGAACTAAAATTGAAATAATACTATATTCTTTCAAATTACTGCTAAAGAGCAGAATTTTGTCTATAAATAATTCAGACTGAAATTTAGATAATTATAAATCAAAGGATTATTTCTGGATTTTTTTTAACATCTTTCATTTCTTTATGAACAATCAAAATTAGCGGGTTTTTAATTAATTGATAATTATTGATCAAGATCGAGATGAAGAATTACACTCCTCCTCCTACTCCTTGCAAATTTAAAGAGGAGTTACCGATAGAAATCACATACTCAAACGAAATAGATGAGCAAGCGGGTATATCTCCCTCCACCTATAGGAAACATCATCAAAGGCAATGACTAATTCATCAAATATATGTCATAGAACAAAACATTAACAATCGAGGGTACTAATATTCATAAGATAGGTGATAAAGATGATCTTTTTTTGTTTAGCATCGACAACAACAGCTATAAATTACGAGGAGTCTTCTTGCCCACCACCATGCTTGCCACAGATTCCTTAGATTTAACACAAACCAATTCTTAAAATATGACCGGCTATCAAATTTTTAATGATACTCCGCTTAAAAGCAATAAAAAAGTTTCTTATGTTCATTTATGTATCTGTTCTCCAACATAGAAACTGGAAATTATTTAAAGATAGAGCCCCATAGCATCGAGTTCAACATCCTATACGCTGATCTCAAGGACTTAGGAATTGTTCACAGTAAATTATCGGATGCAGAGAGCATCAATGATTTACTACAAGATTTTGGCTTGCCCTTAAGTCAAATTCGCAGTAAATTCAAACTTACATCCTCTCAGTTTGAGTTAGTAAATATTTGTTTAGATAGATGATCAAACAAGCTCCAGTTGCCTCTTTTTTACCAAAATAAATATCCTTTATTGAAGAGCCTTATTATCTGATCCTAGACTTAGGACTCATGGTAGGCATCCTCAGAAATGTAATTCCTTTTCTCACCTAAAATGGGAAAATAGGAGAATGGTTTACTTATAATGAGATAAGCTCAGCTGTGAAAATCGAACATTAAAAAATTTGGATGGTAATCGCAAAAATATTCTAACTTTAAACCAATTATCCGATTTAATAGAGTTACTCTTTAATCTAAAAAATGGACATTGAAGAAGCATCATCCTTGAGACGATATAAACTTACATTAAGCTCTATACTTCATTTTATTTTATTAGAAATGGCTTCTGAAAAAAAAGAATACGCAGTTCATGAAATGAATACTATACTTTAAAACATGTTAAAAGTATATCTTCCAGTCGGTTTGGAGGAGTTTTAATAAAATAAGGCTCATGCTAAAATGCTGGAAGTAATCGGCTAGCACTTCCTTACAATTACTAAGGGCTCAGTTACGACACGCAAATACTACGATCCTCTACTCATCGATTCAACCATAAAGGGGCGAGTTAAGTTTATGTTAGGCTACAAGAAAAAATTCACCTTTTGGTAGATTAAGGGTATATTTTCGAAATTAATTACCAAAGAAAACATTGACATCAACGACATTTTAATGAAAAATTTTAGAAAATGTGGAAGTAATGAATATGAAATCAAGCTCATTATACCCAAGTGATATTGCCACTATTATAATCAAGACATTTAATCTTTACAAGCTTATTTAGAGATATTTTATTTAAATCCATACATAGAATAAATCAAATACTACTGTGGCATATAATTTAATCATATCAAGTGATTAAGGGCAAAATTAAAGCATTTCTTCGCCATATGAATAGAAGAAGCTTCCTAAGTTAAAGTGAAGGCAAACATTCATTTTTTTAATATTATTATTTTTAATTTGAATTAAATTTTAAATATTGAATCCATAGGTTATTTTTGGTTCAATTTGAGTTTAAAAAGGGCTGCTTTTCTTTACATTCTGCAAGCCTGTCATTAAGATTACAGTATTTATTAAATAGTGGGGCATTAATCAGCTGACAGATTCAATGAGGCCTTTGAAATGGATCTTTAAGAGTGTTATCTCTTTTAAAAAATGATTTGTGATATTCAATATTGATGATATCAAATAAATCTGAGCTTTTATTGATCAATAATATCCAAAAATATCAAATTGTGTTCATCTTTTATAAATTCATTTTTAACACCTCCTTTAAGCTTTTGACGGGGAATCGGGGACATTGAATCTTTAAGATGTTTTTGCAGAGCTTAAGATATTTTGATGCTCTCTTATAAAATGGGTATTGAAAAAAGAAGAAGGTCGAATGCCCTTCCAAGGAATAATAAGATACAATCAATTGTAGAGTGCTTTCGGGGGAGAGGGCCCTATAAATCGGAAGATGTATAAATATTTAATGAATCAGAATGAAAGTGGATAATAGAGACCTACCATTGGACAGTTTCAAGCCTCGTGTACAGCTCTATGCAATCATGGGAGAAGGTACTGACTATGAGCTTGTCGGTCATGGCCTACTGGCATTAACCTGTGATGATAATGAGCAGGACACCACAAGTGTCATAGAGGTTTAAGGAAACCTTACAAAAGAGATGTTAGTTAGATCCCGAATCCGAATAGAGAACAATTACGAAAAGCAAAAAGGCTCAGTGATTGTATGGGCAGACGATTAATTGACAATATACAGGTAAGTAGCTGTGTCGTTCGAGGGTGACTCCGAGTGCGACTTCTTCTGGTATGTACATGCAGCTATAGCTTAGGCGGTTGATTTGCGAAAAGATTGGCAAAAACTACTTGGACATTAGTGGACGAGAAACCCTTGATATGCCCACCGAGGAAAACTTACCCTACATCTTAGACCGGACCAAGAACGCCAAGGATATGATCCAGTACCACATCCTTAACTCGAATACATTCATCTTATCCCTTCACTCAGTCTTCCTTCTCTTCAAGAAAAATAATGATAACATGGGAATGGGAATGGTTGGACGTATTCTCAGTTCCATTCTCATAAATGTCGACCATAAATTAGTTCAAGCGTTGTTCCGCGACCCAACTTTTGAAATCATACTCGAAATTCAGCAATGTAATTGTAAAATTTATGTAGTTATGCAAGAGGTAGACTTTCCTTAGCTATGGAGAGAAACTCTTAAAATCAAATAAGTTATTGGTTTGAGCGAGGATATGAATACTCGAGTTCAAATCTTCCACAGAGTTAATTTCTATAGAGAGCATATATTGGATTATTTCAAAGAATTATATCTTGAGCATGTCCTTGTAATGGTACTTCCATTTTTATTTAGACACAATACGAGTGCTGTAAAGATATCACCACGCATCTCGTTAAGGATAGCACTATAGATGATTTACTTCTCATGGATTAAAAATCATTTTCTGGATTGGTATTTAATACTACTACAGGGAAATAAAAAAGTTATAAAGGGGAGGTCTTAAATAATGAATAATTTCTACAATATAAGCAGTTAGCTGAGAAAAAACTTTCATTTTTGATGTAGGCTTTCATCATCTGCCGGCAGGTCCAAAACTAGAATACTCGAGCAAAGTTTTTGGACAAAATGTATAGCAGCAAAGTTATGATAACGATTACATAATACTTGGATAAATCTATAATGAGAAGTTTAGACTTGCTTGTTTGCATAGTACAAGCAATGCCTTTGAAGTTTATGGATTATATGAAAAGTAACTACCGCTAGAAGCAAGCCGACGGTTTATATGTAAAGTTGTTTAAAAGATTTGGTATTTGGGAAGGATAATCTCAATTATCAGTAATAGAGATAATAAAGTATTTAGGTGAACCATTTAAGACTAAAGAGAACATAGATTTCTTCATTGGAACTTTCCTGACTTACAATTTTGAGTATTGCAAAGATGAAAGAAGTTTACTCTTACTTCTTTCGTAGGTAGTTCAAATAGTGGATAATATAGAGCCTATTATGCAGCAGGCTATCAAAAGCAATGTTTTTTCGAAGCTAGTTACATTCATCCGCAATCTCAGAAAGGACAAAGAGTCAGAAATAAGAGTGTCAAAAGTGATGAAAAGAATTTTACTCTAAAATAGTGGTAGCAACAGTTCTTTCCAAAAGGTGTTCCTCAATCAACTAAATAATCAAGTCGTCAATAGTGGATTCTTTGAGTGTTCCATGTTGATTCTAGAAAAAAACATTTGCTATAACAACATAATATCTTCTTCCTTGCTTTAAAATTTAAAAATACTGAAATTGTTTAAAAGACTGACTCCCTATCATCAATATCTAAGTGAAAACTATAGTGATAAACCAAGTCTGGAAAAATATATCAACCCCATTCTAGCATTTAAGCCAGAGGTAGACTAAATCACTCAACCCACCAATAATCCCAGTAGCCACCAGCATGATCTTTAAGAAGAAATGGAAGAAAATTATTTGCTAACGGAAAACGTTGAAGAAGCAGGCTCTGTCAAAATTAATTAATAAACCAATGTTCAGCTGAATGAACTCAAGCGAATAAGAGAAGAGATAAAAATGGAGGAGCAAATCCGTGAAGAAGAAGAACTTAAAGGCATCTAGCGTCTCTCAAAAAAGATAAAAATTGAGGAGATGCCAGCAATAAAATTGGAAATCAATCTATCGTTTGATGATTTCATTGAGGGAAATTAGTGATACCATCATATATTACTTTTTTCCAATTTTCTCAAATCTTCAATTTTTTAACAAAATTAAAATTAAATGTTCATCACTTCAATATTGATTAAAAATCTTATAATATAAGAGATGATGAACTTATATCGCATTCTTTACTGACAAATAATTCCTTGATTGTTTGATGATAATAATGATCAATTAAACTTCAAGATTTTTGACAAAGTTATGATAGAGTCTCAAGATCTGCTTCTATCTTAGGCATATAAGTGGCTCGGATGGCAGATCCACGAATGTAGATACCGTTAGTCATTCCCGCGAACTGAGGCGGTAGCTTATTAAGTTGAGCAGAATCAGGGTGGATATACATACACATATTGTTGTCAATAAAAGAGAGCTTTCCTGTAATAGTGACGTTGCTTTTAAGTTAAATATCTATGCTGCACTAATTCTCGATTAGACTGCGAAAATAGGCGAGGAAAAGGTTCTGTATAATCCAAATGGTACCGATTTTTATATAGTTTGTGCCATATTATATAATAATCAACATGCTGGGTTAATAGTCATCAATATTTCCAAAACAAATCAAACTTGATGATTATGCTGATTTCGTTGAAGGCAACATCATACGTATTCTTTAAACAAGCAACATCTTGATCGGTTCAGGCTCACGCACTTCTAATGTTGTACTTGCTATGATAAATAGGCTATTGTAGTTGCCAAGGCTTTGCATTATCTTTCGGATGAGGGAATATTTCCTCTAAAGAATAAAAATATTTTGTAATTGGGTTCCGGTGTCGGATTTTTAGGAATATATCTAGCCTGTCTTGGCAATAATGTGACTATAGGGGATGTTCCTTCGATCAGAGATTTAGCTGAGAGAAATATTGGTCTCAATAAGGGCATGATTAAAGGAAAAATCGATTTTATTGTAGCCAATTGGTATTAATTAGTAGCTAACTTAGGAAACATTAAGTATGTACTGTAAAATGCCAAGAAATGTCAGAAACTCAATCAAGCAATTCTTCTGGACAACGTTAAGAGTGCTTAAAACATCTCATAGATAACGTTGATTTAACAATATTCTGCGAGTGTGGAGGGTTGAGCGATTTGCAATATCATTTGAAGTGGATGGGGCGACAGGGAACAATTATGTGCTTTATGGAAAGATAATTCGGAATGACTGAGGATTTTCTTTCCTCTCGCTGTTTGTAAGAATATTTGCTTGAGGCTGAATTATAATATTAAAGATTATAACCGTACCACCCGGACTACGTGGATGAGAGGATATGTATCTATCATATTTGGAAATGATTTTACTTTGAATTGATTTGATCAAATTGAGTCCAATGATGATTATAACAACAAAAGGACATCATTTAAAGATTAATATTATCTTTTCTACTCTTTATAAATTTGTTTTTCCTGATAAAATAGAACAAATTTTAATTATGTTGCTAATAATAATCATGTTTTTATAAATACTCTAAATTAGAATATCTGTAATATCTATTTTCAAATTGAAATTTAAATAATAGATATTAAGCTGTTGAAAATTAATTATCATTTATAATCATTGACATATCTTATGGCTGAGGGACCAATTGATGTTGTGGCTTTTGTCAGAATTCTGGTTGATAAAGTACCAGAAGCCATTCCTCATGTTAAAGTTCTTATGGAACAAAGCCGCTTAGAGCCAGGAGTGACCAGATATGATGTTTATGCCGACATCAAGGAACCAGGAACCTACGTTTTTTTGGAGACCTATGATTCACTTGACGTTCTTAAGAAGCACCAGGGGACTGAGCATTTCAAGAAGACCATTGAGACCTGCACACCTTGGTTCTCTGCTCCAGTCGAAATCCGTGTCTTAAAGAAAGCTTTATGATCACATCTCATCATATATCTCTAACCTTCGTAAAAGCAAAATTATCAAAATTATCTAAATTTAACTTTGTTCAAAGTTATCAGTCCTTTTATATTATGATAGATCTACTATTGAGAATGTATTGAACTACTCCATTATTTAAAGATTAAATGATACACTATAAAGAGATTATTTATAAAATATAAGCAAGATGAAATTGATAATCATCTTCCTCATTTTTTATGGAGTTTTTGAATCTGAATAGCCAGACTCGGATTTTTTTGTTTTATGGTATCATAGACTGAGTCATACTTGTATTTATACTGTTGATACTATTCTCGCATTAAATTATACCGATATTGGATTGATTTTTGAACTTGTTCTTCTGAGGCCTTTACAAAGTTGAACTCCATAATATTATCATCTTTAAATTCTGACTTGCGGATGAGGTCTAGTTTGCCTTATGATTCTGAAAAAATAGTAAAAGTAGCCAAATAATTATCACTCGAGCTGAGACGGCCTAGATTTTTGAGTATAAACTCAGGGTATTCCCTAAACTAAATAAAAAAGTTTTGGTTGGCTTTGATGCGTTTAAATTCCCAATCGTTACATTCAAATACAAAGTTAAAATAAATTTCTGTATCGCTGGTGAGCTAGATTTTAATGTTTTTGGCGAACTCATGTTCATACTCTACCATTACTTTGACGCGAAGCTGCTCAGGCTCCTTCAAAGTTTGGACAACTTCAGGTTTCTATTGAATTTTGATGAGAAAGGAGTGCTCTTCGCAATATATTATCTGGCTTGACTCGCTCAAGAATGGATCCTGTAGAGCCTCAGTAGGCTAAATATGTATTTCCATGATCGATTTTTCCAAGGTCTTATCCATATTTTATTATTTTATTATTGTAGTTATTTAATGATTCAACAATTTCAAATTCTCTAATAAATATGTTTCCTTGTTGAAGCAATTCGAAACCGCGAAAATAATATTTGATATGGCTTTTAATCGGAGTACGTAACTCCACTCAAGAAGACGTACTTCCAACAAATCCATGTTTCGATGGTTATCCAATCATTTTTTCTCATCTTCTTTCTTTGATTTACTCTTCTTTTATTTGTCACTCTATTTGTTGCTCACTGAAGAGGAAGATTTTGACTACGAAGATGAGGAGGAAGAGGATGAAGAACTTGATGAGGACGGACTAAATCATATGTGTGTTACCTTCTTCTTCTCTTTTTACTTCTGCTCTGGTCTCGGTCTCTTCTATCTCTGTTGTCTCGACTGCGACTTCTTGATCTATTTCCCGCTCCTCCTCCCCGCTTTTTCCCTGAAGGTTAAACTATGAGCCTAAATCCTTCTACTTTCTTATCATTCATCTATTTAACAGCCGTCTCCGCATCATAATAATCTTCGAATTCCTTGGTAATGAAATCTGTACAATGAAGGCATAGGGTCCCTTATATTGAATACATACAATCTTTCCAAATTCTCTGAACCATCTCTTGAGATCATCTTTAGTGGTATCCTTTCCAAATCCTTTAACGTAAACTTCAGGATTTTTAACCCTCGTGGACATTAGCAAAAATTGAATATTTTATAAGTGGTTTAATCAAATCAAATTTTTGACTCTTATATAAATTTAATCAATTATTTAAGATTACTACGCCAAACTATTTTTATATAAATTTAAGGTTAAGAATCATTAGATATTCCCTTTCCATAAGTTCATTTTTATACGAGAATTTTTAAAGAAAAGGGCGCTCCCATTGGGGTAAAAAGATCGACTGGACCATCCACACAAGTTTAAATTTTATTATTTATCTTTAATTGTTGTGGCAATAAAACTGTCTTTGCTTTTTAATTTCAAATTACTTTCGTTAAATCTGATTTTATCCATCTTTTTCTCATCTCTTCTTTTATTAGAAATACAATAAGGCTTCTTTTGAAAAAAAGGCCCTTTCTACTTCAGTCTAACACCATTATTTTAATGTTTAAATTTTATCGAATTACAATTTTATTGAGATAAGTTTTTAGAATTTGACAATCCTTGAACACAAAAATTATGTTGCTCATCTTTTATTTCGCTGATGATAGATTTAAGCTCACTATTAAAAAACTTTTTTTATTCGATTTGCCGAATATGCAGTCCTCTCTCAGAGTTTAAAATGGAACTTCTGAAAATAGCATTGTCAGCCTCAGTTTTAAATTTCACTGATGTGGGCTAAACACTAAATTTCTTCTTTAAACTAAACATATATTTTGTCCCATCTTTTTGAATTTATTTAGATTGATATCTCTCAGACTATTGTTATTTTGGCTGAAATTTTATTAAACTTCGTCTCTTCATGCTTTACTATTTATACTGTTTGTATCCTATTGACTGCGATTTCTTCTGTCTGGATAATATGCATGATAAACTATTAATGTTATCGAATTTGGAGTGGATTTTGCCTGATCGCTCAGTTTTTAGTATGGATTATTTCCCTATTTCAGGGTTTATTTATCTCTAGTCAGTTTTGATCTTTGAATGCCTTTTTAGTATAAACAAATTTTTAAAGGGAATTGGTTAAATCAACTTTTAGCCTCGAATAATTTGCAGCAGAAGATTATTCATGTGATAAAATTTATATAAATTTACTGAAATATTAAATTATATCAAAAGCAATGCAACTCAGTAGCATTGACGTGTCAATATTTACAATATAAAAAATATACAAATAATCTGAAAATGATGCAAAAATAATTATTGAGAACTTATAATAGAGTTAATTCTATATTCCAAACCAAAGACGAATTCCTTCTTCAATATCAAAGTAAAATTTCAAAATAAAGAATTCAATTCCTTTTAAGCGCATTAGTAAAATTGAATATTAAACTATCTTATATAAGATTTATTTAAGTGAATCATTGAATCACTTTATAAGTGTATAAAGGATTATCAACTCTTAAAACATCTTTAAGGTTATATTAACTCATTAAAATAATTCTAGAACAAAATGCAGGATAATTCAATGTTTAAAGTTGTGTTGAAGTTACAGCATCTGCAGGTACGGCTGCGTTAGTGTGAAGCAGATATTTTTATCAAGAAGAAGAAGGAAACTGTGACTCTTTGCAATCGGTGTAAGATAGTCAACGGAATTGCCCCCATTAATATCACCACAGAATTATTTCTTGATTCTGATGATCCAGCCTTTCAAATTCAAGTTGTACTCTTCCTAGGTAACTAAAAAAAATTTGGAGGTGAAACCCTTCTACGCATATTCGAGTGGTAACCAAATATTTTTCACCATACAATATCACAACTCAACAACTCTCCAGATCCTCACTCCAATATCGCTTTCGATTTCTATTATTTTAAGCACACTTCAAAACTCAATCAACAACCTATCTTCCTGGAGCAAGAAAAACTTCAGGAGGAGTATAGGGAAATAGAAAGGGGCAATCGAAACTTATAGCACGAGAAGCAAGAGCTATAAAAAGAAGTAAAGACTTGGATGCAAAAAAACTAGGAGTTGAAGCAAAATCAGACTGAGATGATTGCTGAGATGGAGGAATTATAGCAAAATCATCAAGAGAGAATTAATAAAGGATAAGAAGATATGAACCAAACTAACTTAGAGTATGCAGCTTCGAATTAAAAGAAGCAAGAATTAATGAGGCTCGTCGAACAAATAAGAAAATCACCCCACCATTGCCCTTGATACATTTTGGTTATTATTAATAAAAAAGGAAAAGAAATCAAACAAATACTTGATGATTCCACATCGAATATATCAATACTAAATCGAAGTAATTATCTTCAAATTTAAATTTAATGAGCTGCTTGTAAAAATGAGCCATTTCTTGCATTCATATTCATGAATGCAATCTAAGTAGTTTTATTTAAAATAAAAACAATATATATCCTAATAATCAAAAGTTAATCTCCGAGGGAAACTGAGGGTTCTCCAGCTGCAGAAATCGCACAGTTTTAATCATATTTCTGTTGAGCTACGACTCCGATAAATTAATAAATGAACCATTTTCCTGCAAAGAATGGTCTTCCATCAAAGCAGCACATTTCGAGATAGGCTCGCCTAATTAGTCTTTAATCTATGGATGACTATTTTCCACCTTCTTCAGAAGTGACACTATCTCTTTCATAGAGGTTTGTATAAAGCTGCGATATTCAGTAAGAGGAATGTTCCTATCTGAAAGTTGAAGATCAATGCTGATGCTATCAGATCTATCTCTGTCTGATAATTCTTCAAGGGTGGGAGTGGTGGTATTTTTCTTCGATTTTTTATTGGTATTTCGCTTGATTTTAATAAGTTCTTTGATCTGTCCGCGGCGAAAATTTTAATTTCTAAAATACATATAGTTTTTTTCTTTGACAAGCTTGACGATTTTGTTGAATTTATACATGTTGAGCTGTCTCACAAAGGAAGTTAAATGTCTATGCCTGAAAAAGTGCGGCAATACTTTGTCCTCCAGTCGTTTGGGTTGTTTTATCAGTATCTCATTATCTCCACTCCAGCAAATATAGTCGCTGTATTCGGGTAACTGAATATAAGTGTATGTACTTATAATATGTGATAGAGCTTTATTACAAACTCTGGGATTTGGTCTTTGAAGGATTCGAATTCTGAAATAAGAATTTCCATGAACTAACTATATACTACTATTTTAATAAATAGGACGACTTCACATAAGTTCAATTTTTGGCCATAGGAAGTATTAAGCCAATTGTAAATTATTAACAAAGAAAAAACAACTTCCGAAGACCCAATACTAAAAGGAATATTATAAAAGAAGTCAATAAATTAAGATTATTTTAACATTAAATATGGTTAATTTGTAAAATTGATTTTTGTTTCCCAATTTATTCATCATTTTAATTCTTGCTGTTCTTGTTTTGATTGTTATGTTTGATTTTTGATTTTGTTATTCCTGTATATATTGTATTTTTATTTATTTGGCTCATAATATATCGATAGTTTATATATTGTAATTATAGTTTTCATATTTCATTGGGTATAATATATTTTTAGCCCTTCGCACAATTAATAAAGTTAGTTATGAAGGCATCCAAATATAAATCTTAAAATCATTTCTATGTTCAATAGTATGATTAAGTAGGGCTACTCCCAAAACAAATTAACCTCAAATCTAATCTTGCCCTCACCTATAGATAAAAAATAAAAAATTCAAGAAACATGCTGAAGACAAGAAAAGGAAATACCATAAGCACCAAGAAAGTTTTGCTATATCTTCTCGGCTTTGGAATTTTAGGCCTCATCATCATAATGGATTTAGGGGGACATATCGGTTTAAACATCAAACGTCGTTCAGATTTTCTCGACAATTTAGAACATATGAAGGTATAACGTAAACATGATAAAGAGAATATTATCGATATGAGTCTTGATAATGCTAAAAGATATCAAATTAGTCGTACAGAAGATCCACAATTAATGCTGCCCAATTTTGTCAAAGTCAGTGATATAATATTAAGATAGCATGTTAAATAAACAATAACTTAAAAAAATAATTAACAGAACAAAGAGACAAATGGATTAGGATCGAACAGCGGATACTTATCAACTACTTTTCAAACACCAACTCAATAAGGCTATACTGGTCCAGTTATAAAACCCTCTACATTTGATACGACAAACCTTGTTAAATAAGCTCTTTCTATACCATAAACTGTATCCTCAATCAATGCCAATATTCGGAATAGGCCTCTCCCTCCAGTCAATGCTAATATTCCAATCCAAAGAAAAACATTTAAAAATAGTTAGACAGCAGGTGTAAATATGGTGCAAAAAGAAAACGCCAAACAGTGGAGGTCACTGGTGAACTAGGATTTCACTATTAACAGTGAGTTGGCCCAAGCCGAACGCTAGTATTATATAGAAAAACATAAAATTCTTGATTACAGCGAGCTTCCCTTCTGTATCGTTGTTCCAACCTTTAACAACGCTCAGAACAACAGGTATCTCAACAACATTCGCTCCATTCTTATGCAAGAGTACAACAACTATCACATTGTCGTCATTGATGACGCCTCTACCGACAAAACTGGAAAATTAATTAGTGATTTTTTGGGTAGTCAAAACAAAGTACCAAGTAACAGGTATCAGATTATCACAAACACTGAGCAGAAGATGGCCATGTATAACCTGCGAAGGGCAGCTATGGAATTCTGCCAGCCCCAGGAAATATTTATGATTGTCGACGGCGACGATGAGCTGCTTGGAAGACAGGTTTTGCATTTATTCAACGCTGTCTTTCAGAAAAACTAAGCCTGGTTTGTGTACTCTAATTTTTTGGGTTCCAGCGGAAATATCGGATATTCTCGCGCATTTCCAGCTTATACGATAGAAGACAATAGTTATAGAAAGTATCCTTTTGTAACTAGCCATTTGCGTGCTTACTATACTCAACTTTTTAGAAACATAAAAGAAGAGGACCTAAAAGATGAGAATGGTGATTATTTTCGTGCTGCCAATGACGTAGCTACCTGCATTCCGATCCTCGAGCAATCTCATAAAAGAGTGTTGTACTTACCAGAGTTAGCCTACCTTTACAACTCGAACACAGGTTTGAACAATCATATTGTTCGTCTAAGTGAACAAAAAGGAAATGATCGCAAAATTAGAAAAAAACCAAGTTATTCTGAGTTGACTACTTTAATGTCTTTCCAATGATTCTGCATTTTAAAATTTCTGTCATCTAAATATAATCTAAATTTGATTATTTTTTGTCTCAATTATCTTAGATTTATTCCAATATGTTTATGTTCTATAATTAGTTAACTTTTCATTATTTTTTATTGCTGGATTTTTTCTTTTTTGTCCTGCCTAATTTTCAATTTGAATTTGCGTAAAATGACAAAATTTCTATTTACATTGTCCTTTTAAACTGATAGAATTTTATCTATATCACGGTTTACACTCATGATGAGATATTTGAACCATTTCTGCTTTGATTTGCAGAGCTGTTAGCACCAGATTATATTATGAAATGAATAGTAGTTTCATATTATTTTAAAGATGGCTACGAGTGCAGACGATGGATTTTTAATATACGACGCTGAATGGGTCGAAGTATCATAGGAACAGTTACTCAAAAATCGAGAAGTATACAAGAAGACTTCAATTTTTAATCCTATTGCAGCCTCCACCCTTGATCCCCGTGACCAAGAACTTCTCAACAAAATGTTTGAACCTTATGTCTTTTAAACAGATGGAAAGTTCTATCGACTCAATGTGAGTCGTGCAGAGACTAGTCGAGCATAGTTGGAAGAACTTGAACGTTCTTTTGATGCTAAACTCATCGAAAAACAAGCAAGAAAGAGTGGTATTTGCCCTATCCGCGAGGCGATGCACAACGAATTATTCGATGAGATTATTAGGCAAGCTACAGTAAATTTGCCTGAGCGGGGCATTCTGCTGATGCGAGTTCGTGATAATCTCAAGATGACTTTCGCTGCCTACCAAATTCTATATGAGGGAAGTCTTGTGTTCGGCAATCGAAAAGCTCATGTTGCCGAAGTGGGAATTTCTGACCTCGAAAATAAGATATAAAAACTACGAAAGCGTAAGATTTAGCTTTAAAATCAGGTATTATTTTTCCTATTAAGCGAATCCTACTTGAAAATGAGTTATCTGGAGTACAGCAAGGCTTTCGCGAGATTAAGGTGATTGAGGAAAAGGCACGCACTGATGAACTTCTCTATTTTAGCGAGCAAACTAAGCGCCTGGAGGACTATCTCAACGGCATCTATGGGGACTGATCGAGGCAGATACATTTGCATGAGCAGATATATTCACATATGACTAATGCATTGAATGAATAAATAAGATTAAAATCGCATCATCACTCCCGTGATTCAGACATACGTATCATCAGTCGTCGAGTTTAAGTGGTTATTTCGAGTTCGCTTGCAAAGATAATAGGAGTCGATGGCATTTACATTATATCTTTCTTTGATGGAGTTTGAAGTTAACTGCGCTCTTTGGGTTTTTGACGATTAGTGGATTTATTTACCCTGTTTAAGCTTTTTTTGACCACTCCGAGCGCTATGTCCCTCTTCTTATTGGCTAGGTTGTTATTACGGTCATCTACCTCCTTTTTATAAACTTCCTCGAATTCGAAGTCGTTCTTGTTGGATGTATTCTTGTAGTCACAGAAGAACCGTCTGAGGTATATTTGATTAAGAGTGTCGCGCTGCGGATAATGCTTTGAACAGCTGAGGCGCGCACTCAGCGAATGATAGTTGCGCACAAGTTAAAAGTGAACTCCATTTAAATAAGCGCATATAGGATGAAAATGTTCTCCACATTTTTACTCGCATCCGAACTTCATTCCTGTTTCTTTAAGACAAAATGAGCAGGAGGTTGTGTTGATTTCGTTGTCAACCACTTTCGAAAGAATAGCTTCATGTGTTAGGGAATTCTTGAACTTTATCTAGTAATTTATTATCTCGACTGAGTAACTATTTAAATACCAAGGTCAAACAGCACCAAGCAGGTGATGTGATAGAAGTGCCCGCCTAATTTACGCATTGGAAAATTAAGCTTGTAGCAAATTTGGCAGACGGGTTTCTTGATGGTCCTGGGATTTTATTTATCATTGTTGCTATTTTCTTTTAGGAAAATGCAAACCTCACAAAAAAAATGCTATTCTGGCTCTATTTCAGGTACACCATAGCAGGCCTGATGAAAACTGGTATTGCACCCATCGCAGTAGATCACCTTATTATTGTCATTACTCTCAGTACAGAAACAGATTTTGCAATCAGTTTCGAATAGACACTTCAACTGCTCAATTTTTGTACCTCTCTTCTTTCGCTGCTATTACTTGATGCCTATTTCTTTTCTGTTGAGATTTTGTAAAGCCTATTATAGCATCTATTAGGTTTTGTCGCCATGCCCACGCTTGAAGTAAAGGAGTACCTCGGTCATTCTCAATTCCTTTTTAATTTGATCCACCTAAAACTATATCTATGATGATTGGTCTGGAAGTTGCACAATTCTTGCTCTCATCTGGTCCCAGTTCAGTACATTGATTTTATTTGTTTCGCGCAATTCTGAAGTCCACAGCTCCAGCTCTCGATCGACATCTTATTTTATTTGTGCTTTTTTGACCTCGAAATCAAGTACTTTTTTTATGACATCTTGCCTATCCTCCAAATCGACAAGCTCGAGCTCCAGTATTCCTAAAAGATTTTCATCAAGCTAAACTTATTCCTCGCTACGCACTCTAAAGCTAGAAAGATGCAAATTTTTGTCAATTTGAACCTATTCGAATTGCCGACTCTCCTAATACTCTTTAAAACTGAAGACAGCCAGTTAATAGTTCTAATAATCGTCAAGTTTCACCTCTCTCCGAAATAATACTTTGAGGAGAGATGGGTTAAGAAGTGTGGATTGTAATGGTTACACCTCTTCCTGAAAGTAGGAGATGAGTTTGCGAGAGGGATGTTTTAGTTCAAGTAAGTCTTCCGAGGTGGTCCGTTAGAAAATATTTCTAACATCAATGGGGTCCATGTTGCGGAAAAAGCGATAGTCTGTTTTATTCCACCAATTAGTTCCCCTGTCGAGTCTATATTAATGTTGTATATACACATTCTCTTGATATCCCTCCTCATCTGAGTTGACTGGCGATTAAACAAATTTGCTGGATGCATGCCTATGCTGGATATGGATCTACCTACCTCTCTAAGATTGTTCCTGCGTTATCCTTCTTTGCCAATTTTTAGCCTTCTCTTGTTAGGGACCTGAAATTCGTCCACATTTCTTTTCCCCATTAAAATTAATATATCTGCATCGCGCCAATTATCGGGTTTTATCTCACCACAGACAGAAACAGAAATGCACAAGCATCTTTCTGAACATAGTTACGGAAGGGCAATCAGCCTTGAATTTGATAGCTGACATCTGTGAAAAACAGTTAAAATGGTATAATATCAAGGATTTACACCCAGAGGGAAGGCAGCCATCAATGGAGATACTGGCTTTGATTTGTAACGTTGCAGAGGCGTACTGTTGCTGAGTCGGTTTAGCATCTACAGTAAACTCGACTATTGTTTCTTTTTTTGATTTTTCTTTGTTATTCGCATCTTATTCTTTAAGTTTTCCTGGAAGTAGTTTAAGTTTTGGACATTTTTATGCTCTTCTTTAAATTCAGTCCCGTTTTGATCTTCGAGACTAATGTTCTTTAGATGGACTTTTACAGCCAATTATTGACTTGGATGATCTATTAATTGTTCCTGATGCTTATGTATTTCACTCTTCTTTGTTTTGACTTTGAACTGTGGTTTAAACACATAGCTGTTTGTCAAAATTTCAACTTCATCCACATCTTTGTTCTCATCTTTATTTTAATTTTTTTGATCGCAGATTATTTTTTCCACTCGGCTGATTCTTCTAAATGGAGAATTGATAATTTATTTTAGTTTAAACTTATAATCACTATTTTTTATTGTTGGACCTCGCTTTAAACTTGTACTAAATCGGACAGGCAGTGTCGAATAGGGATTATAACCCACAGTATAGGTTTGCATGAACAAACTGTCATTTATTGATCTTTTGGGTGATAGATTGGGAGTATTGATAGCTAGTCTTGAGTTTTGTTGACTCATTATTTAATTTGTGCCGTTCATGATGGAATAATTAATCAGTTTATAAAAACGCTGCTAGTAATGATAAAATGAATAGCTTCTATCAAATTAAATTCACATCCAACATCATTTTTTAGTAAAAACTGAACTCGTTGGCTTGTTCATGACTTTGATCTCTTGTCTTAACTTACTTCTGAACTGCGGAGCCATTTTGCGCATCTTTTACTTTAGCTTTTCCCTCTCTGTCATCTTATCTTCCTTTTTTATCATTTTCACCTTGTTCTTGAATTTGATTGTTTCAGCTTCAATTTCGTCGTCTTTACTTCTAGGAAGTAAGGGAATTTATAAATTCTTTTCCATCTTCTCTTGAAAGTAAGCTCTTTACTCCTCGCGTAATATCTTGGTCTGTTTTCTTAGGAATCGATTTAATTAAAAATCTTCTCGGCCTCTTTATTGCATTTCCTCAAGGTTTTTTAATGATTACTCTATTCCTCGATAGGCCAATTTGTCTTGTTGCTAATTTTCCAATTTGGCAAAAGGGTTTTCTTTAAGCTTAGCTTGTGCTTACTCATCTCTTATTCTTGACTCATCTGTGCAATCCTTTGTCTGAAAAATTCTTTTCGCCCCTGATACGTAAATATAATCACAGTTTTCAGGATCCGTTCGGACCACAAAACGTTGTGGACACTGAGGACATTTCATCCTAAACTCATATATTTTGGTAGAATGGAAGTTACCTGTCCAAGTTTTGATGGAGTTAAAACGAACACCTTTAGCCACCATGTTTTGACAGCCCTCACAACGCACATGAAATGGAGTTTAATAGCGTACCTTACTTCCACCAACTCTTTACCCCTCCACCACTACGAAAGGCTTTTCCTCAGGAAAGTCACTCTTACGGAGTACCAATTTTGTGGGATCATAGTTTTTAGGTCTATAAAAATTATCTGCCCTTGCTGCGGCTAAAGTACTCATGGTAAAATATAATTATACAAAGCCTGATCTATAAATGATGTGATGTTAATTCTCAATAAAACAATTTAAAATATTTGAATGAATGCTTAAAAGTATAAGACTCAACATTAATCAGTTCATAAACAAGTTTACCTTTAATAATTAGCAACCATAGTAATAAAAACTAGCAAATTTTTGTTTTAAAATTCAAATGATATGAATGATTAAATATTTTTGAGCTAGCTATAATATGCTATAAAGGAAATATGAAATACGTATGCCAAAACTGCAATTATTGTTGTATCACAGTCAGCCCTCAAGTTCAATTCTGTGGATCTCGATCTGACTGTAACAATCAATCCATATCTTATGCCATGACTGTTGGAATGTGTTTCTTGGTGATCTTTCTTAACGCTTTAGCCCTTTTTCTTCTATATTACAGCTTCAAAGATAGAAAAGTGGGAGTTTAAATAGACAATTAACAGCCAAATGAATAACAGATACAGCAACACAAAAATGCAATAGAACCTCAACAGTCAGAGTAAACTGTTCTCAGAAAAGCTATTTAACAAAATAATAATTAATTAGCTGGAGTTCACAAGTAAATAAGAAAAAAAGAACCAACATGCTCGACATAAACTGAAAGAAGATTTCATTAATTACATTGATAAAGTTGCTACTAGATGTTTATATTGTATTATAGATATTACCCATACTGAAGAAAATTATCATTTTAGTATTCTGCCACAAAATAAATCCAATTAATTCAGTAAATAATTAAAATAATCAATATTATTACCAACCATATGTCAGAGACGAAGAACCAGTTAGCACAATGCTTCGGCAGGAAGAAGAACGCAGTTGCAGTCGCCACTGTCAGAGCAGGCAAAGGTGTCCTCAGAGTCAACGGCTCTCCCATTGAACTCTTGGAACCACAGTCTCTGCGAGTCAAGGTCCTGGAGCCCGTCCTTCTGCTCGGACTCAAGCGATTCCAAAATTTGGACATCAGAATCAGAGTGCGAGGTGGTGGATACGTGGCACAGATATACGCCATCCGTCAGGCGCTGTCGAAGGGAGTGGTTGCCTACTATCAAAAGTACGTCAATGAAACCGAGAAGCGTGAGATTAAGGGTATGCGTACTTCTATTCAGAACTGTTACTGCAATACGACCGTTCCCTCTTAGTGGCTGATCCTCGTCGTTGCGAGCCCAAGAAATATGGTGGACCCGGAGCTAGAGCCAGATACCAAAAGTCCTACAGATGATGAATAGAACCCTATTATTAGCAAGCATCTGAATTTTCAATATTAAGTAAAATGACATCCTTTCTATATTTTCCTACACATATTAGAGTTTATCAAGCAAGATACAATTATAAATACATCATAAAGCTTTTTTAAAAAGTATCAATTGATATTAACCCATAATTTGGATAACAAATAGCTCAAACTTAATTTAAAGTATTTGTAATTTCTGAAGCAAAATAATTTTCAAATCCAGTCGCAAGGCTATTGACATCTGACCGGAAATCTACTATTATCAACAGATATAGGCATAAATAAGGCATAAATATATAAATAATGAGTAGCAACGAGGAGAAGGAAGACAATGAAGATGTTATGATTAACACTCCTGAGGGTTTTGACGCACGTACAATGTGCTATACGCAGCGCTGTTTACCTGGGATACCAATAAGACCAGTCATAAAATCAAACTTGATGCAGAATGTTTGAGAGCCAAATCTACAGAAGGAAACGGCTTTAAAACCACTTTGGGCACAGAAGTGTTTAGTTAAGGAGGGAGGTACTACTTCGAGATCTTCATAAACAAAGGGCAGCTTATCAAGATTGGCATCTGTAGACCGACCATCACCAATTTATAAGAGGCCTTTTCAGATGGAGTTCATGGGTGGGCGATATACAACGGGCAGACTAGGCACAACAGTAACTCAACAGGCCCTAACTATGGTAGTCAGCTTTGTACTGGAGACATAATCGGAGTGGCAGTGGATATGGTGGAGGGAACTCTTGGATATTATCGCAACGATACTTATTGGGGTGTTGCTTTCAAAGATTAGGAGTTGAAGAAAGGAGAATTGGTGGCTGCTGTGTCTCCAATATACAACAACGATACATTTACCCTCCGCAGCATGATCAAGGAGGATTGATCCTCTAAATATACTTGATCTTCATTATAGTAGTTCGCGTCTATAATCACGGCTAGCAATTATTATATTGTCAATGATCAAATTCATTTTAACTCCTCGCTGAATAATATTGATTGAGTTGGGCACATAAAATCTAGAAATGTTAAAAATTAACTGAAATGGAATTCTAGTAACAATCAATATACTTGTAATAATTTCTAAACAGTCAAACTGAGAATTTTAAGGCAAGTTGATTTGTTATCAAAGATAAAAACGATAAATCATACGTAATTTGTATAAATATACATACAATTTACACGACTACACGACTCTCACAATTGAGAGTACTTATAGTTGAGATGCATACCTCCTGAATATTTAATAGTTCTCTAGAGTTAGTACTTGAAGTAAATTGCCTCCATTTATGTCCTAGCCTACAGCTGCAAGTTTCTATGCGATCCGACAACCACTAGGGATCGAGTAATATCCTTGATTCTGTTACCCTTTAGGTAAAATTATACTCCTTATTTTACTACTTTAACTATTGAAGAAAGCTAAATCTTCTTCTCATCTTCTTTATCCAGGGACTTCCAACATAGATATTTTATGTCCTCGGAGAGATACACAAATTTATTGTGAGGATTAGGAGTACCTTCAGAATGTTTTACCATTAAATATCCACGCCGAAGATTCGCTAGAATTTATTGAATAGATTAGGCTTCTGAGCTTTCGTCGCTGCGATGTTTGGAAGGGGATAAACTTGAGTTCCTCAACTTATTTTCGTGCACTTCACTGAGTGCTCGACCTATAAGTTGACGTATTTTAAGCACGCGATCTGTCATTTTGATTGGAACCTGCTTTAATATGCAGGGACGAGATGTGGCAGTACTCATAATTTGGTTGAAATATTTTTATTTAAATATACAGATCAGATTAAGCAAACTGATCAATGAGAAAATATAGACTTTTTTCAGCAAATTCCTTTATGATTTGATAAAATGATGATAGGTTATAAAAGAAATTTTCCTCAATAATATCGTAAATTGATTTGGATAAGTCAATAAATAATATCTGTGTTAACTGATTAAAATCAGTTTTTCATCGATTACGATTTATCCTTAGTTGCACAAGAATACTATTTCCTGTTTCAAATGCTTCTGGAATATATTGATTTATTTTTATAATGTTCAAAATGTATCCAATCGACATAATTGAATCTGCAACAAAGTTAATTTTCCTTCAAATGTTAATTTGACATCATTCTTTTATAAAGATAGTAGTTAATACAATATCTGCGATCATTGTGCGGTATTTGTTTGAAACACATATTATATTTTAATCATTAATAATATTTTAAGCAATGCTAAAACAAATATCAATAGAAATTATCTACCATTTTATGTTAATTTCAAAATGGCTTGTTTTATTCATCATTCAACAAATAGTAATAAAAAAACATCCTTAACGACTATAATCCCAATGAAATCATTAAATTTCAGAAACCGGCTAAATTCTTGGAACTTTAAAAGTCGGTGGTAAAGATTGTCCTTACTGAAGACTAGAGCGTATAGATTCTCGCTTTTTACGGATCCTAAATAATATGAAATAAACTCTTCAAGGGTCAATTTATTAGGCAATGGAACATTAGCATATCTAACTTAAAGGCTATTATGGTCTTTTTGATATGTTTTATCCCCCTTGGCGCAATTCGCGGCTGAACCAACACAAGCTCCCATAATTTTATGATCGAATGTTATAACCTGTTAATAAAATTTGTTTTACAATATTAATTAAATGGGCTGTTGAATTTAAACCTTCCCAAGCAAAAACAGTGCAGTTATTTTTATCTTCTTGTTATATATTAAATATGGTAATTAGTTGGAATATATTCATAAACATTATAATAAATCTACAAACATGAAGATTCTATTGGTAGTGCTAGCCCTTCTGGCAGTCGCGCTCTCCTTCAGCTTCTCTGATGCACAGTGCCCACATGATCTGGAAGTACTTTGTGCTGACGACATTAACAAGGCCTTCCCTATCTGCTAAAAAGCTGCAAAAGAGAAGGGAGCTGATGTTCCTGCTGATCTTGATTGCCTGAAATACTTCACTAAAATTGAAAAGGACTGCTGGCCTTGCATCTGCTGGATTGCTCAGCTCAACAAATGGAAAATCAAAGGTTGCCCCTGATTATCATCAATTGTTATCAAGAATAATAGATTTATCAACATAAACTCAATATTGCATTCTGGTATGCTACTTTTTCATATACTACAATCATCCATTGTTAAAAAAATAGATAAGAAATATCTTGGAATGAGATTTGTCACATTAATATTTTTTCCAACATGAAGATAATTTTACTTTTAATTTCATGTTAGGAGGGCTTAGACTTTGTATTTAAATATAATCAATCCTATTATCATCTTTTATATCCATAAAAACTTCTTTTACAAACTTCTTTTTCTGATGTTTTCTATTTATTATTTGTATTAACAAGAATCTTGCCTGTCTTCTTGTGGACACAAATATTGGAATTATGAAATGTTTGGAATTTTTAAACTATTATATGTTCATATATGTCTGATGGCAAGATTAGTTTGGCAAAAATTATGCATTTAAAGAAAGAGGTAGAGCCTACTTACTAAATGCTTACTAAAACATACCAAGCCGAGCTCCTTTTTATGGAAAAAAAGATTGAAAAAGATGCTTATCGATAAAATCGTATTGAATCATGTTGTTGGGCTCTTCCATTTTCTAGTAATGATAGTGATGATTCCAAGAAATTCGCTTACAAAAATTATTGCAAATATAACCCCAGATTTTGTGCCCTCTTCAAGTAGATGACACTATAAGAGAGAAAGTAATACTTCTTTTAATTGCTAAATTTCATGAAAGAGATGCGTTCTCTTTACTAAAGTTATTCAGGTCGAGACGCATTTAAGCAAGATATCAATTCCAAAAAGCTTCGACAGAAGATAATAAACAAATTAATGCAAAAATATGTAAAGAGAGAAATGCTGCAATAGCTGAATTAAAAAGAGAGACACCCTTTTTTTGAAGCTATGGTTACATAGTAAACAAATGCTAATAGGAAGGTATGTCAGTTGTGTATCTATAAACTGTATTTCATGGACAAATAAAATTGCAAATAGGTCGAAAAGGTAATTGACATCAGAAATTATTTAATTCTCGAGGGATAATCGAGTAAATACAAAAATTCAATATATATGGAGGCAATATATGAGGAGGTCAAGCCTACTAAACTAAAATTGGAATTCATATTACCTAAAGACAGTTAAACTTACATCCCAGCATTCCGAGAAATAGTTCAGATCGGAAAACTATAAAAACTCATTGCTAACATAAATATTAATAGGATACCTATAAAAGAGGGAAAGGGTATCGAAAATAGTGATGTTATCAGACACACTTTTATGATAGCAAATGAGGATTTTTCTGATGACGAACACGATCATGAAAATATCATTAGTTCCTAAAATCTTTATCATCTAAAAAAATCTCACAAATCTGAGCTAACATTAAAGAAGAAAATAACTTTGAAAGTATAAAGATAATAATAAATTAAGAGAAAATTAATTTAAACTCTTTTTTACTTATCAGAGAAGAAATAAGGATAAAACAAAAAAATAAATCAGTTCCTCAAGAGATAAGTTATTATGGATTCAAGGAAACGCAGCGATGCTATAGAAAAATTACTCAGGCGCAACTAAAATTGTTTGATTCATTCGCCTAAAAGATAAGGAACACAAAAGGAAATCCTTGAAGATTTGGTCAAAGATAATATAGAAAAGACGGACTGTTTGCATATTATCAACAATAACAATTGTGGAAATTAACATTTGACACGAAGGTTGACAGACAGTTTTATCAATAATGATGAAGACTTATAACCTCAAAATGGACAACTTTCGATCATTAAAAAAAGAAGAAGTCTCAAGATTAAATATTTTAAAAATTTATTCTTTGCGATGTATCCAGAGTATAGTCTTTCAAATATGTTTAATATAAGAGGGATGGAGAAAAAAATCCTCTCCGAGCAAATTTATAACTTACCTTAAAAAGCAATTAAGGGAAAAGAGAGGAATCCAAAGGCATAAAAATAAATTAAACTAAAGCAAATGTAGCTGGAAAGGCTTAATTCAATCTGCAAATTGTTTCAAAGAAAAGACAGCCCAAATTTTATTAAAATATCTCTTTCCTTAAAAGTGGAAGTCAAATCACTTGTTTAGGCTCTGATTAATGTGTAGGCTTATCCATTCTGGCATGCAAATGTTACTAAAGTTACCATTCTCTCAGTCATTAATTCTGATAACGCTATAAACTATCAGATAGAGTGTACTGATCAAACAGGAGATAAATATACTTATAATTTCTTCATGCACCTGTTTAAAGTGGGAAATAAATATTATATCTTTCAAAAAAGTATTGACTTCATGTAGGATTGTGAGAATTAAAAAAAGAATTTTTTGGATTACTTATATTCAAGCAAGCAAAAAATAAACAAGCATCGGTTTAAATTTATATTATTACGAGCATCAACATCCGATCAGAATGGCTTTACTGACATCTTAATTGATGCCCAACTTGACTAATCCAGCAATAAAGTCTCTTAGAAAGTGAAAAGAGAGGATATTTCATTGTTGCTCAATTTTAATCTAATCCCCAAGTATTGGCAACTCTAGTCATGCACCTCTCTCTTCCAGAACAGGCTAAATGCTGAATGGACTGTATTAAATGGACAATCGGCACACCATTCGGAAGATGGGGATTTAGATTTCGGGAATACAATGGATCGAGTACCTCTATAACAATTATAGTCTCCACTTGAAATAGACATCATGAGCTCAGAGGAGTAAGTTTCATCCTCAAATTATTATGATCTTTGACCATTTTTAATTTTATCTAAACAATTAATCAACGATCACTCAAACAAACTTGCATTGTAGTGATTGTCCTTCATGATTTCAGTAGCTCTAGCCAAACTCAATTGATTTTTTTATGAAAATTTCTTGATAATTGCCTGCCGTTCTTTAAATTTGCCTATTGCTGATTCAACGTTATTATTAAACTCTGCTAAATATTCCCTAGCTGTTTCCTCGCTTGAATTGGTCTCTTTTGTAAATTTGCTGACCTTCATATCTTCTGAAAAAAGAGAAATAGTTACTAACTATTCTTCAATATTCTTAAGTTCACTCTTGGCTTCGTTCTTTAATTTGTAGAGGTCTTGCGCATTAACATTATTATTTAAACCCAAGAAGGAGGTCAGTAGTGCTTCGTTTCTTCTTTGAAAAATTAAGTTCTTAAAAATATCGGAATCCATCGATGGCAAAACCTTGACTTTTACTTTTGGATCAGAAATCTGAACTTTGATACCAATTCTTTCAACAACATTGTAATCCTCCTCTAGTATTTTTTTTGAAATTTAACCTTTGGAATTGGCAAAACCGATGACTATTTTTCCACTAACTTTCATTTAATAATCTTTATAAATATGTAAATAAGCTCCATAGATTATTGTTAGATTATTTAATGTTGAAAATAAGTATAACTCCTAAAATATTATCAAATATTGCCATCAAACAGTTGCATTGCCGATCATTATCTCTCATATATTTTTATACCGCATTTTTACAAACTTGTAATGATTAGCCTCTCATAATCCTAAAGATTGACCTTCCCGTCTCCATCCAAGTCTGTCATAGCCATCCAACTATCAATATCTTCCTTCGTAGGATTATAGCTCATGCCCATCATACTGTAAGTTTCCCTAATTAACTCTGGAATTTAATCTTAACTCAAGTATCCACTCCTATCTTTATCAAATTTTTAAAAGAGCCTCTGAGCAACCTGCAGGCGTTCTCTAACGTTTTTAGTATAAGTTCTGAATTAGGATGCTTTTACTTTTTTTATGATCGAGCTAGATACTTGATTGCCAAGGCTTAAAAATCATCAAGACTGACTCTACCGTCGTTGTTAAAATCTAGAATATGATTGTAAAGATTAACATCTTGTTCTGTCGGAACGTATTGTTTATTCGAAATTAAAAACAATGTACCATTATTTTGTAAGTATCCACAAGCATTTTTTCCATTGATGTTCTTTCCATTTGGCTGCTGTTGCAATATTGCATATATAGTTTGCGAGCCACCATTTTGGCTGTGTTAATATCGGTCACACCACTTTGAAACATTTGAATTTATAATAAATAGTTCAAATTATTAATATTCAGGTTTCATATTCAAAAAATATGATACAATTAATATTGTGAAGCAAAAATCAACTAAAGATCTATAATACTACTGCCATTCTAAAACCAGATTAATTAATATTGGTTTATTTCCTATCTAAATAATATGTTATTAAAATTTAGTTCAAAAAATAATTGGAAATTTTCGTTGTTTTATAGGCTTCTTGGAATAGTTTAGGCTGTCTATGACTTTCTTCGCAGCCGGAGGATGAGTTTCTTAATAGTATATTCTGCTTTTTTTATGTTTACTCAAGGAAACGCTAACTTATCCTTTTTGATCTGGCCTTTTTTTTAAGATGGCAGCGCTTGCAGGCCGTTCTATTCTTCTTACTAAAGTCTCATTTGATATATTTTTTAGACTCATTTTAAATTACTGCTTAATATTCTTAACTCTATGATTATTCATGGTTTCGATGAGCAAATCGTATTTTTTTCGCACATCAAATAAGTTCATTAACTATGAATCATTTATGTCATGATCACTCGATTCACCATCACTCAATTTTTCCTCTATTTGCTACAGTTGCGATTATTTTTACTACATTATTTACTCTATCATTTCCTTGAGTTATTGATTTTTGCAAAACATGTATTATTCAGCTAAACTTACATCTGGACTTTGAGGAAAAATTGGAGATTTACGCAGAAACTTTGCGCTTTTATGGTTTCGCAATGATAGTCTCGACACTGATGATTTTTTGAGAGTTTGCTTGCAATGGTCAGTTCCTCTAAGATGATAATGAGCGTATTAACATAATCCTTAAAATATAATATTTCCAGCTTTAAGAAGTGATTTTTTATCAAATGTAGTAGAAGCGTTTTTAGTTAGTGAGTAGAGGCCGTTAGACACCTAGAAAGTGAAAGTCATAGGAATATGCTATACTTGAAGCATATAAGCACGAGCTGCAAATTTTTTATACTCGCTGATGTTGTAAATACATTGGTTGGCGCTAAACATGTCATCTTTTTTAGAGAGCATCTTCACAAATAAACGTGAGCGTAAGTAGTGAATACTATCTTTATAATGCTATGGGCCATAACAGAACAAATCTTTTTTGGAAGAATGGCTGTGAAAATCTAAAAAGAATTCGACTTTGCGCCGCTGCTGCTTTAGTTTATGAACTAAATGAACCAGTCCATTTATTTAGGGAAATAAGAATTTTCCAATTTAATCGAATTTTCTGTTTAAGTCTCTTCCGCTAAAGCTAGTTCTGTAATTTCCGCTAATGACTCCATCTGGATTAATCATCGGGACGATATATAGTGTGCAACAAGACAGTAAATTATTAGCAGCTTCGTTTTGTGAAAGAAATGAATTGATAAAGCCTTCCATCATAAAAGAAGAGTTGGTTTCTCCTGGATGTATCCTCGCAATTACAATAACTGCTATTTTTTTAAGCTATTCTTCTTGAAATAGTGTAATCAAAGGTAAATCAAGCCCGCTAAAACTTTCACACAACTTGCTTATCTTCACCTGAGAATGAGTTTTGATGGTCTAAATATATCTTTGCAAATCGGAATATGTATAGGGAATAGAATATGCAAAATATACTTCCATATTTTATTCAGTAAAATCGAATTTAAATTGCAGTTCATTTCTTGTTTTGCCAGTACCGTATCTGCATAATCTCTAGACAAATTGAACTTCAGAACACTGATTTTGACTCCACTCATTTTAAGACTGTCCTGGAAGTAAAACAAGGCTGTAAGGAGTCATCCCTTTTCCGTACAAATTTTTCACTTTAACTATATTGCAAATATTGAATTGAATTGTGCCAACTTGCTGTCGATTGCTCACCTTAAAGAAATACCAGTTGGTATGACCTTTCGTGTTCGTATCACTTCGAATAAAACAATCGAATTCGTTCTTTTTTACACGAATCGCAATATCCAAGTTACCACTTTAAAAATCAGAATCGAATGTTAGGAGATTTTATCGTTTATAGAGTAAATCTAGTGTTTCGAAATGATGAGCACTTTCTTCCTGCTTGCCAACGTTGGAAATAGCATCTTCTATCAGACTAATCTTCATTTAATATTTTTCCCTGTATCGCCAATTATATGAAAACTTTTGATGAAGCTGAACTGAGTTAATGTATCTGACTCCCCTGTATACAATCAAGTATTTGTTATCTTTGGCAATTGCATTACAAATTTATTTGATATTTTAATTATTGTAAGTGAGAGGAATTGGGCAAGTTGGTAATTTAGGCATCCATCCAGAAATCATGTCCGGTTACAGTGAATATTGTTTCTTTAGAACATTTCTTCCATCGATATCCTTGTGCCTGTTGCAATAACTATCATCATCGTCGTCTTAGTTTGACAGATTCTCCCAGCCATCTTCATTTTTATCAGCTAGACCTCGAATTTCCATTTATATTTCTATGAATATAATTGCATAATTTAAATGAACCCAATCATTTTACAGTTTGACTCGCTCATTTCAGGAGATTGAATTTATTGAATCATGATCCACATCTTAAATGGATATTTATGATCGATTCCACTTTTACTTAAAAATCTACATTGAGCAGTATTCTTCATTTTGATAAAAATATGGTTATAAAAATAATGAAGCTTACATTCAATAAGCATTATTTTTAAAGCATTATTTTTGAATTAATCAGCGATGTTGAGTGTTTTGATTTAATATTAAATGTCTCCAAAAATACAATACCTCAAATTTATCATCATCATTAAAGTGTTTTACTTTTAATGCAACTCATGAAAATTTTAAGTTTGAACACAAAGGAACAGATATTATTGCAAAAGGATATTCAAGATTAATTGATTAAATCAAGACTTTTAGCTTTAGAAAACAACCCGAAAGTATAATATCTTTATGAGTTTGTCTTCTTGAGTCTCTTACTTATTTTGAGTCTTCATGCTAACGATTCGGCACTTACAACCTTCTTCTACACGTTTAATGACCATGCCTATCCGACTTATTTCGCTTTGCCGTGCCACAAGCTACACCTATTTCTCTTTTTTGAGCTATTGGATCACCGCCTATACGGTCCGATCGACATTTACGTGCTGCACGCCTTTGAACTTGCTTTCCTCAGTCACAGCAAATATCTATTTACGTACACTCATTAAGTAATTAATATAATGAAGGTATAAGATAAGATAAAAGAATATATATAGAACTGTATATTTGATGAAAGAAATAGATTAATTGCCATAATCAATTAATTTTACAGGTCGATTTTAGGATTGAGGACTATTTAATTAAATTAGAAATATATATTCATTTAATCATAGCCATATGTCAGAGACAAAGAACCAGTTAGCACAATGCTTCGGCAGGAAGAAGAACGCAGTTGCAGTCGCCACTGTCAGAGCAGGCAAAGGCGTCCTCAGAGTCAACGGCTCTCCCATCGAACTCTTGGAACCACAGTCTCTGCGAGTCAAGGTCTTGGAGCCCGTCCTTCTGCTCGGACTCAAACGATTCCAAAATTTGGACATCAGAATCAGAGTGCGAGGCGGTGGATACGTGGCACAGATATACGCCATCCGTCAGGCGCTGTCGAAGGGAGTGGTTGCCTACTACCAAAAGTACGTCAATGAAACTGAGAAGCGTGAGATTAAGGGTACGCGTACTTCTATTCAGAACTGTTGCTGCAATACGACCGTTCCCTCTTAGTGGCTGATCCTCGTCGCTGTGAGCCTAAGAAATATGGTGGACCCGGAGCTAGAGCCAGATACCAAAAATCCTACAGATGATGGTTGTAAATTTACATCCCTATTCTCAATGCCTTAGCAAAATTTGTCGAATTAAATTGACTTTTCTTTAATTTTTAGTAAAAGTATATATTTATCTTTTAATTGAGGAAATTTATATATTTTTGTGAATATTATGTCCAGAAGGGTGATCAAAAATATTCCTAATTATTTTTTAAATCCTTTAGTGGAAGGGAAATATCCAGTTATCCCACCTCCTCCTACACCCCAACATATCATAAAACCACCCTACATCAACAATCCTAAACCACAGTTTGGTCTTTATGATGCACCATCTGTCCCCCACAATCTCGAAACTATTTAAAGTAAGAATTTCATCAATTAGAGTTACGAAAAGTCGCTAAAGTAGCATGCAAGGCTCTTGAAGATACAAAAAAATTCATAGAGTTGAAGGGCGAGAATAAAGAACCACTAACTGAAGAAGAAATTGACAAGTTTGTTTATAACAATATTATCGAATAGGGAGCCTACCCTTCACCTATCGGCTTCATGCACTTTCCAAAATCAGTTTGTGTTTCGGTAAATGAATGCTTTGTGCATGGTATCCCTTCAACTAGACCTCTTGACTTTGGTGATAAAATAAACATTGATATAACGGCTTATCTTGATGGGCATCATGGTGATAACAATTTAACAGTATTTTATGGTCAACCATCACACGATATTAAGCTTAAAGTAATGGAGGTCGCGCAGAAAGCATTATATGAGGCAATATCCATCTGCAAGCCAGGAGTACCAATCAACCAGATTGGAAAAACTATTGAAAAGGTTGCTAACGGAAATGGCATGCATGTTTGTTAATAGTTTTCGGGGCATGGAATTGGTCACCTTATGCATATGCCTCCAATGGTTTTTCATCGATGTAAATCTCTCTCATTAAGATTATCCACAATATCGAGAGATCATGCAAATCGGACATGTGTTTACAATCGAACCAATCATTACTGTTCATCCCCTAAACAACATTAAGATATGGAAAGATAACTTTACAGCTATCAGTTAAAATAACCCAAATGCTCAATTTTAGCACACGTTACTTATTGTTGAGAATGGATGCTAGATTTTGACCAAACGACCTAGCGAGAACATTCCCAATCCCAACAAAAGCATACAAAATTTATGATCAGTATATTTATGGGTATCTAAATAATCAGCTTCTGGGAGTATAAGGGTAGACTGTAACTACCCATCCATAGACAAGCTCATTTTATTCTCCTGAAACACAAGTTATCTCAAAACTGCGTTTGGTATTTTAACTGCCAATTAACTCACACCAAATTTCATAGCCGCCTTGATTTCTCCTGTCGTCTTCTAGATCAATGGTGCTATTTTTGAAGACAAGGCCTGAAGAAGAGGAGAATAATTTTAGACTGCTGGCAGCTTTATCGTAGCTTAAGAGGCCCAAATGCGCCGGTACAGCTGTCCAAGGTAAAGTAATTTTAAACCTGGTGTTAAAATCATTGCGAAAAGACGCACATACACCCTCATATGAATAAATTTCGATCAGCCAATTTTATTTCAAATCGCAGAAATATTCATCCTCATAAAGCAGTAAATTGAATCTAATCTTATCCATAATCTTTGGTGTCGTTGTTCGGATAAGTATCTAGTAAGGGTTAAGCCACTGTGCAGTGCTATTTGGATTGGTGTCAGTTAAATGAAGTCTTTTGGGATTAGAGTTGTTTTAAGTATCGCTATAAATTACAGGAACAATTAGATCCACTATTTGTTCACCAGGTTCATAAAGCCTTCATAAATGAATAATTACACATAAGAGTGATGAATGACCTGCTCATGGGTTTGAACAATCAGAGAAAACCCTCCCGCTATCCAATTATTGTCTTCTTTGCAGATTGTTACGTTAATCATCTTTTCCTTGTTGCTGCGTTGTCCGTTTGACTCAAAGGTCAAAAATTTAAAAACTAAGGGTATATTTTATCCTGGTTGCAGAAAGAAGGTATCTTTTTCTCCAATCATATCATATCTTTTTGGTTCGTTATAATTGCTAATTAATCTAACAGGTACTTAGTGGCAATTAAATATCGCCATTCCTTGTTACTTTTCACCACAACAAGCTATTTCGTCTCTTCTGAGCCCATACTGAGAATAGAGATTTTATAGGAAGAGGGCGACTGAGATCGATTAAAGAACAGGAAGGGAAAAGTTACGGCTTTGCCGTAGTGAGCGCTAATTGTTATTTTTTCACTTAGTAAACCTTCATACACTCCTTTAATGTAGTCTTGCATTTTTCTAAGTTAACAAAAACTTACTTTTATTTGTATGATACTATTTGACCTAAAACTGCCCCTTTTTATGGTTACCCCAGTTGCAAAAAATTATTTGTGGTAAGAGCAAAGTTCTTGGATGCCTTTTGCTCTTTGAATTTTTGAATTCGAAGTTATTGGCGATTGGCGCTGTTTGCCTTATTTCTGATAGGTTCTGCTTTATTTTCTGATTGTGATTGATTAATGTTGATTTTCTCTGAATTGGAAATGAAGATGGGATTGTTGGAAACAATTTTCTTTTTGAGATCTTTTACTTTTTGTTCGTATTTTACTGAAACTTATTACTTGCAGTCGATTTGCTCATTTTTTATTAGTATTTGCATGACTCCGAGCACTTATTTATCTTTCATTTTGACTAAATTAAGTTCTTTAGCTATTAAGGCTTGGGTGCGATTGCCACGAAGCAGCTCTTTAAGTTTGATGTTGATCTGTCCAATGTAAAGATGTGTTTAACCACAAAAGACATCGATGATGGCATTATGATAAGCCAAATAGTTGGTTAAATCTTTTTGTAGAACGGCTGGTTGGTGATACTCAGAAGGATCAACAATGAATGCATAGCTTGGTTATTTGTTTTAATAACCTTTCAAAAAATTGTTCATTCTCACCAATTGATGATAGCCTTGTTATCCTTCTTCTAAGTAACTAATTGTATCAGTTTGGAACTATCTATTATTAAAGAATCGAAGCATAAAGTAAATATTCTTTGGTGGCTCAGTAATACTTTACCAGATAATAGAAATAAAGCTGAAGGTAAATTTGGAACCTGAATTAAACTGACCCTCAGATACTTTTAGCAACTACGGATTTATCTTTGGGGCTTGACTTAAAATTTATCTTACTCTTTTAACTGGTATATTATTTTCTGGCTCAATCATATACCCTGGGTCGAGTCTTTGTCTCAATGGAGGCATGACCATTCCTGTTTATTACTGTTTGGGAGGAGTAACTATGAAATTGTTGGCTTTTGGCGATGTTTCGTAACTGGCTTCTCCAACTATCTTTTTAAAATTGGTATCTTCCAAATTTTTAAGTTTATCACTCATCTTTCTTATTTCCTCTTCTAATTCAGCTTTCTCCCGAATTTCCCTTTAGACTTGTTCTTTATATTGATTTTAAATCATCTGCTGTCTTTTATACAGATTTTCTTTCTCCACTTCAAATTTTCTCTAAAATTCAGCTTGGAAACTCGTATGATGTGAAGTTTTTACTTTCTCCATTTCTTCTTTTTATTTCATTATCTATAATCGTTCTTTTTAGATCTCTTACCGTAGCTTATCACGTTCTTTTTGGATAGTTTCTTCGTTTACAAACCCCTTTCCTCGAGGAGACTTGAAAGATGGTAATTATCCTGCTTCGTGGGACAAAATTTAGTATTATTTAGATTCAGACGTATACTAGACTATATCAAAAAGCAATTACGTATCAGGGTAGGAGTTTCGTTACTACCTAAAGGTACCATCTGATACATCGATCCGTATCCAGGGCCAATCATCATTTTATCGCTTATTTCCTCCCCTGTGGAAGTTGGTATAAAAAAGTAGCAAGCTATTTAAACTTCCTTACCAGCGATTTCGTAGATCAATCCTACAGTAATGACCCCAGCATAGCAATTATCATCATTGTAGTAAGATATCTTAATGATTTCACCATCTTTGAGCCCTTAAAAAATGGATATTTTCATCGTTCCTACTATTTATTTATCAATTTGCTCTAATTTCCTGCTTGAAGGATTCACCATATTAAGATTATTATGAAAACCAATGATGGCTTTCCTATTTTTTATCTACACTCCCTTTTCGCCTGGATAAATCTTCTTCATATAGGCAATCAAATCTTGCTCAAACTTTTAGGAAATATGAATTTGAAGAAAATTAATAGTTAATTGCATCGATTGAGCCTATCCAATTTGGATCCTTTATATTTACTTAGGCAAATAACTGCCATAAATTCCATTGATGCAGTCTTGGTGACTAAACAACATATTTTCAGGAACGAGGCGAATTAATTTTTTTAGCTACAGCAACGACTCGAGAGTATACTGAAGTGTTGTAGGACTTGTGTTGTTTAAGGTTTTAGCTTTGCTTTCGACTGATGAATAGCCAAATTAAGTTTCGTCCAGTTCTTTAAAAACTGAAACAATTTTATTTTCCTCCTCAATTAGAGGATTCGCTATAATAGCAGTGCCCAAATCAAATATATTTTAAACTGTGTTGCCTTTCATTTCTAAGTCGAACCCAAAGTACCAACAGCTTTTATTTTCAGCGATATATACAGACCTTCGTAATTTTTATCGATTTTGCTATGAAAATAAAAAGAAACAGGTAGGTCCCACTTGCTTTCTCCTCGTCCAATTGCTTCATAATACTGATAAAAGAAAGGAAGAGCGATCATTTAAAATTTTTCTGTGAAAATCATGCCACTAATATTGATATAGAGCTCACTATTAGCACTCTATGTACTCTATCTCTTACCTTTTTATTGAAGGCTAACCCCAAAATTTTATTAATAACTAGTCTATACGGATGTGATTCCTTATATTGTGGCAGATAAGATGGTGCTTTGCGGTAGTTACTCCGATGTTTATACATTTCGCAATACCACTGAACTAATTAATTAGCTGGAAGTCCTCCATCAGATCGATTGAATTCAGAACCGAAATTGGAGGCAGACTTATTTTTGCTTATCATTTATTTAAATTAACTTATAATGAATATTGTTTGAAGTAACTCCTCTTTAGATTTGTAGAATATAATTTTGGACACTTATTAATATTTACAATTTGTAAAGTCAGAAGAGGCTAAGTTATTTTCTAAATAAATAACTGCTATTTTTGGCGGCTTGTACATCCTAATTTAGAATAAAAATGACTTCTTGATAATATTTCAATGCTTTTACGATATTTTTTAGTATCCTCCAATCAAATAATTACTGGCTGACGCTTCCTGGCTTATAATTGTTATATGCTCAAATCACAATTTATTTCCACTGATATTTATTCGAACAAATCCGAGAACTAAAACGAAATTACCCTCAAAATCGACTCCGTCGATCGAAAATATCTAAAACTGCTAAACAATGCTTAGGGATCAGATTTTACCATTGTCCATGGAAATCAAACGTATCCAGTTCATAAAATGGTAATCTTTAAACACATGAATCTTCACGTTTTGGATCTGTAGTTCCAAGAGGGTGTTCTCCAAGTTCCTGATCAGTTTAATGTAAACATTGATTTATTTAGAATGATCTTGTTAAGGGTGTTATTTCATCACTCTATGGTTTGGAATTCAAGATCAACAGGGGACAAGGACTGGAAGCACTGGACATTGTCCAATTTCTTCAAATTTCAAAATATAAGAAGTTGATGGAGGACGATATTGCTAAACATTTTGAGGATTATTAATTATTTCCTCTCCTAGAGAAAGCCAAATAATATGGCATTCACGATCTTTATGACCTCTGTATTGAACAGTTAGAACGTGAGGGTTATTAACAAATGCGTTACTGTAAATTTCACTTGCTTTCATGCCGGGAGGATGTCTTTAAAGAAGTTGTTAACAAACATAATCAGAGAAGATGGGAAGATCCTGGTTTCGGATTGGGAGACAAGCTCATTCAATAGCTAATTGCAGAATATTGCCGCCATAACAGTTATAGCTAAAGATAAAAAAACAATCTGATTCGATAATTTAATTAGATGTCGATAAAATCAGATTTTCCTGTGTCTAATTATAGTAAAACTCTAACACCCATCCCTCCTCTTAAGTTTAAAGATAATGATTGTAAGATAACGATAAAGGTTTACACTCCTCGAACCAATAACACTAATTCATTCCTAATCAATCCTCAACAATATAATGAAGTTAGACAAGAAGAGAATAGCTCCAAATCAATGATAGTTGATCTGACTTATATCGACCACATCAGGAAAAAATCAAAATCCGTTCGAGCTACAGATAACAATGATATCTTCAAGTTGACATGTGAAGTATTTCCTTTGAAAGATCAAAATAAGACGATGGAAAAATAGTATGAAACAATGAGGAGTAATATTGACAAGATGAATAAAACTCTTAAATTAAAAGATTCTGAGGGAATTAACAACAAGTACCAACTGAGTGAGATTGAACGCCTTTTGGAAGATTGTGAGAAGTCTTTGATGGAGAAAAATCGCACAACTCGATTATTAGAAGTACGTATCAACAAAGTAGAAACGAGGAGATTAAAACGCAAATAATCAGCTTAAAATAATTAGGAGTAGAGTGATGATGAGGATGAAGAAGGAACTTCAAGAAAAGATTAAAAGTTGTCAGTAAGTTTGATTGAGAGTAAATGGGTGTGCTGCTGAATTGATTTTCTTAGAGAATTGATTACCAATATCCTTTAAATTCAACAATTGTATCAATAGGTTTAATTGCTTCCCAACGTATGCGCAATACCTTAAAACTATAAATTTATGGATGCAAAGAATAAACAAATAATGAAAACAACTAATATAAAACTAGTTAATTTTAATGATACTACAATTACATGTAAACTAATAAATAATCAATCTTTTTGAGATTTGATGCCCTCTTTTAAAATGCATTTATTTTCTACTGATGATAACATAACAGATCAAATAATTACATATAAAAAATATAGAAATTCATTTTATGGGAGCCTGCTTAATTATAGCTAAGGATGATAGATCAACCCCTCCTACCATCGATAAGACTGATATTGGTTTAAACAATATTTAAATCCAAATATAAGAAGAATTACGACAATCTTCTAAAATAATAGCAAAAATATAAAGAAGTAAAGATTAAAAAACGTAAATCGAAGCTGAAGATGCTAATAATAATAGTCCGATGGGTAAAGAATTAAATGATCATGGACAAAGCTTGAAAGAATCGTCAAATTCTAAAATTATGGAAAATAATAAATGTGAATCTGCATAGAAGATATGTTAAAGACGATTTTCTGGGAAAAGAGTTATGATAAATGAAGGATTTGGTCACAAATTCTTGAAAAAGAGCAGCTTTAGAGCCATTGAAAATAGTGAAGGATAATCAATTTTTTCTTAAAATTATTAGGGAAAAGGATTATAGCGAAATAATATTGGCAAGAATTTTGTGGAGACTCCCTTCAATAGAATGTAGTACTTAGAATAAAGTATGATCGGCAAAGGATTAGCCAATAAAGATAACGAGTTAATTAATTCGACATTGACAGCAAATGAACCCATCAAAATCACTGATGTGTGGTTAAAAAATAAATCTGTATATTCAGGATAGTGCTTTCAAGGAAAAAAACAGGGTTTAGGGACTTTGCAATGGCAAGATGGCAGTCAATACGAAGGATTTTGGCATGATAATAAGTCAGAAGGGAAAGGAAAATTATAGTTTGCTAGTGGCCAAATTTACGAAGGTGATTGGTATTAAAATAAAGCGGAAGGAAATGGTATATTTACAGAGACTGATGGATCAAAATATGATGGAGAATGGGTCAATAACATGAAGTAAGGATCAGGTATACAAATATGGAAAAATGGTGAAAAATATATTGGAATGTGGTCCTAAGGCAAAAAAGATGGTTACGGATAATTATTTTTCGAAGATGGAAGCTTTTATAAGGGATAATTCTTGAGCAATTAAATCCATGGAGAAGGAATATATTATTGGAAAGATCAAAAAACCTATAAAGGGTAGTGGCAAAACAACAGGATGAGTGGAAGAGGATTTTTAAGTTGGTAAAAAAAAGGAGAAAGTTATGATGGTATGTTTGAAAGCAATAAGATGAATGGTTATGGAGTGTTCTACTTCAAAAATGGGAGTAGCTCCGCTGGTTGTTGGAAAAATGATAGAAAAAATGGAACTTTCATTGAAAAAGATTCCTAGGGAAAAATAAGTAATGTTACTTGGATCATGGGGAAACGATTGAAGAATGCTGAATAGAAGAAAAACAAAGTAAAGTTTAAAAATAGCAAAGACAGTCTTAATTCTAAAACATAAAGTTCAATAGGTCGTTCCTCCTGAATTATGTTTTTTCATATTTACTATATTCATCATAATATTTTACTAATATTTTAATTTATGATAAAGATTCTTCTTAAATTATTGGAGACAACCAAATGCTTATAGTAGTTTCTGTTACCTTTATTACATGTAAATTTTTAAATATAAATGTCAATGTTTATTACATTGACTTATGCCAATTCTTTAATTCTTATTAAAGATAGCTAGATTTGGGTACAGTTAAAAAACTAGAATTAACATCCCCTCTACTTCTCCATATTGTGTTTTTAAATTTAAATGGTTCAGGTATTTTATTTTTCACGATTCTAAACATTTATTCCCATCTCAGTAAGACTGATAAATCTAAATCTATATCAATAGGCTTTTTTTAAATACAATAAAGATCCTTTATGAGCTATTTAAAAATTGATACAAAATATTAATTGATCCTTTCTCGAAAGAAAATATAAAACTTAAAATTTACATTCTCTGAGAAAGACTAATAAATTCTAAGAGAAAAGTCAAGAACTTGAATCCGATATAAAAAATTAAGATACAATAGCCAATTTTTTTTGAAACAGTATTGTTTTATTTGTTTACTGAATTTTGAAAATTAACTTCTAAACAATATTGGCAGCAACAATATTTTAGTCATAAATGTTAAAGATAATTGCAATGCAACCATCATTATCAATATTCGATTCCAGATATTTGATCTGGAACTCCTTTTTGGAAAAAAGCTCATTATCGATAATTTATCAGATAGAGAAGCCGATTCTTAAAATTTATGTAGATTTACTTCTATTCCATTCTCCCTTTTTTCAGGAAGTAAATCATATATTGGTTTCGACAAAACCACTCAAAAAATATAACCAACACTTTTTGAGATTCGATTTGCCTTTGGCTCTCATGTTGAGTTGCGAGCAATTAATATAGTTTATTCACTCCAAAGTGACTTGTTGTTGACTTTATTAATCGGAATTCACGCATAATCTCTGGATAATCGTATGAAAATATTGAGCAAATTTGTTGGATCTTCCTTTGGTATTTTGCTTCGAGCAATGAGGAGAAAATTCTTTTGCCTATGTTGGCAGCAATATTTTTCTCATATTCATTGGTTATTTGATCTTCACCAATTGCAGAGGGTGTGCTAAAAATAGTGGAATTATTTTAGAAAAGTTCCTAAATTTTGGAGTCCATTTATTTTTGAAATTATTGGGTGAAATGAGACCAATCATCAGTATTTAGGCTCACTGAATCATCAAATGAGCGACTGGAATGTTTTTCTTTTCTTTGAACCTTTGAAACCTTTGAATTCATTTTTAAATATTGAAATATCATCAGAAAGAGAATTAAACATTTATAATTCTTTTAAATTCTGATAAGAGGCTGATTATATCAGAAGCTATCAGAAACTATGGTTCCTTTTTATAAAAGTCAATCTATTTTAATTGTACTGATATCCAATTTTTTATTTTTTAAGCATAATATATTAACTTAACGATATCATTTTTGTAATAAACAATCCCAAAATTAACAACTCATATTAAAACATAGTATATTTTTAACAAAATAACTCCTTTTATACCTTGTTTCAGCTGACTATTATATCAGCATTCTTAAAGCATTAACATAGTCAAGAAGAAAAAACTAGCATACTTCTTTATAAATAAAATTGATACTTTGCAATCTTCTGCCAAGATTTTCCAAGAGCTTATGAATTTAAAAACAACAAATAAGGCGCAAAAATTATAATTTTAATCAATGAATAGTCACGTAAGAGAAGATGGGTACTTATTTTAAGGCCCTTCGCCCTAAGATACGTATCCCAGCTATCCAAGTCTGTACTACTACATTGACCAATGCCGATTAAGAGGGAAACATAATGATTTAGATGGTTATTAAACGCCCTCAAGTTAGCATGAATTATAGGGTAGTTGTTAACCCCCAGCAGGATCCTTTGAAATTAATCGGTAAATATCTTCAATTGGTTTAAATGTTCCTACCGTTGAAGATTAGCCTATATTTTAGGAAATTAATTTTCGATTACCTGCAGTTCAACAACCGCTTTTATCGGAACCTGATTAACCACAAGGTGAGTCAAATTAAGGAAATGTCGCTGATTAAAATTTGATGGAGCCGGCTTTATAATAGCCCTAAACTATCTTACCTCAACATGAATTAGTGAGGACTCGTTTAAAAAAAACATCTAGTGCTAAAGGCTATCTTATCCTTCATTTTTTCAAGAAAATGGTCAGTAGACAGTTTCTCCGATTGGTAAAATCTATTTGTCAAGTCAAAGATGTCAAAAATTTGCTTAAATTTTTCAAAAGAAAAATTTCAAAGAGAAAATATGAATATATAGGAGTCAAATAATTCAAAGAAATGATATCCTAAAATTCGATAAAGGCTTATGTTATCCGAATTTTGTTCATACGATACTTTGAAAATTATACTGGTGCTGAATTCCAAACAGCACAAACAGCAGCACAAACAGATTACTATGTAAGTTGCGCCAAAGAATTACGTGAAATAACTATTTCTCTTAATTTGAGAATGTTATTGAGCGAGACAACTGGAATAAATTGAAAGTTGGTATATGATCCTATCATTTATGTATTTTTAATTCGTTGAATTTAATTGAGAACTGGATTCATTAAAAATATTATTGTTGAATATTCCTGAATGGAATAGCAAGCACCAATTAAATTTAAACTTAAGAAAGTTCAAATGGGAATTATTTTTGTCTAATTGATTGGAGGTAATCATTTAAATATTAAAGAGTTTTATAATGTGCCTCTAATTTGATGAAGTTGAAAATACATCATTTAAATATTATCAATATTATGGCTTATAATCATACTCGGCTTTCCTTGCAAGATATCTTTGATTTGAATTCTAATGACTACGATAATTTTTTGGATCATTCTGACCATTAAATTCAATTTTCTGATTCACAAATCGAAATATTCTTAAATGTATATTTATCATGACATAGGAAAGTCCTTTATAATCGTTATCTTAACCTTTGCTTGTCAATGACCCAATTCCAGACAAAATCAACCAAAAATAGAAATTAATAAAAAATTATAAGTCTAAAAAATCAGAGACAATTAAAGACCAATATGATAAGAACATGGTAGGGAACATTATGGCAACTATGATCAAAAAAATGCTGACTCGTGATGCACAAGCTGAAATACTTTAATATTGCTCAATTTATGGTATCAATGCACTCGAATTTGTAGCCCATTTCTCATCTATTCAGAATAACAATGTGAGAATGGGCACTTCCAGAATTATACAATTTTTAAGTTCCAGTTCATTCTCATCTGGATTTAAGAAGGTCTTTTCACTCTTCATGGTTCGTTTTTTGAAATAGGAGTACACTTTATATGTAATGACTGAGGGTAAAATGAGAGAAAAGGAAAAATATTTAAGATGTGCGATTAAAATGATGTACATCCCAAATCTTTTGAAAGAAGAATATTCTCTCATCATGCTTGGCGAATGAGATTTGAAATATGATTTATAATTTTAATTATTTATCCTCAATCTATATTTAATAAAGGATATTTATCATTTATTTTAAGCTTATACATTCAAAGATCAAACGATAAGCACGAACCAGCTCAGGAAAAGGTAAAACAGTATGATCGGATAAAGAGCCAGCTTATGCTTTCTTGGAGGAATCATGTCTCCCACAAATGCTATTGAACCTATATAGACCTATTTATACTTAATACTGACCACAGAAAACTTACGAACACAATTATTAGCTTTATGAGAGGTGGAATCCACGATTCGATAAAAATCATCACAAAGGAAGCGACATTAATTGGAAACAAGCAATAGCCGAGCAAACTAGCACTTTGAAAGAAACTCCTACTTTGAAAAATTAATACATCTCCGAACCGAGAAAATTAGCGTTGACGTATACAACAACCGATCCCAGCCACATTATAACGAACACTGAAGTTATAATGGTCTTTGATTATGACTATGTTCTAAAGGATAGAGTCGCTGATAAAAGCAAGCATAGCACTAAAGGACCCCAAAGATCCCCTTTATATTATATTGAATACAGTTTCTGAGTTATTTTTTTGCTGTTTCCCGCATGGAGGGAAGCATTGCGTATTTTAGTTTAATGCAAATGTTGGATATGTCTCGTATCTAAATCAGTAAATCCATACGATTGTGACTGATACTGGTTAATTAAGAGTTATTTCCTTTTTTCCTCCTTCCACCGTCATAGGCTGTTCAAGTTAGCCCTCTTCAGCCATTATGTAATATATAAATTGATTTTAAGCAAATACTCACTATCCAATATTTTATCATAAATCAATCGGCAGTTTTATTAGCTTAAGATGCAATTGATTTAAAAAATATACTCGATAAATTGATATTTATGTATAGAAGTTTGCTAAATACAATTTTCCTAGGGTTTATACTAAAAATAATATAATTAATGAATCTATAAGTAATTACCATTTGGTAAACAATCTCAGAATCACGATCAAAAACTTTTGTGGTTTTATTTTATGTTTCTACAAATTGCACATCCCATCATCTTTTAGTCTCCATTTCCGGAGTGGTTGCCTCCGATCGGACATTTTCCTGATCCCTAACATTTCGGTAATTGATCCTTGGTATATTTGCTCACATAATCTCCATTGCACTGCCGTTTATGACATGGCTAGCAAAAATGAGTATTACCCCAGCAAAACCATTGAGCGATGCTACAACAAAATTTGCATTTAAATTCAATGAAGTCTTTTCCGTGTTTTGGGCAATTTTATACTGGTATTTCACAACAGTTTGGACAGATAAGCTATTCAGCTTTGAAGGCTCCACCAGCATTTGCTTCATTCATAGCTGCCATGCAATCTTTCCTTCCTCCGAAGTATGGAGCCTTGCATTTGAAACACAAGAAATAAGCATATATAGCCATTGCATACTCTTTTGGTTTTCCAAAATAGGGTGAACTTTTTTCCTTCAATTTTTAATCACTTTTCTACAATTATTCAAATTTTAGTCTTTCCAGAGCCATAGATTGTATCTTTTCATATAAAACCCTATTATCTTATGAGTATTTATGCAACTAGCTTTCAGGAGAGACAGTAATCCACTTTTTGCAAAGAGGACAAAGGCAAAAATTAAAAAAGATACGAGGAGTAAGCCATTTGATTTCGAATCTCTTTTTTATACATTTCACATGGAAGATATGGCCACAACCGCTACGAACGCAAGGTGATGCTGAAAGAGCCTCAACATAGCAAATTGCGCAATATTAATCACCATTGACTCCATTAAGAGCAGCACATTTTTCAGCACATTTCTAGTTCAGACAAGGTAGACAAGTTTTTTCATTTTTGAATCCGTAGCAAGAATGACCACATCCAAGGATTTTTTCACAGGCATGTTTAGCTAACTATTGACAGTCCTTGCTATTACAAATATCAGCCAAAGCTTTCACCTTGGACAAAGAGGCATTTTTTTATGTCAATGGCTCATCGCAGTATCGACACTTTCTGACTTAAAACAAAATTACTTGAGAAGAGCTCTGTCTTTGTATTCCTTACATAACATTCCTAAGTGGTATGGAGTAGCTTGGCAACTTCGGCACTGTTCAGTTTTGCAACCAGCTGTTGGGCATATAAACCGATTAGTTGCATAATCCTTAGCATGTTCCTGTTTAAGTTCTTTACCATTATTGTCCTTTTTTGGAGCATCCTTAGGGTTTCCCTCTGCAAATTCAAATTCCGTTTTGCACTTAAAGCATTCTGTAAGGTTACACATTTTTCGGATGGCCTTATTATATAGAACTTCATATTTTTAGTTTGTGATTAATCCTCTTATTTGATCCTCGACCATATATTTGCTGCAAGTTGGATCCAAACATTTGAGGTTACCGCCCTGATTGATAAACTCATTATCGATATATTTGTTGACGCAGGGCAAGCAGAACACATGCCAGCAGTCATAGACATAAAAGAGGATTTCTCTATCGAAATTTTAATAATACTTTCTGTCACAATTTTTGCAAACTACTATCTTAGACTGAATGCATAACATATCTGCTCCCATTTACATTTAGTCCTTCATCTTGTTTACATCTTTCAAAGATTTAGGAGTCCCCAATCTACGCTATTTTATATCTTCCAAGATATTACATATGCCTTGATATTCCTTTTGATGTTCAGAATCTTAGGGCAACAATCTTTCGAGAAGGTCTCTTGACATTTCGAGCTAGATTTTTAGGAACTAGGTAAAGAAGGAGTTACTCTGATCACATTGGCAGGGACCTTATTGTCAAAACGTCTGACTTCCCTGTAGATGGTCACTGGATATTTATTGCAGTTTTAGATGTGCTATTTAATCTTTTTGCTGGCAACAAGGCGGTTACACCCGGGACAGATAGGTTCTTAGCTATCCTCAAAATCCATCACTTGTTAATTAACTATAAATATGATATGAACGAGAGCTACATATTCAGATATATTGGTTTGCTTATAATACTCAAATGCATACATAATAAATTGCTCTTCGTGGATATAATAGTCAAATAAATAAAGTCTTTCGAATAATTGTCTATTATGATAAATAATAACTATAAAAGGCGACGATTTATTTGATTATTAGATTTTAAGTTAGTTTTAATTTAATTAGTTTACATAAATAAACAGTAAGATAATTTACAGAATTAAATAATCAAGAAGGTATGCTAATCTTGTTCTATAGAACTGTCCTGTTTATTTATGCCAAATGTATTGTTATATATAGTAGCTTTGCCCTGTGCCCTAAAAATATTATTTCTATAAAAGCAGATCTCAATAAAGAAAAGAAACAAGCTTATTTAAACTATCGATTTAGCCAATTTCAAATGAGAGGAGTTAATATGCCACCATTCAGAAATATCAACAGCTGATCCGCAATAGTATAGTGGCTATTATCCCTGCCTGTCACGCAGGAGACCCGAGTTCAATTCTCGGTTGCGGAGGTTTTTTTAGATACCCGCCTTAATTGTCAAATACTTCTCATATACTCATCTATAAATAATTGGTGTATCAAGTTAGCCATTTCTAACCGACAGCAGCAATAAATTTTATCAAATATCAAGAAAAACGTTATGATCACAAATCTACTCCTCCATTTTATTTACTTCCTCCTCTTATGTTTCCATGCGCTCTTCCCCCATATTTTCACACTCCAAGCATTTGCAGGCTGGCCCACACTTTCGGCCAGAGTTATGGCATTCACAATATTTCTTTAGGCAGTGACTTTTTTGGCATTTGCACTTCGTTATTTGAGGATTCATTCGATTGAGAAAAAGTTTTTCTCTATTGCAGCATGATATACAGATGCACTCACTCGTGCAGGCTAGTCCCTGCTTGAAACATTAACAATAATTTTTAAGGCATCTTGTCTTGAGACAGGTGCACCTTCGTATCTCTCCAGCTGTTGAGGTAGAATTATTTGATGTTTTAAGTTATGTTGTTTCTCCATCCTCGACTTCGGCCATAGGAATGGGAACTGGAGCTGGTTAGTAATCATACTTCAATGATGACTTCTTAGTTAAGGTGGACTCGGCAACAAGCATTTCCAGTAGATCTTGGTTAGTTGTACCCTCGTTCTAGTCAACATCTGCCATCATTATTAATATCTGTTCTTCCTCAATTTTAACCTAAGGCTCTTCGTCTGAACTCATGTTTTTGTTACTAAAAGATGAAATAATTATGAGGTTTGAACTACTATGGCAAAGAAAAGTATGATTTAGTATCCTTTTGGACTTAAAATTATGGCTGAACCAAAAAGATAACGCTACTGCCTGTTGTTCGTTTGCCGATTTGTGACTTGTAAAATATAAATAAATTTCAATGAGAGACCAAAATCGGTGTTTCTTTAAAGCCAATCATAGAACTAGTTTAGTTTTATCATGTTATTGCTTTTTAAGTCTCCTCATTACACAATTTTACAAATAGGTTATTGTGTTAATTTGGTTAATATTTGCTGCGTTACATAGCTTAAGCCATAGAGCTACAGCTTTCATTGAATTATCTGCGTTAAAAAATAAAAAATCCTCTCATTTCTAAAGCTTTTAATATTGCCTAGTTGGATAACCGATTCTTTCATATTGTTGTTGTTGTTTTTATTTTTTGGTAAATTATAACAATTGCATATTTGAGTTTTTAAGAACAAATGGAAAGAATTTACATGAGCCTTCAATCCAACAAATTTAAATCGCCCTAATAAAGAGGAAACAAAAACATTTAATAAATAACGCACAACCATATATTAGCATTCTCATCTCAATCATAGGTCTGGAATTGCGGAAAAACTAAAATATCATGAATTTCTCTTCTCGTCAAAATCACTAAAATATGATCTTTCGCTGTATTCAATCTACTCTTTAGGCTTTTCCGGTGTAACTTCGTATATATGAGTGGTTCTCGGCATATCGACCTCTAAAAACTCTAAAAATTTGATGCAATGATCTAAATATAAATAATGATACTTATTCCATCTACTTTAAGTAATTACCTGAGGTAATTGTCGAATCTAACTTGTCTTGACTTTGGAGACGTTTTACTCCCAAATGGTGAAAATTTAGGGGGAAGACTTGGCAAATTGCAATTGATTTTATTTTTATCCAGAAACTTATGAACGTGCTTGTCCAAAACAAAAAAATCACTATATCGTTTCTTAAGTGTAGTCCCCTAACTCCTGATGACTCTATTTTATAAGGGATCTCCATTAACTGACTTTTTGTTAATGGAAAGTAGATACATAGTGTGCATCTTGCCTTCCCTATCAAACATAATTTCGTGTCCAATAATTTGCATTGCTATGCTTTTAAAACCGATGTTCCAAACATCAAAATAGCTATAGATCTTATTTTACAGCTGAGTACCCAATCCTAACCAAGCAGAAAATGATCGCCATAGATTTTTTTTATTTACCACGAGATCAATAAAGTGAATGATTGACTCAGGCTCTGGGGGATCGCTCAATAATTCTATGTTGAGTCGTTTCTATTCAATAAGTCGATTGTGAAATTAAAGTATTTATGCATGTGTTTTGGTTATTGTTAGTTCCAATATCTATGGGTTGGAGACAGAAATATTATTATGTCTGACACACATAACCTTAAAAAAAGGAATCTTAAAATCTTCCTAATCACAACCACTTTCGCGTCTGATGTAATTAAACTTATTGATTTTGGTGAGCCTGCTGCGGATTATTGGCGGTATTTATAAAAACTAAAGCAGATAAGGCGTATAATATTGCTCTGTTTTTGTTAGTTCAATTAGATAGCTTTCGAAACAGCGCTGCTTTTCCTACCCATACTTCAGTAAATTTGAAAAACGCGAATTGTTCAAATGTAGTACCATTTCCGGGTAGGAGGGAAAGGTTTTCATCATTTACTCACTTAGTAGCATAAAGTCTTTGTCTGTTTTTTTAATGATTGTCACGTTTTCATCAAGATAGACTGCAATTTTAAGCTCGCATACCAGCTCACTCCCTCGTTGAATCACTTGAAACTCACGGTTGAACTCAATATACAATCGATTTGTAGGTTTTATCCTCTCTGCTCGCTTTATACTGCCCTCCATCGAACGATTAGTTGCTTCATCTCTAAGTTTTGCTAAATAACAGTTAATATACTCAAAATATCTTCTCTTAGATCACCTCTCTGCTTTTCAAAAAGAGTGGTAATCACAATGAGCGAAACGTAGCACAAGCAGATCAGTAATTGCACAATAATTGTAGCATTAGGTATGGGAAGTAGCATCTAGGATATAAAAAGAAATACTTCCACAGCCACAATTTATATGACTTCAGCGCCCAAACAGACAGACCAAAAGATGACGTTAACCATAAATTTTTATTGGCATTTGGTAACTTCCTTTCTGATAATGTAAAGCTGCATGGAAAAGTTAAGAATAAAGAGTAAACTAACAAGTGAAAAGTTAGGATATTCGTAAAGCCAATATGAAGGTGCGCAGTAGGCTAATATTATATGAAGAGAGTAGAGTAGCATTATTACAAGCAATATCGAAAATTTGATGCGAATAGTCACTGGAATCATGATCTGGTGATTTTAGCCCAATTTGTCGAGTTTGAATAGCTTACGCACAAACAATACAAAGAAAAGCAATAAGTACACAAAACTATAGGAGACTTAGGCTATGAGAAATTTCTATAGTGAAGTGGTCATTTCTTAAAATTATATCATTTGATCATTCCAAAAACAGTAAACATTGATACCTAAGCATCATAAGATTATATCTTTTCAGCTAAACATAGATTTCAATGATTTGGTTTGATAAATTATTGAAAGTAAAATAGAAATAATCAATAATAATCTTAATAATTGAAGTTGCATAATGTTTAAGAATACCTATCAGTCTGGTTTTCTCTCCATTCTGTACAGTATTGGAAGTAAGCCCTTGCAAATTTGGGACAAACAGAGTACGTTAGCCTTAATTTAGTTCATAATGGACACATCAAGCGCTTAACTGATCAGGATATTCAGTCTTCAGTCTTATAAATCATGGGCACTAACGTCACTACTGCGTTTATCACTTGCCCACAGAACGAAACAGAGACGCTCGGTATTAAGCTACCATTTCTCGTTATGATTATCAAGAATGTATTCATGCAAATAGTCAGCTAAAAAAATATTTTACTTTCGAAGTGCAAGTATTGGATGATAAGAATGTTCGAAGACGATTTCGAGCTAGTAATTATCAATCTACGACTCGTGTTAAACCTTTTATCTGTACTATGCCAATGAGACTGGACTAGGGATGGAATCAAATCCAATTTAATTTGTCTGATTTTACGCGCAGGGCTTACGGTAGTAATTATATTTAAACTTTACGTGTAACAATTCATGCTAACTGTCGAATTCGAAGGATATACTTCTCGGATCGCCTTTATAGTTAATAGGAACTTCCACCTGAGTTTAAACTCTTTTTACCAATACAGAAGCAACAGTGAGCCATCCTGACGTGATAATGTGATGTGAATATGATATAAAAATATCTAAGATAAAGATCTATTGATATTTACAAACTGAAATGTATCCATTTATATTTGATAAAAGACTAAAAAAATCAATTGGCTTTACTGCTAATCTGACGCTTTCTGGCTGGCACTCCAATTTTCGCTAGTTTTGCGTCTTATCTTTATACCAGACTATTCATCAAAACGCTCATTCTTTGTTTTTATTATTTCTCCATCATATGAACCCTTTTTTATATTTCATATCTTTGAGTTATTTGCTTAAGTGGATGATCTTGATAATCTGATATTCCAAATTGAGCTTTCATATCGAAAGTGTTATCTCTATAATGCTAAATATTGTCCAAACTGGCAATGGGTTACATGACTGAGCTACTTCTTTCCTATAAAATGTGTGCGTTTTTGACAACTAAGGGATTAAAGGGATCTATCAGCATCAATTTCTTTATTCTTAGCTTATGTTTTTCCTGTTTTTCTTTGGTTGCTAGTTGTTTTGTTTACTCCTTTAGTTTTTTACGATTTTATAACTCATTATTCACTTATTATTATAATTTCCCTTTTAAAGGTTGGAGTTTGAATTCGTATTTAATATTTGTTGGGTCAATTCTAAAATTATGCTTTTACAAAGAGTGAAAAGGGTTCAAAAGCAATGTCTTTTTATCAGTCTTAGATTGAATCTTTGCCATCATTATATCTTTCTTGTTTTCAATTGAATCTTCTGGTAGTTAAATGACGATCTCTGGTATTTTTTATAACAATTGTATAAAGTCCTCATAATGCAGATCCCTTGTATTTGAGCAGGTTCTTACATAAAGATTATGTAATTTCTTCTGATCTTTCGGTGTATTGGGAAATAATTCATATTCTTTAAGAAAATGCACAAGTTTTTGATAATTAATTGTTTGCGACTCGTGTTATATACGCTAAAAACTTGCCTTTACTCCAGTTAAATGATTTTGTTTCGCATAAAAATCAAAGAGATATTTCAGGTTTAACTATTTCTTAAATTTTACTACCTCGGTTTAGGTTTTTGCTTTTTTATGAACTTAAGTTTTCTCACCGTTTGATAATTATTATAATTGCTATTTTTATATTTAAGAAGCAGTATTGATATTTTAGTTTTCAATCTTGCATAACTTTCCCGAAAGAATATTAGTTTAGTTTGAAAATTCAATTCTTTCATTAGAATTTTCTTAGACTCGTTCAATATTTTTTTAATTTCCTTGAATGTATATTTCAGAACAATCTTTTATCTGTGATATTTGTTTCGACGAGACCATAAATTAATTTTAAAGATTTACACTTTACCTCATATCCTCAACTATTATGCTCAATTTTGCATTTCCTTTAATATTTTTATTTGTTGCCTATTATTCGATATTTAGCGCATTTTGGATTGGCTTTTACATTTGCGGTTAAATATACTGAGAATCCTACACCATAATTGTCTTGTCCTTATTCATCCAAAACTAAAGATACTCGATAACTTCATCATAATTAAAACTGATGCGGTATAGATAAAATTTGCCTGATTTACCATCAGGAGTCGTTTTGTAATACTGCTCTATAATCTTTTAAGTATGTGATTGATTGTCATCATCAGAAAAATAGTCTTTGCCATTTTTAAAGAAACGGATTGATTATTTTTAAAAAATATTCCGTAGAAAAGAAAATATCATAGTGGCTTAAAGTTAGTCCTATTTTGACATGCGAGTAAATTAATCTTTGATTTTAACTTTATTCCTTTCTAGAAATTGTGTTACTTTTTGCATCGACCACTATTATGATTGATTGACAATAAAATAATGTCCTAAAAATGAAAAATCTAAAGCCAAATTATTTCAACATAAAACATAGTATTTTACATTTGAACTATTTTACTTTGATAAAACTCGGAGCATCAGAATATTAAATCTTTTATCTGATTTCATGAAATTATAAAAGAAAGGTATTATTATAATATATCAATCAACATTTATGACTTTTTTGTTATTGCCCTCTTCAAGACTTGCTCTATACTTCGCTGAAACCAAAACGCTAAAAACTCTTTCAATTCGAGCCGAATAGTTTGTGCCCTTACAATCTGGCGGAAAGGAGTATCTTTCTGTTTCATATCTCAAATCAGTGTTCATCTATCTCAAGGAAACTTTATTAAATTGCAAGTTAGGAACATAAATAAATCCTATTGCCACTTGCGCATTCGCCAAAAAGATTGAATGTCTGACTGTAAGTAGCAGTAAACTATTCACTTCTGATAAATTTGGAGATGTTTATTCAATCGGTTTGGACGGACAAGCTAAATATCACAACTCCAATCTCGGTATTCCAACATTCCTTCAAGCTATTCATTCCAAGAATAAAGCATATCTTGCAGTGGGTGATGAAGATACAAGAATTAAGATATATAACGAGGCAAGAATGCATGAAATCGTATCTTTCTGGTTTTTAACCAAGCGTGTTCCTCTTCAATTATTGCAACCTCTCGAAACAACTCTTATTTTATTAGTAAAAAATGAAGAATCCAAATAGGAGTCATAAGATACTGGCAAGCATTTTGTTTAGTTGTATAAGATTGAAACTAAAAACATCTAAGATGCTGAATTTAGTGGTTAACTGATTTATGTCAGCCAGGATGTCGAGGAAGGAATTGAGTGCAAGTACCAAAAAATTATTTGCTCTGCGAATGGAACTATTTATCTTCTAAAACTATTTTAAAATAAAATAAAGATCATTGCCTTTAATCTTTACAAGAAAAATACTGAAGTTGAAGTCAGTATACAAAAAGGAGATTGGAACCATATTAGTGGATAAGTTGTAAATTATAACAAGAAAGAAGAGTTGATAATTGCTTACGGAAAATCGATTAATGTGTAATAGCACTTTCCAATATAAGAGCATTTTTTGAAACAATCTAAAAATGTATTGTAGTGCTCTTTGAATCAAGACGAACATGTCATTGTGTATCATCTTTGATTTATATCTAAATTGTCTATATCTTAAATTATAAGTAATAAAAATACAATTTCAAAAACTTATGAAATAAATATCCAAAGTATTTTATGCAAGCAAATATTGTTGAATCTTTACCAACAAATTAACCTTAATTAGGATGATTTAATTGTTTATTATAGATAAGATAAATGGACGTGAGAACTAAAAAGGAAAATCAAACACAAGACAAATTTGACAATCAATAAGACAGCAAACTCACTGATTCTCTCATCTATAGCATCATTAAGAAGATTTAATTAAAGATGGAAATGGAGGAACAATATTAATTGAGTAAATCGCCACATTTAAATAAAGTTCCTTATGGCTTTGGGAGATACCTGCACTCAAGTGCTGCAATAGCCTATATGGGGATAGCTATGACCATAACTATTTTCTTAAGATTTAGAGGTAGACCTAATTTGATAAAGGAAGGACAAAACTTAGGCTTAAAACTTTCTTACCTCACGCCATAATCGCCATAACAATCAACGAGGTTGAGAGATATCGAAACATCATGAACGTAAGTGACGACTTAAGAGAACAGTATAAAAATTATCAATCTAACTGCTCCTCTTTATTAGCTGAAAAGAGAAGAAGAATAGATTTGGCTCAAATCATTCAGGATAGCAAAATATTTTAGTTTAGCAAACTCTTATAAATGCTAAAATATCGTCCTGTTTATTGATGGATTTCTCAATTATTTGAAATATTGATGCCACATTAAATATGTAATGTTGACAAAAAGAGTTCGTACATTTGCGCATTGTCTCCAATCAAATTCTTAAGAAAGATCAGCCGAATTAATAGTGGCTGAAGAGTAATAAAAATTGTAAATAAAATGACATATCGTTTGCATTAAATCTGATAAATCATCCATTATTGATTTTGATTTGTTTTTCTAAGTTGTGAATCTAGTTATTGGCTTTGATTAAAGCTTCGTTCATACCCTCATTGTCTGCTTTCAATTTATCAACTATATCATAATATATTTACATTCAGTTTGATCAAATGCTAATTTATTGTAATTGTCTTCCAGAGTGATGATGTAATGTTCTGCTCCTTCAAGGTGACTTTTCAATTATTTCTGGCTATTTTCATAATTGATTATGACCTACTTATGTTTTTATTCTTATTCGATAATAAATGATTCCGCTCTTTGGAGGTACTATTGCAGTTATGGAATTTTAGCAACTTCATTCTTTAAATTTATTATTTCATTCTGAGCTGTTCTCAACTATGTATGTGATTCCTCTAATAGTCGAGTGTATTTTTATATAAATTTTTCAGTCTCGATAAGTCTACTTTTGTTATTTTCCAGTAGACCATCTTTATCTCTTAATTGTTCAGTTAATTGTTAATTCTAATTTTTTAATTTTTTTATGTCCTAGACAAGTGAATCCATATATACGACATTAGTGGAAGTAGCTGAATTTGCTATCACTTGAATATGCTATGTTTTTTTCACGTGTACTTATTCATACATTTTTTTTTGTGTATTCATGATAATTTCTTTTTGCTTTAGCATTTACAGTTCTGTAGTCAAAGAGTTATGAGAAGATAACTTTAAATTTAGTGATATATTCTCCTTTTTGACTTTCTATAATTATTCAGTTACTGCCTACAGCTGAATTCTTGAATTTTATAATTACTTCAGTTGTTCTAGAGGATTAACTTCTACAAGATGCACTTAAACTTATCTGAGAGCGAGTAGTACTTTCTCATAATTTCCTTTCGTAAATTTTAACTGTTGACTTTGTGATGGATTTTACTCATATTGTTTTAAGACCAAAAGAAGTCGTTCGTATTCACTTTTGAAGAAGCTATGTTCCTCCACAATAGTTTCAAAATTTACTAATCGAATTGATAATTCTTAATTTTATGTTTTTAATAACTCAAAATCTTTTGTCAAATGCTCTAAAAATGCTAATTTTTGTCCATGCTGAACTTCGATCTATTTTTTAGAAGTCCAAGCTTTTAGATTTTACTCAATATATAACTCAGCCTTTTTAAGGTGTCCTGTTGTATCTGAGAGTTGTAAATTCAAATGATTAATTTTTTCTTCAAGTTCTCTGGTTTCCTTATTTTTTGAAGGACTTGATACCTTAATTTGTGATTGTTTTTGAAACTGTAAATTTTTCACAAGAAGATCATCCCTTTCTCTGGTGAGATCTTCATTCTTCTTCCTAAACTGTTAGTGAATAACTATTAATTAACTCACTTGCTGTTTCAATTCTCGTATTTATTTTTCGGAGTTTAACATTTAGCTGTTTGAATTTATTTTTATTGTAGCTGACAGATTGGATATCTCTGTTTAATATTTTTGAGTAATAATTGTCAGATTACGGTTGTATTATTCTTGAACCGATTTTAATTTATTTAGATTTTATTATTATGAATGATTTGATCTTTCCAACAAATTTTGAAGCACAATAATATAATCCTCAGCCTTTTGTAAACTCTAACCTTGCTCGTTAAATCTGGCATTCAAACGATTCATTTATTCAAGTAAATGCGGAGAATCAGTAATATCTTTGGAATGAGCTATCTCCACTTCTTTATTTTTAGCTTCCTCCAAACAAGTTTGAAGTTTATTAAATTCCGAAGTCAGGTGTGCGCTCTATAACTATCTCTGATTGAGCAATTGCTAATATTTTCTCTTTTGAAGCTAAATTTGTTCTATATCTTCTGTATATTTTGAGATGGTTTATCTGAGATTTCTAACTTAAATTTCCAAGGAGCTGTGATATTCCGTTTGATCGTTTCCCCTGTCTTTCTCAGGAGAAATATTGCTCAAGTATATAATGCGCTGCTCTAAATTAACGATATGTTTCTGCGTTAGAGCCAATTGATTGTCTTTGCTATTTAAATGCTGCGACAGTTCATTACATTTGAGTTTAAGCTCGACCAACTCCCTTAACTGAATTTTCAAATTATCTATCTAATATCGATAAGAATCAATACTTTCTTGCAAGCCTCCACTGTTCCTTTCAAAGTATTAAATTTTATTGATTAAAGTAAAGCGCTCTCTTTCCAAATTTTAAATTTGCTGCCTTAACCCTTTAATTTAAAAAATAGAATTGGAATTTTAAGGAAGAGATCCTATTAAGGATTCTTTTTTAGTTTCACCTATTTCCTTTATTTTTATGGTTTATGTTTTTTCACTATGCCAACCTTGTGCCGATTAATTTGCTTTTACAAATGCCAACTCAGAGTATTTGTTTTTTTAGCCAGCTATCGATATATTATAAATTTCAGTCAAGCAGTTAATGTATTCCGCATTTTCAATTGAAAACAAATAAGATTAGCGGTGCTTAGATTGCCAATGAAAAGATATATCTCTAATTTAAGCAAGTTGCCTATCTCTTTGGGCAAGATATGCTTGATATTGATTTATTTGAGTATCTTTTTCTATCAACCAAAATTTGTATTGATTGAGTTGCTTTATGCAAGATTCATGATCTCCTTCAGGATTAGCCAGTGCCAACATTTTGGATTTAGTATATTTTTTGAAGGAGTATTTGTTTTGGTATTTAGAGGATCTTAAGTTGGATAAACTTGCCTGACGATTGTTTGTGTCAACAATTTGCGACCAATTAGTTTGATGGTTGTTTTATTCATGTCTCGATTAAGGGATTTTATTTTCAGCAAATACTGCTCCCTAAGAGTTAATGACAGGATTAAAGAAGCGAGGAGATTGTGATGATATAATAACTGATCGAGTTCTTGGAAAAACTTGATTTGCAGGTGATAAAAATTGACCAGCAGAATTTTGATAATTTTCCATAAGATCAATAAACCTAATAAATAAAAATAAATTGTTTAGTGCAAAGTCAAAGATTTACATGTAATTTATAATTGCAAATATTAATTTTTAAATATATTGGGACGACTCTATCATTGTTTTGCTCGTATAAACAAGTAATCAAAAGCAGATCACAAATTGATGACTTAATCTTTCGCTTGTGTTGCTTTGAAGCAACCAATTTTTGTTAAAAATCACAATAACCTTTTGTAATTTAACATCTTTTGTCTTCAATAATCAGAATTTTATTAATTTATTTAAATTGCTATTTATTCGCTAGCAAATCATTTACTTTCACTTGATTTAGGGCTTCGTCTGCGTCTGTTGTCGTTACTTCTGCTGCGACTTCTGTCTCTCCTGTCGTCTCTTCTACTATCCCTGTCGTCTCTTCTGCCGTAGCCTCCTCTCCTATCATCATCACCTCTAGAGTCTCGTCTGTCGGAACCGTAGCGATTTCCTCCTGATCTGTCGTCACCTCTATTTTCATAGCCGCCTCTTCTTTCATATCCTCCTCCTCCTTGATTGTTAAATTATCTTGGCTTTCTGGCTAAATCACCCTATATCTACGCTCGGGACACTCTCTGATCATGTGACCTTACTGGCCGCAATTAAAGCATGCTCTTGGTCCACGAGGTCTATCCCCGTCATCATTTCGGCTTTGATATCCCCCACGCCCTCTATCTCCAAATCTTCCTCCTCGATCTCCATAGCCCCCACGATCTCCAAAGTTTCTTTTCTCCCCCCTGGCAAACTGAACTTTGATTTCAGTTCCAATAACAGTCTTTCCATTCATTCTGAATATGTTTGAGTAAGTTAAAGAATGAGTTGAATCCAATTGGTTTCAACTCCTCAAGAAAGTCCATACTAATTAACTGCTTCTTCAGCTTAGGCATTGGAAGAGAATTAAAGGAAAGCAAAGGTAACAGTCTCCTTCTGCTTGAGAGTGACGCTGGCGATGGAGCCAAATTTGTTGAATACTTGGCGGAGGTCATCCTCAGTGGTCTAAACTAGAAATGATTGTACACTGGCGCTGAGGTTGGAGACATAAATCTTATTGGACTTGCGTACTTCTCCGTATTATCTGCCTCGGTCTTCGTACATGGTATGTATGTAACAACAATTATGAATTCACTTATCATGCCACCAAAATATCCATAATTCGATAGATAGAGAATTAGTATTTGTTCATCATTAAAGTCCGCATGGCATGGAATGCAGTTAGAAAGATAGTCTATTTTTAGGCTTCTTCAAAATAGTACTACGTTATCACGTCTCAATAAAAAAACCACAAGGATAACTGTCATCATCCTGCCTCTATTGAAAATGCTCAGACCTGGCTAGAATAATCATGAATCAGAAAGTGTCTATCATCACTGCATATCAACCTTAAAAGAAGCAAGAGCAAAGATATCATATTTAAAAAGCTATAAATGAAGCAGTGATTCATTGGTAAACCTGTTTTATGTTCTAGATTAGCTGTTTGCAAATGGGACACTTTTGCAGATAGGGCGATACGCATTTTTAACACACTACTAAATGCATGCAGGGCAGTATTATCATATTACTTTTGTTTGAAAGACAAATGCAACAGTTCTAAGCTCTCTTTCTCTACTACTTCACTCGAAGCAGAGTGTTCATGCATTCAGTCTATATCCTCTCCAACTTTTATTTACTGTAATGATCCTACTTCAACTTTAAGCCTATCAGAGGCTTTTTCTCACTGATTAGCTCTTTACTTAATTTTAGTAGACAAAAACAGAGTTAAGTTAGCTGCTTTGTGCTATCATGTGCAAGTAGCTTTTCAGTCTATATGTAGTTGATCATCTAATCTTCTCTATCAAACAAAAGAATCTGTTCTCTAAGGAGTTCCACCTCATAGAGGTGTTCGAGCATAATTAACCTAGCATCTTCTTGCTCTTAAAAATGAGAAGGGATTTAAACTACCTATCTACCTTTTCTGCATATTTTGACTTCATCTACATCCCCCTTGATCAACTAATCTATTTGAGTTTGAACACATTTCATGATGTCTTTCACATGATGGGATGAAAACTCAAAGAAGTCGTGTTGATTTGTTATCAAGATCAACAAATTTCTATTACTATTATCAAACATATCTTAAATCAAATTATTTACAGTATTTTCAAGTGCAAAAGGCTAATAGCATGGCTTCAATTTTATCATTTAATTTAATCGCTTATTAACATCATTGCTCGATATATGACAATTCAAAGAATTGTAATTCTATTTAAGATAAAAAAGGAAATTAATCAATTTTCGGGTCGCACGAGAGCTCGTCGCCTGTTTTAATTTTCCTTCAAGCTATCAACCTTGGTGTAGGCGAACTGAGGGGATGCTCTTAGATCCTGACTCTACAAATACTTAAAAATTTTATTTTTGTTGATCATCCTCTTCGAATCAAGAGGAGCCTTATTATCATTACTAAATAAATCGCTATGAGGAGGATTTCCCACACTGCTATCTGCTTATCTACGTGAATATCTACTATTGATAAACTAGTCTTTATTCAACCAAAGGGTATCTTTTACTTATGAACGTGGCTGAGGGTTTAAACTTTTCCCCTCTTCTCTTTAAGAATTCTATCTACTTATCGCCCAGCCAGGAGAATGCACGATCCTTTTAGCTGTTGATCGTGGCTGCAGTGGTGGCTGTGGAGAGGGCGACACATAGATTTTTTTGCCTCCACGGTCTTGAGATCTAGAATTTTCAGTTCTATCAAAGATATTATTCTTCTTCGCATTACTTCTTGATTTATCATACAAATTATCTTAAAAACTAATTCTCTCTCTGTCCTCATCATTATTACCTGTCTTTTTTTTTGCCTTCAGGTGATCCACTGGTGTGAAACTACTAATGAATTTCTTTACTCCTGATCCATTTCCACTATTCTTGAGCTGATTAAGTGATTATTCTGACATTTCCTGTTAAAACGAAGATGTATTAGTATCGCAAATAAATTTTTCTTGTATCTTCTTGAGTACTTCCTGCTTACGCTATTATAATGAGCGTAACTGCCTGTTTGGTACAGTGTTTATCATTTTTTATACCTAATCAGTTAGAAAAGAAAAATCCATTAGCTGGGCATCGTTGTTGATCCAGTTAGTCTTCCTTTCGTGGAGGGCTTCAATGATCTTGTCATATTATTTCGTTTAACCCTCACTGTTATATTCTAGCAGTTCTACCAAATTGCCTTCATGAAAGCATCCGCTGACCCAATTCCGCTTTTCATGGTTCTTTAGCACCCCATTACCCTCAAATATCCCATTTTTAAATTCTCCCACATAAAAGTTTTTGTTTTTAAACATTTTTTCGCCCATGCCATTCAGCTGCGTGTTAATATAATATCCCCTTTCTACAACTTGAAGTTCAAATTAATCCTCATTACGATGTGTATCAATGTTATAACCACCGTGCTGTCCACGAAAAAGAAAGGCAAATCCCAGTCCATTGATGAAGCCATTCTTCTAAAATCCCACGATTATCTTATTGCCCTGTTTTTGGTGTGCTATATTTGGTATCTTTTAAAAATCATAACGCATCACATTAGCATGTGTTCTACCTATTAGAAAATCTAATTATCCCAACTCAAATACACGATTTAGCAAATTAAAGTCTGTCTATTATGAACGGTCTACCATGCTTCCTTTCTTGAATACTGCCCTCACTATTGATTTAGCTATGTAGTTTAATAGCAGTGCTTTGCCCTCTAATTATTTTTATGTGTTGTATGTCAGAATAATAAGGAAACCTTCCATGCGATATACTACTTCTGTGAGTTTATTTTTTGTGAAATAAGCTGATACTAAACTGTCAGTGGCAAAGAAGATATTATGACCGTGAAGAAGATCATTGCTGTAGGATGAAATTACAGAGACTCCGCTGTCGTGCAAAAGAATACCGCGGCCGTCCTTCTTGAAAGATTTTATTCCTCCCATGTACATTGCATTCTTATAGTGGCAGTAATATAGTGATGAGGAAAGGATGTTGTTGTGTGAGGAAGATCCGGTTGCCAACTTCGAGCGGCTTAAACTTTTCTCAGGCGTGCGTTTAATTGGAGATTTCCTCATAATTGGTTTATTATGTTTATATTATTAATCGAAAGATGACAGTTTTGTTGCACCATATAATGATCTATATCACTATTCATTGCAGAATAATAAAATAATAAGTTTATTACTTTTGCCAATCGGCAAACTACTTAAAGCGTGATTATATAACTGCTATTATAATTCGATATGTATAGTCAATTTACGGCGGTGGACCAGAAACCTCTCCCGTTAGGAAAGGTCATCTTAAACCCAATGGACCTTCCTCGTGCCGGAAAGAGAAAGAAAAAGAAGCTACACTCTAAGAATCCCTACAAAATTAAACGTATTCGCATTCCTGGGGAATAGGCTATGAGCGAAAAAGCAGTGGATGGGCTCATGCTGCTTAAAATATTGCATTTCTAGCATCCAAAAGAAGTAATCACTGCCAATATCTCCTATAAACGCATAGTGGATATCAATTAGGACCATTTATAGTATTTTTCCAATCTGGTTGAACTCAACTGCAGTGAGAACTACATTCCACTGTAGAAGCTCAGAAAATTGCCCGCCGTGGAAAAGATTAACATCTCTCATAATCAAATAAAAGAGGTGAATCTGGAGAAAGGCGGGTTTTAATGCCTGCAATAACTTAACATGGCCTTTAACTATCTGAACTACTGCTATATCTCGCAGCTTACGCTTATTCCGTGTTTGATGGTTTTAGATCTTAGTTTTAATTAGCTTAATTAAATTCCAGAGAATATGGAGCATTTTTCGTTGCTGAAACACATTAATTTGGAAGGCAATAATTTTAGATCAGACTATAAAGCCGCTCAATTTTGGGCTAGTTTGGCAACTCTTCCCAGGGTAGAGTTTATCTCTGTGGCCAGAAATAAAATTAGAGGAATTCATACTTAAAGATTAGCTGCTGGCAATTTCTCAACTCTTGTATAGTTGGATTTCTCCTTTAATGAAGTTGAAAATCAGCACAATCTAATCTGCGCCCGTAATTTCATTTCCCTCAAGAAATTGTACATAACTGGTAACCCCTTTACTTCTAACAATCAATATAAAGGTCTATAAATGGAAGTCTATGCCCGAACCGGTGCAGAAGTCATTATATAAAATATAAATCCTTATTACTTGAAGCAAAAGAAGACAGAACGATTGCCCATAAAATTCTAGAAAATAATAACAGTGGAGAACAGCGTGTTTAAAAAAAAGAAGGATGCTCTATTTGGTATCGAACTGCCCAAGGAAGAGGATTTATTCTCTTCAGATTCAGATGTTCTAATTCTATAATTTAGTTGCAAGACGAAGAGGAGGAGGAAGAAAATGAAGAGGAGCCCATGTTCGTGACCGAGCAGGTTCAAAAAGGTAAGAAAAGTCGTGCTGACAAATCTGCGAGTAGATCTTCCAAAAAATCAATTTCTGAAGATAAAGATGAGTCTTCTCAACCATAGGCAGCAGAAGTATAATCCTCTCTCGCTTCGATGAAAAGCAGCAGTCTCAATTCAAAAAGCATCGAATACGGTGAGTTTCACAAAGTGGCTGCCTAGTTATTGGGTGGCGATAAGGAATATAAGAAAAGTTTCGATATTCATACATCATACAAAGCCCTGAAGAAAGCAGTAGAGAGAGCCGATGATGATATCTGAACAACTTTTAATGCCAACAAATTGTTTATCTATCAATACAAACTCTTGCAGAAAATATATAATCATAAATCCTTATGGTTCCTAAATCGTTGCATAGATGGAGACATTGCAAACTTTAATACTTTTTTAGAATTACGGTTTACCATTGGAGAGTATGTATATGATTTTATATTTGAAACGATGTTGGAGGAAACGGTAATGTTTTTTGTCTCCACTTGCATATCTTCTTCTTCCTTACGGATGGTAGTGAAACTGTTTCTAGTTTTTTTCTTTTTTTACTGCGCCTTGTTGATGATCCACTGGTTGAGCTCATGTGCCTTGGTCGTCATAGTATCTATGGTGCTAATAATTTTCTGATCACTCTGTTCTTTAAATTAATAATACTGAGTAAAAAGATCCAGCATGAGGGGATAGCGTCCTTACTCATTCTCCAATAAAATTCGTTCCATCTTCCTCTTCAGCATATATTTTTTGAGAAGCATTTGTTTTTTGATTGGACATGTTTAGGTTATTTAATCGTTTTATTTCTATTCGTATGCTGCTATCTATTCAGCTGTAAAGTTAATTCTAAACAGTTTTACGATTGTATTCAGGAGATTGTGAATCTATTCAAAGAATATATTTATAGAGAGAGGCATGGACTCAAGATTTGGCAAAGACCCCTTCTCTTTTTATTTCTATTTACCCTTTTTTTTCTGCGGTTTTTAAGGACTAAGCTAAGCTGTCAGATCTGCGATCTTTTTTTTAAGAAAATTGTTCTATCTTTTGAGTTGTTTTATCTAAAGCAGAAGAAATTATTATTTGTCAGTTTAACTGATATCGTCGTCGCTTTGATCTAGTACTTTAAGTGGAGTAGGTGCGGTTTGTTTCGATTCAGATGCCAATATAGGTTTACGTGAACTTCTGAATAGAGTTGGGGAAGGGGTAGAAGAGGGCACAAGAGGGTTTGTCTCGAAAAATACCTTTATTGGGGTTTACATTTTCTTCATAGAGGAATCTATTAAAATTATTATTGATAAAAGTATAAAATTATAAATATTCCTTTCTTACGATATCAGAACGAAAATAGATTCCAAAAATCATCATTATTTATCATTTACACTCCTTTGATAACATATTTTATGCAAACCACAATTGCTATTGTTGATTAAAGATAAAAATTCCTTAGCATCTCTTTATCCTCATCAAAATCAATTTATTGAGAGTTTATATTTTTTGGTATTTGAGTAATATTGGAATGATATAACAAAATCTATCATTAATATTATTAACCATTAATTCGGAGATGGAATAGAATCAACTTCCACTTAACCTTTATTGCGATATGAATCTTTAAAGATCCATTTTTTCTCACTAATGCAACAGTGACAAGACCATTCTTTTCATCGAAGGATCATCAGATTAAGTCTTGGCTAAAATAAATTAACTCATTGTTTCTGATTCACTCCTTTAATATCAATCACTGCGAATTAAAATCAAAGGAAACGTTATCAAAAAACAAGATACTTGCTGCATCTTTGCCACTATACTCACCGCATCAATGATATTGATACCAATCCTATGTGTACTAACCGATTGTTGGAAAAGAAAAGCTCTGAAAATAGTGTAAATCCAAGAAGAAGTATACCATGCCATCTCTCGTCTCCTAAGAGCAGGTCAATTTACGTAATTTTTTTTACATATCGAGGATAGTCTTTTCAGTGACAAAAAAGTAGATTACCTCTATGAAGGAGTGAAGTTAAGAGTTAAAAATCTGTTTATCAACAACTCAGCTAAAAATTTTAATGCTAATTCCGAAAATAATTCTAGTAGATTCAGCAAATTTATAAAACCTTTATTAGATGTAGTGGACTCAGGAGAGTGTCGCTGGTAAAAGATTGTAAAAACGAACAAAAAAAGCAGTAGAGTTTCTCTATGATAATGATTATCGTATTGATTATTAGAATAAACATATTTAATATTTGAGTTAATATTTGATATGCTGGTTAGTGAACGCAAATTTAACATTTTAAAGCACAAAATGCCCGAAGAAATGAGAACATCCATTCTTGATGAAGTTCGGAAGGTCATTGAAAACAACAAATCAGATATTGATTCTGCAGATTGTATGTAAATTGTAAGACTTAGTTCTCAAAAAGGCCATTTAAGGGAAATTTAGTGGAAAGTGGCAAATAGTTATTGGCAAAGATATTGATGTTTACTTTGACGAGACCATCATCACTGAGTATATGACTTTGAGAACAGAAATAAAGACGATGATTATTTTCAGGAAAAAGACAGAAGCCATCAATTCAATCAATACAAGCATGAGGCAAAGTATAAAACAGTAAAAATAAATTAAATTAAATAATAGTAGTTGATATAATGGATATTTAATTGAAATATTAATAATTAAATTTTAGATCTGCATACATTCAAATATATTAATAAGTTAATCTTTCAATTGATAGTGACTTTTTGTATTACCTTGCTAATGCAAAATAAATATTATTTTTAACAAATAATATATCATTTTATCATTATTAATATTTTATTTGCTTAGTATTTTATATCATTCACTAGTTTAAAAAAAATAGAAACTGAATCCACTACATTTTTATTTATTTATCAGATGTTTTCAAAAGTCAATGGATGGTTTTTATTGCTTTACTCATACACTCAAATGATTAATAATAAATAGATAAATTATATGGCATTGAGCTCCTGACTTTTTATCTAATATGCATTTAGTATTAAATAATGGCATTAATGCTCAATGTATAAATGCTTATTAAATCAATCTGGTCCATAGTATTTATGTTTTCCAGTGACAACGTCGTAGCTCATGTAATATTTGTTCGAATTTGGTCTTATTTATACACGCTTCTCAGAATTGTTAATACTCGTTTATACATTTGTCATGGGCTCAGATTGACTTAAATCCAATTGAGTATCTTTTTTTAAAGATGAAGTTCTCCTTGAAATAGGAGTCATACTAAGTTTACTTTGGTAAAAATGTTAAGGATTATGCTGATTTATTGGTTCTTGAGTTTATATTTAAGCAATCTTTGGGATATTATTTTGATTATTACTGCGTTTTAATCGCCATTCGTACTAATCTAATCCCAATCCTCTGTCAATAATGCGGATCATTTTTTATCTCTCATTTCCAGGTACCCCTCCAAGTATATTATTAATTTTATATTTCTCTTTCTGAGCTGATAATTAAACACTTTTTTTCAAACTATGCTCCATCATTTGTGTTTTAAGGTCATTGCTATAAGCCCTCGCTTCGCCTCTTGGAGTTTTCACAAATACTTTTCCAAGCATGCTATGTTCTAAATCTCCTTTGCTCTTCTTATATTAAATAATTTCCTGGCTTTTCCTGCGGTTGAACTCATCAATTTGTTTTTTAATTTAATCCTGGTTTGATAATAGATTCATCTTCCTCTACTGCTATTAATTTCTGTTATATCTATCAAAAATGCCTCGATCTACATTAGTAAAGGATTCAATTTTGTCTCTGTAATTTTAATTTTCTTCCAATAATCTTTTATGCTTTTAGTATAACTGCATATCTTGCTGGTGCTTTCTTTTTATATCCTCGTAGTTTCTTAGGCTTTATAATTGCATCTACTTTGTTCGATTCTTGTGCCTCTCATCTTCGATCTTTTATATGTCTTTTATTCTCTATTATATCATTCGCTTATTCTAAATAGAATCCACTTTACATTTATGTGGCTGTGATTTTAATTCACTTGCTGAATGAGTTATGTTTTTATTTTTGATAATCTTTGACCATCCATTGAGTAAATTTCATTAAATATATTGGGACATTCTTCAGAATAGGGGTGATTCGCAGAAAAGGTTTTTTTAAGCATACTCAAGCGCATATTGTCCTACCGTAAAGAATATCCGAGTTATTTGAATTCAGCTTTTTTAATGGAGTCGAACTTATGAGTATTCTAAATCTAAAATGTATTACTTATATGTGCTTTTACAATTCCTCTGCATCTCTTTTTAATTGTTCTTCTCTAGACAATTTTTCATTTCTTCGCTTTTCACTAATATCATTTTTAAGCATTTAGCCGTACAGCTTCAGTCTATGACGCTCCAAATCGTATAGGCTCGACATCACTACCAATAAATTTATAAACAGCGATTATTGAAGCAAAAATTAAGTTAATTTACAAACAATTATTTAGTATATTCAAATATGGTTAATATCATTGCTGATTGTTGCCGATTAGGAGACCTTGAATGCCAAAGTTATAAAGCATAATTTAAATATTAAATTAATAATGAAGATAGCAATAATCTTTGTTTGCATTTGTCTCAATTTCTGGAATTTGCAATGCGAAAAAACTACAATAACAAGTCGAATAAAAACTTAGCAAAAGCATTATAGCGCCAATAATTCTAAGGATCAGATTTATTTTATTGATGTTAATCGGGTCAACTCTTCTGATTAAGAGGAAGGAAGTCGGTGCCATTCCGTTCCCCGTTCCATTAATATTAGCACTAAAAACTAGTTAGTACAAATTTATCCATAAAGTTTCGATTACCGAAAGGAGACCTTACGTAAAATAGAAAACAAAAAATATATTAAAAGCTCACAAGTCTCAACGAGCAGGAAAATATCATTTAATAGTTTTAATTAGTGGGAAATAAAATATTTGTCATTACAACTGATGGCACAGGCTATTTTATTGAATAGAATAGTGTCTAACTGCCTCATAAGGTAAATACAGGATATTTTGATGAAAAACAACTTTAACCTGATGACTCTATTGTGATTAAGGACTATAAAGAAAGAGCATTGATTATTGGCAAGGATAAAATAGTCTTATGCAGAGCAGAAAATGATGCGTGTGATAATGTATCGGATTATTAATCCGTTTCTAATTTTAGAGGAGCTGAACTGTTTGAAGACCAGGGTAAATTTTATGTATTTATCATTACTGCCGAATAAATAGTTTCATATGAATTAACAGCAAATGGTAAAGTAAAAAATAAGAACGTTTATGATAAACAGTTTTTTTCTGCAGCAACCGTCAGTTTTCGTGGATTGTATCGAGCTGATAATAATATCATATATATACTCGATGATTTATAAGGAGTTCGGTAAATGGTAGGAACAGAGGGTTTTAGTAACTTTAAAGCAGGTAAGAACCTTATATATGAACAGTTTGGATGCTATCAAATTGTTGGACAAGATAAAGGATAGAGTATTGTGCTAGCGTGTGCTCCTTCTCTCAATTCATACTTTTTATTGAAACTTATTCGATTAAACCAAGGTAATGAGATTGTTTTTGAGCCCCATGAGACAGTATTCCTACATTAAAAATTGTATCAAATTGATTATGTGGAAAATATACTCTTGAGCCGAGTGTTTTCTGGAGTTAAATTGTATTGGACATCCAAATAGTTGGAGCATCCTTATCCATATTTCTATCGATAAGCAGGCGCCCTTTTTCTTCATAATGCAATTAAAACCAAAATGAAAATTATTGATGGGGTAAAAACAATTTTTGTTGCTGCTGAAGGCTAATTACTCAAATTTTAACTGGTGGCAATTGAGCCCTACGTGATTTGTTTTAGCAATAAATAGGTCAATGAGGAGTATCACCTAAAATATTATGTCTCTTGCGCTGAATCTTAAGTCGATAATCAATAAAAAAATATTTGCGAGAGATAAGAATATTTGAATTTGCAAGTATGGTAGCATAAATAAGTAAAAATAACAACTTTACTCATTCCCTTTCTTTTTTCAGTATTGGGAATTATCATTGTGGCTCTTACCATATATAAAATTTATAGAAGATACAGATAAGATGTTTAAAATGCTAGAATAAAATATAACATCACCGAAGATTAAATTGATTGAAAAATAAATCATTTCTAAATCACTGCTTGTTCTGGAAATTTTGCAAGGTATATAATTATTAAAATAAATTCTTTGCTTTTGTAGTTTAATCATATTTATAAAACTGTAGCAAAGAATTTAAATACTGTGCTTTTTTTTGCTTTTAACTTTGTTTGTTGCATTGATGAATGTTTCAATTGTATCTAAGTGATTCAATAACCATGTGCGTCAGGTATTAATAATTATTCGGATTCAAGAAAAAATACATAATTTATAAACAACAAGATTAAGATGGCTTTGCGTTTATAAACAGGAAATTAGTCAAGGAGATCCATGAATACATTTAATACTTTGATACAATTTAATGTAATTAAAAATGTATTTATTAACATTTTTAATAAACTAACAAAATACATTTTTTATTGAATTTTTTAAAAATATAATTCGGTCATTACCCTTCTGTCTGTCAAAAATTCCAGCAGAAGATCCTTATTTGCTTTATCTCTTAATAGCGATCCGCATCTTAATAATTTTTTAATAAAAATGAATATATCAGCAGGATTAGTAATTGTCACTCAAAGAAGATGGAACATCTCTCAAAAATTAGAAATCTGCATTAATGTCTCTTTCATTTGAGGAGATTAAATTGAAGTGTTTGTATGACTCTTATGATTTTTCATCATAGAAATTATTATTATTATTGAGCTATAACTACTGAAGTTTAATTTAATCATAGCTGTCATTGCCCAATAGAGTTGGATTTTTAGGTTTTTCCTTGGTTTTTTTGCATTCTTGCTATTCACCTTTTAATCTATTGAAGGATAAACCTGATTTATTTAATTAAAATATTCTCTGTGAGAAACTTTCTTAGAATTAATTATTTAAATTTTGAGTTTGTGCTTCATTTATTTCTTACTATTTAAATCTTTTTTGAAAGGAGCGATAAAGTTCTATAGCTTCTTTCAAAGAAAATTATATTTCCTCAATATCATATAATTTTGCTATAAATTTAAGTAAATTTGTTTTTGCAATTTAATCTAAGTTATGACTATAGTTGAGAATCCATAAATTCAGTTCTCTCACCTCCATATCCTGTCTTTATTTGTAGTTAAAATGATTTAAATTTAGTAACTTTTCCAGTGACCGATATAAATAAAGTGCCATCTCCTCACACATTTTTGTATAGCTATATTTATTACTATATTTAATCAATATATACATAGACACAGGAAGACACTCATTTTTCATGAGGGTCTTAAATTTATGATATCCATAACCCATATAATAAAAGGATTTAACAATAAGAATAGTAATCTAAGGATAATTATGTATTTATAAATTCATATTTGGAGAAGGAATTGATTTCTTTTCTTTATCCTTTAAGCTAACCATTTTTTAATACAGAATTTTAACGAGAGAAAAGGGTTCTAAATTTGAAAAACTGAGGCTCATCTGATGAATAGCTAATTGAATTTCCTCTGTTAAACTATAATTACTTAATCAGTAGGATCCATTTTTTGGTCAATGACTTCTTCTTTGAGAAAGTGATCAATAGTGGAGTATTATGAGTTGGTCATGAACAAATGATAAGCTATAAATTTTTCTAATAATGTAAAGAGATTGATAATTTTTATATGTGATCTACTTTTTTAGTTTAATCAACTAATATTATTGACTATTCTATTAAACTGTGTTATAAAGTAAATCCCTTTCAGTAAATAATTTTGTGATTATTTTTTGTAACCATTTTTGCCTATCAACTTAACCTTTCAATAATCATTTGTTTTTGTTGAATTTAGTAAAATACAAAGTATAAGGATTATAAAATCTAAGAAAGGAAAGATGTAAAACTCCGATAATGCCATTTTATTGTGGCGAATGATTAAACAACTAAACTGATAAAATATATGTTTATTGTATTAATATTATTAATCCATGAATAAAAATCATTTCAAGCGTGAAAAGAGTGACCACATCACTCGGATACAAGCCAATCTTCAATAAATGAAAAATTAAATCAACGAGTATCTAAAGAAACAAAGTAATGATAAAACTCCACCCATCCTCAAACCCAGACATTACTTGTTAGTGTCCTATATGAACGATTATCACACATTAAATCACAATTAATCCATCGAAAATGTAAAAATCAAAAAGGAACTCAGCTCGGAGAAGTTGGGATGCAATATATAAAGCGACTGTTTCTAGCCTATGCGAAGTCAGATATTCAAAGGTAAGCATTAAAAAAATAAAATAGTGAAGCAGAAACGTACAATTTCAGGATCAAAAAATTTAAATAAAAGTGTTTAGGATGATGTGAGCTGTCTACTACCAAACATATGTAATCTTAACCTTTAATGTTCATAATCTCCCAAGATTTCTAATAGTAAAACCTTGACTTCTCGTAAGAATATACTCTAACGTAAACTAAAAGAGACTTTAAACGCTTCTCTCCATTTGGACAATCCTGAAAGTTCTAAAAGATATCACTCAATTGATATGAATCAAAATTCTCATCTTAGTTCATCAGTTGGCCTCAATACAACGCGAGTGTTTAAAATGGGTAATAAATCGATCACAATTGGTTTTCCACGGAAACATTTGACCAGTACTTTAAGTAAAATTAATTTCAATATGAAAATTTAAGATTATTTAAAAAATTCTTTAGCAGAGAGCTCCATTGATCAGAATTAAAATGATATTGAGGTCAAACCAACTGAAATTGATAACTTGTAGAAAGAAGAACTACAGATAAAACCAAGTTTAGGTTTTTTAAATGAAAAACAAAATTTCCTAAAAAGAAGATTTTATCTAAAATAAAAGTCTATTCCTCCAATAAGCAATCTTTTTGCAAATAGAAAAACTCTGAAGCAAGATATTAATAAGTCTAGGAGATATCTTCTTACAAAGGAAACAATTGTTCATTCGCCTGCCATTAAAACAATTAAGAAGCAATAAAAGAATCAGATTTATTCTCCTTGGTAAGAGGAAGGCATACAAAGAGAATAAAAAGCTTTAGATCTTTTGGAAAATGAATTTTTATGATTTCACATCAATTTTAACATACTAAATTCTATTAACAACATGAAGACGATATATAGGTCATTATGGTTTGTACAGTCAGTATTTTTATAAATTGTAAATGCAATCATCTGATCGATACCAAATCATTATTAGGGTCAAATTAAAGTTCATAAAACTATCTCCTCTTTCATTGTATTTTGATATTAATTATTATTAATTAATTTAATCATAGAATAATTATGACCACCAAACCCCAGCAAATCAAACAGGCAACGAAAATAGCCAAATCTGCTAAGAAAGGTGTGCTCAGAAGAAAATATAGAGTCAGAACTTCATTACGCTTTTATAAACCTCATACTCTGCGCTTAGCAACCAAACCAAAATATCAGCGGTCAACAGCTTCCCTCAAATTACCCTCAAAACTCGACAAATACTCAGTATTAGTTCAACCACTTAATACTGAAAAGGCTAATAAAGCCATGACCGAACGAAATACTCTAACCTTCCTTATCGATAACCGATCTAATAAAGTTCAGGTTAAAAGAGCATTCAAGGATATCTTTAATGTTATTCCTAAATCCGTTAATACTTTAGTGCGCCCTGATGGTAAGAAAAAAGCTTTTATTCGTCTAAGACCCGAGGATGAAGCTGTATCCATTGCGTCTAAAATTGGCATTATCTGATCGTAACGCTATATTTAAAGCTTCATATTTTATTATCAGTATTACAAATACGTAAATTTCTCTATTGTATTAAAATAATCTGAAAATAATGAAAGGTTTGCTGTATTGCTTACTAATCCTTGAATTTATCTATTTCCTGTATTGAAGATATAAGTATTGATTATATCATCTATGCAATTGAAATCAGAAAATATTCAGACGATAATTCTTTAGAAACAAATATAACTTGCAAAATTAATATCCTTTTAGATATTATATTCCTAATGTCAATGAGATAAAAGCTCAATAGATTATTACAAATTTAAAGAAAAAGATACCAGAAGAAAGGAATAGTCAATACTATTATTGGAATAACACTTCTTATTGTCATCATGTGGTCTTCTGTATTTTTTGGACAAAAATATTGGCCCATCATCATTTAAGATAAAGCAACTTTTATATTTGTTGGTAGTCTTGCTATTCATACTCTGTTTCAATTGATAAGCTTTTCTGTATATCTACCTGGATATCTCGGAGCCAATTGTTATGCAAAATACCTGATTAATAAACGATCATCAAAACCCTGGTAACGAGCAAATTGGTCATAAGTACGAAAAAAGACAATATATAATTTAATTCTCAACCAGATGATTGTTTACCCTATTGCTGTATTTCTGTCAATAAGAACTGGAATCAAAGTAAGGTTTGATAATTTTCCTTCGTTAGGTGAATTATTCTTGCAGACTTACATAGTATATTTTATCTAAGATTTCTTTATGTACTGGGGACATCGATTGTTTCATTAATATCAATTTCTTTACAAAATGCATAAGGTTCATCACGAATATGATAACCTCTATACTTATGTCACTGAATATTTTCACCCTTTGGACTTTGTTGTAGCAAATTTAGTAATTATTTATCCATTTAGATTCCCTCAGCATTAGGATTTGTCGTTTTAGGAAACAGAGCTCATTGCTTTACTTTCTTCTTTTGGATTGCTTGGAAAGTAATGGCAAGCACAGAAGGGCACAGTGGTTACGAATTCCCTTGGACTCCATTTAGAGTGATTCCATTAATTACTGGAGCTTCTTTTCATGATCATCATCATAGTCACAATGTAGGGAATTATGCAGGAAGTTGCTATTTTTGGGATTTAATGCTCGATACCAGTGTTCCCTATTTTGATGAATATCTTCGTGAAGAACAAAAAGATCAGAAAATTTTATGATTTGTAAGACTATTTGAGAGATGTTTTTTAGTTTATTGAAAAGATAATAAACGATTCAAAGATCATCTTCCTTTTCAAGGGATGTTTGCTATCCCATTGGCTTTGAATACCCAACGCGCGGTGGAGAATAATTAGTGCTGGTCATATTGTTCCAGTTCAAACGAGGTCCAAGTTTTCCTCTTAGCCTTTAAACATTCTTGGAACAGCTTAAGCAATTGAATCCCTTTCTCACTATCATAGCATCCTCAGTTTCCGGTTCAGTTAGAAAGAGATAAAGCTGAATTAAAGAAATATTACTTGAGTTATTTTATTTTACAAGAACTTTAATCCTTTCTTGGTTCCTTCAGAATCAGCTTTCTTTTATAAAGAGTGCTTCATTTACTGTATTTTAAGGTAAAGGTCTTAAGTATTCTAACGATCACGACCTTGATCAAGCAGGCTAGTGACCCAGGCTTCAAGCTCAGCCTTGACATCAGACAAATCTTTGCGTCCCATTCCTGATGATTTCTCTTTATCAGGGAAACCTGTAAGATTAAGATCTTTTCTTTTTGTTCTGCTAATAGCAGGCAATCCTCCAGACATAGGAATTTTTTCCTCCGTTCCAACTGAATGTTTACCACCTCCAGAAATTATCTTTTAAAGGTAGTTAACTTTGATGATGAGGTCATTGAGTTTTTAACTTAAATTATTACCCTTTTAGATGATTGATTTTCGGTTAATTTTTCGATTGTTATCTCCTTATTCTTATATACTCGTTTTGGATTAAACTCCTTCTCCTCTTTCAATATTCTAACTTCTTTAACTTTTGTCCCCCCTATCACCCTTTTCTGGTTTCAATCCTTTCAACAATAGTTTTAAATTAGCAATTTCATCATATAGTTTTTTCACATCTTTCTTTTCTCTTTAATTAACTTCCTATATTTTTTTCTTTAATTCTGCAAGTTATAAATTTACAGCTGAGTTTGTATTGTTTACATTGACTCCGTTCACTAAAGCTTCCACTGGAATTTCTTCATTGTTTTTATCGTTTTGATCTAACATGTCCTTGATATAACTAATTTCTTGATCATGGTGATCGGTTTCAGATTGCAGGTTTTTTAATTTTTGATTAATAATATCCAACTTATCCTTCATATCTTTCTTCAAATCTCCAAAGTCCATATCTTCTCTACCATTTAATTATTTAGAGTTGGTATTATTTTTGCTGCTTTCTTTATCTTTTAAGAGATTTTTAAGTTCTTCTTCTAACTTTCTTATGTGATCTTCAGCATTTACAAGTCTGCCTTATAGATCTTTCATTCTTTATGAATTCAAATTAAGCTCTTTACTCATATTATCAGCGATTTCATTGATTCCGTATCCACTTTTATCATTTTTATCACTCTTGCCCAATCCACTGCCTTCATTGTTCGTTTTATTTTTAAGATCCACATTGTCCTGCTTACTCTCAGCATTGGATCCTTTTCTTTTGGAATCCTTATTTTCTTGTTTACCACTATTTGAAGTTTTATTTTTTAAATCATCGATTTCTTTCTTAACATCAACAATGTCTTTATGAATAAGGTTGATATCCTTTATATTGTCTAAAATATTGGCTTAGTTTCTATCCAATCTTTGAGTTATTTCACTCAAGTTTGCTAAATTATTTCCATTATCTTTTAATTCATTAGCAGCAGATTTACTTTGCTTAGACTAAGATTATTTGATTGAAAGAGCTTGAGCTTTCTCAATCTTTTATACTTTTTCAGAGAGACTGTCAAATTTGTCCTTTAGGGAACTGAGATCTTTAATCTGAGATTCATTTCTCAACTGAGCCTGTTGTAGATCTTTCAGGGCATTAATGATTGTTGTGAAATTCTTTGCCAATAAGTGTTGGTCAACTTGGCAACTGACAACAACGTTAAGGGTATTGTCGATTGTTATTTATCCAAGCTTATCCATTAATAAAAATATTGCTAGTATGATTAAATCAAGTACAATAGAATAGTTAGGGTAATGTCTGTGATCGATATTTTTCATAAAGATTGCATTCTTATTGCTGATACTTCAAAATAGTAATGCTATTTTAAATTGATTTATTGGAAAAAAGATTTATTTATCAAAAGTTATATTAAATAAAAGATCATTTTCGGGAGATCTCTTTTTTTTTTATGCTCAAAGGTCTTTACATTATGAATTTGCCTGTAATTTGCTATCCTCTAATACCCTCTTTCTCAATCATCAATTTTTTAACCATACCATTAAAAAACAGCTAAGCCTATCGTCGAATTCCTGTTTTCAGTGAAGACTAGACTCTAATAGAGTTATTTCTTGCCCAACGGCGTTACTACCGTTCTGGCGTTTCCACTGATGGTAACAGCTGAGAGTTTTTAATTCTTTCTCCATTTTCCCTTGAATAAGTGATCATAGTTTGTGAATAAGCGTTTTTTAAGATAATTGGTCGTTTTTGAGATTTGGTATCTTATTGACGAGCTGTTGTATGTCCAAACATATCAAATTTGAAGATGATGTTTCGATTGTTGGTTCGTATAATTGAAGAGAAGTTTCTCTCTGGAGAAGGATCAATCCGCATTGAAGTGGATAACGTGCAGCTTTAAATTTAAGTTAATTTAAATTAAACCTGCTTGAGCTATTGCCGAGGTTCAGTCTGACAAAAAGCTCCAATTTTACCATCTGCTGTTTGAGGTTTCACAAGCACCTCCGTCATTATGACTTATTTCTTTTTGATTGGTTGTAGTCCTAGTTGATATTTATCAGGTAATATAGCGTTAACCCTACTGATTTATAAAAATTTAATTTGCCTGATTGGTTTATTGAAATTGAGTTCACGTGCACCCTTTCTTGAAATTTTAGCTGTTTTTGAACAGTTTATTTCTTCTGTGGAATTGGAAATGGGTCTGGAATTTATCCTTAAACCTTATAAATAGTCATTGCTGATCTAATTTTCCTCAGGTCTACTTTATGAACCAGATTCCTATTTGACTCCTTGCTCCAAAAGTTATTTATTGCTTCTCAACTCAGCTATAAATTTTACAAAGGGAGAACTCATATATTCCTTAGAGTTATTCTTTTTATTAAAGTCAAAAGATTGTTGAAATCTCACTTCGTGTTCTAACTGCATGAATAATGCAGTTACAAGAGTTCCACCCAGTTCTCTATATTACTTGGGAGTGAATTCAATCTTTTTACCACCCTTAAAATACGCATAGAAAGAAGATTAAAACGTGTACACGTGAATTAATCGATAAAGAAAACTTAAATAGACTCTTGCAGCTTTACGTTTGCCCTATTCTAAGGCAAATGTGCAGTCGAGAAATTGAACCCCAGAATGAAGTTTACTGCAAGTATAAGGAAAGATACGTACAGAATCAGGATTTTAAGGGCATGGATTTCCGTAAAAAAAACTATTTAATCTAAATTACGAATAGTATACTTTTTACTATGCCCATGTAAATCTATAATAAATCGGATATCGCGTTCTCGGCTAATCTCTTGTAAAAAAGCTTTAATACAAGAGACTTCAGGAGCATTGAGATCCTTTTAGCTTGCGTTCCATTTTCTATTGAGGTCCTTCCCTGCCAGATTTGTGCGATAGTGACCAAAGGCAACTCCATCAGGATTTACCATTGGTATTACGTAAATAACGTAATTTTTAAGTAAAAAATCTCCCTATTTACTTTTGCCTAGTAATCTTTATATCACACCTTCGCATACGTATGAACCTTGTGTTTCTCCAGGATGTTGTCTTGCCATGACAATTATAGCCTTGCGACTATCTCTCTTTTTGTTAATAGGTTGACTTATGATTAAACATTCAATTATACGCTTGCTCAAAGACTTCCCAATCGTTACTTTTGTCACTAAATCTTTAAATTTAGTGGTTTTTTCAGTCAAATATTTTGACAATTTTTGATTTGAATACGGATAAGAGTGTGCAATAAAGAGTTTATCTTTTTCGAATATAGTTGACAATTTAAAGGTGAGTTTATAATACATTCTTCGCGAATTTTATCGATGAATTTACCCCTTTTTATAAGTAATTTCTTTGCCTGCTCGTCTCCATCCCCTTTCCACTCCAAAAATACTTTTGTTTTCGGCCATAGAATAAACTGCTGGAGCCATTCCATAGTTAAAGAGAGAGTCTGATTTGGTAAAATTAACTACTGAGAAAGTATATTCTTTGTCTACTGTCATTCCTTCTACTGAAAAATAGAACCATTGGTTATTGCCTATCGAATTGATATCATTTCCCATCACCAAATCATACTCATAGGTGTTTTTCTTCTTTAATTGATATATACTTTAAAAGCAGCAAAAAGATTACCACTCTCGAAGCGAGAGTCAAAAATTAAGTTATCTTCTTGTGTCGCAGCAGAAGAAACATCAGTAGAATTTTAATAAAATGGCTTAGTGGCTTCCGAAAGTTAGTGAGTTTCGCCTTCATTATTATAATTATACTGCAGTTGCCATCAATGAAAACGCTACGATGCAAGAAAGCGCCAGCAAAGTAAACAGTTTAATTTATGCGTTGATACTGTGCATTCTCATGTCGCTGATAGACAATTTGTTCTCGTGAATAATACTATGTGAATGGCGACTATTAATCATAATGTATATCCTACTAGTCAGACTACTAAGATTCTGGATGCTGCATTAAAATTAAGTTACTTAAAAATGAAAAGGCTGATAATAGTAATTCGCTTCTGGTTTGGGAATTTAAATCATTCTGCATGTAACTGTAGATACTTTAAAGCAATGTGTTTTGGTTACTATGGTTGAAGTTTTTAGATTAGTTATGGTGATTGAATCGGATTTATATCTTGAACCTCTTATACTTACGGTTCAATGAAAAATTGGTCCTATTAATCGTTCATTATTTTATTTTATACAACTATCGTCTTATTAAGCAAACCAATCGAAAAGAAAGTAAAAACAATATCTTTGAAAATATTAATTTATCCTTATACATATGTTATATTTGAAGTCAAAACATGTTAACATATACTACCCCCAATTTACTCATTACTAATATTATTTAAATTTTCAATAGTTTGGTGGCAATCACACTTGAAGCTCTTTCTTATTCAAAAGGGAAGCACCACTGCTCGAAAAAATATCATTAGAAAATTTATTTGTTTTTTCTTGAGCACGTTTGATGTTTCGCTAGTATTCAAACTATTGCATTAAAGGATCTCCAACTATTTTCATCTGATTTGGGTTTTTGCTGGGCTGATTCTTATAAACTTGCCTGTAAGGATCATATTTTTATTATTTCTTCCCTGAGGTTTATTTTGGTTCAAATTATGATTCCTTATATTTTAATTTATGCTAATATTATTCTCTGAGGGCCTTATTTTTTGGGTTATTTTTATTATTATCAGAGAAGTTGGTGCTGTTTCTTTTCTGGAATTCTTTCATAATTTCTTGCTTTTTGCGCTCTATTTCATCTTGCAATTATTTTCTTTTTTTATCTTATTTTTTAAAATCGTTCGCCATTTTATTCCTATAACTTTTTTAATTATTTTAAATTTATTTCCTCTGCTATTTTTTCTTTTTGTTTGACCTATCCTATTATTTAATCTATTTTGGAGGTCTTAGTCTTGCTTATTTTACGATCTTTTAGCACCATTACTATTTTTGTGGAGTTTGCTCATCTTGTTTTTGAGCACTCTTTTTTAATTAGATGGGAGGATGTTATCCTATTAATTCTTATATGTCTTCATAAATGGCATTTTCCAATTGACCTCCTTTTTTAATGGCCTTTTTTATTTGTTTTTCTCGATTCTTTTAATTATCCCTTTCTTATTTATTCTGTTTTAGCTCTGAAAATGTACTAAAATGATCAATGGAGTTATGAAAACTTGTCCTTTCTTGTTCCGGATTATATTTCTTTGATTTTGCAAGAAGTTCCTTACTTCTCAAATCAATGGCTCTCAGTTTAGCTTCTTTTATCTTTCCCTTTTCATCTTCCTCAGCCTTTTCTTTCTTTTATTTTGTTCGTATTTATTCAGCTTTCTTCAAGATAAACTTCTATATTTATTTTATCTTTGTCTATGAAGTTCTTAAATGATGATGAGGACACTTATCAGGACATTAATAAGGGACCTACTTATTCTTTTCTTTATAATGTTTAATTCTTTCGTTAATTTTCTAGAGTACAACATTTTTATGATTTTCTATTTTTTATTTTTATTATTACAGATCAATCCTATTAAACGTTTCTGATACAAATTAGATAGGTTTATGATTCCATTTATATTTATGAATACTAACTTCTTTTTTGTCTTTACCTTATTTGCTTTTTTATTTTTAGGCAGGGACATCTTTCTTTTTATATTTCCTGGCATAATCCTTAAGAATGTACATTTTATATTTTATATTTTACTGCATTCTTTGTCTTTATAACTATTGTTCCTTTTTTGTGCCTTTTAACTGTTTTAGATATTCCCTGGCTCGATGCTGGGTTATAGTAATATAATCATTGATACACTCTCGACTAAACCTAGGAAAAGTTTCATCTCCGTCATTACTATTTTAGACTTACTTTAATGATTATTATCCTTGTACTAAAGTATGTGACTTATTTTATCTCAGTTTTCCTGCGCTTTTGTACCGTGTTAGTTTATCATCCTTATTGTGTTAATTTTTAATTGTATTTTTGCTTATTCCTCTAATTGGTTTTGCTGATATAGCATGGGCACTTTAGCCTCTGTTATTATGATCCGAATTTTATTTTGAGATGCTATCATCTTATAATTAAATTTCATTGAAAGCTTCAAGTTTTGCTTATTGACATTCTGAGCATGAGCAATCCGAGTCAGAAATCTTTGAAAGAGAAGTATCAAGTAATTCGCAAGTGCAATCCCCATCCGATGATTGACTTCTTTAAATATAAATATCAACTTTCTTTTGTTTTCTGGTCTTCATCTGTTAGAAATTATATAGTTAATTTAAATGCCAATTTATGTAGAGAACTAATATCTTAACAAAGATAAAATCAAACCATTGAACAATGACAAATCAACTTAGTTTTTATGAAGAATAATAAGAATCGATAATTAAGAAATTGTTTCTTTGAATTTTACTGTTTCAATAAAGGTAGACTGAATCCAATCCAATCTTTCATTCGATATGAATTTACTTTCAATAGGAATGAGAGATATATCAATTATCTGGTTATTTGATCAAAATGCATTACCATTTTATTTATGAGTCTCAGGAATTAGTAGGGTCCAATCGCTCTACCAAATCTTCCTTGCAGGAGTATTCAAATAAGAACTTCTGTTTTTCGATATTCCCATTACAGTTTTATCGCTAATGCTGAGTTTATCTATCCTATCTGTGCTACCTTTTTCTCCATTATGTACGATATTGATCATATTATTAAAATCATTTCTTTCTTTGAGTCCGGTGACTCCATGAGACTTGGGAGAGAAATTGTTGATCTGTCTAACAATTTGAAAGGGTTGACTTTCATAGCGATTGTGCATAACGACTATATATAATTAGTAAATACATTGAAAGATGGAGTCATAAATAGCCGAATGAATTAAAAAGATAGTTAATCAATTAATTGAGTATAATATTAACTAATTAATTGTATTTTAGTTCTTAATATTGAATTTATAATTAAAATCTCATTCGCATCCTCCTTTCTTCTTATCCTACTTTTTGGCACTAATTTATAATAATACTGATTCTATGCTCCCTATTTTTGTCTAAAGTCACTGCCTATAATAGCACTTTCTTCTTCCTAGTTAAGTCAATATTCTAAATGATAAATAAATTTTGATGGCTATCAGTTAACTTGCTCCATCTTTTCTTAATTATAATATATTTTATGATCAAATTAAAATCAGTTGTTTTAGTTCTTTTCTTAGCATATGCTCTTTCTCAAACTTGCGATAATCCCAACCCCACAATATCAAATACATTCCTTGGAAATATTTTCAACAAAACCTTTGGAACTCTCAATTATGCCAGCACGTTTTAACAATTTATCAGCAACCCCAATCTCAATTCACTCCAGACTTATCTTATGGCGCAAGCTCCCTATTTGATAACGCTGTGGTGCTTTGGGGGTATCTCTATACTCCTAGCAGTAGCATTTTGTCTTCAAGTATGTTGTTACAACTGCTGCCGTACTCAGTAATTCTTTTTTAACTTAGAAAATGTGGAAACAAAATTACTTTAGGTACCTATAAACCTTCCTCTGTCAGTTGTTCAATATATATTTTCTTTTTCTTCAGTCTTCTTCTGATTGCATTGGGCATAGCCACCTTCATCTTGGCTTCAGATCTTGTCAAGACTTCTAATAATACATTGTGTAGTGCCCAGAATACCTTTAATTATATTTATAGTGGAACTCCTTCTGGTGTCACTCCTTCTTGGTCTGGAGTTAATAATTTTCATGCATATGCAAATCAGGTCTCGATTAATTTTCCAAATTCTGTTCCAACAATTAATGCTATGTTTACAGGTCCTTCATTTTCTGCAGCTACTTCTACTTTGAATGGATCTCTATTCGTAGCTGCTACGGCTCCATTTAGTTGTCCTACGACCTTAGCTAATCAAACTGTGACTTGCCCATTCTCCAATATCAATAACTGCCCTCAAAATTCATCCAGTCAAACGCCAGTATTTAGTCAAAGCTATTGTGATTCTACAGTTTCAACATCAGCTGCAGCTCAAATTGCTAACGAGCAAAAAGTCAACTCAACAGCTTGGCAGAATAATCTAATAAAATTATCAACTATTCTCTCAAATACTTCTACGACTTCTTTAACTTTTTCGCCCCTTATTGATTCCGCTTCATCCTTAGCATCCTCCATTCAGAACTTTGAACCGGTTCTTAATAATGGCATCAATTTGGTACTTTTATTTTAACAAAGGTAACAAACAACATTCACTATGCTGAAATTGGAACTTACGCAGTATTAAGTTTCTTCATCTTCCTCGGCCTTTTCTCCTTCTTTGTTGTCTTCTGTGTCTTCTGCTCGAGAAATTTTAACTGTCGTTATATGCTCTATCCTCTCTGGATCATCTTTGCCTTCTTTTCAATCGTAATGTTCGTTGTTTCAGGCTTTTTACTCTTTGGGTCTTTCACATCATTCGATGCCTGCATAGCTTATAACTATTATACTCACTCTAGCAGTGCCTTGCAATCACTTTCATTCTATAATTCCAGTCAATTTGCTCAAATACTAAACACTTGCTATTTTACTTCTCCCACTGGTAATATCTTTGATACCTTTAATCAATCCACCAACATCCCAGTTCTTCAACAGATTTCAAGTAGCTATAATAATGCTTTACCAGCTCCTGCTTTCACCTCAGTTGTCATTAATATTGAAAATCAACTTAAAAGTTACTATATGAATCCAAATAACGTCAATTTAGTTGGATCAAACTCTTCTTCTACTCCTCAAGCAGCATTGAATCGCGCAAATTTTTATGCCAGCAATGGTGGAAGTGCGAGTTGCTCAGCTGTGAATGATACATTTTAGTACAATCCAACTCAATGCTATCCTCTTCTTATAAATCAAGTACACTAATTAATATTTAGAATGCTCCTAATCCTTCTTGCATTTTAATTAATAGCAACAGCAACACTTTTGTTGCCAATCGCCAAGCTAGCTTTATTTCTTCTGGCTGCAGTTCAAGTTTTACTACATACAGTAATAATTTTAACTCCCTTCTAACCTATGGAACTGGAATCCAATCTTTGGTAGGTAGTTATTTAAATAATGCTGGTCTTTCCTCTTACTTGACCGCCTACTTTAACTACTATGAGGCTGTTGTTGCCACAATGAATCCTCAGGTGCAAGCCATGTTTAATTCCTTCCTCACTCCTTTGACTCAACTGACGCAGGGATCTTCTTGCTCATTTATAACAACAACTCTGGATTCTTTTGTCAACACTAGCTGCAACACCAATTTCCCCTATATTTATGCGATTTCCATTTTAGTAATCGCTATGGCTTGCTGTTTCTTTTTCCTGATGATCTTCTCTTACTGCCTGACGACTCGAACTGAATTTTACGCTTTTCTGAATGGAGATCTATAGAACTACAAATAAAATAGCGAATAATTGCAACCAGTATAAATATAAATGAGTCAATTCTCAAATCGGCAGTAGTTGCTGTTGCTGTCCAAATGATCTTTACATTTCTAAATAAATCCTTTTTGGTATTAGTCAATTATTGTTTTAATTATCCATTTTTTAGACATTTAAGCCCTGATTGATGCTAATTAATTAAAGCACTTAAATGCTACGTTAATTTAAGTTACACATGACACCAAATTTATCATGATCAATAAAATTTTATTAGGTTTAATATTAGTCGTTTATAAACTTTAAAAAGCACAGAATATCTTTATTTATTCCCATATGAACTAATTAATAGCCATTTTCCCTTCCCTTTTTTTGTATAACTTCTCCAAATTTCATAAATAAATAAAATTAAAAATTGCCGTGTGAGATTAATATATCTGAATTCCATTAAATTTATCCAATGAGTACATTTTTTATTGAAAACTGCTTCACATGTGGCTAAACATCCAATGATAATCCTAATTTACTCAGAACAACTCGACGGAGAAAATGCATATCCATTGTTGTAAATCAATCGCATAAATTTGGATCAGTACCAAGACCCCTCAAGATAAAACAACCTCAATAAGTTAGTATTATGGAACAGCCTAAAGTATTGCAAAAGGAAGCAACAAGTGCAAAATCAACTTATTAAAATTGTCAGCATTAGGTTTTATATGAGTAAACTCGAAGGTTAAAAATAAATCCAGAAAACCCGGCTTCAAAAAATAAGGAACAAGTAAAATTAACCACAGTCATAATAAATTAATCTGGAAATCACCGGAGGGCCAAATCAAATTATGTGAATCTCACCTTCAGCCCTCCCATTTTTTAGTTTAACGAGACAAGATAAAAAAAAACTTCTTTTCTCAAGGGAGGAGCAAAGGGCATTATCAGTAAACTATTAGTTAGCAGACCTAGCAATGAATCATTTTGTTTTTAAAATTAGCCATTTATCAATTCAAATAAAAAGTTTGATTGCAATGAAACAAACTAATTTAGTCCACACTTGAGGATACCCACTGGCGAATATAAATAATAAATGTTGTCAAACAATGATCTTTGCTTTGGTAATGCCTTCGCAAATATTAATTGGACTTATGATTCTAGTAAATCAAACAATTACTGCAATCTGAAACTGAAAAAACCTCTGGGGAAAGGTAAATATTGCCATGTCAACCTTTGTCAGGATAAATTAACTGGCACCGTTTATACTCTCAAGGAAATATTTAAACAAAATACTCTCTTGCCTTTTTATTACAGCAACATCAGCAGCTATATTGAAGCTATCAGTCATATTTCTCATCCAAATATCATTAGCTTTTACAAATACTCCTAAAATAAAGACAAAATCATTATTCTTTAAGAATATTCACCGTCCACCCTGTTTGAATAGCTTCAAATAAAAAAAACTTTACCACTTCCTTTAGTTAGATAGTATATGAAGGACATAGTCAATGCTATCGTGGCTTTGCATGATAACAGCCAAGTTCATGGCAATCTGAGCCCTCATGAAATAGGTTGTGGCTTCAATACTTGTAAAGTGAGACCAAGTTTAACATACATGATTGGATGTCAACGAGAGTGTCGATTTGTTGATGATATCCATGCAATAGCTTTATTAGGTTATGAAATGGCATACGGTCTAAAATACAAAGAAGAAAATGAAAACAAAAATTATAAAAAAAATTGTAAACCTTCTCGATTATCTTCAGAGTAAATGAAAAAGTTAATAATCTTGGATTTAACTCAAAAGAATCATTTGGAGCCTCGGGAGTCTCACAAACAGTTAAATTTTTTTATAGAGAAGCTGCTGAGCATAAACGAAGATATTCAGTTATCTACGAATATATGCCTCAGTCATCCCTTTTTTGCCGATTCGAAGTGATCAGTAATATATTTTAATAACATTCCAACTTATTTTCACTTTTTATTTCCTATGCAAAAATTTAAAAAATATACGTTGTAAGTCAACCACCGCCGTTTTTTTTTAGAGTAAGAGTTTTTTCATTAACTGACACTCTAGTAGATTGAAAAACTGTTCTAATTAGGATCTATGAAAATCTTCAATTCAGGTGAGATAATTAAATTCCACCTCATATCCGCGAATAAATCTTACTGATTATAACATTATTATTACGAATGGAAGAAGATATTCCTTTGCCAAAAACTGAGATAAATCCAAACTATTTCCTCATTTCTATAAGATTGAGCAAGTGCTACATCTATTTTCATGTGCTTCAGATAGTGTTAACCTTTGCACTCTTAATTTCTTTGGTTGCTCATCTGTGGGAGACAACTCCTTTCCTCTAAATTATGACCAGCTTCCTTCTCTCGATAGACTTGTAAGGATCATTTTATTTAGATTAATCAAGTATTTGTCTTAAGGCAAAAAAACCTTCATCGAAGGAATACATAACTGTATTGACCTGTTCGTTTTAATAATGCTATTGACTATAGTCATAGCAGATTTATTCTTCCCTGAAACATTACATCACTCTGAGGGAATATTGTCTTTAACGGTTCTTGGAAGTCGCTACCTGATTCAAATATGGAGGGTTTTCGAATTATCGAAAGAATCCAAAAGTGAGCTTTAACTTAACAAAATGGAAACAATAGAGCTCAATAATAACTCGGATGATGAAATTCGTGATATTAATATTAATTGAAGCAAAAAACGCTTTTTTTCTATTTCATCATCATCTTAACAAACGGAAAGATCAACCTATTTTCAAAGAAAAAGTATCTTCAAAGGTATAGGAGTGTTGATGCAATTTTTTATGCCGCTGCTTATTTTTGACCCTTTTTTTTTTAATTTCTGTTGAAAGATCAGATCTTCAAGTTTTTTAAATGGTCTTAGAAACATCAAAGTCTTCTTCGGAGAGGAATTCAGATTGATAATTTAACATAAATGAAATTAATATATCTGTTTTCTATCAATATTTAAACCTTTATCCTTTCTCACAAGGATCATGTGATTATGATTGGTAAATTCTAAAATAGAAATCCAATCGAATTTAACAACGGAGAAAATAATTGTCTATGGATGAAAGATTTTCAGTCAATTTATTTCTTAATCATGGTCTTATCTTCCTAAAATTTAAAACAGTAATTGATTTAGTATTGGCTCATTTATAGTTCAATTTTTAAATTATTAAATTTTAGAATTATAAAAAATGTCAGAAGATAATACTTTTGCATCCACCCTGAATAATAAGCAATCGACATTTGAAAGTCCATCTATATTAAAATCAACTCCAAATCGGTAAAGGTTATATCAATAGAGTGCTCCTGTCTAAGGCATAACTTTACACGATAAAGGTACTTGCTGTCCTTGCTGCTGCATATAATGCAACGCTTGTTAAAAATGTTGTGAATGTTCTTTAAAATGTTGCAAGTGTTTTCATAAGAAGTTTAACTATCGCATTTGCTTGAATGGAAAATGTAGTCTTATCTGATAATCAGTTGCCAAGTATTATTACCATCAGATTTGTAATAATTTGATAAAACTAAACAATCGATTAAATTATAGGGATGCATTATTTTAAATGATAATCATCAATAACTATTATT
>Ga0302186_10000069_pt1 | contig 94554 bp, 88 predicted proteins | sample II_Bog_E1_2_FD_198782 | JGI IMG/M metagenome (GOLD analysis project Ga0302186, IMG submission 198782) | Peat permafrost microbial communities from Stordalen Mire near Abisko, Sweden - II_Bog_E1_1 | ecosystem: Environmental > Terrestrial > Soil > Wetlands > Peat | place: Sweden: Abisko...
AGCATGATAGGTTTAATTTTATTTTGATCGATGAATCCAATATGATTGTCTAGACTACCATCCTGACAGTAGTCAGTCACGATGACAAAATATTTCTCCATGTCGAAATAGAAAAACTATCGAGCCCATAGGATATTAGGGTGCTTCATAGAAGCCAGAAGCAAGCCTTACTATCGAATAGCCTCCTTCATAAGTTTGTTAATTGGGATGAGTTTGATAGCATAAGTCTTAGCATCAGGTCCAACAGCTCTGTATACTTTCCCATAGGCGCCTTCTCCCACTATATCTTCAAGCCGATAGTCATTGATCTGTTTTTGATTCAGCATTATATTGGTAATAATTATGTGATAATCAGTGAATAAAACATAAAATGATTGAAATGGTAAAGGCATCCTAAATATAATTACCAGTTCATGAATATTATGAATAGATTATTGAATTGCTGAAACTTGAATAATGAAGAAATTCTAAAAATAGTACGAGCGAAAATTGAAAGTCAACCATAACAATGACGTCTTCACCACTTTTCAAAAACAATCACAAGGAGGCGGCTCTCCTTATCCTCAAACCAATACATGCAAAAACCAACCGTCTCATCATAGCCAACATCAACACATATAATTGCTAAAAAGTACTCTCAAATCACTGACTCCTCTACCTTCAATGGAGATGACCAAGCAAATGGATCAAATGACATACTCAGCATACGGGAGTGGATAATTGATAGAAAATGAAAAATATAACTTTAAACTAGATCAACTCTCCAAAAATTTACAATAAATAGCATCAAAATGCCACTTTTAGACGGTATAAACAAAACAAACAAAAAATAAATCACATGCCAATAGCCAAAATTGGAAGCCCAATCATGAAAGCAACCATTTTGATGTCCGTTAAAAATCATGTACCCTTTCTCCATATTAACAACCCTATAAAACGTAGCTTTACTATCGCAACCTCAATGCAATATCATCCAATTTTCCAATCAGCAAAAGTCACTCTTTCGCCAAAAAATAGGAGAGCCGCAGTCACAGTAAGAACAGTTCTCAAAATCGTTCAAGCCAGCAGATGGAAAAATCTTCCAAAGATAAAAAGAAATGTTCTGAAATTATGATTTGGGAAGGCAAAAGCGAGTTTAAGAGCAGCAATAGTAAATCTTTCTCGAAAAAGGAGATGCTAACTGATCCCATGGGAAAGCAACACTCCAAAAATTTAGCAAAAATATTTGACAGTTACGATAGTAGTTCAATCTAATTTACTAAACGTAAAAGGACATTAACCCAACTCGTAGCCAATAGGATTCTTCTGCAAAAGCAAATTCACAGATCGAAGATTACCTCTATACTCATATCTGACTATATTTACACTGCTTCTCTCGATTACAATATCGTTAAGATTAGTTAAAATGATAATTAATGGCAAAGCTAGATACTTCAAACTTTTAGGGGAGGAGTAGAACATTTAAGCATGGTTGGTGATATGTTATTTGCAAGCGGAAGAGATTGCTATATCCGTTCAGTCAATGGCACCTTCTTTCATAAATTTGAAAATATTCCTTTACATTTTTTTGAGTCAGATCGACGGAACCAACTTAATATTGGATTTATTAGTAATGAGGTTAAGCTCTTCGATATTTAAAAGAGAGTAGTCGTATCTCAGTTGTGCCTGGCCAAAAAATATCAGATCATGTGCAAATAGAATAAGTCATTGTATTTGGGGGTCGGTGGACTTTTGAGGGCTATTGACTGGAATACAAAGCAGTTATTTATTGACATTTTCTAGGATTGTGGGCACCAAATGCGCAATTGGCTTTCTGATTATCACAGTAAAGCCTTTGCTGTTTAGAATTAAGGAAAGATTACTTTTTTAAGCAATAATTTGTAGAAATATCGTAGCGATTAATTGCCTAATGAGACTTATTTCAGGACCTATGATTGGAATAAAAATGGACTTAACATCCTCGCTATATCTTAACAAACAAAATCGGCGAAATTGATTCGATATTTTGACCATGATACTCGATAAGAACTCGATTTTGATAGTGAAGGATAAAACATAAACCTAATCAAAGTCAAATAAAACCACATAATTTATGGCCGAAAGTCAGGAAAAATCACTATCAAAACCTGTAGTACTTGAACATATCTTTATATTTTTTTTTGCACTATTTACTCTTACTCTAGATAAAATATTCACAAAATATGAATGAAAAATTAGTCATTGGTTCTCTTGTATGCAATCCTCAATAGCATCATCCAAACATTTCTTGAGAAAAGTCTGCTCACGGGTGCCCTCTTTTTAGAGTTCGAGAATGATGTCCTTGTTGCGAATAATGCTCGCGCCACAGATCTTATTTTTGCGTTTGAGGATTCCTTTTCCCTCCTTGTCTTTGATATAACTCATAAAAGTTAATTTCTTTTTAATGTTATTTAATTCCTTCACTGCAGCCTGCTCCTCTATGGTGGGACATGCACTACTCATAAACTTGTTTTTCGTCCTACTCCAGAACCAAGCCTGCTTAAATATCTCCCGTAACAATTTTTTTTGTTTGAGCAACTCGTACTTATCCTAAAATCCTTTAATCTGCGAATCAGAGGGATAGCTCGACTGCGATTTATTGGACGATCTGTAGTTTTGTGATATTTTAAGACTTGATATGTCGCAGTTAAATAAGTTGTAACTATCTAAACTTTACTTCTTTTTGAGATTCGGCTTATTCTCTTCCTCCTCTGGTAGACTATAACTTGTGTAGTGTTTTCTCTTCTCTGGAAATTCCCTAACAAATTTATTGCGCAATTGCTAGTAGATTTGACTTTTGTTGACATTCATCTTCTGCCATTCCAAAAAAAAATCATTTGTGAGGTGTTTTATTTCCTAATTGTATGCCTCGGTATTTTTTATCGTTGAGACATTTAGATTCGATTCTATTTCTTATCTCTGAGTATCCTTGATTGTGTAAAAATTATCAAAAACTGTCTCCTGAGTCTGTCTCTAGGGTGGAGGACTTACCATATTCAATTTTTCAATCTTGTGGAGGGATTTTTTCATTTTTTAAGTGATTTTAAAAGCGTCAATTTCGATTGTTTTTGACATTTCAGTAACTATTTCTCCTGCAAGAGGCTCGCCAAGTGAATGAGTTATAAACTACTTTGCAAAAGTTTTCGACCGATTGCGTACCACTCTTTTTTCTTAGAGTTTGCTTTGATCTAAACTCTGATTTTTTGCACGATTAATAGCTTCAACTTCTATATGAGGAACAGGATATTATTTTTATATTTAAGAATTTGTCCGAATGTGTGATGCCTTCATTCTTTAGGTCTGCTCCAAATGAATCGGGTGGTATCGGTGAGAAGCTTGCGGTTGTCCAGTTACGTCTTCGACTGTCTTGCATCGAGCATTATAATTATTTTCACTGTTCAGTACTTTGCTTTGTAAAATATCGATAAACTTTTATCTTTATGTTTTCCTTTGAGTCGAAGTGGCAAGCTTACGACTTTGATTAATAGTTGACTGTGGCCTAACTAAACAGGATGCTTTTCTGCAATGATTATATGATGTTATGCAATTGCTTCTTTGAGGATATTGATTTGTATTGATGACAATTGGAGTTATTCTTCGATTGCTAGCTCCAAGTTGACTGTTAGTAAGTCCCATCATAAATTATTGACCTCTATCAGACTCTATAGCAGCAATCTATGGTTCCTAAAGTTATGTTCTGATTCTCCTTCTGCCTGATTTACTTTTTGGTGAATTTCTTTTCCAAATTTGCGCTTGTGGGTTGGGTCTGTTTGTGTTCAATTGCATAGTTGACCACAATATTTTTCTATTTATAACTTTAAAATCAGTTTTATTAAATTTATTCATATCATGATTATCATCCACCAAATATAATATGAAGAAAACTACTTAATTTTAAAGATTAAAATTAGTGCTTCTTGGCTTTATTTTGAGCTCACCATCAATGAAGCAAGGCGAAAGCTAGCCCGCCCTTACTTTTTTGAATGTTTACCGGAAAGTTTTGGCGGGCACCTATATGCTCGAATATTATGAATATGCAAAAATGTTCTAAATTCACACATAATCGATATTTGGCAATGCTTCTTCCTATTCTACCTCTCTCAGTCAAATTTAATTATATTTTTTCATGAATTGTGCTACTTTTCCTTATAAATAGGAGTGATAAACTCCAATTGTCAATAATACCATTACATCAACAAACAATTGTATGGATATTTGGAATTTTCCCACTCAGGGCATGAATTATTAGAAATTTAGGCCACAATACCCCAAGGAACTCTGCGGACAGGCTCTTGAGCCTCTCATTAAGCGGGAGAAGTATCTTGATATTGCTGTGGGTACTGGCAAGATTCTTCTCAATTTTTGCGAAACTTTTAAGGAGACAAAGGGAATTGATGTCAGTGAAAACATGCTGGATGTGGCATCATTCAATGTGCAAAAATTCCGCTAAACTCACCCCACACATTCCATCGTTCTTGAAAAACACCACGTCATGGATTTACAGGAAAGTTAAAGGTTCGACTTAGTTACTGTTGGACAAGCCCTACACTTCTTCCCAGTGTAGGAGGCTCTCCATAAAATCAAAAACATTCTCAATTAAGGCGGGATGTTGATGGTCTTTGGATATGTGCTGAGGTAGGTCCACAGCTAAAACCCTAAGGAAAATGAGCATTTCTATGAGTTCTATGATATGCTACTCCCCTATTTTACCTTCGATATGTATGAGCTGCACAATCACTATACTGATTAGATAAAATATCCTTTCGAAAAAGTTTTTGATAGGGTGGAGCGCAAACAAACTGATTTGACTGTGGAGATGACTAAAGAAGAATACTTGAACTACTTGAAAACATGGTCAGCTTATGGACTCTATTAAACCAAACATGGTGTCGACCCAATCTAAAAACTTGCTGCTGAGACCTCAGAGAAGGTAACTTGCGTTTTTGACTACTTCCGGATTAGATGTTTCAAATGATGGTTCTTTATGTTATTATCTTTATGCATGAACAAGTTGGTATCTTTAAGAGAAAGTAAATATTCATAATTATACTAATTTTACAAAATAAATCAACTAATATAAGTAGTTTTTATGTTAGCGAACTGGCGGACACCTTCATACCAACCAAGGCGCCCGTGTCCGCTTATGCCCACGCCTCCGTAAGGCAATGAGGGAGTTAATGTTGCAATCTCATTGAGATATACCTGCCCTGAAGTGAACTGGTCCATTAGGGACTTGCCTCTGTCAGAGCTAAAGATAGAAGTATTCATTTGATATTTACTACTATTTGCCATTTTTACTGCCTACTCGTCGGTTTAGACTTTCAATATTTGAAAAACAGGTCCAATCATCTCCTAATCAAAGAATTAGGATGCGTTTTCGATCAAAGTCAACGGAAAGAATGGTGCTTTCATCTCCTGTCTTTGGAAGGCAATGCTACAACCTTTGGGCAGTTGTTGAAGTTGTTTTTTCAGTCTATCATATAGATCTGGCCTTGCTAAAGGACCGACTTAAGTTTCTCTTAATTCAGGGTTCCCAAATTTGATATTTTTAATCTTCTAAATCAGCAAGTCTTTGAACATATTGTACACTTCCACTCGAACGATGAATCTTTTGGGCGTTGTTCCTTGGCCAGAATTAAACAAACCAATTTTTAATGAGTTTTGAATTGCTAAGTGAATATTTGCATCGTCTAATACCACGAAAGCATCACTGCTGCTCAACTGAAGACTTGTTCTCTTGATGTATTTACCCGCAATCGTCGCTATCTTTGCTCCTGAGGAACTAGAACCGATAAAATGCACTCCAGCAACTTGATCGTTGCCTATGATGAGTTAATTTTGATCTCGACTGCTAAATACATTTTGATACTCCCCTGACTCAAATCCTGTCCTCCACATCAATTTTTAAACAAATTTTCCGACACCGGGAGTACTGTCTGAATTTCGAACCAAGACACTATTGCCCAGCAGAAGTTGAGGCAGAGTCATTTTAAAATTCAGCAAAAACGGAAAAGTGAAAGGCAATACATTGAACATAGTTCCAGTCGGAAAATATTTGATGAGTGTCTTCTTCTTGGCATCAGTCTTAACGTTTTGAGGCAAGATAAATTAAAAGTGTTTAGAGTAATACTCGCATTCTTTGAGGGCCAAATTGATCTCGTGCTGTGCTTCAACGATGGGCTTCCCAGTTTCATAAGTGATTAGTTTCGATATTTGCTCTCTTTGCTTTTCGATCATAGGCTTCAGCGCCTTGATCATGTTACACTTTTCCTGTGCCCCTCTTTTTCGATGTATTCCAAACCCTTCTTTCGCCTTCTCGAAATGTTTTGCCAGTACTTCGTCAGTAACGAACGAAATATGTTCTTTGATCTGTCCCGTGTAGGGATTCCGCGAGACGATATTTCGCATCAACTAAATTTTAATAAGATTAACAAGTCTAATTATTAACCACAGCTTAACTGACTTTTATTAATATTCAGCGATTATGAACGGATCACTTATCCACCGTCACTTCTTCTTCTTGCCCTTCTTGCCTTTCTTCTTCTTTTTCTTCTTCTTTTTCTTCTTGCGCTTTTTCAACAACTTCTTGAAGTCGTCCATCACTTACTTGTTGGCCAGCACTCCGAATTCAATTAGAAGCTTAGGGTTGCCTTACTTCATTAGAGTAATGAATTTGGTTGCAGAAGCGTTGTAAATTCCATTGCCGTCCATGTTCAAGTAGATGAGAGTTGAGTTTTTGCGCAGAACTTCCTCGATCTTTTATATTACTGGGATCTCCTCCGATTCTCCAAACTGATTATTACCAATGTAGAGCTAACTAAGGGCTTCGTTGGCTTAAAGAGCTCTGAACAACTGATAGACGCCTTAATTTCTCAGCTGATTGCCGACGAGGGATAAAACTTAAAGTTTGCTGTCATGATACGAAAGGATTTCCTGTAAATATAGGGCTCCTTCATAGTTAATTTAGCAGCTGTTGAGAGTCAATTCTTCTAAGGTACCGTTCTCAGACAATCCCTTTGACAGTAATTTAAGTCCTTCTGATCCGAACTTGTTGTAACTAAGATTGAGCTTCACAATTGGCACCATCTTCCTCGGGTTGAGCGCTTCTCCCAAATAACCACAGCCCACAGCCGTTATTTGATTTATCTATAGTTCTAACTACTTGACTGTTTTAGCGGTTTCCATATAGCGACATAGTGATTTCAATCCTTCATCATAGGTTTTAAGATTAGAGAGAATTACTACCTCCAAATGCTTGTAGCCTCCTTGCTAACAGAGAGAATCAAAGATGGCTTGCGTGCCTACCATGCCTACTTCTTCCCAGAACATGAGCTGAATGATGTGTCAGTTACCTTTTTGAGGTGAGGTGGGTCACCCTCCAGTGCCTCTTCGACTTTGCTGCGGAATAGTTTGGAAGGAATCACTCCCAACTCTTCACACTTCTTGCGGTAAATCCGCAGCAGCTTCTAAGTTGAGTCATCATCATCCTGGACCTTTTTCTTCGGTCCCATGAATAATAATATATCACAACCATCCATTCAAAAATGAGCTTAATAACATAAACATCATATTATCGCATATTGATATTTAATATCACTTAATCTGCAGTAAATCAGAAATGTTGACATGCATGGGTTTAGCATTTTGAATCAAGGGCGAGTTGATGACTGTTCCCTATTAGTTGTACTCTTTTGCAATTAGAGAAGTAATGACTTGAAAATGAGATACGATTGCAATTCGCTTGTATCTTTGTTTGTATTCTTAAAGTAGGGCCTTTACTTTCCAGATGCGCTCTCTCAACTCCTGCGCTGATTCATAGACAACTTTTTACTTTATTAATTCCAGTATTCTCTGCTGTTTTTGTTCATAGGTTTGCGGCTGGTGTTTTTCAATGTGACTCAAGCAATTCTCTGTGTGTTTCTTGGCCAGTATTTCAATAAACCACAGCTCGGAGTAATCTTTCATATGACTAAAATCGAAATGCGGAAACTATTTCATCTTTTGATCAAGGTGCCGACTGACATCACAAGAAAAACGGATTACTTCAGCCAGAATTGGGTGCACTTACACAGGGATATCACGGCCATCAAATATTTAGTGGCAAGTTTCAAGAGCCCTTTGATGAGGCGACACAAGCACTATGTCAATTTCATAATTTTTGAGTTGTTATCTTGCAGATGAACATTGCTTGATGCCATCAGGAGTGATACTGCAATCGAAGTGTTCTTCTGCATAGGAGACTTTCTCATTAAAATCATCAATTTTAATGCAATCATCCCATTTAAGTGACTGGTCAGTAATCTGCACGTAGTCAAGGAAGCCACGATTGAAATTAGATTGACCATGTCTCATAATAATCAAATCCTCCTCCCCAGTTAGTTCAGGCTCTACGCACCAGTTTGTCATTGTTGATTCTAAACTATTATTAGTCTTTGTAAATTACAAGTAGATTTATTTAATATTGCCATTTTATTCAATCGCCATATTTATAAAAGAGAGATTTTTGCTTGGATTCAATCTTTGACTGCAGGATTTTTCCTTGGCTCAAATTTATCAAAAAATTTAGATGAAAAGATACAAAATAGAGTCAAGTCCATGCTTGTATTTGATAAAATCATCCTCCGTTCTTCTTGACTACCATTACAATTACTGCCACAAGTGCCAGTAAAATCATGATAAGAAGTCCAACCATACATTTATCGCATTCCATGGCTCTTGCGAAGTAAAGTATATTCTTCTGAGCCTTCTTTAAAGTAGATTCTGTGTCTTTAACCTTATCATTCATCCGATCCAGTTGCTCTATCTGCTTGTTCAATTCTGTATTGATATCACTTGCTAGCTAAATTCCACGCTCATATATTTTGTGCATTTATACGAGTGCCCCTTTTGTTCTTTCCTGAGCCTAGTCACCTTTATTCATTACTTCCATGATTGCATTCATCCTTTTTTACTCTGGAGTTTGAATAATGGGAGTTCTTGCGACAACTTCCGACATATCAGATATACCCCTTTCTCTTTTGTCAGTATCATTCTTCAATTTTTATAGTTTTTTCTTAAAGCTTTTAATTGATCCAACATAATGCGAGGCCTGTGAAGATGGTAAGTCTCTAACTTAATCCTCCATGAGCAGAATATTATTGTTGATATCATTAGTAAGTCCTGTACAATTATTTTTCCATTTCTTTTGGTCGTTGACGAAGAGAGGGGATTTGATAATGAGATCCTCTAGTTAGATTAAATTTTATGTGATTAGATCGATATATTGCTGAATTTATGCCATACTTACCGATCAAAATAATACAATTTCGATAAACCGATTTTACCTCTATTCAGTCTTTGATTAAAGCCATCATTGGAATTTTACAATTTTCAGCAGGACATCTTTCAACATTTTATGAAATTGTATATAATCAGTTTTTCATCTATAAGTATTAATCAAGCTAATATGTTTATGGACGACTTGCCAGTCCTCACCTTAGATATACCAGCACCAACCTACAAAATAATAATCTTTCATCCTACCACAACTCAAAGCGCCAAAACATTTCTACTTTAAGTAACAATGGACACAGAGTTATCATTCATCAAGCAGGAAGCAGTATCATTCTTTAGCATCGAAGATAATTGTTGTGAGCTTATACTTAAGTCCAATAAAGAATAGGAAATGCTTATTACTGAAACAAATTTTGATTTTCTAAGGCAAAATTATCATATATATAAATTGCTGCGTGTTAAATAGTATTCGCCGATGGAATTTGCTTTTATTTAATCTACAGTTGATGACTTGAAGAGCCAGACAAATGGAGCAGAATCATTAACTCAGGAGGAACAAATATTCGCTTTAAAACCTATTTAGCATCAGTAAAATAGTGGTGATTTTTGCAATTTTTTTGCTGATGGTTTTAATGAAATCCGACCTATTCTCAAAGATCTTGGCCTATTGCGATAGCCTATAAATGTTTCTAAGATTCACTAAGATTTGGCGGAAGCTCTCTTGAACTCTTTAAATGAGAGCATGAATAACACAGTGTCTTCATTTTTTAGTGCTCACAATCTCAAATCTTTTAATTGTTCATTCTGACAATGATTTATATCTCATGATTTAACGAAGAAATTATATTTGTAAGGGGACAATATGTAATTTAGATGAATATTTAACTAAATTAACTTGAAATTATTTTGTTAGTTAGTTACTAATAACATATCTTTAATGGAATCCAAAGTGTCTGATGATGAGAACGGTCCGGCAGAATATGATGATAGTGACGATGAGGAGGGCATCGCCAGGGATAGTGTAATGTCAATCGAAAGACAATCGAGAATGCTGTAGCAACAAAACCATTAAAATAGGATGCATCACCACGACCAAAATATCGGTAAAATGTAATCAAAGTAAGAAGGCTATTTTTAAGTTCAAGAAATATAAGCCTAGCCTATCAGGAAATCAAATTCCGAAAGCGCTGATTAGATAAATACAAATGTACCTTAGGTACTTTAAATACAGCAAATAAATAATAATTAAGTCACTGAAGAGAAGAATTAAGAATCATTGAAGGAGAATCATAATTTGATCGAGAAGGAGTAAATCAAAATTGAGGATATATAGCCGAGCAAGTCTCATTAGTTTTAGCAATAGGCTTTAACGAAATAATAAATCATAATTGCTGCGGATGCCAAATTTTAAATAGAAAGATAAGCAGAAACATAGATTATTAGCAATGAGATAATTTTATAAAATAAATAAGCGACTGAAGAATAAGTAGAAATTACTTAAAAAATTGAAGAGAAGAAATCAATTCATCACTAAAGATAAGAGTCAGAATAAATTGTTCCCATGATGGAGGACAGCTAAATTAATTCAAACTAGTAACCAAATAATGCTCATCATCATAATGTAATATCTGAGCCTACGGTATAGGAAAAGCCTGCTCTTACTTCTCCTGCAACCGATATTTTAAAAGAAAAGCTCAACTAAGATAAAAATTAATAAAGTAAACCATTAGAAGAGCAGTTGGTCATTAAGGAAGTTGAAGAAAGGAAGGAATTCTTACGGTAGGTGGTGGTTCAAACTTAAAAGCAAGGACAAATTGCGGAGCCACAGCAAATTAAAGAATAATAAAAAGGTGCACCTCTTCAAGGAAAGAAAGTTGGAGGTATGATTCCTCTGTAACAGCAAAAGGATACAAAAAAATAAAAGGTCCAGTTAGAAAGTTAAAGAGTGTTAATATAATCTTTTCGTTAAAAACCGACAAAGTAACAACAAAATGGAGGTCATCCTAAGGGTTGTTAAGCATGCGAAATTATGTGATTGATTTCAGATATTCATCATTATTTACAAGTATAATTTAATCTTTACCATCATCAGCAAACATATTATTTGTTAATATCTCGTTTACTTATCTCTGTGAGTAGTATTCACTTATAATACACAGCAATGATAATTATTATAATGCTCAATAAAGGATCATTTTGATGGTAATTACGCAGTGATAGCTTTAACCCACTCCTCAGCCGCAGAAGATCTGATTTTATATAATTTTTTATCTGCTTAGAACTCAAATTTATCATCATTGATTAAATGCGCAAATTAACCATTTTTTTATGTTAAAGTAAGCAATCTGCGTTGAGATGGTTCATCTGCAGCGATATAATATAGCTGTCCACCTTTGACTAATGCCAAAAGAGCATAGCTATAAGACACAAAGCATTTTTCTTCGACAATTTAATGCTTGACAATTTCTACACCATCAGAAGTGATTTATTTGAGAATTTCTTATTTTTGTTAGCTAAAAATTTTGAACTATCTCTCTGCGTCTTTACCCTGCTCACTTTTTTCAAATTATTGAAGGTCATCGATAAAGGGGACAGATGTGTGAAAGACATTATCAACATCTAACCCTTTAAAGTAGGGATGAGCTTTGAGACGTGCAAAAGATAGCTCTTAAGTAGCGCCCGAACCCAATCTCTCATCAGGGTTTTTGACGAGTAATTTCTTAATTAGATCAATGGCTTCAGGGGTGATGGATTAATTCTAAATATGCATAGGAGTACTTTTGGATAAATAACTTCAGCCTTCTTAATTTTTTAGAAGACAGCAAATTAGTAACTATCCTTAAAAGGAGTCTCGAGATAGTAAAGCTGATAAATGATACACCCTAATGCCCACAAATCCGCTGAGGCGGGACAGTAGTTATGTTCTAATAATTCAGGCGAGATATAACTAAATAACAGCTATCTTACTAGCAAGTACCGACAAAGGTCGATCTCCTTTTTTTCAAGGGAGACTATTCTTCGAACTACTCATCCTCCACTTTGTCACTGTTTTTTTAAATTTAATCTGACTTCGACTTCAGCTTTAAGATGTATTATTTGAATTGAGGAGTTAAGAGCTTGCAGTTGGTAATTTCAGCAGTTCCAAAATCAATCAACTTTAGATGACCCTTTCTATCGAGCATTAAATTTTCGGGCTGAATAGATATGTATTTACTTTAAGATCTCTGTGCGTAACTCCATTTGTATGTAAATACTCCAAAATATTAACCATTTATGCGATATAAAAGATCTTGGATTCCTCTGTGAGTTTGGTAATGTTAGCTTTAATAAAGTTGGTGAATTATCCGCATTAGCAATATTCTTGAATAAAATAAAGCATTTTTGTGTCCTGGAAAGCATATTTTAAAGTCACAATGCCCTTATGTTTGAAGCAAGTCAGCAACTCCTTTTCAATCATGGCTTGATACTACTTCTACTATCTACTCAACTTCTTTTTTGCAATCTGTTTCATCGCGTACATCTTTCCGTCACCATTCTTCATCACTAAAAATACATCACCGTAGGCTCCTCGACCCAGTCGATGCTTAATTGTAAAATCATCGGATGAGAGAGAATTTCTCCTTTTGATTGGGGTGGATGATTCAGTTGGTTTGTCACCCTCCATAAATATAGATAAATAATTATAAATGAATATCTTTGCAAGACTAGAAACGTTTCTAATCGTGTAATATCTGCTCATACGAACTAAACAAGCACAAGATCAACCCTCCAACAGTTCTTTTAAACAGAAATGAATTTACTTGTAATAGTATGGCTGATAATTGTAATTATCTTTCACCTAGAATAAAGAGTTAATTTTTATTTTTTGTGACTTATAATGACATAAAGGAGAGTATTTCAGTGATTTTGAAACATTTCCATGAAAGTAAAAAAACATCAAAATCATTTTTAAATTAAAGGTGCAAAATAAGGATAACCTTTAATGAAGTAATTTGATTTATTGAATCCAGTATCAAGACTATATAAGTCTTCTTCTGATTTATTTTTTGTATGCAGTTAATTAATTGATGGCATAGGTTTTAGAGAAGTACTAAATAAAGATATGTTAAAAATGGAAAAAAACTCTATAGAGCACAGAACATTAAAATAGAAAATGTTTCTGCCTTGATCTCTTAAAAAGAAGGTAAAACGGATAAGACCATCCCCAGCAGTTTAGAGAAAACGGATGAAATCGTATCGTTAATCCTATCATTGCAAAAGAGAAATAAATTATACAAATGTTGTGAAATAAATCAAATTAAAAACACAAAATCATGTTCTTTGTCAACAAATCATCATGCTATACCTTTTTGCCGACAAATCCATAGAAATATCAATAAGTCGTTTCATAATTATTCGGTAAGCTATATAACACATTTGCTATTAAAGATATTTCATAAAACCTTCGAATTAACATTTATGATTTTCAAAAGGGTTTCAGATTATGGTAAATTCACGGATGTTCGTATTTATATTGAATTTCTTAGCGAATATTGCGATTCATCCACCAGTTGTTTTTATGAATATTATTCTAACCATATTTTATATATTAATTATTATTTCTAATTTGGTGAACACTACTCGATGCAATATCATCAAAACAGAGATTACAAATACAGTTTCGAAGCTGATACTGAGAATAGCTAAATAAAGGCCCCCCGACCCAAGTAATTTTTGATTAAGACAGGCCCATGGATTTTTAAGAACTTCCTCCTGAATTCAAACTCGAAGAAGAATAGCAATAGTGCGATTTCAGCCCCAAATTTAGTTTTTAACAAAACTATCGGATGAATTTACAGAGGAAACGATCACTGGACATACCCTACAGCATTTTAGGCTTTATCGACCGCAAAATACGGTAAAAAAGTAGACAAAGGATCATGAGCTAATAAATTTTAAAATTGACGTTATGATACATTATTCCATAGACTATCTTGATCTATATGCAATTAATAATTCGCTTTTCTTCGATTATAAGCAAATCAGTTTTTTGCATTTGAGGATGATATCGATATAATAATATATCTAAGTTCAATAGGTTAATGACATTATTAGGATATAGTGAACACTTCTAGAAAAAACTTAAGGATGCACATAAATTAGAAATCATCAAATAATAAGTTTCTCATCAATATGTTTTGAAAATAGTGGACCGTTTGCCAAATTTAATTAGTGAAAAGCTGTGTAATAATCTGCCTTATTTGGCATTCTTTAATTACATAAAATGATAGTTAACTTCTTATATTTAAATTTGAATTAGCAGATTGCAAATGAGAAAGGGAGTGCCAGCCAAGGGACCAGCCAAAAAGAAAATTGAAAGACCAGGACTCACTGAAGATGAGGTGGAAGAACTAAGAGAAGCCTTCAATCTCTTTGATACTGAAGCAACTGGTAAGATTGATCCCAGAGAACTCAAATCTGCGATGCAGAGTCTCGGATTTTAAACAAAAAATCCCACCATTTTTAACATGATCGCTGAACTTGAATCTCTCGGTCGTGAAGTTGACTTTTAAGAGTTTTTGGATGGAATTACATCCAAATTGGGAGACAAGGAGAGTCGTGTATATTTTATATTATGCAGAATGGAATCAACAAAATTTTTGATCTCTTCGATGACGATCATACTGGAACAATTAACTCCAATAACATTCGCAGGGTCTCCAAGGAATTGGGAGAAACCATGAATGTCCAAGAACTTGAGGAAATGCTGCAAAGAGCAGCCTCAAATGGGCGATAAATTTCCAAGGAAGACTTTTACAACATCATGACCAAGAAAACATTCTGAGAGATGATAGCTAAATCTGTTAATTTTTAAAATTTATCAGCAATATTGATAGTCAAGCATATTTGGATTAAAACCAATTGAATAATAAGGATTATTAAACTTCCAATTTGAATAGAATCATCTGTAATCATGATTTCTTTGTGTATTTTTCTATTAATTATCCGATTTTCTTCTTTTTTGCGAGGGTTTTCAAGATTTGAATAATTAAAGGCACATAGTTATGCTTACGCCTGATGTTTTATTCCTATATCAATAACAAAATACTTTTCGCTGTTCAGCGCGAAGATCTTCAGAATGGCAAAACGCTTACTTTTATTCAATCTACATACTGATCTAACCAACTCTTAGACTCAATTTCTCCCCATCCTAATCTGTTGATTCGACTGCATCAGGATATAGAGCAAGGAATTCTTATTCATATTCATATGGTGGCCCAATATTTTTTAATTTTTTGTAAATACCTGCTTTTTAGATTCTTAGTTGTTCGGCTTCCCTTTGGGATTTGATCTTAAGATCTTCGCATACTACCAGCAAGTTAAATCGAATCTCCTTTTCGCTGTATTTTTCAATACGATTTTGGATTTATTTCTTGGCAATATCAATCCACCCAGTTTCACCTTCATACTTATCAATGAGTATTGGGCCTGGTTGCAGACCGTCCAACTCATAGAGAGATCCTTTGTGAGGGATATAACTCACAAAATGATAAATATCCGCTTATTTCTTTTTCTTTTTCTTGTCCTATTTAAAGATAAAAGGTTCAGGACGACTGAAACTATTATGAAGAATTCGGATGGCCTCGGAATTGCTAAGGGCTAAGCCTCGATCTTCGCATGTCAGGTCTTTGGTAAATTCATAAAAATCTCTTAAATCACCCTCAATTTTTATAGGAGCATTGAGAAGAACCGAGAGAATGGCTTGAGTAGCGCAGGCATTATTTACAATTTGGCGAGCGAAGAACAGTTCTGGATCATAGTCAGTGAGGGCATCTTTCTTTTCAATGGTCTTAGCCCATTTGAAAAGAAAGATAAATCCGTAAATTTGGGGTTGGACTCTATTTATAAGTTAATCGTCCTCAAGACTGTATATTTCTTAAACTTGGACGGAAGGTGCTCCTATTTTTTTGACTAGATCTGTGAACACTCCAGGATCTGATTCGATGGTGCACCACTAATTAAACATAATTTATATTTAAATTGTAATATTGCATCCATTTTTAATAAAAAATCCACAGTAAAATTGGAAATATGATCAAACAACTAGTGACTTCTTCTGAATCTTTTTATAATTCTAAAAGTATATTAATTGAGGAAGTAAAAGGAATATATTGAAAATTAACCATTCTCAAATCAATCAATATTTTCAATGACTCTAAGGATTCTGGTCACTGGCATTTTAAGCTTCTCAATTAATATTCTCACAATATAATATTGTAATTAAACAGCCATTATGTCAAGCGATGTACTTCAATTCATAATCATAGATCAAAGATTTGAAAACCATGCCAGTACGACAATACTTGGACAATACAGTTGTTCCAGTAATTTTGCAGGCCCTCACAGAAGTAGCCAAGTAGCGGTAAGTTGCATATTATTCAGTCCAGCTAATCCAATCTAATTCGTTGCGCAGTACCTGCTGGACCATAAGGATAGCAAATAAGGCAGTCGAAAAATTGCCTAATGATGCTACATATCATTCTCAATAATAAATGTTCTCTATTTATCTGCAGAAATATGTTAAATGGGCAATTCCCTTTGATTTCAGATGAGGTTTGATTTGATTAAAATTAACCAGCTTGAAGTGTGATTATGGAATAAACTGATGGAGATGCTTTTACAATAACAAAATAATAGAATATCCAAATTACAAATCTAAGTAAATCACTAAAATTTTGAATTGAGTTCATCAATGCTCAGTTGAAGGAAAGTTAACGACTAAAAATTATTTATTCTTTGCAGATGTAAATTAAATGCGAAGTAAATGATCATATAATATTCTTAAGTAATCTTTCAAATTTGCCCACTTATTCCAGTTCGCTTTAGACGAGCTCCCTCCTTTCCGATTCAATCTCTCTTTTCTGTTCAAATAGCTTGATGTACACATTGTTCTAGTCTTTCAAATCTGCTATCCTTTACTTTAATTTTTGCACGACAAAGTCATGATTAATGATCTCTTCATTGAGCTGGCAATATTTTTGCTGTATTTGGATGAGTTCATCTTATTGCACTTTACACTTCTGCAGCAAATCATCACATTATTTCTGAGTTATAGTGTTATTACTCTGGTTTTACGCTACCGCTATTCCTTCTGTCGCAATTCCTGCTCCAATTATGCAACTTTATCTTATAGAGTTTCTGTTTTTTATCGATACTCTTCAACTGATTTTTATAAATCTTCTATCTCTGCTGATTTTTACTCCATTCTATAATTCCAGTAGGTTTTTGATTCCTGAAATTAGTTATAAATTTCAGTATAGTTTTTCTATTTGCCTCTGTTGGATTCGTATTGACATTTCAATGTCTCTGAATAAGTTTCAAATTACCAAATTGTTCGATTTTATCGTTGACTGATAGTTGCAGCTGTTTTCTTTATTGCTCCAAGGATAGTCTGATTTTTTCAAATGACTACCGCTAAATTTGATATTTCTTCATGCTCTATTCGTATCGATTCTCTATATTTTTAATTTTTAACTTTAAAGCGTCATTTTCTGAAATTAATTTCTGGTTTGATCTTTTAGTTTTGCCCACTTTCTCCTCCAACTCATTTATTCTCATTTTTTTGTCACCCTGCAGATCACGAAAATAACTCACTTGCTCTTCCAAATCCTTCATTTTATTCGTGTACTGACTCTGCACATACTGAGACTGTTTCATTCGTTCGGTTGTTAGTTTTCTAATTTCCAACTGATAACTTTCATTCTCCGTTTGCAATTTTTTCACCTCAACTTTATTGTCTTCAAGAGCATGGGAATATTTATTTTTCCACTGCTCAAGCTCCCGATGAAGCTCATCTATTTACTGCTTCATTTTTTATCGCTCCTTCATGAGGTCGATATATTCGCTATAGAGTTTTTCGGTTTTATTCCTCTGAACTTTCAACTTCTCCAAATACTCCTTTTCCATTTAGATGTCGTTGTCGATTAAGTTAATCTTGGAAATTGGAGTTTTATAGCGTTCTGCAGTGGAGCGCGATTGCGATTTAAAGGAACTAATGTCCATTATAAGATGTTAAAAATATGCTAAAATTTATTTTAACGAGCTAATAATTCTTCAACTAAATAATTAATTAATAGCAAACATTGTTCCCAAGATTATTGTCTTAATATTGTCCAATGAATCATTCAAATTGGAAAACCAGAAACATTAGTAATTATTTGCAGACATATATTATATTATCACAACTATCAATGAGTTTATCGAAACCTCTTCAGTCATATTAACCGTCCTAACCGCGAAAACATGCGAGTCTGTTTAAGTACTACTTTGCTACAATCAATCATTCTTAACCGGCAAAAATGGAGAGTTCTCCATCACCTAAACTTTCCCTCAAGAAATCAAAACATTTTCTGCCTCCAATTCACAAGAAATTGTTTACCGAAGATATATCTGACGTAATAAAATCGAGGGTAGAACTGTAAAGTACAGTAATCAAACTGAAATGCCGACATTTCGCACCACAAGGAGCATCAAAGGCAAGAAAATTGTAATTGATCAAGAGTAAAAGAGAAGCAGAAACCAATAACGAGTCTCTAAGGACAATTTCAAATAAAAAAAAATCCAAAGAGCTCTCCCCCTTTAAATCTTCAAAATCAGAAGAAATTGCAAGTTGTACTTTGGAAGAATCGATGCTTTACGGATGATTTTTTACTTATTTACTTGCAAAACTAAACACTTTCGGTAACCGCGATTATTTGCAAGTATTCTATTCAATGCTGATCCTTAAATCAGCTATAAAAAATATTTATTACATTGATGCGGATATATTAGATTGAGTTGTTTCTGATATTTAGCTTATTATAATTTTCCCATTAATCATTGTTTTGAAAGATAATATCCGATGACTGAATAACCTATTAATAATTAATGCTACCATCACATAGCAAAGCAAGCACTTTCCTTAGAATTTGAGCTTTACAGAATCTAAATAACGCGAATAAGAATTCGTTTTTGTTTGAGACATTGGAAATGATAAAAGATACTTATGTTAGTGCATGCCTTCAATGGTAATATAAAACATGCAAGAGGCAGCTCAAATCATTCGAAATTAATTGTCCAGTTTAGAAAATAGAATACACAAACAACTATTTGTAATGCAATAAATCCTTGAGAGACAAATTTAGTTTGCCGATATCCATTTGAAAGCTAGAAAACAAGTTATGAGGGTTTAATTACAATAATTTTTAGTTATTAATTTTAAAAAAAGGGGTCATTTCCATCAGAGATGCATAGAAGAGGCTTCGATCAGAGAAATACATAATTAAAAGTTTTGGTTCTAACAGATAGGATTATTGACCATACAATTAAAAGAATTAATAAACAAAATTAAAGAATAAGGCAGAAAATTAGAGTCGACTGAGTTAGATTTGAACAGATGGTCTTAAAGAAATAATAATTAAAATGGAAAATAAATTGCAACTCAAGTCTATAAAATTTATTAAAATTTAATGGAAGATGCGAGGAAGGCGAGGAACATGATTTATCATCTGAAAGAGCAGTATTCAAATTGGATCCATCATCAGAATTAGATGAGAATATCCTTTATTCTAAAGTGGGTTCAAAGAAATGTTTCTGGTTAATGGCAGATTGAAGTGTTTTCACACTATCTTTCACAATATTAGCGAATATGGAGGACGAAATTTATGGGAATAAAAGATATTTATGATAGCAGTACCCAAGAGGTAGCTCTGCTTGATTGATTTACATGAAGCGATCATTATATTGAATTATTAATTATTTTGTAGGTGTCATAGCAAAGCCACTTTAATTAGATTGGTGTAAGAATCAATCAAATTAAACACAAGTTAGGGCATTGCATAAAGTGCTCCTGGACCTTCATAAAATTCCTAATAAGGGTAAGTGTGATTTAATTTAAAGATGTCAAGTCATTGATAAAAATAATAACTTTAACGAGCATATTAATAGCAACTACGACTCAATGAGTACTTGCCATAACAACCATTCAAACATCAGGGTAATAGCTCTCAAGTAGATGCCCCATACGTATCACTTTAATCAGGTTCATGACATCAATGAGGATCTTTTCTTGAAGTTTTCAAATTAAAAAATCAGCAAGCAACAGCATATCAACAAAATATCCATCCCTTATTTATCCGCAGTTTTGCAAGATGAAAACTTACTGTGCGAAAACAATACCACTATTCTCGGAGATGTTTGTACAAATAGGGCTGCAACTTTTCGAACAGATCACGACCATTAACGCGAAAGTAGAGACAGAATTTAGCGTTTTAAGGACATAAACCATAAAAAAGGAGAGAGATACTTATCTTGTATGCTGATGAGCGATAAAAAAGACAGTCATCGCTCTAAAACTGAAAGTATTGGCAAATTAATAACACAAAGCAAATGCATGCCCATCGATCAGCTAAAGCAAGGTAAAAAGAATATTTTGTTCACTGTTAAGAATAAGCAAGACCTAAATCAAGACTTCTCATCCTTTATCCAGCAAAAAGAGGAAAAATAGGAAATCCCCGCAAAATAAATTGAAAAAAAGACTGTCTTGCTTCCAAAGAGGAAAAGACAAGACAATAAGTGGAATTATCTAAAAAATAAACTGAATCGAAATCAAAAAAATAGATACTTTCATCAAGATCATACTTCCCTACAATCCGAGCCAATATTGCTGACCAACTACAAGTAAATAAAAGAAGAGATAAAAGGCTTTGCTAATGCTTTCAAATAGCTAAAAAATAATTTTCCCATTGTTAAAGACTTTGGATGGAGCAAGATAAACAATACGGCTTATAAGTTAAAATCTTATTGATACTAGTCTTCACTCAAATGATATTTTTATCAGGATAAAAACTTTAGCACTTCATTTTTGTTTACGAGTTTGGCTTCCTTGAGGTCTTTTTATACAGTTTATCCTGGTAGCAGTTGACATCTCAAAACTTCATTCAACTCTGAAGCCATACACTCCTTGTATTATTCGTAGTACCTGTGAAAGTGAGTCAACCAAAAATACGTAATCATGTGAAGTTCGTCGTAGTTGAAAATACAGACACTATGAGGAGGACGGAACAGACTGTGCCTGACCAGCACCTCCGAAAAATATTTAAAACTCTGGTCTTGTGATAGCCAATTTTCAAACGAATATTCAAATACATGTGCTGCTATTTCTACAGCAGAGCTAAACTTCTGAAATTCCCACTCCTTGAACTCCTCGAAGACTCCTTGCATGAATTATTCAAAGATTTAAAGGAGAGAAAGTGTGCCATCCTCGTTTTTTATTTCTGATAGTTTAGAAGTATAAGGCTAAAACAGAAGACAAATATCCTCAGGCCCGAATCGTTAGCTTTTCTTGTAGTGATGGAGATATATTTTCTGAGTGAGAGGAATGTACCTCGGTGAATTTTTTATCTCCAAAGAAAGCCTCGGATAGTTTTTTTGTCATCAGTTATATAAACTATAAAATGAAGCCTCAAATCAAATTAAAATTAATTGAAATGAGTCTCTCCCATTCGTTAATAAATTTATATTTTCCTTATCGTTTTTTGGCAAAATAATATTAATGAGGATAAATAAAAGATGCAAATCTTTTCCAAGTCAGTCTTTCCATTTTCGGGTTTTTTCACATGTAGTCTTGCGCATTTTTTCAAGGTATTTCAGCAAGATGATTTTCGATTTCACCGTCATCCGAGCAGACATAATGTTGCGCACAAAAAACTTCGACTCAAAAAATTAGCGACATTTCCGACGAATATTCTCTCGCTTGAATAAAGATTCAAAATTTTCAAGACCGACCTTTTAGCTCATGAATATTTTCATGTCCAACAGCTATTACTTGGATAGCTGCTTTGTTGTCGCTAATAATTTTAAAAAATTTGCAGTTTAACTTTGCAGATGCTTTGAAATATTTTTAGTTTCAAGTCGATCTCCTTTTAGACACTTTCCTCTTTGAAACATTTTTTACATTGAAATTTCTATAACTTGAGTTTCAACCTATTATTTATGTAAAGTAGTGAGTTTTGAAGGTTTCTAAATTGAAGTGTTGAAATGAGTCACTTCTACACCTTAAATTTATAGAGTATCAATGAAATCGATAGGATTAAGTCCCTATCCTGTTCCCTCATCGTCCTTTTCAAATTTGAAATTATCAGAGGGATTTTCATTATTAAGTATTTATTCCTGGTCTCTTGAGTCGAAGTTTGAAAATATTTGCTGATGGTCATACTAATACTGATATGGCTATGGAAAGTTAAGACACTCCTCACTGTTTTCAAACAACTAAAAATTCATTCTTACTAAAATTATTATATATCTTAACTTTCGACAAAGTACAAAAGATCTTCGAGAGCTCATCATTGATCAGAATAATATTCTGATCAATTAACGGATAAAGTTCGGTCTTAAGTTTAAAATTAAGGAAAAAAAATTCTTCTAAAAATAAGGTGGTTATTATGGTTCAATAAGTTTGCAGGCAACAAAAAAGAGCCAATAGGCAATGTAGAAGATGCAGTTTGAGTTGTGTTTTATATATTTAGATGGTGATGATTCCTATTTTCTTCAACATCAGTAAATTATTAAACATAACTAAATTTTAATAATTTCTAAAGACTATCTTTTTTTTTAATTCCTTACGTAAAATCTTTATTTGTGTATCATTATTAATCATATGAGAATTAAAATGACAAGAAAATTCTTCATATGAAGTATTTATTTTAAACTTCTTCAATTACTTTTTTTTTGATTCTTATTATGAGATTTGCTGTTAAACTATCGTAAGAAATTAAGTTTTAAATAAAAAAATAGGTTTTATGATAGTTGAACAGAATAATGATAATGATATGGTAAAAGGATAATCCAAAAAGTTAGAAAATTGTCTCGACGCAAGAAATGTTTATAATTTATCTATATTGAATCTATTTATTATTGGTAATCCACCATATTGATCATTATTTGTCATTATATTGATAAAGTTATATTTTTAGATGAGTGACCTTCGAAAAGTATATGGACAGTTTTAGGTTCTGAAGAAAAATAAAGAGCAGGCACTTACAAAAGTCACTTATTCATCATTGGATAAGTATAATAAAAGCCCCTATCTGCAAAGTAACAATTAAATTATCTAAGGAGTTGCACAGCATTTGAACAAAAAAACACCCCATAAAAGATAAATGACACCCATATAAGGCGGTAATGAGAAACTCGAAACTATCGAGTCTCAGAAAGACTAAAAATAATAATCCCCCAAACCAAAACATACCAATTCTCATCAACTGCCAAAAATAGGGCATATTAAGCACAAGGAGGGAAGTTCTGTCAGTCCCTTCAAAACAGATTTGGATTCAATTGATAATCCTTTGATTAGTGAAAGTAAGTAAATTTTAAGTTTAGAACCATCAATAGGAACTCATTCTGCCACTCTTGAAGTTAATTATAACAAAAAGAAGAAACTAGAACCCATTTAAAAGATACACAAGCTCCACTTTATCACAAAAACAAAGGCAGGGACAACTGGAAAACAATCAAAGATAAATCAGGATATAGGCTTTACAGAAGTTAAATTACCTTTTGGACTGAAATTATTCTGTGTTTGCGATGGACACGGCCTTAACGGCCATTTAGTATCATCCTACATCAAGTCTAATCTTATTAGTAATTTATTGATATAATGAAGAGAAAATCTTAATATTTTGCTAAAATCCAAGACCGTATCACCGACCCTTTAATAAATGAAATAACTCATTACCACAGTATTTTCTCAAACAAATAAAAGCCTCTTGAGTTCTTAAATAAACACCTAACTAAGTGGGTCCACTGTTAATGCCATTTTTCTGTATTAAAAGAAGATAATATCATTTAATGTTGGAGATTCAAGAGCCGTGCTAGCAAGACAAGTTCATATATAGCCAAATAAATCTGAGAGTTCTAGCAATTAATAAATAAGTGAAAAGAAGAATGACATCAAACAAGGATTTTATTCTAATAGGCTTAGCAATTATTAGTGGAAGGCCATTTCATTATCAGATGATCAAAAACCGGATAGACCTGATTAAAGAGAAAGAATTACTCAGTTTGGAGGAAGAATTTTTGCACAGACTAACTAAAAAGGAGAAGAGATAGGGCCACTAAGGGTATGGATGAAGGATGTTCAAATGCCAGGACTCGCCATGACTAGATCTTTTGGTGATAAAGCTGGAATAAAAGCTGGAACGAATGGTTAACCTTAAATTATGGAGTTTGATCTTACAGAGGAGGATAAGTTTATCGTTGTAGCTTCGGATGGGTTGTGGGAATATCTAGAAAACGATGATGTCATGGGCTTAACAATTCCTTATTATTTAAAAGACGATTTATAAATGGCGGCAGAACGACTAATAAAGATTTCGGCTGAAATATGGCAGAAAATAAGTTTATCTCGAGATGATATAACTGTAATAATAATAAGTTTGCACAGTCCAAGTGAAGAATAAAAATGATCCTTAATAGATTTCCGAATACGACTAAACCCTATTAAATTGTGTGTCTTCTAAATTGATGGAATATAAATAGATGCGTTAAAATAATGGTGGATATAGTATATCATGTAATTAAGTATTTATCATTTTTATAAGATATCTTGGATACTAATAAAATCCATGCTCACTTTCTTCTTCTATTTGATTTTACTGTCAGGAATTTTAAAATTAATCTTGATCTTTTTCTTTTATTAATTCAGTTACTATTGCGCTATTTTTGATTTTAAACTCAGGGGGATTTATCTTAGAGGTGTCTTTTGATGTGTTAGTCTGTCGTATTCTATCTCAAAACATAATTACATTATTGTAATAACCGATAGATAAACTCATAGTTGGGCCTCATTTCAAATTATAGCTCTTTTACGTGATCCAATATCTTAATCAAGCATTGAGGCAGAACTGGCTACTCACGGATTATCTGAATTACGTTTGTGGATTATTTAATCTTGCCGATCTTTTAATATAAAGTTTATTTGTGCTAAGTATTATCCATTCTCTATACTCTGTTTTGACTTGGCAAACTGTGAACTGAAAAGATTTACCAAGGTAATTTTTTGATTAGATATATGATCATGTAAATCCAAGATTCAACATCATCTCTACGAGAACCCTCAATTCCCTTATGCGTATTTAAACTGCAAAAGATAGGAGTTCCAATCATTCTTTTATTATTCCTCAATGGAATGTGATCATTGCTGTCCTTCCTCAAATATCTTTTGCAGAGACCCAAATCAATCAGATATATTTTGGCTTAATTTGCTTATAGCTATGATCTTTTTAGCATAAAGTTGCTGGGCTTTACATCTCGATAGAGATAATTTAATTAGTGAAGGGCTTATAAACATTTAAGAGTGTTGTACATGATGATAATAAGAACATCCTTTTCGATTTTGTTTGCCATTTACACATTAGCCAAGTCCTTGATTATCGATGCTTTACTTGCAGAGTCAAATCCAATTTATCCATGACCATATACGCAAAATGCTCTTTTTCACAATAATCATGAACTTTAGGAAAATCATATCCCTTCCTTACTAAATCAAAAGTATTCTACTTTTATTTTATTGTTATTGCAACAGGCGCAAGAGTTCGTATTCTAAGATCACCATTGGCTTAATGTTGCCGATAGTTTCCTTCATTGCATGACTAATACTGTTTTAATAGCGTAAATTTTGCCATTATGCTACACCTCGTAAATTTGTCCGAAGGCTCCCTCGCCAATTTTGCCGATTATTGAATACTATCCAATCTTTTTGCTGTCCTCCATATTGAAGAAATTTGTGTTACTTAATTTATTAAATAAGTTAATATCTTTGTTTAATGCTATTTCCAAAATAATTATCTTACAAAGACTATCAATCATTTCCAATCATTTATGTATTTTACCTTGAAAAGCATAGCAATTAGCTGTCATCTTGTAGAACAAGATTTTAAGAAACATAAATTATGATGTCAGTGATATATCAGTGACTATTAAATAGATCCAATAATAAAATATATTTCAACACATGGAAGCAGTTCACTCCAACAATGTACTGCCTATGACTTTCGCGGGAGGACCAACGTACATGCCTGAATATCTAAAAGCAGCCCTGAAAGAAAAGATATTTGGAGGTACTCATTATTGTATTGAGACAATTCGTATCTAAACATCAACTCAAATACCAAATAATTCTGGGAAATAATTGAAAAATCTAGAGATAACCTACGCAAAATCATGAATATTCCCAATGACAGACTCATCTGGTTTTTAGGAGGTGGATGCCATCTACAGTTCGCAGGAATTCCATTAAACTTTTTAGGAGAAGGCAACGAAGACGCCACGGCTAACTATACTGCAACTGGTTATTTCAGCAAATTATCTTTCAACGAGGCCAAAAGATACTGTAATCCCAAAGAGATCATTAAAACAAAAACTGATGAAAACGGATATTATTACCTCCCTGAAGAATACTAATTCGATAAAAACGCAGCGTACACACATTTTATTGACAACGAGTCAGTTTAAGGCATTAAATATCCAGATAGCAAATTTCCTGTAGTTTAAGGAATCCCTCTTTTTGATGACTGTTCCTCCAGCTTTCTTACTCGATCATTGGATTGGAACAAAGTCGATGTGGCATATGCTCATTCTCAAAAGAATTGCGGTCTTTCTGGCATATCTGTTATGATTGTAAACGAAAAGGCTTTAAAAACATCACCGAGAAAAATATTGCCTGAGCTTTGCTCTTTCTAAAATTACAAGAAGAAAGATGGATATTTCGCAGATTTGAATATTATCCATCTGTACGCTCATTATATAATCACGAGCCATGTCTTAAATAATGGAGGATTGAATGTCAATGATTACGCGGGAAGATCCAAAAGACTATATTAAGTATATTTGAAATTATGTAGGTCATCGATAATAACAAAATATATAAGGCAAAAGTGAGAAAAGATTATAGATCTGACATTACAGTTACTTGGGGTATTGAAGATCAGAGTATCTATAATGAATGCATAGCGGAAGGGATCAAAAATGATTTGTACGATTTCAAAGGACATCGAAGCTTTGGAGGATTTCGAGCTTGTCTATTTTGTCCTATTCCTGATGAATCAGCTTTTAGACTGGCCGATTTTCTCTAAGACTTTGCTAAAAAATACGAATGATTTGGAAAGTATTTAAGTATTGAGATATAAACTCTTAATATAAAACTATTTAGCTTCTATCTATTATATTAATTTGTTTAACTTTCAATGATCTTGGAAGAGAGTTAATTTAGAAGGAAAATTGGCAGTTGGTTGGTGTATACAGCTTTAAAAGAACACCTCGTCTACATACAAATAGAGTCATAGTTATCAGGTTTATCGTATGACGCATAAATGACTGAATAATAGATATCAAAGGATAAAAATTTTGGGTTTTTCTTTGAAAAGCCTGCCGATCTGTTCAAATTTTTATAGTTCTACATTCAATCGGCAGCTATCAATGCTGAGGGGACGATTCTGATAGTGGTCGATATGCCAGTCGGCAAAATAATGAAAAAAATATAGTTTAAGATAGCAACCAACCCTAAAGAGATGAACCCTTATAGAGTGCTGGATATAAAAATGTCAAAATTGCAGCAAACCTTTGATGATCTTCAACATGAAAATAGGTAATTAAAACACAATGCTAAATTAAAATAATAAGAACTATCTTCTTTTCGATAGTAGTTGACCAGTTTTGCTAAAATACTCGAGGCCAAGGATTAAGTCATCAATAGTATCTTCACTGAGTTGAAAGAAATTAACTTGTGGAGAGAACAGAAATAAAAATAAATTTAACAGATGATTAGGGATAAGGAAAAATTTACGCCTGATTTAACCAATCCTCATAACATTAAATTTATCCAGACTGGCAACCGATTCAAAAAGGTTGTGGGTGGTAACTGGGATATACTCATGGCCAAACATCCTTTTGAAAAAGAAGAAGTTAAAAAGTATCATATCAAACAAATACAGTCAGGTAGCAATGGGTCTTTAATGTATGGAATTGGAACTTCAGCCATAAGAGGCATCAACAGAGCTCAGGACAACAAATAATTCATTGGATACTACGAAAACACAGGCAATGTATATGATAAAGGATAAAACAAAAAGGGAGGACCAAAAGTAAAGAACGGGGATACAATATCAATCGAAGTCGATACATTTAATTGGAAAATAGTTTGGTATATTGAAGGCAACAAAGTAAGTTAAGCACCTATAAATGGAGAGCTTCGTTCGAAACCTATTTACTTGGCGATTGTAGTTTATAATCAAGATACATAAATATAGTTCCAGTGAAAATGATATTCTAAGACCTATAAATTAAAAATAATCTGAAATGGATTGCACTCTATTTTAACTTTGGCATTATTTTGAGTTTGACCGATCTTATGTAATTTATTGTTTTTTATTTGTTCATAAACTGCCATATTCTCTGCTTAATCTCATAATTCAGAAACATCCGTTATTATAATTTGACATGGGAGGAATTCAGCCGGCTGAAAACATCGATAATTTGCTTGACAACTATGTCACCATCTTCGAAGAAAATGGATTTAAACTGTTGTAGGATAAAACGACTCGTGAAACGTTCATCCTGAAGGAGCAAATTTTCATCAAGAAAAATTAATATGATCTCGTATTTAAAAAGATCGCCCAACGGTAAAAGAAAAGCTAGTGCGAAAACATGCTGCAAATGATTAAATTCTGGTCCAAAGAGCATAACGGAATTTGCTCCAATCTATTCAAGATTTTTACTGTGTACGAATATCCAAAAGTAAAGCTGATCGATTAGATCGAAGCAAGAAAGAAATAGAATGAATATTTTGACGAACTTGAACTCTTTAGTATTCTTCAGAGTTGCCTCAATGCGATAAAATAGGATTCTTCCTTTATTAACATTTCTCCTCATCTAATCTTTGTTCTGCAGGAAGGTGTTCTAAAACTAACTCACAGTGATCTGCTGGACCCATATTATAGAAAAGTTTATAACGAGCAATACTACTATTCTCCCGAAAAGATAGATAATTTCAACAAAGAGGACGAATCGTCCGAGGATATCTAAAAATAAACAGTGTTTAGTTTAGGAATGACTCTTCTACATTCTGCACTCTTGAAGAGTCCTGCCCACTGTTACTAAATATCAATGAAAAAATTCAACTAAAGGAAGTTAAATACGATGTTGCTATAGTTATAAAAGAGATATCCTCAAACTCTAACTAGTATCATTCATCAGATGGTGTAAATTGATTTCAGTCGAAGAAGCTCCTTTAATGACATCGAAGATTTAACCACAACGTACTTTGAGAATTCACAGTCACTAGTTAATAGTTTTTCGGAAGGAGCAAAAATTTAAAATAACTATCAGGGGAATTCCCATAAAATTTTTACAACCAATAATGAAGATGGATCATTAATTTACAGCGGAGACACCTTTCAAAAAAACGCGCCTCCAGTTCAATTTCCTAGTTCCCTCAATGATAGTTTATGGAAAAAGGGTGAATTTGAAATAGTATTTGATGAATCCCATCGATAATCTTTGAGTATGACAAAAGAAGCACTTAATCTGCAAAAGACCAAAAAATATATCTCGAACGAAGTTACGAACAAATAAAACATTTTTACAGATCCTGAAATTATGAAAATGATTAAGAGCGGAGTTGAAAAAATTAACCAATCCAGCAAAGAACAAAAGGATAATAACTACAAGGGAAATGTTTAGTTTAAGCCATTGCTGCGTAATAGTAAAATCAGTAATTCAATGGTGGATTGTGAACTTTTTTAGAGTAGGAAGGCAAAGTGCACTTTTGTAGTTTAATCTTATCCAGACAACAGCAGATTTTAAGGTATGGTACAAGAAGGCATGAAAAATGGATATGGAAAGCTGACATACTAAGATGGAGTGTATTACCAAGGACATTTTAGAAATGATACGCTTCATGGAAAAGGATCCCTTTTTTATGGTCTAAGCAGGCCTGCTTATATTGGCTAATGGATAAACAATAAATTTCACGGAATGGGAACTCTTTACAATGAATACCCCTCACCTATTGAGTGTTCTTTCGATTATAAAGATTTCAATAAAATTGGAGATTATTGGATAAAATTTGAAGGAAATTTCAAAGAGGACTTTAAAGAGGGGCAAGGAAAGATAATTTTGACTAATGGATAAACAATCCAAAACACATTTTAAAAAGGACTAATGAATGGTGAAGGTATATTTACTGACTTAAATGGCAAATAGATCAAAGGGAAATGGATGAATAATATCCTTGTTTCATGAATTTGATTATGTTTATCATTTTTTATTAACATAACTGATGGATTAAAATCTGTTCAAAGTAAAAAGTGAAGACTATAAACAAATAAACAGTCAAATCATTATTAGGATGAGGAAATGAATCAGACAGTAAAATAATTATTGTAAATTTAGTTAATTAATTCGTGCTTAGATTAACAAGAAGATATAACCAAAATTCAATTAGATATGTGATATACCTTATTTTTAAGAATTGAGATAGTGATCTGCCAATTATTGAGCAGCAAAATATTAATATTTCTTATCGAAATTATATCCAAATGAATATTTTCTCTCGTGTAGTGCGGATTAGACAAAAAATAGATTGAATTGTTGAATCTACTCAAACAGTTAAATATGCACTTAATTAATTATTTATATCTTCAAACAATAAATGGAATTTGACAAAAAATCAACTTAGTCTCAAATTTTGGTATTAATCTTCAAATTATATCACTTCTCCTCCAGTAATGAATATTCTATCTTTGCAGTCAAAAATGAGAGTTGATTATTAATTTTCCAACAGATGATTTATTATCGTGAATTTGTTAAACTATTTATTCAAACTATCTGCGACCATTTTTGCCATTGCTAACTAATATCATCAATCAAAACAGTAAATGCATTGATGATTTAAGTTGAATTGTCCGTCAATTGTATCAAACTCAATAGAATATATTAATTATTAATTCAATTAGCATGGAACAACGTCAAGGTTGCTGCAATATCAGGACTGAATAATAGGAGAATTTAGAAGATGTCAATTAACTTTTTTCTGGGATGCCTCCAACCCTGGAAAGTATCTAATTTTCCTCAATCGACTTAGGGACAATAGAGAAATAATAAACTATAAAGCAAAAATTTAAGAGAACCCCTTATCCTTATTTAAAACAAACTTCAATCGAGCAACATCAAGAGTTTTGTTTTTTAAATTAAAAACAAAATTCGTTTAAGTCGTCAAAAACTTGTTTTGAAACTTTAAATAAGCTTAAACAGCAACGCTAACAATTAAATAAAAGGAAATTAACTAAAATGAGACCCAATCATAAACCTCACACTATGGGTGATTTAAATAGCAGTTTAGGCAATCAACGAATCACCAGCATCTGTAAGAACGTTATTGCCAAATTAAGAAGGAATAATATTTATGAGCCTCCACTCAATTAATAAAATTTTTCTAAATTTAATTTTTCTGTTAAGCATGATGGAGTAGTTCTCCAATAGTGCATTACGAACATCCTGGATCTCTATGGTTGCCTAATTACTCTATTTTTGCTATTTTGCCAAACTTTCTCCATTGTTTTCTCATAAGTAAATATTTATATATTAAGTTTCAAGGTAATCAATTTGTTGAAGTTATCAGTGCAATGGGTCTAGTTTTCTACTGCTTGCAAATTGTCCTTAATTTTTTAGTGGTAAAAAAGATTGATGGAGTTAGCATCACCAAAATTTAAGATATTACGCATTAGTACCTACACAGTTATTTTATAATAGATATTTCTATTGTTTTTATTATTTCAGCTACTTTTCTGATGGAAAACCTTGTTTTCAGAGAAATTCTACTCTTTTTAACTGTTCTCAAACTTCCTTATGTGATGGATAAATTTTCAAAATTTGAACGAGGAATATTGAGTAGTTTGTATTATCAGCGGTATTGGTCACTCTTTAAGATTATTTTATTCAATTTTGCCTTTGCTCACTTCATTGCCATCATATTGAATTTGATGACTACAAATCAATCGTATAATTGGCAAGTCGTCAAAGGAATATCTAATGCTCCTTTTATTTAAAAATATATTTGGTCGTATTACTGGGCGACCACCATCATGCTGACCGTTGGATTTGGAGACATAGTTCCTGTTACTTCCGAAGAAGCGGTTTGGATGATTTTCGTTGAAATAATCAGTTGCATCGCTTTTTCTTATAACATCAGCTGCCTAGGAAATTTAATCGGCAATATCAGAGCTCAAAAAGAAGAAATTTAAAAGAATCGAAGCATTTTTTAAAATATGTCCAAGTACAGCGGATTTTCAGAGAATTTAGTCGAAAAAATAGAAAGCTATATTGACCAATCCGTGATCATCAGGAACAAGTTTAACATTCAAGAAGAAAAGGACTTCATTTAAAGCCTACCTTCAGGATTTAAGGAATAAGTTATGTGCCAATCAAATAAAAATATGCTGATGAAACTTAGCTTTTTTGGCAGTTTGCTAGAAAAGAGCATTTACAAATTATCTGAAAAGATTTAAAGGCAGATGTATCACCCTGAATAAACTTTAAGACCCTACAACTCTACTTTTAAGGTGAGGATTATTAAAGAAGGTAAGATAGGCTACATATGCCGCAACAAACCAAACTGGCTCCCAGTCAACACTATTTCAGTCTCCAAGATGGATAGTCCCTTTCTAATGACTATTGAGTTCCTAACTCATAAGCAACCCAATTATGAAATAAAGTCTTTAGACTACTCCATAGTTCATGAGCTAAGCGAATAAGCTCTTATTTAAGCTTTAAGGGCTATTCCCAAAGATTTTCAATACTACTCTTTTCTGAAAGATAAATCAAAGCACATGGTCGATGAATTTGAAACTGTGCCCTGTGATCTATGCGCAACTAAGCATACGCACTGCGATTGCCCCAAATTTCACTATGTTCCTCTAAGCTAACATATAATATACAAATATTTACATAGTCTTAAAGTTTCAAAGAATAAAAGAAATTCATTACCTGAGAGAAGCAAAATGTGTCAGAGTGCTTTAAAGATGTTTGATAAATGTAACAAAAATCGCGAGGTACGAAATGATTTTGCCCGGCCTAACTGGAGATGCCACAATAAAACCCAGCTTATGTTTATGAGCCTATTAGCCAAAAAGCCATTTAATGAAGAGAATGTTATCAAATAAACCGATTCCATCTATTTCGAAGACGATAAGTTTTTGCGGATGACAAATTAAATGCTGAAAGATGTCATAAGAAAGGAGTTTCAGTTGCAAGATTTTTAGGATGAAGTTTGGAAGTTGAAGGTCGACATTGCTTGGAATTACGATATGTATTCTCCTCAAGAGAACTCGATAAATTTATAGAAAATTTTTAATCTTGAGAAAAGATTAGCAAAATGGATGAAATATGAAGAATTATAAACTACGAGTGAAGCCAAACAATGATTTAATTCCATTCTTCAGGTAATAATATAAATTTTCATGATTTGATAAATAAACTAGATTCTTAAGACTATAAATTATAGTTATCATACTGTAAGTTCAATGATAATTTTCCTAATTTTGGTTTGTAGTTTCAGTTTTGAAGAAGATCTTATTTATCATTGATGAAGCTGCAGCAGTCTCTTCCATTGAAAATGTTTTTAAAAAAGGTAATTGAGCGTGACTAAGTTTTCCTAACACAACTGACTCTTTGCTATCTTCGCTCTTTTCGCCATTAGATATCGATTCTGTCTCTATCAAATTCTCCAGACTCGTGAGCGATTTGACTGGACTCAATAGTCCTTTATATTTGACTTAACTTATATTTCCATTTGGATGAGAATTAAATATACCCTCATCGAGATGACGTTAATCTTTAAATCCATTTAAATTGAGACTCCAGCTAAGATGAGAATTTATCAGGTCACTTTATCTTTTTGGTCTTAGTTGCTCACGATTTGATTATTGCCTTTGAATTTTTAAATCAGAGCAAAATATCTTATCATCATTAAAGGTTAATTAATGTGATGCGTTTTATATTTACCGTAAATTATTCAAAAGAACTGTTTGTTTCAAACTATTTTGGCTTGAGGAACTAATTTGAATAAATATGTTTGATTCCTCCTCCTCATCCTCAGCCGCATTGCTGAGATTAGTAATTGGAGAATTTATCTCAGAAAAGCGAAGTCCCTCATAAATAGGTCTGGTTATAAGTGACCTACAAGATACGCTAAACATTTTATGCTTGCCGGGATCTTCATAAATATTTCTATAATTTGATAGGCCAGCAAGATTATTTTTCTAATTGAGCAGAGTACTAATATTGTTATTGGCAAACTTCCTCTAGAGTTGGGGCGAAGAAGATGTGTTATGAAATTATTTCCTGTTTTCCTCCCTATATTATTTTTTTATCTCTTATATTATTTTAGTAGATATTTTTTACTTGCCTCGCTTTAAAGAGATTTTACCTTTGTTGCTGTTTGGCTTTATGAGGAAATTCGATTCTTTTGGTAATTGCACAAAATTTCCATTTTTTAATTTTTAGGGGTTTTCAGAGATATGTTTCCCTTTTAAAAAATGGGAGGGCATCGCTATTTTTTCAAACCCGCAACTGCAGGAAATCCACTCAGGGTTTTTCTCCGCTTTAACCTGTCTTTTTGCTAATCTCATCCAGATAGATATTAATATACAATAAATATGTGGAATAAAGAGAGTTGGAACATAAATAACAAAGGTGGAATTAAAACATGATTGAGCAAGTATAAAAATGAATTTTATAGAGCCCTATTTCTCCCTAACCCAATTTTGATCATTTTTCACTCTTAAAGATTTAAGATCCTGCAACATGTAAGGCTGAGTTTTTATTAAACACATGAAGTATTTTGATCTCTACTTAATGCAAAACATCTTAAATATATTTTACCGGATCAATGATTTATCTTTCAATATTGGCAATAAAATTAATTTCCAATTAAGATAATAAAAAAGTATTATCTCTAAAGAGATGTTAAAGTCAGAGTAAATTTGAAGTTATAGACCATTATATATTTGTACCTAGCTTTTTATATTCTATAGTTATTACGATCATATTTCGTTTTCTATGAGACTCAAAGTCACAACTAATCGGTATTTCGCTAACATCAACGAGTTCAGTTTCATTAAATAAATAGGAGTTGGGTCCTTTGGATCTGTGAAGTTAGCTTTGCATATTTCGACCAATAAATCCTATGCAATTAAAGTCGTAATCATATTGTAAATCAGGTCAATATTGGCATAGGAGTAAGCGAAAACGAAGTTTTGATTCTCGAGCGTGAAATCAATTTGCACACAAGAATCGATCACCCGCATATCGTTAAATTATGGGACACCCTCATCGAAGGCAATATAGTTTACATGGTAATGGAATTGGCCTAGAATGGAACTCTTTTTGCCTATCAAAACAAACACCAGGAAATCGGCTAATCATAGTCTTTCAAATATTTTAGTCAAACTCTCTCTGCCGTAAGATATTTGCATGCTCATGATATTATGCATCGAGACATTAAAGTAAATATAAATATATTTAGCCATAAAATATTCTGTTGGATCATGCATTGAATGTTAAAATATGCGATTTCGGGTGGGCCACTGACAATATTCATCTGAAGAGGAAAACCTACTGTGGGACCTATTAGTACATGGCTCCTGAAGTGGTTTTCTAAAAATAGTACAACTCCACAATTGATATTTGGGCTTTGGGTATTCTATTGTACTAACTTCTCCATCGATATGCTCCATTTAAAGCCAAAAACATTGATGAAATGAAAGAAAAGCTAAAATTAGGGTATTACTAATTGGGAAGCACTTTTAGCAAAGAACTTAAAAGTTTAATTATCGATATTTTACAATTTGACTCCGATCATCGCCCAACAGTTGAGAGGATTTCTGATCACCTATGGATGCAAAAAATGAAAAGATAAATAAGAGGAGAAAACGGTAAAGTTCAAAGCTAATCTCCAGTATAATCTTTAAATAGAGCAAAAGTAGATCGTTATAAAGGATCACTGCTGAGTAGCAGCACAAGAAAGTGCCAACGATACGATTCGTTAATGAATTAAAACTATTTTAAAAAGGTCACTCAACCGAATGTATCAACTGGCAAACCTGAGCTGATTAATCCAGTTGAAAAATTCTTAGTGGAATAAAAAAGACATGCGAAGAAGAAATGTAAGACTCAAGGTGAAGAGAGCATCTAAAAAATATTTACGTAGTGTTCTGCCAAAGTTATATCTGAGAATAAATAAAAACAGAAGCCAGAAAAGGAAAACAGCAATCAAATGAAGCAGATCACTTAATCTTTAAAAAGCACATTTGTTTTTAGGAATTAGGATACGCAGAACGCTGTAGCTATGAAGAAAATTACTGATAAGCTAAATTAAATGACGAGCAAATATCCGATGGATCGACGGAAGAGACGGCTAAAGACTCAAAACGAAGAAATATATTGATAATTAATGCTCTGTTAATATTTAGATTTTTAAATATGAAAGATTTATATATTTAATGATGTAGACTTAATTTTATTTTTAATTTTTATGAATTTTATAGGAATCCGAATATATTGAATTAAATGTCCCATTGTTCCTTTTTGGAATTCAACGAAACTACTCATAATTGCATCAAAAAATAAAGTACTGTACGGAATTAAGGAATTCTTTTATCTTTCAAAAAAAAATCAACTTAAAAAAAAAATATACTATCTCCAAGACATACTTAAAATCCTTGCAATTATAGTAAAAAGAGAAAATACCTATCATTGAAAAAAATGAGGTATAAAAAAAAAGAAAAATAATATAATTTCGCACTCTAGATTGATTCACCTTGTAAATAAAAATTGTTGAAACCTTATAAAGTAAGGAATTATACTGCTGAGAAGTCTCAAGGCAATGAAATTGGAAAAGATGTGATAACTATAAATAAAATAGTGTTCTTGAGATAAAAGGGTAAAAAAAAAATGTTATACAGAACATGTGGAAAAGATATGTAATATAAATTAACATAGGATTGCATAAAGAATGTCATTACGTCTTGGCATAAATAGATCAAATATTTAAAAGGTATCTCCTCCGATCAGAATTAAATAAAGCTTGATGAAATCCAATAAGTTAATAAAGACTTTCGTCATTGAAATGTACATTATTGCGAAAGTGGATAATAATTAAACGTTTCGATGCAATTTCTTATTGTTTCACATTCCCTTCGCATTGGTATTGGCTCAGGTACTCGCTTCTTACAACAGTGGAAGCCAAAAGCTCTATATTTCTTAATTGCTTAAAATGGAAATTAAAAAGATAAATCATCTTAAAAATTAGGTATAAAATCAATTGGAGGAAATTGAGTGCATAGATTGCTTGGCGACCGTATTAAATTATAAAAATGGCTAAAAAAGTTGCCATAGAATTAAAATGGCATTTAAAGCATTTCTAAAAAAATATGAGACCAAAATGCTTTAATTCATGCCTGTTTATTACTCCTACTTTAAATTAATTGCAGATAAAGAATAACTGCTGCCAGAAGGTGCCACCATAGCCCAAATACAAAATCTCATCGATTGCATCTAACAAAAATTGAAAAAGTATCATAATGATCGCTACTGATAAATACTAAATATAAATTTGATTATTGCCTTGTCTTTACTTCGAGTAAATGGCATATAATAAATTAAGTTAAGATATTGATATACTACTTATCGGGTCAATAATACGATATAAATAAATTTTAATAAGATTTAACCTTCAATAATAATTTGAATTATTGATAATTTTATTATTTTTATTCATGTTTGACTTCCTTGGATCATGCGGCCTTTGCTCAAATATACCCAAAAGCGGTGATTTCGCCTATTAGGTCTTTAACAAAGTACCTATTGTTGGTGGAATCTTCGGAAATGCCGGACAAAATAGCAACGGAATGGGAGGGTTCGGTAGTTTAATTGGAGGTGTGTCGAATCTAATCGGAAACAGAGGACAGCAGGCAAAAGTGGAGGACATTAGCAAGTTCGTCAATAATGTTCCAAACAATAGTGTGGTTGCTGGAAATTCAGCCTTCCAAAATCTAGTCGATGGCAATTCCTCAAACAATCAAGTAATTAAAAAGATTCTTAAATCAAACTATAACGAACTGATTCAGGAACATAAGGTAAGTGGACAAAAGTTTACTGATCCTGATTTTCCACCAGATCAAACTTCTCTCGGAAATGTTGAAGATCTAAAAGGGACTACAGTCTGGAAGAGAATTCCAGATACCTTAAAAGCTCCACAATTCGTAAGCGATAAAATAGAGCCCTCCGACATCCTTCAGGGCAGTCTAGGAGATTGTTACTTTTTGAGTGCTATTGCAGCTTTGTCAGAGAATGATTTCAGAATAAAGAATTTATTCCCCGACTTGGAAATCAATCCTTATGGCATTTACATGGCAAGAATTCTTCATGGAGGAGTGTTACAGGAAGTTGTTGTTGATGATTATGTACCAGTCGATCAGCATGGAGAACCACTTTTCGCTAAACCAGCGGGAGGAAGGTAGATGTGGGTTATGATCTTGGAAAAATGCTGGGCTAAACTCAATGGATCGTATGGTGCCATTGTCGGTGGACTTCCCAATGAAGTTTTACATGCTTTTTCAGGGGCTCCTACTTTTTATAATGAAACTCCTCAAGATAAGGAAGGACAAGACAGCCTATGGAGCAGAATGTGGTAGGCCTACTCTAAGGGAGGAATTCTATGCTGCGGAACGAAAGGCGAAGATGATGTTGAAAAATATGGCTTTGTCAAAGGTCATGCTTATACCATCGTACACTCTGCGTTATTTAGCTCAATCTTTACCAGCAACCCTATAAAATGTTGAAGATCAGAAATCCATGGGGCGAGAAAGAGTGGTCAGGAAGGGCCTCTGATTCTGACAAACAATTCTGGAGCAAAATATCGCCAAATGATCGTCAAAAGATGGGATATAGTGATAAGAACGACGGAATTTTCTTCCTGCTTTGGTAGGATTTTGTAAATTATTTTGACATGGTGGACATCTGCAAAATAGACGACAATGCCAGCTACTCCAACGTGTAAACTGAATTTGAAAAGAAGAACGCTGAGATATTTTAGTTCGACACAACAGGAGGAAACGTCATGCTTACTCTTTCTCAATAGAGCCTAAGAGGAGCAGATCCGAAAATTGAGAGCAGAGGGTATGCCCGCTCCGTTATTATTGTCGGTCAGTATACATCGGCCTCAAGTGGATACGAATACAAATATATCAACTCCAGCTCGAGTAGACTTTTCGCAGATCACACGATTGAGCTCAACAATTTACAAAAAGGAACCTACGTGGCTTACACTAAATTTGATTGGATCAATCAAAACCCTGACACGGCTTGTGCCAGTGTTTATACTGAATCTCCAACTCATTTGGTAAAGACCAAGCAATCAAGTCATAAAAACTTTTTGTATAAAGTCTTTTTGGACCATGCACGCAATAACAGTAAAAAACAGATCATCGGGTAAAATCAGAAAGAATGGATCTGCAACGATCTGCTACTGACCGAATGTGGATATGGATATTTGGCGTTCCATCTCGATTAAACCTCCAATAGGAAACTGGGAGTCTAAATTGATGAGAAGTAACAATATTTTAACTTAGATAGTATACCAACAAGAGGTTCGCTCTGAAGAAACCCTATCGAGGAAGAGGGGTCATCAAAACAAGCGTGTAATCTGGAAAGGAGCTGATTGTGCTATTCAGGATAAAGTCGCAAAATTATCCGACAACGGTGAGTCTGCCCGTCCCTAAAATGTACAACCTGGTTTGATCGTGATTATATCTGATGATAAAGTTTAACTTAGATCAATCTTGATTTTATTCCAGAGGACGGTATCCGAGTCGAGCGTTTCTTCTGACAATAATTGCCAGCACACAAACTGCAAGCACAATTAGACTTATAATTGTAATCTTATGGATGACGTTAACGCTCGACCATTTTCCAAAGAGGGTGGCGATCTCAATAGGATTGTAGTAAATCTATTCTCCTGTTTTTGACATTCCTTTGATCCCCAGATACGACACTTTATCTGACATTTCGTAGTTGAAAGCAATTTGTCCGTTGACTTCCTTACCAGTTATCTGGTGCAATTGCAAGAGACTTGTTGAAGTCACTCCTGGCAGAGTAAAAAAACTCGAAGAGCAGACCAGTTGCGAGTAGAGCTCTTGCTCAATACTCGAACTCATGTAGTAGTATGTTACTCCTGAGCAGGGCTTGGTTGAACACTACGCGGTGGGGAATGTTATCTTAGCCGTTCGTTAATTGGATAACTCATAAACGATCCCTCCCTTCTTACTGATCTTCAGCTTATCATCTTTGATCTTTGACTCGCTATAACTGATTTTAATAGCTAAAAGCGAATCTTCTTATAAACTGGCCTTAAAATTAAGATAGAGTGTGCCGACACGATTAGCTTTGATGAGATACTAGAAGTGAGGCTATTAATTAAGTTTACTTACATACATGAACTCATTCTTGATGAAAGAGTCATAGTCGAAAGTATAGCCAAAAGTGGGTTCACTTTTATCACACTTTTTGATTTCAAGCTCAAGAAATCCCGGAATGTTAACATCCACCAAAATGTTGATCTCTTCCTTCATGTGCAGCTGGAAAGGAAATTCGTGATTGAAGGGTAGCAATATAACTTATTGGTGATTGATGCCAAGCGATACCTTTTCCTCTTCCATTGAAGGATTAGTCAGCGAAATCATAAAATAATTCTAAGAGGGGAGGCTCAACAACAGGGTAGGATTGGGTGCTTTTTTGCTCATCGGTGGTTTATCAACTTTAAACTATTTTTTTGTACTATCGTCGTTGATATCTTAGAAGTAGTAGACCTTTAGAATTAACTTGGAGAGCATTTGGACGTGGGGCATTGTGATGGATAAGTATATGTGTGAACTTGCCAGTTAGTTTACATAATAAAACACAGATTATCTATCAGACTATAGAATGTAGTCCAAGATAAGACCATCCTGAAGATAGGTTTATCTCAATCCTGAAGAGTATACTACGGTATAGGCTGCCGCTTTTAGGCTGTCAGTTGATTTTACTGACAAATGATAAATGCTGAAATCCTTCGAGAGTGCATAAGGATTCAGCAAGGCCTTTGAAGGCTTTTCCCCACTAGTGGCTGCTGCTTTTGTGCCTTTGATTACAAAATGCAAGATTTTATGTTATGCACTGGTCGTTTTGGTTATATTCAAATTGCTAAAATCCAACACTTGTGCCTCTACCTCTCCTTCTTGAACGTGAATATTTATAATAGTATCTTCTGAGGCTTCCGAGTGGATCATATACTTATTGATTTCCTTCTAATTCAGGAAATCAGATAGTATGGAATTTTATTTGAGCTCTATTTATCCCATTTTTGATTGGAGATGAAAATTGACTTGTGAGGGTTCGATGGTACTGAATTTGAATAGGAATATGCATTAGCCGCAGGGTTAGTCATCAAATTGCTCCGTTTTTACGACGATTTGCTTTCCTTTGTCTTCGGATTTAATGAAGGTGTCTTAGCACTCCTTTAAAGTTTCTCTCTTTTCGCATTTTTTAATGGCCACGAAAGGAAAACCGTTGAGTCGTGTAATTTTGGCAAATTGCTCAATATATCCATCAACTTTAAATAACTTTACCTCGTTAGCTGTCAGCATTATCTATTCAAAAGTGTCAGATTGAATCTTTTTAAAACCGTCGGACTATCCTGTATACTCGATGGTCATCTTACAACTCGTTTAGGAATGAACTCCCACGCATAGATAAAGATTCTTTCCCTCTTCAATCTGATGCTAATTCATTTTTTAATGTAGTTCACTGATAGGAATTGACGACTAACCTGGAAAAATTAAGAAATCCATCTGCGAATCCTCAGTAGGACAGCTATTATGGCCTTACTCAAAGATATTGGCCCGAATACTGCAATAACCGATGGTGGAAGTCGTATAAAATTTAATCTCTTCCTTCTCCATCAAATACTTGAGATCAATGAAGATGTCCTTATCCTCACCCTTACCCAGTGAAAAACTGAGCTTTTGCTTTTCTGGGAGTTCCACTTGATTATTTGAAATCATGATCTTGAACTCTGTGTTTTGGTGGAAAGTTGGGTTATTTACCAATTTGGCGAGGCTTTATTTGTAGAGACTGATCAGCAGCACACAATTTGGCCAGCATTTTTATTTGATTTGCTCGTGGTCAATTTCAATGTAGTTGCTTGGTTTATAAATCGATTGTTACTTCTCCTAGGCGGCTATTTGAAGGGGAAAGGGCCAATTTGATGGGTTTATATCCTATTTTTAGAATTTCCACAAGCGATAAGATAGTTTTAGTTGACTATATACTGAGTTGTAATAGAGGAAAATATTCTTAGTGACGTGTCTCGGGTAGAAATAGAAGTTGACAGTTGCAGTGGTGTAGATTTAAGGGTAGGCCTGCCAAATACCATCCTTAAGCTAAAGTATTGCATTTGCCATAAGCAGAGTTAGGGTGAGATCTACCTCAATATCCATTAAGTTAGTAATTTTCATAAATATCTCGCAGCTTTAGACTCCCACATCATAGCAAAGAGACTCTGAAATATCTTTAAGGTTGATAAAATCAGCTTATTTATCAATAATGATAGTCTAGGCATCACTCCATTTGTTGATCTAATCTGAGAGTTTTAGCTGCAAATTAATTGACTTATCCTTTTGATTGTAAATATAGAAACTGAGGATATAGTTCTCGGAAGGGTCAAACTCAAACACAAAATCTTTGACAGCTGAAGGAGAAATATTTTAATAATAGGTCACAGTCGGTTATAGTCTGAGGTTTATCTTGGAAGATGATGCAACCAAGGTAAAATGTGTGAAATAGTCAATGTTTTCATTAGACTTTATGACTGAAATCACAAAATTAAGACCATCAATTTGATCCTTTTCAAACAAGATGTAACCATCTGAACTCTGCTCTGAAGTTTACTCATCTGGTATATTTAAATCCTCATTCGAAACGATTAGTTTTAGAGTGTTTAGAGGGGCTATCAGATTGAAACTGACATCGCTTTTCTATTTTAAGGCAAATTTGAAATTTATTCTCTTCTCAGCATTATCCATTGTGTAACTAAAAGATACTCCGTCCTATAAGGGGAGGAACTAATCGTCTTCCTCTTTAAATGAGAGAACAAAGTCGCCGTTTTCCAATCCCTCAACATTTATCAGGAAATCGCCATCTTTTTAGGGGATGTAGCTGAACGGGTGATGATAGTTGCCTGTTCTTTACCTGCATTTCTGGCTAGGCACATCGCATTTTTAAGACGATGCTGCGTAAATCAGAGCATTTGGGTTATTGATCATGACCTGGAAAGCCTTGCCTTTTTTAACTGCTTTTTTAAAGTAAACGTTATCACCCATTCGAAGATGGTGCTTCGCTTGTTTGTTGGCTGTAATAAACTAGATTTATTGAAATTCATAGACTCCTTTGCCTTATTTATTGATCATAGCTGAACTAAGATCCTTTGCGCTGATGTAAATCATATTAGAAGTATCTCTGACAGCCTATACTTCAAAAACACAGTCCTCTTTGGCTTTGCATTGAGATTGAGTGATTGTAATTTATTCCTATTTTTTTTTAACGACATAGTTAATCTCATCATCTCCTGCATCTTAATCTCCTAAAATTTTATAGGAAATCTTCTACCCCTGTTTTAAATTAAAATAGGATGCCTCCCCCAACTAGACGAACTGCGTATCACTGACAACCATCCTCATATTGATGACTATAATCTGATTACTATCTGAAGTAAAGACTAATTTCAATTTTGTATACCCTTCCGCAGGTCGTTTAAAAACAAAGCTAAAGTCAGTAACTGTGGTCTTTGAAATTGCCTTGATGTTTTATTCAGCTATTGCTTCGCTTCCATCGTCCTTGACTCCGTAGAGAGTTACGAATACATTTGGCTTAACTTACATGTTCTTATCAATTTTACTGATCGAACACTAAATCCGAAAATCACTCTTAGGAATTTCGGTGATATCAAAGGAGGACTATGACTATTTCAACACAAAATCTTTCATGTAGGTTTCAGTCGGAGCTAGCAGAGAAGGCACACTGTAATAGGAAATTTCAGCGCAGGCGAGTGATCTGTCTTGGATATTGACGAACACAAACCCTTTATCCTCGTTATTGAACATTATATAGATGACATTGTTGACGTACGATCGAATATAATTACTTTCAGAGTATATTGTCGTGTCCTTGTCCAAAGAGGTAATCTTGGGGTCGTTGCATGTGATCTAACCCAATAGGTGATTGCTTGATTACTATAGAGAATAGAGATTTTGCGCTAATTGTTTGCTTTATGGCGATTTTGCCTATGGCTGATAGATTATCCAAGTCACAGAACAGGGGAGCTAACTGCATTCAATATTCATCTTTAAATCCGCTGATTTTACAACGGGAACGATGCACAGATCAGTCATCTTTTTAAAAGAGCACTGAACTGTCTCTTGGCCTGATTCCAGAGTAATCACGAGTGGGTTTTTGATTTTCCCAGACTAACTCTCCTAATCCTTTAACAACAAAACCAAAGGTTTATCAACCTCAACTTTTTCAATGGTATAAATAGCTTTTTTTTCAGTGGGACTGAAGAAGTGATTGGCCTAAACGAGTGTATTTTGAGTTGATTTCTTATGGCTGGATATTGATTGTGAGAGTGATATGAGAAGGAGCACTACCAATATAAAAGGCAGACGCTTGTGGTTTAAAAATTAAATCATTTTGATATTATTAAAGCGGAAAGTTAATATTAAATAAATAAATTGCAGGTATCGTATGGAGGAGTATGAATTATTATGGATTTATTAAGCGGCAGGTTTATTTTATTATAATCTATTTTCTATTCATTTAAATGATAAACTACAGTAATTCTCTCAAGCCAAGACCCAAAAACAATACGGAACTGCCAGCGCAGTATTTCAATACTTTTCAACCCGAAAATGTGCGCAAATCAGGATCGAACAATTATCCCTCTTTGAAACCATAACCTGCACTAAGGAAGGAAAAACAAATCTATCGAAGAGTTAACACCGAATCCAACGAACCAGAGCCCATACTTGAAAGCAATAAATACAACTCAAGAGGACAGAAAATTCCATCGAAAGCAGTATCCCCACCCACTAAAAATACCATAGTAGCCGATCCAAGCCCGAGCAGTAAGCTTTACTTCAACAATACCGCTGGCAAAATAAAACGTGTTATCAAGAAGCCCCTCAATTATGAAAGATTCAACACCTAAACCAATCCAACTATGCAGAGGGTTCTTAATTTTGATTGCCAGCCATTTCCAGTCTAAAAATAAAAATAAAAAATCAGCGTTACCATACCTGCCGAAAAAAAGTTTTTGGAGCATAAAAAGTCGGAAATGTTTACCAAGAGAATTGTAGAAAGTAGCAGTAATCCGAAGTTGTTTATAAAGGCGAGAATGAATACTGAAGGGACAATGGATTCGACTCCATCTGTTCTTACCTCTTACGATATCGATCTCATATAGATTATTGGGCAAGGCACTTTTGGTAAAGTGTACAAGGGAATTATCAAGAGAACTGGAGAGGTTATTGCAGTTAAAAAAGTGTTTCAAGATCCTAAATATAAAAATAGGGAGGTTGAAATTGTCAATATGTTGAAGGGAGATTTTGTGATGAAGGTGCTAGGCTGCTATAACACGTTTGAAGACAATTCACAGTTCTTAAATATCGCGATGAGCTACTATGATGGAGACCTTTTCAATTACGTCAAACAGTACGGCAAGAAAGGACTATCGATCATGGACATAAAGCTGTTCAGTTATCAAGTTTTCAGGGGCATGCTCTTAATTCATCAGCTAAAAATAGCTCATAGGGATATGAAACCCCATAACATTCTTTATAAAGGTAAAAAGGCTGTCATCTGTGATTTTGGGTCAGCTAAAATCCTTACAAAATAGCCTAATCTTCCCTACATCTGCTCGCGCTGCTATAGGGCTCCTGAACTCATTTTTGGGGCAGCCCACTACAACACAATGATCGATATTTGGTCGGTCGGCTGCATTATTCTTTAGATGATTCAAGGCACTCCATTGTTTATGGGGTAGACTAGTATCGACCACTTAATCGAGATAATAAAAGTGCTCGGCACTCCCACCAAAAGTCAAGTGATCGATATGAACCCCAACTATGATTTGAATGATTACAAGTTTCCTAAAGTTAAGAAGAGGGAGTGGAGCAAGGTACCATCAATTTTATTTAGATCTTCCCAAAAATCGATCCACTACTAATAGATTTAATTAGCCAAATAATGATATACTCTCCTCTGCAAAGATTAAACGCAGCATAAGCACTGGCCCATTAGTTTTTCGACTAGTTGAGGGAAGAATCCGTCAATAAAATGATTCAAAAACAGTACGGTTTGAGTCTATTCTAATTTTTGCCGGAATAACTGAAGGGGCACGAGCATCTAATCCCAAAGCTGATTCCGTAATGGCATCGCCTAAACAAAAGGTTTAATAACTATTTCTGAAATGATATCTTTCTGTTTTCAGTTTCCAATGTATCCGATTAATAGTTAATACACCATCACTGATGCTCTATTATTAGCAAAAACAATTCACAAATAAACAATATGAGAAATCAAAGAAAGTAGGGGAGAAGGTTAGCGTAGTTTATGTTTTTTATGTTTTTCTCTGAAGCCTTGTATACTATGAATTATTGCTGCAAAGATGAGTCTAACTTAAGAATAGCCGCTAAATTGTTCATGCGGTAACAGTAGTTGGGGGCAGACCACACTGTTACCAATTTTGAGTCAAAATGAAAGTGATAGCCTTGTTGAACCAGCTGATGCGCCCTCACTATTACTTTAACTTCATTTACTTCGTTAAACTACTCAACAGCCCTGCGTCCAAAAAGCCATCCTGCTCCTCTTGGATTTTGTCTCCAGCTGTCCACATTTTCCTCTGGATCTGACCACATCAGATCGCAAAGTGGCCCTGAGGCTGGAATTTCAACATTCCTTTAAAGTGTGCGTATCTTATCGATCGTGGTTCTTTTGGGCGAAAGTCCTCCATGTACGCAAAACACTTCTCCCTCTATCACTGCTGCAAGTGGCAAGTAGTCGAATGCATCATTGAAATAATACCACACATTATGATTGCCATATTTCTTCGTGATTTAGTCGTAGAAGCCATAAGCGAATGTTATGTTGCGTGACTCATGATTGCCTCGCAGAAGAATTATCATTTACGGATATTTTATTTTGTAGAGGAATAAAAGCAAGATCGTCTCGACTGAATTGTACCCGCGGTCCACGTAATCGCCCAAGAACAAGTATCTCTACTTCGGGATCATACCGCCTTTTCCGAATAACTCGAGAAGGTCCCAAAATTGGCCGTGAATATCTCCACATATGGTTACTGGAGCCTGAACAGGTTGGACATTTGATTCCTCGAAGAGCATGGCCTTGACTTTGCGGCAAAGTATTTTGACTGTCTCTTCGGGGATGACCTTGCAGTCAAGGACAGTTTAGATAAGAGAATCCACGTTCATGCTATTATTTAAAGACTAAAACATATGAAAAAAAAAAAGAACTTTGATTAGTACAGAAGGCATATCATCCTTCCTATTTTTGATGATCTGTCAAAAATGAGAAACTTCAGTTGCCGTGAGTTTTTAAATATTTGTATTGAAAATCGACAGGTTTCAGATGAAATACTTACTGTGTCTGTTGGCGAATACTATATTATAATGTATATTTTACAGTTTTTATATATAAGATGGCTATTGATCAAGGACATTGCTCTGTGAGGTCAATTACAATTTAACCATCATGATATCCGTACAATGATATCTTAAAAGCTATAAAATTAAAGGAAATCAAACAACTGTATACATTGAATCTGCTTTAATCATCATAGTTTATATTAAATTTTATAAATTTTTAATCATCCTATGCAAAATAAAAAATAATGCTAACGATGATTCAGATAAAAGTTAAATGATTGGATCTCGAAAGAATTGTTGTAAAATAATACATTTTCCACCAGTTCTGAAAAATTATTTTATTTCAAGCCCAGTCCTAATGTATTTTGCTTAAGTCTGGGAATTATTTGAGATAACAAGTATAAATAAAATTAAAAGAGTTGATTTGACAAATGATCAAAATAATCAACCCCTAATCCTACCAAGAGCATAAGATTCCTATTTCCCAGCAGTCAGCCTAAGAGCAAATTGAGGAAATCATTTCATAGCTCCCCTCATAGGTGCATTTTTTGAAGGTGTTCCCCTTCAACAAATCTAAAATTTTTATGAAGAGTTCCTAAAAAGGTCCTCACGTTTTGACCTATGAAGACAATGACTAACTTCTCATTCAAGATCTAATAGATAAATATGCATTTGAGATGGATAGAAAGTCAGAGGCAAGCAAAATGCATTTTATGTTAGAGGGTGGGCATATCTTGAGCAGATAAAAAACAATTAAATAAATTAAGAAATAACTAAGAGTTGATATTCTTGATGGACTTGAAGTGTACTTGGAGGTTCTCAATAAACTTCTATTCTATATTGACGAATGCCAAATTGAAACTATAATCTAACGTGAAGCATCCTATAATAAGAAGGCTGTGGAAATAGAGTTTATTCTGCCAGATATTAAATACTCAATTTATCTGCCTTTCTAAGGTGAGGGTCAAACGAAGAAGGTAACAAAAGCAGAAGGTGAGAAAATAAAATAAGAGGAAAAGCAAAAGGCAATTGAGGCTTTTGAATAGGTAACTGTGAGATTGGCAACTGAAATACTAAGGATTTTTGGAAAATAAGTTAAACCAAAAAATATTACACTTGCCCATACTTAAAATAATACTTTGCTAACCAACTAAATGATTAGATTCAAGAAGTTGTTTAAGGATGATAAGATCAAGGTCATCTTTAAAGATAAGTTGGTGCTGCCTCCTCCTCCAAGAGAAAATAACAGCATTTTAATCATTCAGGGAGAAGGTATTAAAGAAAATAAGAATCACTATGATGACATTAAGGAAAAGAAGGTAAAGGACCTCCTGAACTAGATAGAGCCTCGGCCTAATTGGAGCGATTTTGGAATAAAAATTGGAGATTTGGTGATCAAGCCTAATGAAAAATTCTCGAAAGGTTATTTTTTAATGAAAAATTCAAACCAAAACTGGAAGAATTTATCAGGGGTTTTAATAAATGAGGCTCAAATGTTTGAAGCCGAGCAAGCCAAGATTAAGAAGCTGTGCGGCAAATTTAATCTTGAGAAGGTAGTGGATAAGAAGAAAACTAATTTAGATCTACGGTAAACTTGCGATAAAATGATTAGAGAACGTGCTAAAAATGTGAAACACGTTTACTTTAAAGGAAATATTGAAAATATCGAGCCAATTTTTATTTATACGAGCTAACTACAGGTGAAGCCAAGCCTCAGAGAAAAGAGTGGTGCCTTGTATAGAATTTTAAACTCCTTTTTAAGAAATCAATTATTTGGGCAGATTAATGAGGAGCAATACGTATAAATATGGGAGTATCTCTTTACAAATCACCTACTTGAACAGCTCAAAAATATTATACCAATTAGTAACTGTGTCCTCTACCGAGGAGTTAGTTTTTTGCCCAACCACAAAATTGGAGACAAAATCCTTTATAAGCAATTTAATTCAACCACTCCTCTCTTGCAAAAAGCAAAGGAATTTGCGGGTAAGGCTATCTTTAAGATCACAAAATCACATTCAGGTAAACCTATTAAAGAATTGTCTTATTTTCAGAAAGAGGAAGAGGTCTTGTTCGAACCGTACTGTCAATTCAAAGTCACTAAGATATCAAATATTGTCAATGAAATGATTAACAATATCTCAATCCCTTTATTTGAGATCGAAGAAATTGAAAAAGCCCCCATGCCCGATAGCACAGCTTTATTTTTACTCTGGGTTGACGATAAGACGAAGGAGGTAAAGGAGACATGGGGATCCTTAACAAGCATCAAAAAGAACAGTGTTATGGTCCAATTATTGTCAACGGAGGAACTCAAGAATTGGTTGAACAACAATAAAACTCTTCTAAAGGATAAAACTGCAGAGTTTGTGATGGTGACCAATATGACTCGAGTGGAGAAAGGAGTTAAGAATGAAGAGGCGGGAGTTGAAGCAATCAAATAATTTAAAAAGTATATGCCTGAGGGTAATATCTTTGTGTATATCGGATGGGTGGAAGGTACTGTCCAAAAGTTAAAAAAGCATAATCTTCTAAATGTAAATAATAAAATTTAGGTTTCTAACAGTGCAAATGACCTTAAAAAGTTTTTGAAAGTATACGGAGGGCTATCTTGATTTTATTTTAACTAAATTAATGAAGATATATCTATACAAGTGTCTATACAATTACATATATTTTTTAACCATTTATTCATTACTGCAGGTTTTGAACACCTCATTTGTACAATCGTATCTAATAATCAATGCATAAACTTAGAATAAATTTTATCAAATCTTACGATATAACTTATCATCACCTCTTTTATACTGATGGGGGCTTGGGAAGCAGTTTGGTTGATCTTCTAGTGTTGACTTTCAGGCAGTCTTCCATATTCAGGTGATCTTTTTTGCCGTATTTTTTAACGATATGCTTAGCCATAGGGGCAGTAATCGAAATTCCAAGGCTTTCTCCCATCTTCATTATGTACTCAAAAGATAGCTTTCCTTCAGGATTAGCAAAGTTCTGATAAACTCTTTTGACTGCCTCATCGGAAAGTATCTTGCCCCTTTAATGGGTTTAATTGTCACTGACAAGGTCAATGAGCGTAGATGTCGCAATATCATTCCCAGTGCCAGCCAATCTTTTAATGATTCTATCTTATTTCTTGAGAGGTTTCCCCTTGCCGTAGTATTTGGTGGCTGCAGTGATGGCTGCGATGGGTATCTTCTTTGGATACTTGCCAAAGAGATAATCTGCTAATCCCAATGAAGCTGTCTTGCCGATAGATTTGCTTTTGCCTCTAGAAACTGGGGAGATCGAGCTTCTCTTCATGGATTTGTTGATTTATGTAATATAATATAATTTAATGGCTGCCCATTGCGACCATCAAATTGATAATCCATAAGATATACAATTGCAGGTCATTAATTAATGCTTTATGTTTATACTTATTTATGAAGATGAGAATAAAATATAATAGATAATCAATCCACGATATTTAGCTAGCAACCTTTCTATCCATTAAATGCTATGATTATTAAGGCATAAAAATGAAAACATAAATATATTCTTCTAATATTTACAAGTAAAAAAGATAGTAAAATCAGCTTATCATGCGTCTCAAGCAATAGTGCATCGATATTTATCACAACCATTAATAAAAGGGTGCTAAAGTGCCTGCCGAATATTATAGCGATGATAGGGATTTTTATTCATGCATGCCATGATAAAAGATTTGGCTTCTCTTGAAATTTAGATTTGCTTAGAAAAATAAATCTCCTCTTCAACTATCTTATCCAAATCGGCCACTTGATGAATTTAAAACGGAATAGTTCCATAAAGTAACTCATAAGCAAGCACTCCAATACACCACACGTCAATTTTGCTGTCATAATATTATTTTTTTAGCATTTCGGGAGATGAATAAAGAGGAGTTCCGCACTGAGTATCACGGAGTAATGGGGAGTAAATTGCCCAGCCAAAGTCACATAGCTTAACCACATTTTCATGAATTAGGATGTTTTATGGCTTAATATCCCGATGAATAATGTCATTTTTATGCATATATTAAACAGCTTGGCAAATCTGCTTTAATATCTTACTCAATTGCTTCTCATTTAAATTCTCAGCGGATCCTTTTAAATTTTTATAGAGGTCATTACCCAAACAGGGTTCAAGGACTAAGTATATATTTTCACTGTCCACAAAAAAATGGTATAGTTTGATAATGTTGGGATGATTCAAGAACATTTGAATTTTTATCTACCTGAACAGCTGATATTCAATTTCCTTGCTGATTAGCTTTCGAGGTATGATTTTGATAGAAAAAACTGCCAAGTTTTTGATGTTTCTAAATAAAATCAGACATACTGAGCTAAATAAACCTTCCCAAAAGATCCTCCGTTCACGTATTTAAGGATGATAAAGGTTTCATCTCCCTCATGAGTTTTAAAATTGATAAAATCAGCACTATTTATCCCTTTTGATTGAGTTGTGAGTTATATTTTTGCGAGTGGATTAGAAACCGTCGCTGTCGATATTAACTATTAATGAATTTTGGAGTTATGTTGAAAAGTAAGATTTTATTCATTTTTGCTATCATTTTCATTGGATACGTTGGTAGATTTCGAACTAGTCAAAATTTTTGAACACTTCTATTTAATTCTAGTGATCTTTAGCTGGTTTTACCGGATTTTCTTCTTGTATTTTAACTGGAAAAGAGTCTTTTTTGCAAATTAAACAGCCTTTTAATATTTACTCGGACTGAGATTTTACGGTTTTTTTCGTTCAGGAGAACCATTGTTGACGAGAGTTGTTTTTTCAGACATGTGAGTTTTGGAATTTGATAATGAGGTAAGTCTAGAACTTTTATCTTTCGAATGAGAATACACAATTTCTTAATTCTGAGAGGGCACCTCTAACAATTTGAGAAGCTAAGAATTACCAAGGCTCATGTTTGAATCAGAATAATTATAATTGGTTTGATAAGAATGGCAAAAAATATAATCGGATTATATTTCACTGGAATTATCAGAGCTCCATCATTGAGCCTATCTTTGCATCGTTCAATTTTACTAACTCTTTGCTGCTGGGTTCTTTTTTAAAAATATTGAAGGCAATAACAATTATACATTTATAATATGACGCTGTTGGCAGGATCGAATTATTTGATATCAATAAAAATATTCTCAACTCTCTTATTTTTTATAGAAAACTTGACAATTTGAAATCGGGTGAGGGAAAGTATTAAAATTTATTGTTAGAAAAAATATAAAAATAATGAATGAATGGAATCTCATATTAGATGATATTTGGAATATTAAAGTTTAATTGCTGCCCATCATCATCAGATGAACTGAGATAATGCAATTTTAATATCAAAACGACAACCACTCAATATTTTCAGGACTAAAAACTTTTATTGAATGGGTGAGTCGGTGAGCGGCAAAATTATCTCAATGTAGATCAGGTTTCATTCGTAATTTGTTATTTTATTGCGCTATGGTTGTGTTGTTACAAGTTCGTTGCATTTTTTATTGCAATATCTCTAATGTAAATATCAAAAATATGTCTTTAATTGAACTGTATTTAACAATCGATTAGAATGATTAGTCTTAGTTATTGGCATATTTGGAATGAATGAATATGCTATGGGAAGGAATTAATTAAATAACGATCAATAATCCTAACATGAATAAGGTTAAAGTGACTTATTTATGATATATGACCAATTAGACCGATGTATAATATTTTCTGGCTTCGAATCCTCCACTCATGTCCAAAATATAGTGAATTTAAATATTTTTATATTTTCCTATTTTCCGATGATTCAAATAAAATCAATACTTTTTAGAGCCATAAATTATTTATCATCATAAAATAACTAACTTCATCATTACTATGCTCTCTATTATTCAAATAAACTTAATTCAATTATAACCACACAATTATCATCAAGATATTTTGGACCTCAGCACAAGTTTTTAATTCAAGTTTTGATATTTGTTGGAGAGAAACATTGGAATGTATTTTAATCATGTCTTATCATTCTGTGTATTATTTTGCTTAAATCTAGAACCCCCTTGTGATAACAAGTATAAAATAAATTTAAGCGGATTGATGTTCGAAATGATCAACCCCTAAATGGTCTCCTAATAAGTCCAGATGTCTCCTGAAGATAAGGCTGCCATTGAATCAGCGGAAGAAATCATCGGATCTCTCTCTTCAAAGTAGCGCTATCTGAAAGTGTTTTCCTATACCTACAAAAATGCCGTCAAGAATTTCAACAAAAAAGCTCCAAAAATTGTAGTCTACTAGTAAAAGGAGAATCTCACCATCCGAGACTTGGTTTACAAATATGCTGCTCTGACAGGTCAAGATGATGATGCAACTAATATTGAATTTGTATTAAAGGGTGGCTATAAGCTGGATAAGGAAAAGACTGTCAATTAGACAAAAAAGATGCTCCGGCTCGATAATCTCGACGGACTTGAAATTTACATGGAAATGCTAAGTGACTTTCTCTATATCAACTAATGCTCAGTTTAGAGTATGATTCAAAATTAGCAGTCTTTTAACACATAAGCAATTTTGGTACCGTTTGCTTTACCAGGAATGAATTACTCAATATATGCGCCTATTTAAGGTAAGAAGGGCAAATCAAAAAACCAGGAACTATTTTAATAGGTGTTAACTTTTCTATCAACTGAGATACAAAGAATATTTGGAAAAACTGTTAACAAATCAAATATTGAGCTTGTTTTTAACTCAAAAGAAAATTAACAATTAAACTAGAAAATATAATTCTTCTTTTTGGATAAGAAAGACACAGTGCAGGTACGATTCAAAGACCAAATCAAATTGCCACCTCCTCCCCGCTAAAATAACAGTTTTTTGATTATTTCAGGATATGGTATCACATCAAAGAAACTTCATTATGATGATATTAAAGAGAAAAGACTTCAAGACGTCCTCAATTAAATATAGCCTAGGCCTAACTGGAACTGGAGTTAATTTGGACTGCTCATCAATGAATTAGTTATAAAACCAGAATAAAATTTTTTAAAAGCTTAGGCTTACATGAAAAACCCCAACGCTATTAGCAAAAACTTTGCTGGAAAAATAATTCCTGAGATTCTGATTTTTTTGGCTGAACAATAAAGAATCAAAAAAGTGAATAAATTTGACATTGAGTAGATCGTTGATAAAAGCTAAGGCAATTTAGTATTACGAACGACCTGTGAATCAAAAATAAAGGATCGTGCTGACAAAACAAAACATGTACATTTCAAAGGACAACTGAAATATGTCGCGCCAATTCTTCTCTATACAAGTGAACTTCAAGTGAAACCAAGCGATAAAACCCCAAGCTGTTCTTTATACAGGGGTTTAAATATATGCTTGAGAAATCTAAAGTTTCTATTAATTACTTAGAAAGATTACAAAGAGAAATGGGAGATTCCCTTTACAAGTGAACTACTTGAGCAACTGAAGAAGATAGATCCTGTAAAAAATTAGGTGCTCTGGCGAGGAGTGAGCTATCTTCCCGATCATAAGGTTGGAGATAGGATCCTATACAAACAATTTAATTCAACTACAACTAACCAAAAACTGGCAAAACAATTATTTGCTAATGAAGCCCTGTTTAAGATCACAAAATCAAATTTAGGAAAGCCAATTAAAGATTTCTCTTACTATCAAATTGAAAATGAAGTGCTGTTTGAACCCTATATCTAGTTTTAAGTCAAGAATGTATCAAAGATCACCAATGAAGAAAAAAAAAAGACAATAACATTATTCTAAATCGAGGAAATTCCCAGACCAGAGATGCCAGACAGCAAGGCCCTGTATTTACTATGGGTTGATGATAAGACTAAGGAAGGATTGATGATGTGGAACAGTTTGAAGGACATTAAAGATACCAGTGTGATGGTACCGCTCCTGACGACTGATGAACTTGACATTTGGCTAAAAAAAAATCAAACTTTGCTGCAGGATAAAACTGTATAGTTTGTTTTGGTGACTAATATGACCAGAGTTGAGAAGGGTGTGAAAAAAGATTAGGCTGGAGTTGAGGCAATCAATTTATATCGAAAAGTGAAACCCTAAGGTCATATTTTCGTTTATATCGGATGGGTGGAGGGCACTCTTAATAAGCTGAAGAAGTATAATCTAAATCCTAACGATAAGCTCAAGGTTTCCAACGTCGAGGAAAATCTCCGAAAATTCCTAAATGAAGTTGGAGGATTGAAATGATCTCATCTAAATTGATCTCAATATTAAAAAACTTAAAAACTTAATTGAATCACTTCATTGACAAATTATTTGCTTTTTTCAGATAAATTTTTACAACTCGATGAAATAGCTTCAACTACTCTAATCTATAAAAAATACGCTTGATAGTAGTACCTTCTCATTTTCTATGGAAATTGTGATATTTTAATTTTAATTCATGAATTTTGCAAACTTATTATTTCTTTGTAGTTGAAATGTTAGGCAGGACAATATTTAAAGTCGCGCTATTTAGTGAAGCAGCGAAGGGGAAATTAATCAAGGTCAATGTTTCGATAGATGGACAAATCAGAACTTATCACTTTCCAGAAGGGAGCAAATTAGCCCACAATCTTGAAAAAGCAAAAATACCGATGGAGTTCGAATGCGGATATGGCTGTAGATGTGGAACCTGCCCTCTAACACTATCATAATCGGACTATAAACTGCTGTCAGCTTAGCAACCATTGCAAACCAGTTAGCTGTTTCTGATCCGCACCAACAGCTTCGATAATTTAACCCGTCTGTCCTGTCAGCTCACAGTTCTTCCGGTCTTCTAATCGTTGACGTTCATCATCGATCATTGATAACTCTCTGTTTTTCTTAATATTGATAGTAGTAGATAAGATGGTGTTAAACATCAAAGCTTCATCTTGTCAGATGCGATGCTCAACAGTTTTAGACCGATGAAGATGCCAACCGCTTTGAAAACCCCGTCGGTCAACATTTTGTGGCGTACCCAGAAACTTGCGCTGTCTTTCGATGAATTGACCATAAACATTTCTTCGCCTTGATTAATTTTAATATTGCACTATCAACTTTAGAGTTAATCTTTCTCATGCAAGTATTTCAAAACCTGAACCTGAAGAATTTGCACTAAAATTAAAGTGTTATCAAGTTATATTAAATGGATGAGAACGGAGAGGTTTTATGAAGATTTGCAGGTCATGCAACCGCTCAATATTTTATATAAATAATCAAATCAAATAATAATATGAGTCTTTAGGAAAAGCCTTTGACCAATGCTGAACTATAAAAAGCTACCTCCCGCCGCTCTAGAAAGGATGAAGAGGGTCGAGACTTCCAGTGTGGTTGCGGTAAGAGATACCTCTCGTACCCTGCCCTATATACTCACATAAAAACAAAGCATGATGGTCGTCAGCCGTAAGGCACTCAAAAAACAGGCACAAATCCGAACATAAAACGTACAAAATGTCGGCTTGAGGAATAGACTCTTAGAACTATTCTGAATTACATGGAAAAATAAGATTTGAAACTTTTAGCAGAACTGGATGAGCATCATCTTGGAAGAGTTTCCTTGAGCTCACGCATTAAGAAAGAAACAGTCCCTAAAGAATTGTATGAGTGTTATAGTCAACTTATTAAGGATCAGCAGTGCAAACTCACAAGAAAATCATCGCTAGATTTAGTCTTGGCTGTCTATCTGCTGAATGTGGGCAAATTCGTCAATGACAAACTTTTTGACCACTTCCTTCTGTTTGTCAGGATCGTCCGCAGCTGTTATCTCTAAAGTGGAGAGTAAGTCTACCGTCACTGTTTTAGTAATCAAGAGAATAGCAAGCAATATTTACTAGCTTTTACTAGCTCATAAATACGATACTTTCCCATAATATGCGATTATTTCCTAAGATATTACATACCTGTCTGCTAAATAGCCAAGGAATATAAATAGATTAATCTTTCGCTCATGGAACTGATGATCCATGACTTCTGCGGATGGCTTTTTCGTAATAAGCTGACTCACATCAAAGTCACACTTAAAAAATAATATCGATTGGAGTGCAAACCTGTAGCCATTGCAAAGCCCGTGAGTACAGAGGGAAAAGAGCTATTGAAGGACAAAGACAGCTAAGACCATGACCAAATGAGCAATTCAGAGGATATCCAGGAGAATGAGGATGAGTAGAGTCAAAATTAAAATAACTCAGAAGAAGGAGAAGAGGTGTAACTCCCAAAGGAAGAAGTAAAAAGTGAGGATAAGCCAATATAACCAATCCACAAGGAGGAATAGATCAAATAGAACAGGTGATTATTCCAATTTATATAATTTTACATCATTCATTTGTGATGAATTTCATCTATTTTACTGTATAAGCATTGCATTGCTGACCATTATCACTTTACTTAACAGTCTATTTAGCAATTGAGGGACTGCTAATTTACAATTAAGAAACTCCGCCCTTTTCGCAGCCTACAAATTATCACAAATTCATAACCGTATATATTATTTGCCTTTATCTACAAATTTTTACTTCATTTGTATAATTATTGAATGGACACCTAAAAAATTTCTCAGTTGTTTTTGGAGCAGTACTATGGAGCCATGCAAGGCAACAGAGCTACACTCATAAACTTCTACAGCGAAGCCAGCATGATGACATACACCGGCTCCAAGCACATCGGACTGAAGGGGATTGCAGAGAAGATTGAATCCTTTAGCTTCCAGACTATCGAGTTTTCCAACCTCAACTCTGACATTCAACCTGGACCTCTAACCGGCAGTGTGTTGATCTTCGTGTCAGGTTACCTGAGGATGGACGGTTCCGATGAATTCAGGTTTTCGCAGGTGTTCAACATTTGTCCCAATGGCAGTGGAGGACTCTATATTCACAACGACATATTCAGCGTGCTGCTGTGATGATCTTTGAGCCATCTATTGAATATAAATTCATCCTTACATAAATAAAATCGTCCCCAAGCACTGCGCGGTGATAATTTGATGGCGGTTTAATTGCTTATTTGATCGATAAAAGTTGTAATTGATAATTAATTCATATTGGCGTAATACAAAGAGTGAGCTGATTTAAGCAAAAGAATCTTTCTAAATACTGTTTGTGATTGTTGGCAGAATCAAAAATAATATAATTTCATATTAAAATTTAGATTACAATGAAAAGAAAGATCGATAGCTGCGGCATCACAAAAAAAACATTTTCTTATCTTAAAGAGAATATAAAAACTTAACCCATCGACGAAATCAAAGAAAATTTTAACTTTAATGACATACGCGAGTCCGGTTACAAGCTACCGAGGAGTAAAAGTGGACGCAAGGATCATTCACTTTAGAGGAAAAAACCGATTAGATACCTAAATACCAAAGAAGGTTGTCGCATAAAGGGTAAAATAGAGAGAGATCATGAAAATCATTTGCAAAATACCATTAGCTTTATATTGCCTTCAGTGGTCTCCAAGAATTTGGAAGAGACACAGCCCAAGTTATGCTTTGATCGCACTAAAAATAAGACGAATTCATCAAAAACAAATACTTTTTCTTCGTAGTAAAAATGTTTTTCATAATAAAAATAGGATTTTCAATCCTCGAGTTGGCAGTTATAAGAAGCGGTATTGGAGCACATATAAGTAATTTGGGAAAGTACCCTAAAGATACAATTACGGGCCCTTTTCGAGGAATAAATGCTGGCGATTCAAAACATCATAAAAAAGATAATCCTAACGATTACCAATCCTAAACTATAAGAGCAGTCAAATATGACTCTCAAATTTGCTTCTTTAAATTAGAATTAATCGGATAACTTAATTAGTTTTAGAAATTCAACGGGAATTAATTCGACTAATCTTAAAGGTGACAATGTGAATTGTTTGGAAGGTGAGTAAAGTGGGGGCATTGAGTTAAAAAAAATAATGTATATCCTAGAGGACAGACAAAAGCCGTTGAAGAGGATAGAGTTGTAAAACTTTCATACATAAAATATTGAAAGAGATACACCACCTCAAAGTAGCACAGCTGTTTCATGTGAAAACCATTCATTGCACGACCTGACCAATTTTTCAATTAATACTAAATCCAAATAGCATGATTTTTTAAAAAATTGTTCGGCGAGTGAACCCACAGCTTTTTTTAATGGAGAGGAGGACAAGGCTAACAATAATTATAGCAATAATCGGGTTTTTTTAAAGAATATTGTTAAAAAGGGAAAGGCAGTCGGAATGAGTCTTAGTGGAGCTATACATTGTGAGAAGAATAGTATGGACTCTAGTAGCAGTCAGAAGAAAGTCATGAGTGGAGATTTAAGTTGCAACAGCCTCAAAGATACATCTGCCATTAAAGACAAATATGGGCTTGATGAGCAGGAATTATCATAAGAGAGTGATCAAACTATGGAAACAGAGGTAAGCAAAGTCAATTTAAATCATTTAAAAACTTAGAAAACAATCGGTTAGGGAAGCAACTAACCTAAACGAGTGGTCCTGAATCAAATCATTTAAATGCTAAACGTAAAGTATAACAAAACCATAAAGCTTGAGCCCCGCCATACTTGATTTAATATTGTGTTAATACGATGAACATTAAGGCAAATTTTATTATATACCTCATACTACGTCATCTCTAAACGAAATCATTATATTCCCCAACACTTGACAGTGGGTTTTATTAAATCCTTCGATTGATTTAGAACTAATCAAATCATTACGAATATTTAATAATTTATAATGCTGGCCATGCTGCAAAATTCGGACAGACCCGCCTTGCTCACGTTTATTGGGACTGGGCTCATTAAATTTGCGACTGGTATCATCGGTATTTGGGGGTCAATAAATATATACTTCTTCTCATATCTGCACAATCATGGCACCTAAATAACTGCTCGTACCAATTCTGCAATAATGTTATGTGCCATTGTCCCTTCAGCTGTGTTCATGCTTTTGGCTACTCGCTTCAGTCGGTATTTTGGTTATAAAACAGTGATAAGAGTATCAGGACTGATATTTAGTCTATCTCCATTCCTCATAAACTTCTGGCTGAACATCTTCACTATGGGCCTGTTCTTTCTGTTTATCCCTATAACATGTTTTGCTATTAGTTCTATACCTATCCTTAATTGTCTCTGGTCACAATTTCCCAATGATCTAAATAAAGTCTCTGGCTCAGCTGTGCTCTTCTTTGCATCGGGGATGATTGTTTGGAATTTGATTTTTACAAATATCGTCAATCCGAATAATGTTGAAGCAAATATCGACCAACATAATCAAGCATTTTTTGGCATATAAATCACTAGTCAAATTGTCAAAGCCTCAAATATCATCTTTTTATGCAGTGGATTCTGCTTTCTCGTTGGCTCTATGCTAGTTTCTAAACGGGAAGATACTTCAGCCATCGGACCAAAGTTAGTAGAGGAAATACCACAGTAAAGCAACTCTAATGTGGCAAAAAGTGAAAAGGCTATAAAATAACCCCCATCTGCTCATAAAGATATCATAAAGCAGTCTTTGAAACTAAAATAAGCCCTAGTAGATCGTAAATTTATCCTCTTATTCACTATATCCTTCCTGACACCAATGTATTTAATATACTTAGTGCTCTATATGAAGCTTATATTTATGCCATTAATCAATGATGACCATTACTTGGCTTATTGCTCCATTATATTAACTGTCTCCGCTATCATTGGAGCTCCCTTTTGGGGGACATTAGGTGATAAATTTGGATTTAAGTATACTCTTTTCCTCCTCATAGTCGTGGATCTAGGATGCAAAATATTCGGACTATTTTGCCACAGAAAATGGAATTTGATGCTAATGTACTTCATGCTTGGATTTAATGACAAAGGCATACTCACTATCATTGGACCTGGACTTATTGAGATATTTGGACTTGAGATGGCTACTTAATTGATACCATATAAAGGTATTTCTATATTCCTCGCTTATGTTGCTGTCCCTGCCATACAATTCTTGCTGCCTGGTTTTCATTATCGCTTCTTTTTAGTAATTTTCATCTGCTGTAGTTTGGTAGCAGTGACTTTGACTTACTATTTCTATGCCAAAGTTCACTACATATCTTTTAACGAGCATCAAAAGCAGGATGCGGAAAAATCAGACCCTCCTGCCGGCATTCATTTGGATAATGATATTATTATACGTAAGGCGGAAGGATGATACTATTTTTGATCTGTAAAAAATGGTCACATTATTGATTAATTATACACACAAAAACCAATTATCAAAGAATTGACAATATATGAATTATTAATTACATTTTTTAAAGATGAAATTGTGTAAGCGAGATCATCTATTGGGTTCATTTAATTCAATAATTAGTCATATCTATTACAAATTTGATTATACAATCAGTACTATTTTAATGTATGCTAATACAATATGAGTGGATCAACACAAATATAACAAGTTGATATATTCATGGTAATTAAAGGGCTAATAAAATTAAAAAATTATATCATTCAACCATGAAAACAACAGCGAAGACACTCATAATTATGGTAGTTGTTACCATCATATCGTTGCTGGCATGGTAGAATACCAAACATGAGGCCATAAATTATCCGAGACTTCTGACCAGTTCATATCAGACATCATCCACCAGGACAACTACAGTCACTAAGTTGTGTCCCGCCAACTTAAATAGATCCAATCTATACTCCCAATCCGATTTAGATGCTTCCACCCAATACCAGGCTTCTGTTACCTCTGCAATTAACATTGATGGGTACATCATAAATTTAGTCTAGGAATGCATTGCTTGGAAATTTGACAAACGCGAATATGGGAAGCGCTCTCAGTATGATTACTGGCAACCTTACTCAAATCATCATATTTGTAGCCTCCTTTGCTGTGGGATTAATAGTTTTTTTGTGGATATGGCCTTTTCTATGTTGTTGCTGCTGCTGTACAAGCTGTTGCCCATCCAAATGCTGCCAAAAATTAGAATCATAGCCATATACAAAATGTGAATTATACTGGCCGATGATAACCCTGGCTTTAGCTCTCCTCTTAACTATTGCAGCATCTATATACGGTATTATTGTTATAATAAAGGGTTAACAAGTTGCTCTAATATCGGCCCAACATTTACAAATCTGGCCTGCTCAACAGCCATTTTTACTGATGATTTATTGAATGGAAATGTGACTCTAAATGGATCCTCATTTTGGGTAGGTTTAAACCAATTTGTTACTCAAATTGTGAATCTCAACGGGAACTTAACAAACATTAGCAACAATTTTACTTCACTTTCGAATGCGGGCATGACTGCGTCCACCACCGCTCTAACCAATGCATTAACAGCTATTAAAAATATTCCTCAAGTGGGTGGAGCAGCTCTTTCATTGGCATACACCAGTCCAATTACTGGTGCCAGTGGCACTGATGTCTCTACCTTTCCGGCAATACTTGGAACCTATGACACTGCTGGTACTTTGGTCTATGCCATGTACCAAGCAGTTTCAGGAATTAACACCTTTGTAACAGGAATACAGAGCAGTGCCACAACATTTACTTCCCAAATAGGTACAATTGGCAGTAGTGTAAGTTCTATCCAAAGTTCTCTGAATTCTATGATAAGTTCTATAAGTAGCATGGACAGTTCGCTTGGCACGTATCTTTCCTATACAAACTATCCAAGCCAATATGGCACAATGGCATTGAGCATATTTTTTGCCGTGATGATAGGATTTAGTTCTCTTGCTCTTTTTGGAGCTTTACTAACTGTCTGCTGCCGAAAGTATGGGTGCCGTCATCTCATGTACTTCTCTTGCCTTTTTTTATTCATAGCGGCTTTGATTGGTTTTATACTCTCCACTTTATTCTCAGTTCTTGTCCCCGCTCTGACTTGGACCTGCAGCTACCTGAGCTATACTCTGTCCTCATCAGCTAACTTTCAAAGTATTTTTTATATTATTTAGCTAATCTTGGCACTGTATTAGGAAATTCCACTGCTTCTCAAATAGCTGTGTGCATGCCCTTCGGCAACGGTAATATTGTTTCCGTAGTGGGTGGTTCTGCTACAAACGGATTGAATAATTTAACTTCGGTTATTAGTGGGCTTAGCAATTTTTCTCCTGACTCCTACGTTTCTCAGTTAAATGGTAATTTGACCATAGTCACTAACACCATCACTTAATATGCAAAAGGGCAAATTTCAGATCTTGATGCTGCTGGTTTTGCAGCTTTAACGAAAATATCAGATCACACCCAATACGCTGGATGCACAAATGCTAACTTCCTGGCAGACAGTTGGGTACCTTCAAATAATCAGCTCACAAATGTCAGCTATATCGCTTGCACGATTACTAATGGAAACGCGGGTAATCCTACTTCTTGCGGGGGTGTTATTACTGCAGCTAGCGCAACATGCGGTGGTTGTATGGACACCACCTTAATCACAAACTCTTTCGCTACGCAATTACTTTTTACTACTGCATTAAACACTAGATATGCTAACAACTGCCCTGCCTTTTCTACTGATATGGGCAATGTGTGGACTCACTACTATAGTATAAAAAATACAGCATTGGGACCCACTGATACCAGTGCTGTAGGCTCCGGAGTTCTTCATCGAACTCTCGCCGCACAGTCATTGATTCAAAATAATGCAACCAATGCTGGAGTCTATTATGGCTTATACCAAATATAAACCACATTTTCCAACATTGTCAGCAGTCTTGTTGCGATTAACACCCTCACCGATCCTAACTACGGTTTGCTAGCAGGACTCAACTGTCAAGTCTTTGGTTAAGATTTTGCCACAATGGAAAAAGTAATATGTGGAAGTTTCTACAAAAACATATATCTGTTGCGTCTTGTGGTAGGCATTGCCTCTTATGGTGTTTTGTTTGCTATGTGTTGCATCGTTTGCACTGGTGTGAGACATTTTAAATTGAGTCAGAGACAAGCCCAAATAGGCGATTTCAATGAAGAATAAGAAACCCCTAAAAAAAAAAATCACTATAAGCTTTAAGAGAGTTAGGTTTAAATAAGTCCAGCCCCAAGTCCAAGTCCAAGTCCAAAACGCCGAAGACGGCCATGATGAATTTGAATGGCATTCATTATTTCCACTTAATTTATCAATGATTATTTCAAAACATCTAAGGCTAAAATTTGTTGATTATTTGCTATTAAATTGTAAAATTAACTTAATAAACATCTATAATGATGCGCGAGAAAGTACAACCTCTCAGATGCAGAGTCAATCTACCAACCGCGACAAACTGAGCCTTAGAAATTTACTTAATATGGAACCAGAGAGCCTATACAAAACAAATCAGCTGTAGATAAGACCAAAAACCAGTACGAGCATACTAAATCAGTGTACACGCAACGACAGTTGAAAATATTTCATGATGAGCGAACAAATCTCATGACTGAAAATAAAATGAGACGGAACAACAGTCAGCAATTTACAAGAGAACGTCAAGGCTCGGCTGAACTTACTTCTGAGGACAGAGTGGAAAGGACCAGATTGAAGCACTCATTGGGCAAGATAAACCTTTTAGCTGAGGGATGCTTATAAATCTAAGAAGATGAAAAAATTAGAACTATCCACAGATTCCTTGACAGTCTCTCAAAGTAGCCCTGCCTGCATATAGGTACATCTTCTTCCATACAGAACCTAAAATTTCTACAAAAAAACTTTCGGTTACATCTGCGAATCTTTTGATTAGATTGTGTTTACAACTGAAGCTGGTTTTCCCCGCTAACAACTATAGTTTTTAACAGAGCAAACTAAAAACTAATCTTTGAGTATATTTTAAGGAATGTAGTGAGGTTATGTAGTGGAGTAAAGGGCATTACTTACAAGGAGTTAACACATGAACTCTTTCGTGAAATGCTTGTCCATGTAAATCAGCAATAAAGTCATCGGGTACAAACGAATCAAAGCTTTAGAGGTAATTAATCGATAACTGAGATCTCTAGAATAAATTGTAAGAGAAATCAAAGCTATTAGGTAAGTTATCACAGCAAATACAGTTTTATTAGCAGCATCCTAGCAAATAGCAATATGGCTACATTACTGAACTATAAACAAAGCTGCATACTTCTGAGATGGAGGTCACTAGACTTGCAGCGAGAAACAAAGAACATTAGAGTACAGAATAATATTTCAAACAGTTCAATAACATGCTGGCTGAAAGGGTGGAGGAGATGCGGGCTAAACTTTATTAGTTTTAAATACAGCAATTTTCAGGACTAAAGGAAGTCGAGGGCAATTCTTAATTAAGAGATTTCTAGAACAATGTTGCTGTCTTAAAGGATTTACTACATAAGGGCACAATTAGGATGAGTGCTATGCGCGAGGAGTACAATAAAATTTAAACCTATAATCAGCAATTACTTGGAGAAAAAAGTTTGCTAGCTAAGAGAGCAGCTGTAGGGTTTACTTAACTAACTCCTCGCCCTAATTTTAAAAAGATATTCAAGGATAATGGCATGGATTATTAGCAAATGCTGCCTCAAGATAAGCCAAGTACGGAGGAATTAGTGACATCATTGGTCTGTAGATTTAAATAATTTTATCAGAAATATGTTGGAGGATAAATAAAGTTAGATGTGAGTCAATCAAAGATACAAGATCGAAGGCGAAAGGATCCTGGGGAGAGTATCCTCATGAATTTAGGCCTAATTTCAAAGCAGATGAGGCGAGTTTAGAGTTTATCTTAGAATGTTAAATCAGGGTACAGTCTTCAAAAATAGTCGAAGGATGAGTTAAACCGAAAAAATAAAAAGATGTGATGAGGTTTTGCTATTTTCATTTATTATACGCAACATTATAATCATTCCTTTATCACTGAAAACGTATTCAATCGAGATGAATTTATTTCCCGCAGAAGATATGTTTCTTCAGTTTGCTGTTATCATCCATTGAACGAAGTTAAGAGCCGTTTCCTGTTATTGGTATATACTTGTTTTTATTATTGCTTGAAACATTAAAGGTATTATATATAACGCTGAAATTAAATAAAAAGTAAATATCGTTGAAATCTCATATTGACAAAAATATCCTATATTCCAATACCAATAATATTTTTAGCTCATTGTAGAATTAATAAACATTTCTCTAAGGCTTGTTTGTGTTACTTTTCAATTTGGTGTTCGGAGTTGTGGAGACGATGGTTTAGGCTTCATCTGGCTAGAAATCTAATACAATGGCTGGGTAGCGATTAAACAGTAAAATCCATATTCATATTCTCCGTAACTTACAAAAAATTTGTAATGCCAAATATCTAAACTTATTTTTTAAAAAAACCATCTTTTTAGAAGGTTCAAACCTTCCTCTTTCAACGATAGGTAGAGCGCTGCGGATATAATTCTTTTATTATTGAACTCCTAAATGTTTGTGTTTTTTAAGTAAAAATTATGGATAGGTAAAAGAAATAATAGATGAATCAAATTGATCATCCTGATCTCTATTCTTCAAAATTATATTTCCATTAACTGTGGAGTCTTTTTTGAAGAGGCATGAAAGAAGGGGTCAGAAAATATACTCATTATTTCATCAGTGGCGCGCTAGAAGTCTTCCATCAGTTCATCATTCTCAAGGCAAGTAGAGGTTCTTGGTTCATTTTTTGGCTCTGTTTGTCCCTTCATCCACTAGACGAACATCAGGTATTGCTCTTTGCTTTAGAAGGCATAGAAAACGTTGGTGGTGGGATCCATGAATCCAAACATCTTTTGTGACCCTTAACCAATGCTTTCGCTAACATTTGCTGGTTGATTCATTGGTTCTTTGTTTTATTTAATTATTTAAAAATCTGGGGAATCACGTACATATATTATCAGAAACTTCATCAACAATATGAAAAAAGTCAATCCAGCCTAATTTATCGCAGGATTAATTGATTTATCGGCGTATCATTAAACAGAAGTTAGTAGTTGCTTCTGTATGCTTCAAGAAAAAATAATTGACTGACGGAATTTATATTGTCTGTTAATATTTACAATTGGTGCAATTGATAAATTGATTCAAAAGAATTCATCCACATCATTTTATTTGCATGTTTATTAAGTGAATTTTATCAGGGAAGACAATTATATTATTGCACGTTGAAACATAATATCAAACTATATTGGCTAAATAATTTATTCGGCAGATCAATCTGTAGGGAACGGAAACTTATTGATTCAAGAACTATCACCCTCGCTTTGCGAAGATAGCATTTAATTATATTTTTCAAAGCCTCTAAGGTTTACAAACCAAAATGGCCAAATATCCACCAATAAACACATAACTGCAATTATGCTTATTTTCGATCGCCAAAAGTGAAATTTAATCTCCTGTCGATTCTTTTAAAAATCAACAAAATATTTTGGCTGCTGCTTTGGAAGACGTCCAGTTTAATTTTAATAGAGTAATTGAAATTTATAATTATAAAAATATCAATAATCACTCAAGTGATTCATCTTAATGACTGCTTGGAGGGTAAATGAAACTTTGCCCTCTTCACCAGCAGGTTCTCGAACTACATATTTTTTTCAATCACGTTGGCTATTTATTGATGCTTTGAGGATGATGTCCTGCAGTTGATTGTGATCTCTCCAATTGCATTCTCAACAGACATCGTTAGACTATATTATTACATAATTTACTCATAACAACGTAATTTTTTTTTAAGGATTTCGAGAGCATCGATGTTGATCTCTTTCAACATAACGGTGATGATATACTCCACTTCTGATTGTTTGCCAAGCTATGATGCACGAGGAATATTCCCGCATGAAACGAAATCAGAGTTGCGAATGGGCTTAAAGGGAGTCCTTTACTCCTATTCAGGGTTCTAGTAGTGTTAAACAAAATGAGAGATGATGTTGTCCTCCTTATCATATAACTTTTTGTTCTCTATCCATCTAGCGATGGTGGATGGGGCAAACTGGCTCATCATGATAAACCAATGATAAAAACTTGGGCTATAAGTCTTATCTGGATGTCCTAAATAGGAAAAAATATACTTTTTGAGTTGACCAAAAATTGGAAGATAAATCCGTCAGCGTAGCCCGGAAGGTCACTGCGACTCAAATACGTGTATTTGGCTAATCTTGATTAAACTTCAGCTAAACTACAACTCCTTCTCAATACTTTCATATTTTGTGTAAATAAATTATAAGGCAAGTTCAGGCAGACTTCATTTATAGAGGATGAGGGTAGCGTTATTTACAAATCACATAGTTTATTCGAAAGATTAAAACCTTTCAACGTCAACAGATCACAATCTATCCGATAGGATGAGTGTTTGATTGATCGTTTTTTATCCAAGGAAAAAAGTATTAAATATGAAGCATAAACGGCAAAATATCATTAAAAATATCTCGAAAAACATTCAATACATCGTTACTTATGCGTTCCGGCATAAAAAACGATCTGATCTTGTGTTTAAACTTTTTATTGTATATCCAATTTGATGCTTGAAAATCTTTTCCTCTATAAAACAAAAACCCTTTCATTAAATAAAAAAGGTAGTTTTTCCTCTACAACAAATCAAGCGAGTCATTAAATCTGTTTTAGGTTTGCTCTTATGATGTATGAAATATTCTGCTCAACTTTGTTGGTTGTTACCAAAAACATCTATGTAGAAGCAAATTAGAAAAGGCAGACAAAATGAAAAAATTGATAGTATCAACAATAAGCGAAAAAATAATTCTTCTAAAAGCAAAAAACATAAAATGGAAGAATAGTTTGTTTAATTTAATAACTACATGATCAGAAATCATTAGTGAGCTATCGGTTTTCAAAATACATATTGGCGTTATTCCTACATAAAACAAAAGTTGATGCTGGAAACATTCATTAATTTTATACAGCTACTTATTTCTTTGTCTGAGGTTTCTTTCCGATTTCCTAATCATCGAGTAATGAAATACTTTTAAAACACAATCATAATTATTCTTTATCTTTTAATTTCAACAAATAATAATGACAGCTCATAAATTAATATTAATTCAGATAAACAGTGGAATATAAACTGCATCAACCCTTTTTCCCTGATCCCGCTCGAAAAGGCACGAATAAATTTTAAACGAGGGTTCCCTTCACTGAACTTCTGCTTTGAGTCTCACACTCTCTATCGTTTAATTTTTGACTGGACATGTTCATGCCAATTGTACATCCTCTCTTCTTAAGTTTATTAGCGTTTGATTGTGATTGTGGTCTTTTAATTCCTTGCTTGTAGATAATTCCATTGGAAAGAGCAAGGTACTCTCTCCTCCCCAAATTAGTGCTTGCCCGGCTTCTATTGTCTAATATGTCGAATTTATCATTTTTATGAGATAGTTTTGATGAATAGCCAGAATGCTGTGTGCTTCTGTAATTAATTTATTTTTCTGTCGCTGAGAAGATCGTAGCCTTTTCTGTTTGCTCGCCATTTTACCAAAATCCGCGATAGTTCACAGTTTTATCAGAGTCATAAAGCTCACCATAGCCATTCCTATAATCATTTTAAAAATTGCCTTTGTAGAACCAGCCATTGTCCCAAGTATAAATTCCGTGGCCTGACTTTTTATCCATGGTATAATGACCCTTGTATGATTATATCCTTTTTTTACTTGCCTTCCAAACTCCATACCCATTTCTTAGACCCTGCTTAAAATCACCTTTAAAAGAGCTGCCATCTTACCATTTATACTAGCCATACCCTTAAGGCATACCATTTATAAATTAACCTTTGTAACTATCTCCATTCCCATAAAATTATGTGCCTTCGCCATGCTTTAGTCCATTTTTAAAGACTCCAGTATATACATCACCATTGATCTTTTGGTGCATACCGTAGCCATCAGGTAATCCACCCCACCATTGCCCCTCGTAGTACTAAACAAACTCATCACTCTTTGGATTTCTGGAGGACAGGTTAAACCAAAAGAATTTCCCTTCGCCATGCTTTTTGTTATTCATAAATTGGCCAATATACAAGTTACCGTTCGGATATATTTCGAGTCCTTTTCCATTTTTTTAATTATCCTTAAACTCTCCTTCAAATATTTTACCATCCTTCCTAAAATTAATACCAAATTCCTATCTTTTCTTCTGCTCGATCAAACCAAAATATATCTTTCCCTCATTTTTTATGAGTTTTAATTTGTTACTGCCAATCAAATCCTCCATATTAAATTGTTCTTCATCCAGAGGGAAGAGCTAATACCTTGTAAAAAATTAGCAAAGCTATGACTGATTCATATCCCAAGCATTGACAACTGTCCTCTGCTTATCGATGGTGTGCACTCGTAGAATTTCAATGTTAAGACGAGTCTATTGTCGATTCATGTCTTTATTTTCCTTGGCAAAGGATAGAGATATCTCTGGGTTTTCGCCTTTCATGATAGCTTTAATAAAATTATATTTAAAGATTATAAAGGGATGAAGGACTATTAATATTGGTTATGTTTCACTTAAAGTAATCAATAAATATAACTTATAACTTATCAAATATCAAGACCCATATATTCTCCTGCAATTTGCAAGAGGTTGCCATCAAATTTTGTTAAAATCGATGAGCAATATTCCCCAATACTCTCCTATCTATAGAGTGTCATTTGAGGTTCGTAGTCTCCATTTAAACAACCGAACAAGGAATCTTCATCCAGTTGTTGCTTTTCAAAATAGTAAGAATCATTGTTAGGCTCGTTAAAATAACCATTTGAATGGTGATTTTATTCTTCCATAGTATTTATTTCATAATTAATCGCTTCTGAGGGAGCAGCAATATCCACAGCTTCAACCGCATTGGTCAGTTAAAGAACAGAATTAATGTAATCTTGTTCATTTTAAGCTGAGTATATGGAAAACTGTTTCAGGATATATTAAAACCCTTTGTTTATCTTTGAAGATTGAACAGCCAAGCTTCCATGATTTTCATCATCAACTTTTATCAATTCCGTTAGTATGGAATGAATCTCACTAGGTTCAGGCATAATTGCTTTTTTTAATAACCCTAGGCAGATTCTTTTAATTCTTTCCAGGAGATCCTTGTTGAGAGAATGAAACTACACTCTTTCCCCAGAATTTATTTTGTTGTGTCTGAATTCAATCATTTTATTCAAGATTTTTGTGACCTCATTTATAAAAAGTTTTCTTTCTGAGAGATCTAGCTAGCAGTTTTTCAGGCATAAGAAAATCATCTCAGCCTTCATAGTCCACTCTTTTGGGCGATCTCCTATAAAAGATATGAGATCATCCTTTTTTTGTTTTTGGAGAAATTCTCTGATTTTTTTGACGACATTTGGAACTATGTCGGTTGTTCTCCCATCCTCCTTCCCATTTTTCTTGCTTTTTCTTGGTTTCTTTGAAGGCTAGGATTTTGAAGATGAGTTGAAATTATATTCTTCCTGTTTCTCATGAAATTTATTTTCAACTTGGAGAGAGTAGGCTTTAGTACTTGAGGTTGGGCTGTCAGAAAAATTGGGTCGACCAATGTTATCACTCATCATAATTTTGTACTTGTTGCTGTGAATAAGAAATGATTATAAATAGCTGTGCGTTTAACTTTGATTTATAGGGATTTCTCAAGTTTAAATGTTTTTATCAAAATGTAAGTGATTTTTGGAATATGATCAGACTAAAATTAGTCTTTATTTGTACTTTATCGATTTTTTTCATCCTTTATGGATTTTAAATATTCTCACCTCTTTACTTTCCAGTAAATAAATCGAAATTTATACATCACGACGAACCAAATGATCAATTTGATCAAAAAAAACCTAAATATAATTATTTTATTAATTCTTACTTGTTAAGATGAGACATATGATGAAATCAGGAATTAAGAATTTTTGCAGTATCAACGTAAAGATAGCGACAAATGGCTTTAAAATTTGCTGACTCATATCATCATGAGTCTCCAAAACTCTTTTCATTTGTTAATAATAGCTGAAAGTCAATTTTTTGTCAAAATCAATCGTTTTTAAGACACCATAAGAAAAAACGAATCTTCAGGATAACATAAACACTGAACATTGAAACAAAATTGGTTGAATAAAACCAATTATCTTTGGATGTCTATTCCATGTGACTGTTATTTAATGCATAGTCAATTTTAATGTTGATAAATAGCAATCTATTCTTGTAGGGTTATTTTATAAAAGAATTAATAAAAATGTTATCTCATAAAATAAAAATTATGACTGAGTTTAGTTTGCTGTGATTCAGATTGGAAATATTCAATCTTCGCTCAAAAAGATTTAAAAATCATTTTATAAGTTAGGCAATATAATTTAACAACAACTTTTAATATACTTGATTGGATAGGCAATTCTTCTCAATTTATTATAATATCTGATAATTTTAATTAAATATAAATTGTTTCCTTCTCACCAGCTCCAAAAATTAATTTGAAATTTTTATTATTTACAATTCATCAGAAATTGATTTATAAAATGAAAAAAAATATCAATTTTGCATACAAGTCTTAATTAAAATTTATAGGGCTTGACTAATTTATTAGAGATATAATTAGTACTTTTTATGAATAAGAAAGAGAAAGAGTTAAAATAAACTGTTGATGCTATGCATTAGTTTATCAAAGCAGTTTATAATCAGCCCAGTCAAAAATATTGTAAACTTGTCGATAAGATTCCTTTTCCTTATACTAAGGCGGCCAATGATGCTGCTCGAACCATTAAGGAATTTGAAGAAAAGATAAAGAAAGTCGACTCTCTTTAAAGGGAATTAAACAAAACCAGAATTAGTTTCAATTAAGTTGATTCTTAACTAATCAAAGTAAGAAAGAAAAACGAGTCGAATATATCGAAGAATATGAAATCCAACAAAAATAGCTGCTAATTAGGTGAAGTGGTCGAACTTCTCAAGAAAAAAAAATACTATCAAGCGTACCAATTGGGAACAAATGATATATCATTTATAGTCTCGGATCTATGGGAGTACAACATTTTGAAATCATAATCTAATAAATTTAGGCATTACAAAATTTAGGAAATTCAGGAAATTAAAAATGTCAGTCCACCTTATTCTCATCTAATGAGTTTATTAAAAAATGAAAAAGATGACAAATTAAGTATGCAAAAATAAATTGGTAAGGCTCTACATAATATCTTGAATTTATTTTCAGACTAACATAAAAATCAGTAATATTAATTGCTCAACTCCAAAAATAAATAGTTAATTGCATCAATCGAATCAACTTATTTCTCTTTTAAAAAGAAGTTTAGAGACCTAAAATAAGAAAATATGGAGCTTACGCAACAAGCCTAGAGCTCAAAAGAGATAAAATAATAAAAATATACAAAAGAAGAAGAGTAATAAAGAGAATTTTATCAGCTTTAACAAGAAAGCTATCTAAAAAATCAAAAAAGCAAAGGACTGGATAAATCATCTTAAAAATCTTTTAAAAAGAAAAAATACTCAAAAAAATAAAGTAAAATAGAAAATAAAAATAATTTTCCACCTAAATCTTTAACTTCTAAAATTATTGAAATAGCCGCTGCATTGAAAATTTAAATTTTCGATAATAAAAAATCATAAACTGAAATGTAAATTTTGGAGCATATTCACTAAGTCATTGAAAATTTGGTAGGCGCCAATATGTCTCTAGAAGATGGAAATAACCAATTTTCGAATGAACGTCAGCAAATGTAACGCAAATTATAAGATATTAATTTCAATTTAATTACTATGCCAAATATAATAAATGGGAATGACTTTTAAACAAATTCAGTTAATGTTGAAAAATGTAATACTATCAGTTAAAACATTGACTTGATACGATTATATATTATTGAAATTAACAGTAAAATAGACAAGTTACAAAAAAAGGACTATAATTAATTGAAAATTTAACATTAAAATTAATCACAAATCATACCGAAATCATCCTTAAAACAAAAAAATATAGATCCTTATTTTCTTCAAAATGTAGCAACAATCTTTGAAGGATAAAATGCATTGCCTCTTTTAACCAATAAAATAACCAGCATTGATAGCTAAATATAAGATTTAAAGCGAGAAAACGAAGATTTAAAGAAAAAATGTGATAGTTTGGAATATTTACTTGAAGAATCAAAGAAGGACATTGAAAATTCAAACAAATGGATCATGGAGTTAACTGAGCAAAGCAACACATTTGCTTCTTAAATTAAATAAAAAGACAATCTTATTCAATAGCTTAGAAATGATGCTTAACAATAAAAAGAAAGAGCAATTGAGTCGGATAAAAAAGTAAATAAGCATAGGAAAAAGATAAATTATCTCGAATCACAGATAAATTAAATGAATACGAGTATTTACCGACCATAAGAATCATTAAGGTTAAACGAAAACAACTATCAAGACCCATCTTTTGTCAATTAATAGAGGTCTATTTTAATTAATCAATCCATTTTTCTCAAGAAATAAGAATCTCAAAAAAAAATCTAAAAACTTGAAAAGGAACTTTCGTAGAGTAAGAAAGAGATTTAAAATGTGAAAAAGCAGATGATATAAAAATAAACCTAGAATGAGATAAAATCCAATAAGCTCAAAACTGATAATGATTTTCTGAAGAAGAGGCTGATTGGAGTTCAAAAAATCCAAGTAGAAAATGATTCAAGATATAAGCAGCTGTTTAAAGATCACACTCAGTTACTTATTCAAATGAATTCGCTCTTAGTTCGTAATACAGAGTTGTAGAAGCAATAATAGGAACAAAAAATACTTAATACTACTTATGAAAAATAAAAAAATAGAGAATAATAAATTGCTAATAAAGTAGAACATCGATAGACAATGTCTGCTGATTATGGGGTAAATACACCATCTATTGACCAGCATAATGAAGTGAAAGAAATCATCCAAAAATCAGAAATGATTTGCAAGATGCAAGAATAGCACAGAAAAACAAAATAATATTTATAACAAAAAATTGTTTTTTTATAAAATTAAAAGTGTGAAAATAAGAAGAAAATTGAAGAGTTGATCAGTAAAAACAAATTAAATGAAAATATTAAAGGTATGAACATTAAATAACTAACTGAGAACTTACAGCAAATTCAAAAAACTTTAGCTCAGAAAAATAAATAAATAGACCAACTCCATTCATAAATAGCTCGAAATCAATCAGAAATAGATCAGAAAAGTTAATAAATAAACAAACTCCGTTTATAAATGTAGAAAAAGGAAGAACAGCTTTAGCATCAAATTAAAATTTCTAATTCTATAGCCAAACCCAATCAGCGCTCACAATAGCGATTTATAGATCACTTATTTACTTCAGGGGATATTTTCGAAGAGCAATGGACAAGGGAACGCAATTTCTTAATTAAAAAAATATAATAAAGAAGAGGCCAACTTACCAAAACTAAACTCATCTACAAATACGATATTAATAATAAGGTTAATATTCACAAGTATATCGATGGGCACAAATAGATTGTAGTCGTAATTCGCACTGAATATGGCAAATTGATAGCAGGCTATAGTCAATAGGCATTTAGTCCTAATGGAATTGTCAAGGGGGATGGACTTCTCCTCTCACTGTGGAATTAACGAACGTTTAATCTGATAAAGGGCAAGAAAGCCATTACTTACGATGACTTCTATCTAATTTTTGGTAATTCTTAGATCAGGATAAAATCATTGTAACTTCTAGTCTTTAGCAACTTTGGCATTAACAATGCCTTCTACTAAACTCAAGGAATTAAAATTTAATAGTGGCTGGGTGACAACGACCGCGAAGTAGCAATCGATAGTTATGAGGTGTACGAGCTTCAGTTCGCCTATTGATCACATTTATTCAATTGAAACATTTATTTTATTTGTGGATATTTACTCAAAACTATATTATTAAATCAACAGAAATTTAGCCATTTATATTTTAGCGCATCTTGGGGACTGACCCTTGACTCAGGATCAATCACAAGAAATTTACCTATTAACTACTTCGCTTCTGCGCTTACATGGCTGTCGAATTCATATTCTCCTTCGCAGATTTTTACAAACAACTATTTTTGAGATTGAGCTTTAAAAGGACAGTGGCCATTCAACATATTGTAAAGAAGAATTCCTAAAGACCACCGATCAGATAGAAAAGGATTATAGGGTTCTCTCTATGCTACTTCGGGAGGCATATAAGTGGGAGTACCGCAAAAGTTAGTAACTATGGGTGTACCTTCGACTGTATAAAAGCCAAATTACTTTTGATGCTAAATCCAAAATCGATGATCTTAACTTTCAGGTATTTGTTGAGTAGTATGTTATCAGTTTTTATATCTCGATGTGCGATTCCATTCTCATGTAAGTATGCTACTCCGTGGAGAATTTAACGAAAAATATTACGAGCCTAACCCTCCTATAAATATCCTCGCTTCTTATTACGCATGAACTGGTCGACTGAATTCCCACCACCGTACTACATGACGAGATTTATCTTTATGCTAAAATGTGTACTTTTTTAAAGCTTTCGATAATTTCGTACAGCTTAATGATGCTGGGGTGATTGAGACTGCCCAAAATTTAAATCTCTCGCTCGATGCTGCGGAGTTAATTATCCCTGAGTTCATTCTTATCATATATCTTAACAGCTATTTTTCGTTTGTTGTTCCAATCGACTCCGCTCTTGACCAAGGCATGCGCCCCCCTGCCCAAATCTCTATGAAACTGTATCCCTTTAAACAACTTCTCAACCAATTTTTTTTATTTCTCGTCTTATTTGTCGTCAGCTTTCATTTTTTATGTCTTCTCTTTTTTCTTGACCGAAGCAGGTCTACTGGCAGCCTCCTTCTTCTTCTATCCCTAACATTTTGCGATGTTATTTCCCTTCACGAAAAGTGGTTTGTACCTCGCAAAAGGAGATTTAGAACCCTGCTTATTTTTTGAATTTTTTGGCTTCACCTTTGAGTTTTACTTATCTACATTGGATTTGCGACCTTGAGGGTATTAGGAGGTAAACGAATGTCGAGGAGTTGGAGTGACAGATTTCCTCGTTTTAGATCCAATGCTGACTCGAGGATGAGCAGTTTAGGCAGTGACTTTATCAGTAGTAATATATTGCATGTAGTTATCGTGCTTGTCGGATGGAGGAGCCATGCTATTTACTCGAGGACTGCACAAAGAATCTAAATAAACTAAGAATAACTCCTGCCGCTTTCGAAGATGAGGGATGTAAAATTTGAGTGTTTCTGCCCTCGATCGTGAGAATACGATTTCTTGATTATGAATCATCTACAGTTCTCTCCTGTGTCTTTTTGCGACTGTGGTTTTCTTTGTTTTGCATCAATGTTAACTATCTGATTATATTTGATTTATGCTTTAATACTATCAACATCTATAGATGAGCCACTATTGTCAAAGCAGCAAACATACGATGATCTTTATGATTCTGGATTTACTTGTGCAATTAACTCATAAACTCAAAGGTTAAATATAATAAGCAACAAAAATAATCATGTTAACAGGTGTTCATTTTAATCCACAAAGTTTTAGGTACTACTCATTGTCCGGATAGTTAATGATGCGGGTTTACGCCTTACCACCGCCCACCATCATTTTAACAATTCGGCTGTGCAATCGTTTTCGACTTGTCGATCTTTTGGTCAGCTACTCGTAGGCTTTTACTTATTTAATCTTTATTTTTCGTTTTTTAATGGCAGTTAAATTTGAAGAAATAGATTGGTCTGCAGAATCAAGGGTTTATAACTACGATTTTATGTATTCCTTTTTTTAGGTGACCTGTTTTTGCACAGTATTTTATTCGTAAGCAGAAATTCCAGTCACTCGCTCTGTCTCAGTATTAATCTCCTCTTTGAGAATCTTATGTATGTTTTAACTATTTTCATGATTAAATTCCAAGTAGTTGTCATAGGTGGGCTGTTTTAGTTTCCCATAGTCGATATTGAGGTTATGAATGTAAAGGTCTTTGTAATTGATTCGATTGCCGAATTCAGAAATTTCAGGGCAGCCATCTTCTTTGTGTAAATGCTTAGAATTGGATGATTTGTAATATTTAGCACTTGAATTTACAGTGGGCTGCGTCTTCTTGGGCAGAGAATAGACCCTTCGATGGTCGTGCATATCATCAGTCATAATTTAAATTTAATCCGTTATATTATTATTAAATATTTGTCCATAGTACTAAACCTGCCTATCAAAGAATATTACTCATAGAGATAACAAGGTTCTATATATAGTCAATATTATAATCCTGATATAATGAGTGCCCTCACATGTAATGGATCTATATTTCGATACGGTGATGGCTAGTCTGGGAGTGAAGGCATCCTTATCGCAATGATATCAATCAGCGGTGCGATTCTGCTGTTTCTTCTCTACAAAATGTTCAAACTCTGCTTAATTGTATTTTCTTACAGCAACTTTCATATACACTAAACGTATAAACTTTACGCGCTGGCGTTGCTCAATGTCACAATTATCATCTTCTCCCGTAAGTCGCAAATTGATCTCATGTACTACGACGATCAATTGAAAAAAGGATAAACTTATGAATATATTGTCATTGGATATGAAGTTATTAACGATATGTTCGCAGTATTGAGTATCTTTACCAATAACTACATGCATCTGTTCAATGCATTTACATGGCTATTGATCGCTATGGACTGCGATTTCACTCTCCTCAAAGAAACTCAAATCAACCACAGCGAGTAAGATCAATACTAGGCCTACCAAATGCAAGAGTCGAGAACTGGCAAGCGTAAAAGGATAAAATACTTAAAAAACTGGATGTTCTATCTGCTGCTGCCAGCACTATTAATATTTTCAATGATTGGCACTTTAAAAAACACAGCAGGAGAATGGTGTGAAATTGTGCGAATATTGATCATCTTATCCACAGCCCTCCCTCTGCTGATCTTGGGAATTGCTGTCGCCTTTTTTATCAGAAAATTTGCGGATTCAGACGTGTCCATCTTGGTAGTAAATCCTTAATTAAGACGAAAGGAGGGCTGATGTATTTATTGATTACAACCATCATGCGTAGTCTTTACTTCTTGATCCTAATCATCAAGGCGGACGATATCTACTTCGGCGGCGAGTACCTCTTTTATAAGTTAGTGTGCTGAATATAATTTACTTCCTCACCTGCACACTGGCCCCTATCCTCTGCATGTCCATTTTGAGCGATCTCTAACTCAAGAACGAGCAATTCACACGTAATCTCCATGATATGTAGTCCTCAGAAGGTCATCGAGCATGATTTTTCGTAGTACCATTATTTGATATATAAACATCACCATCTTCGTCGAATTTGGATTCTCTATGAAGGATAAAATTCAAATGGTTGTAGGTTAATAATTCGAAGGCAATTATTTAATTTTAGCTAACGAAATAATGATCCGGAGTTAGGCCACGAAGTTACTATTAGGCAAACTTAAAAACGCGTTTCCTACCCTCTAAAGGCGCATTAAGAAGGGTCAGAATGGAAGAATTGCTGTGGTCGGTGGATCTTTCTAATTCACTGGAGCGCCTTTTTATTCTGCAGCATCTGCACTTAGGGTCGGTGGAGATCTTTCCCATATATTCTGCTCGAAATTTAGCGCACCGGCTATCAAATCGTATTCACCGGATATTATTGTTCACCCTCTCTTCGTGGCAGAGGATGAACTCATTTGCTCGCAGGAGGCAGTAGAAATTATGTTGCAGGAGTGGACGGACAAGCTTAAAGTTTGGCAACGGGCGGTGGACTCTTGGATTATCGGTCCTGGATTAGGTCGAGATCGCTACATGCAGGAGTTCTTTCCCTATCTGGTGAAAAATTTACCGGATGATTGTTTAGCCATCTTCGACGCCGATGGTATCTACTACCTCTGCATGCAACCTGAGCTATTCAAAGAATTTAATCGTTTTAAGGCGATTCTAACCCCTAATCATCGGGAAATATCCTTTCTGCAGAGGTATTTTCATCTTGATCTTGATGAGATACTCAAGGACAACGATTCCAAAGAATAGATTAGCGAAATATCTTCGGGACTTCCTCAGTGCAATTTCAAGATGCTGATTAAGGGGGAGAGTGATATCATATTGGGCAGCGATCGGTCCTTCATTGTTAGAACCAGGGGAGGACCAAAGCGTTGTGGAGGAATGGGAGATTTATTGGCAGGAGTTACAGCTGTATGCGCATTGTGGGACTACTAATATGGACCGGCCCTCGCCTCAAGAATAGTGCGATTGGCTACCCGCGCGGCCTATTAAAAATAGGGTCGCGGGATGACGGCTCCCAATGTGATAAATGAATTGGCTGAGACAGTAAAAAACATCGAGAAAGGGCTGATTTGATGGATGGTTATAATATTGGAGCGCATTGGTCTGTTAAATGTAGGGGATGAATCATGATGATTTCGCAATTGTGGCCAATACTAATTCTTTAACTGCGGGGTAGTCATTAATGCCATTTTTTACTTCGTAATTAATCAAGACGCCCATCTCTTTGAATACTTAGAGGAGCGGACTCATTTTGGCTTAATATTTTTATTGTTTTTAGCGAATTGCCTTCTAGTTATTATTTGCACTAACGAGCTTATTCCCACACACATCACAAATTCCCTACTCTTTAGGTACGGCCAGTTTTATCGAGTAGCCATCCATGAATAAAAACAAAAGTACTTTTAGATTTGATGCGAGGTGAAAATACTGCGACATTTTGTACAAGTTTGTTTTCCCATTTGTTTTTAGACCAGAATATCAGGCCTAAGTGTGATGTTAAGCACACCATGAATAGGAAGTACCTTCAAAAATTTGACAAGTTGCCCCTTTGTTTTGGGAAAGCCATTTAAAATGATGCCTTTGGATAATTATTCCGGTTTGATAACTGTTTCTGCGATGATCTATGACATCATTTCAGAGTTTTCAAGATTTAGAATAGTTTTTATAATCTTTGTGCTTTCAGCAGCAGGCTTTCTGCTAGCTGGCCCCTTCAGTAATTTTCCAATCTAACGGTCTATTGAAAAGTGTCTGTAGCCCAAGTCCTTACTAAGCAACTTAGCATATGTGGCTTTGCCTACACCTACAGCTCCGTAAATAAGGAATATTTTTTGTTTGCAGGCTGCTGTGGTAAAGGTTTGTAGTAGATTTGTGGTCAGTCTGAGCATTATCCACTAATAATATAATATACATTTATCAACTAATCAGCAATAATGAATGAAAATATCAATTACATCGTGTAGTAAAAATCAATTGCCCAAATAGTTGATTTCTTCATCCTCTTGCATTTGTTTCTCCCATTAAATTCTGAACTGTATAATATTGAAAGGTGGATCTCTCGTATGTTCTTAATAATCAACCTATTATTTAATCTGTTCTTTTTTTTCCTTGAGAGATTGTTTTTAAAAACGACGGTAACTCAGCTTTTATCCTCTTTTCTAACTGGAATAAAATAATTTATCATTTAATTTGGTGCATTTACCTTTTTTATTTTTTTTAATATTAGTCAATCCTTGAACCATTTCATTGTTATATTTATCAATAGTCTTTAACAGGATATTAAATAAGAAAAGGTCTTATAAATGATAAATTATGGGAACAATACTTTGTTTAGAAGATTGTATTCTCAATCTGAAGTACTGTATTACTTTTTGCACCTCTAAGGAGTTGTATTTTTTGTCATCCGCATGGTTGATCATTAAATTCATGAATAAATTATAACCATTACACCAATTTCTGGCCAAATGCTAACCAGTCTAATATTGGTTATAATTGACATTGTGAGGCTATTATTACTCCATCAAAATGATTATATTGTAAACTTACTCCCTTCTTCATTTCAGTTCATAAATCAGCTTGATATTTATAAAAATGAGTATCAAATAAGTCACCTCCTATTGCATTATTTGTATTAAAATATCGCATACATTAATAAGAAATGGCAAGATAAATTTTTATTCATATCAATTACTTAATTCAAAACCCCTTCTAATTCCATGTTCAATATCTTTTATTACTTTTCCTCGGTCAGAAGCATTGAAAAGGGAGGTCCCTGCAACGAGCCAATTGGCTCCAAACCGAGCAACTTCCTCAGCATTTTATGAGCCAATTCCTCCATCAACCTGAATATCCAAATCAGGGTATTTTTAATGCAAATATTGTACTTTAGGCATCATGTCCGACATATATTTCTGTCCTCCAAAGCCAGGTTCCACTGTCATTACCAATACCTTATCGATCTTTTTCTATTCGATAAGCTGTTCAATTCGATGATCAATAGCGGTTTTTGGTTTGATGCTCAACCCTACATCCATTTTACGCTTGTGGATGCTTTAGCACAACTGCATTAATCCATGTTTACTTCATCCAAATCCTATTCTTCTACTTCATAATGAAACGTAAAGCAATTCGCGCCTGCTTTTGCGAGTGACTCGATATAATGTCTTGGGTGAGTGACCATGAGATGACAATCAAAATATACTCCTGGCAAATGTTTTCTAAGAGATGCTACGATTGGCGCTCCAAAGGATAGATTGGGTACAAAATGGCTGTATAGTAAACTGATTACTCATCCATGATATCAATGTGAAGAGAATTCGCGCCTAGATCGAGCATTTATCGACATTCCTTATAGAGGAAGGCAAAATCAGCAGCGAGGATGGACGGACCTATGAAATATTTCCGATTGAGGTGTTGCATGAATGTTATAAAAATGAGTTTATATAAATTAATTTATTGGTAGATTAATGGGATCATTAAATCAGCGAAAAGAATTTGCTGATTTTAACTTCCTATATACTGTAGATTTTGTAACCTATTTTAAAATACAGATATATCACATTGCTTTGAGAATCTGCCGCAATGCCGACAGCAGCTATTCTTCTCCCTTTTTATTCATTTAGAATGAAATGTTCAGAGATAGAACCATTGGACATCCTAACTACTTGCTAAGGGTTTTTGCTATTTCTGTCGAATTGGTTTATCCTTCAGCAGTAAGATTTACCACTGTGGGATGAGCTGACTGTATTGATAAAAATATACGTAGGGCGTTGGGTAGGCCACTTGCAAACTGCCATCAATTTTCAACAAGCCAGCATAAGCAACAATTACGAAGAAATATTTTGGCAAAGCATTAACTTAAATAAAAAGTTTGCCTGCGGATGTAACGATTTCGAATGTCTTCTTCTGTGGCTTGCGACTAACCAATGAGTTTTTGATTTATTGATTCTAAATTTACATAATTAATTTACAGGCATAGATTAAATTAAAGATAAGAGGGAAAGTCGTAACAAACGAAGCAGATGGAAAAGACTATTTAAATAAAGAAACATATTTTGTTAAATGGGCATAAACTTGATTTATTCTTTATGGTTGCAATAAGATTTAATTAGTTTTGTAAATTGGCATTTATAGAATTGTCATATTGACTTTAAATATCGACAATTTTATTTTTATATTTGGATCATAATCACCTACTCATGAAAGACAGAAAAATTGCAATTCTTCATATTAAAAAACAGTATGAGAGTAACTGTTCACTTATTCAGTAGCTCAGAAGTGCGAGTCAGACCTCTCCATGTCAGTGGGTTTGGAAGATGAGGATCTATTCAAGTGGCGCATTTGCTTCCAAGGACCATAAAACACACCTTTTGAAGGCGGACTTTATGAGGCCAGTCTGCGTTTCCCTGAAGAGTTTCCCTATCTTCCTCCAAAGATGTCGTTTAAAACTGAAATGTTCCACCCAAACAGTAGATCTTTGAAAAATTAGTCTACCCAAACGGAGACGTCTGTATATCAATCCTTCATGCTCCTGTGGAAGACCCTCTCAATCCACAGTAGAAAATATCGTAGAAGTGGAACCCTGTCCTAACTATTGAAGCTGTCCTCATGAGCGTAACCTCTATGCTGGTGGACCCAAATCTCGACTCCCCTGCCAACGTAGATGCTGCCAAACTTTTGAAAGAGAACTGCAAATAATACAATCGTAAGCTCCGATATTTGGCTCGCAAAAGTATCGGAGATGTTTGATGCATGTTAAACTTGAACTTTATCATCCTACAATCTGCTAGTCAAAAGTGATAAATATCACCAATTAGGTGTGAAGTATAGTATGATAAATTGCGAAATAGCAAGTACAATAAGTTGCTAACATAGTTTAATTATAATGGCCAACCAGTTCAGCGACGAACAGAGACGAGAAATACTACAAGCCTTCAAACTGTTTGATCAGGATAACGATGGAAGTCTGGCCAAACAGGTATTACTATCTTCATGTAGGAAGTGGCGGCTCTTATTAGAGAAATGACAGGCATCTGCTCAGAGGAAGAGATTGATCATTTAATAAGCGAAATGGATGCAGACGCCAATGGTACAATTGAAGCAGGCGAGTTTCTCGCCCTCATGGCCAAGTAATAGCTCTCCGAATCAGGATGATGCGAACAATTACGAGTGAAAAAGATCTACAAGACGCATTCAAGGTATTCGACCCGAAAGGCGAGAAGAGCATTGGTTTTGAGGGACTCAAGGAAGTGCTTCAAGACATGGGTTAAAAGATGACAGATGATGATATTAAGAACATGATCAAAGAGGCAGATGAAGATGGAGATGGGAGGGTGAGTTTCGACGAGTTCAAAAAATTGATGATGCGTTGAAGCACTTATTATCTGTATTTCTGTATTTGTTAAACAGCAATCAATATTTTATGAGTGGGATAATGGAATTGAGATGAATTGACGCAATTTGAGGGTAGGATTTTATGATAATAAAAAGATGAGTATCTCTCGATTATTAATTTTGCTGACAATGACTGTGATCATTAGCTCTCAAAGTTGCCACTATAGCTGCGCAAACTGCACCAGTTCTGACTATTTCAAATGCAGCATCTGCCAATCAAACAGAGGTATTGACGATTTACCCATCTATGGTATGTGCTACTGCAGCGACAATACAGATTAAAATAATCAAGGAGACTGTTAAGCATCAGGATCCTTCAACTACATGAGTAAAACACTGATAATTGTGTTCATCTCCCTCACCATGGCTTTTTCATTATTCGCTGTCTACGCGAAAGGTATGAAGTACTTTCTGTACAAGACCATCTAAGACGTGCAGGAGTTGTCGCTGATTGTGTTCATCAACCTATACTTCCCGCAGCAGTTCGATATCTTCCTCACTCATCTCTATCGCTTTAACATAAGCTCATACACATTTCAAAATATAGCGATGGGATCACTGTTCACGGTAATGCCTGACTCCTCCGTCGCCAGCACTGATGACGAGAACATCTATGGAAAATATAGACTGCTAGCAAAAACAGCAAATTTCTTCAGTAACCAGTTCACTTGGATGATAGTTTTCTTCTCCATCCTGAGTTTCGCAGTGATAATTCGTTTTCTGCGAAACTGGCTGAAGAAAAAGCAGTAGTTTGAGATCATTCGTACTTAAATAAACGGTTCACCCGATAAATCAATGGTTAATGCAAATTAAGCCAACCAAGATGCCATGTCAATCAGCATGAACTCGATCCATTAATTGACAGAGATAAAAAGAGTCGAAAAGGATAAGGATAAACTTAGCCTGTTTTGGGTGGTTAATAAACTATACAACATGCTTTGGTTTAATCTGTTAATTGTGTTCTTCTATTTCTCCATCATTGAGATGAACATCAACATCTTTACCCAGATCGCCAATCTCACTTTCAGCAGTTCTTTCGCAACGGTTGGAGCCTTCTTCTCTGCTCTCTTTCTCGCCCTGTAGACCACTTTCCTTGTGATACTGTTTCTAAAAGCCAAATAGGAGATGATAAAACCAGAGTGGATGCGAGATTACTCCTTCACTCCCACCATCTATCTCATCCGAACCAACTACAAAACCATTACCAAGTACTTTTGGTTTATCACCTGTTTCAAAAAAATCCTTTTGGCCATGATGGTCACTGTTCTGTATGATAGCCCTCTAGCGGCTATTGTAGCAGTCTCTTCAGTGCATGCTTTATACATTTCATTCGCGATCTATTGCTAGCCCTTCGAGCGGAAGTACATCCGCGTTCACTTCTATCTCACAGAGGCAATGAAAATGTTCATGTTTCTGAGTCTGGTAACTTTCACCACTAAATACGCTCAGTTTGTGCAGCTCATAAACCTAACAGTCATTTTCTATGCCCTTCTAGCTTTTATTTTTGGACTCCATCTCTTCTTCCTCCTCCTTTCCCTCTGCATTGAAAAAAGCGTTTATCTTCGCTTTATGCAGAGTAAATGTTGCCCCAAAGATCACCCAGAACTAAGCTTAACTCGAGTGGGCTATCGCTCGAATGAAAGGGTGTATATCTATGTAAAGGAGTGATTTTGATTTTCTGCCTTCTAATTTAAAGTTGTTTGTACTCAATTGATTTGAATAGTTATTTATTCTTCAAACAACAGTAATTAAATGAATATTTAATATTATTATTTTAGCGAAATCTATGGTAATTTTGGCGTCACTCAGGCAAAAGGCGTAAAGGCTAAAAAGGGAGGAAAGAAGGTCGAGAAGAAGGTCAACCCCCTCTTCGAGAAGAGACCACGCAACTACAGAATTGGCAACTCCATCCAGCCCAAGGCCAACCTCACTCGCTTCGTCAAGTGGCCCAAATACATCACCTTCCAAAGACAGAAAAGAATTCTGCTTACCAGAATCAAAGTACCACCCACAATCGCTCAATTCTCCAGAGCACTTGATAAGAACCAATGTATCCCTTTATCAACTCAGCCAACGTTCTCTTCAAATTGCTCAAAAAATACTCTCCTGAAGATGACAAGCAGAGAAGAGCTAGACTCGTCAGTGAGGCTAAACTCAGAGCTGAAAGTAATTAACGGTTTATTTCAGAGAAGGAGGTCAAGAATGCCAAGCCCTTCCATCTTAAGTTTGGATTGAACCACGTCACTAAACTCATCGAGGAAAAGAAGGCTAAATTAGTTATTATTGCTAATAACGTCGATCCCATCGAATTGGTCGTCTGGTTGCCCAATCTCTGCCGCAAACTGGAAATCCCTTACTGTTTCGTAAAGGGAAAAGCCGCACTCGGCAAATTGGTTCACCAGAAAAACGCTGCTGTTATCGCCCTAACCGAAGTGAGAAAGGAAGATGAGGGAGAATTAAACAACTTGGCAGCCGCTTTCAGAACACATTTTAACGAGAATAAAGATCTCGGCAAGACCGTTGGAGGTTTCCAAAGAGGCGCTAAGAGCCAAATAAAGTTCCAAAAAGCAGAAGCAGAGCGGGAGAGAGAAGCCATAAAGAAGCTCAAGGCTTGATTCAACTTATTTAACAATCTTAAAATAGACTGTATGAACCAAAATCTTTAATCCTGCCTTAAACATTAACTCAGTATTGAAATCATTGGCAATTATTGCTAGTTTTAAACAATCCCAATGCTGTAAAGAATATTTTCTTGTGTGTCAAATCTATAACTGTTCTGAATGACTGAGTTAAAACAATAAAAGAGGTTGTTCAATCGATTTGATTAGTATGAGATCGCAGCCATGTTCTCTGAGTCTGCGGAAGAATACTTAGCTTAGAAATATACTCCTTTGCGCTTGCGATTCTGGATTAAATGTGTACTGGGAATTCTCTTAGCCATCAATGGATATTTATCACACTGGGGACCTTGGAGTTGGCCCGGTAACTTCACTTTTTTGATTTTCTCTATCGTGTTCTACGGCATTGCGAGCTACATCTACTCTAAAATAAATGTTATTGTTGACCCCACGCAAGGCAATATGGTATTAATTCAAATACATAGATTGGATAATTTTTGTTGAGTGGTGGTCAAAGGATTGTAGCCCTACTACGCATTGGAGAGTAGAAAAATAATTATGAATTTGAATTACAGATGAAAGATAAACTACCTCTTAAGATATAGTTCAAATACTACTAGTACTTCACCGAAGATGGCTATTTTTTGTAGTAAAACTTCCATAAGCATCTTGCCGAATTCATAGAGAAAGTTCTTTAAACTTCCACCAGCTGATGTTATGTGTTGCTAAAGATTTCTTTCATATTATTTTATAATTTTTATATGTAAATAATTTGTTTACAACCAAATGATATCATCATATGTTTTGATTTTCCTGTGGCGCGGGTTCAGCTGGAGTTACATCTCGAGAGGGAACAATCATTTGCTCATGATCACGCTATTACTGTTATTTTTGAACCTTGGGGTAGCTGAAGAGGGTATTGTCATTGAAGAAGTTTTCGTTACGCTCAAAATTACCATTAGAACACTTATATATAAGACCTATTATCAAACCTGCTGCTGCACCAATACCAACACTAATACACCAACCGACCATTTGATATCCACCTTGAACCGTTTCAGTCCTAGTTGGTTCCTTGAGGGCAGGGTAGGAGTAAGTTGTTGAATTACCGCCAACAGAAAAGGTTGTGAAGGATGTAGACGAATTGCCGATACCTTCAAGGACTGCTGAACAGATGGCTGCAAATAAGGAAGGTAGGAGAAACTGAAAAATTACGCTATTGGAGTCAATTACTCCACTTTAATTGATTTTATGTTTAAAACGAGTCTGAGATATAGAACAAAGAAATCCGGCTATGAAGCCTATTGCCGTTGCAGCACCTGGGTTGTAATTTATATCAGTAGACGAACTAAATGCAATAGCGCCCTTAATAACATAATTAGTACCGTAACGGATGAAAATACCATGTCGTGAACGGAGAATTTGCCGTAAACGAAAGCCGAGGCAGTAAAGCAACCCAATACTGATGAGGCAAGTGCTAGCCAGATATTTACCTGCCCAGCCATGGCTACAATTTTACCAGCGGCTGACTAATAAACATTGCTCAACACTAAAACTGGGTAGGAACACCATACAAAGACAATTCCCAGAAAGGCAAGTGCCATGATCTTGTAAGATGAGTGATAGTTAGGATTATTGATTGTTTCATTACGTTTGTGTAATACTAAGGAACTGACTAATCCAAGGGCTCCTCCATAAGCGAAAGCACGAGAAGGATATCCGTTATCCGGAATGTATAGACGCCATAAGATTTGACTATTTATTTCATAGAGAAACGTACCAATCCATGTTAAGAAAAATATTTCAGTCAGCCCTATCCTACCTATTACTCCAGTGTATCCAGCATACATTGCTAGGGCAGCGCCAACAGCGTCAAGAAATGAAGCAGAAGTGAAAGCATAGCTAGTTTGCAGTCCATTACCGAAGTTGATGTAGTTTATCAGTGAAAAGTTCATTCCAGCGAAGTTTACATGCCCGTTTGGGTCGTTGAGGGAGATGCGTTGCCAAAAATTACGAAAGATAAAGAAATTTTGAACAGTCATTGCAAATATTAGAAGGGTAAATGCCATACCTGTAACAGTCGTACGCTCAATATATGCAGCTACCATTGAAAGACCTACCTAAAGGCATGCTTACCTACAATGAGGAGTATAATCGCTATGGCTATTACTGCGACTGGAAAGGGAAACTGTGTTGAGTCGACAAGAAAGGACGAACTGGATGAGGAGGAGGTGGATGAAAAGGGGTATACAACAGAGACTTTTTCCATACTAGCGAATGCCGTTTCGTTATAAGTGAAGAACAAACCATATATAACTCCGACAGCTATTTCCCAAGCGAGTGCAAACACAATAAAGCAAACGGTGGCTTTGCTGGTATTGACTCTTTGATTATCTTACATAATTCAAATTATATAAAATGTATGAATAAAAAATAAGTGCAATAAAATGTAAGGATATAAGAAAAGTAACTGAAGTTATGAACATCTTTATATTGTTGATAAAAGATTAATCGATTGAGAATTATTATAATATGATCTATTGAAAGAAAAATAGATTTATTTATCCATCAGATTAATTTGTTTGGGTTAAATAGAATAGTTGAATAATCCATTGGATGTATTCTGACTCAACCATTTTCTTAGTCATAATATACACTCTCAGAATGAAGAAATTTCATTATCTTAAAATTGGGAAATAGCCACTTGGTCACTTAACTGCATGTTTTGACATATGTCAGTTAATATTATTTGCTGACATTCTCTGTTTTTATCATTTACTCGACTTAAATAGACCAAAAGATTTTTAGATTAATGATGGTTTCTGTTCATCAAAATTGTATTTTATGGCTGCTCACGATCATTCGGAGATTAATCAACTCTGAATTAATTGAATAGATGACAGACATTAGTTTTCAATCAATCAAAGAGAAAAAACTAGCATCAGAATTAATAAGGCAAATCTTGAAAACATTCACACTGAACCGTTATTTTGCAAATGATATCAAAATTGCAAAACTCAAGCAACAACAAAAAGTCCATTGAGTTTCTTGAATCAACATTAATGCGCAGTATTTATTGGGCGTATTATAATTGTTTTTAAAGGATATAAATGCCAAGAAAATAGAAATCGAAACGATTGCGCCACTGGTCAATGAGTGAGAACTTACATTACCATTTTTTCCTTATTCTGAAGCTCCAACGCTTCGAGGATACGAGAAAATACAATGATTTTGTGGATATGCACAATTTCATCAAATCTAAGAATCCCAATCAATGTAGATCACATCATCAAAAAATGTGCGGTGAGAAGAACATTCGAGAAGTGTTAAGAGAGTTTTATCGTGACTACTACTTCCTGCGACTCCTTTCAGCAGAGAATGTCATATCAGAAACAAGAACATACTTGGAGAATGTTAACAAAAAATACTTGAAGGGAGTTCAATTGGATGATCTTCTTAAAATAATGAAGAGCAATTTACAAGAAATATTAAAGGAAGACGGTCAACAGATTGTCTTTCAAGGTGATTCTGATCAAGAAGATAAGGAAAAACATACAGAACGGAAGCCTTAAAACTAAATGGGAGAGGATGAAGTTGGAGGTTATTTATTCTAGTTAAAACTTTAAGAACTGTAAAGACTAATTAGATTTGATTTCGAAGAGGAGTAGTTTCTTGCAAACTCAAATTGAGGATGCCTAATATTGATAGTTAACTATGCTTATTTTAAATCTATATCTCGTTTTATTATTGAGATTGGCAGCATCCCATTACCAACCCAAGGTTTTAAAATACCCAATTTATCATTTATTTATCTTACTGAAACTAGCATATCCTTCAAAATAAAAAGATTAAAATTTATCATTTCATTCTTTTATTAAATTCATGCCTTTAATACTGCGCAGTTAAATTAATTATCAGTTTCATTATTAATCAAGTATATTGGATCAAAAACGCTTGGCACTGCTGGGACGGAGGTTTGTATTGCTGGAGTTGGGACGATTGGTTGCCGAAGTAATGCGTTTCTTGACTCCACTATCGTAAACTGCTATCTGACTCGGTGTTACTCCGTAAACTTAGCGTTGATCATATAGATAACTGTTCTTAAGGTCAACCTTATAGTAGCGACCATCCGTGCCTTGCATCATATTATTGTCATGAACTGTCGGAACGTGTTTCTGCCCGCAACCGAGACATTTGGCAGGAAAAACCTTTTGCTTTGGCCCAATTATATTGATTCCCTCCTCTGGCTCGTTCATCTCGCTCTCCAGCATGTGCAAAAAGCCAGAATTAGCTATATTATTTTAAAATTACCATCAACTTCCATGCGCAATTTATTGATGATAATCTCCATATTCTCTAACTTCATACCCATAGCGTTAAACTGGGCTTCAGCCTGTCCTATACTCATTTTCATGTCAAGGATCTTGTTGAGGTCATCACCGCGAGTCATTTATTTGATTTTGCGCTTTGTTGCTTTTTCAAACATTTCCAGCTTTGATATCTTCCCATTAACTTCATAAATAAGAGTTTGATTTTCACTGAGTTTTTACATGACTGGCTCTCTCAGTCTAGACAGTGATTCATACATCTCTTCACGAGAAACAAAATTGTCTTGGCCTTTGAGCATGCCTAGTGTCGTCATGATACGCTATTAAAACGTAAGTAATTTTGTCTTTACTTCATCCTCTAAACTCTGGAGTTTGACTTAGTTAGTACGGTTGCAATCGCGTAACCTTCGTACCTCGCCATCCATATGACACAATTTGTGAGGATCCATTCCTGATCCTTCGGTACCACCCAATGAGGCCATGACATTATTAATTGATGCGAAATCATCCTCTAGCTTCTTAAACTTGTTTTGATGAGTAGTAATGCGTTAATTATGCTCAGCAATAGTTTTAGTCATCCTTAGTTCAAGCTATTGGGGATCTTCTCTCTTTTCCAGACGGTCTATTTTGATGAGAAGTTCCTTCATCCGCAAATCATTATCTCTGCGATCATGGTCTATCTTTTATCTTTTTTCAAAACTCTTAGCTCCCTACTGAAGTTCCTTGATAAGAGTTTTATTCTCTTTCTCGTAATCTTCAATATTGCGAATTGCTCCCTACAATTTGGCCTTTACAGTTTCTATTCCAAACTTGAGCTAATTAAGCTGCTGATTTTTGTTATTGGCAATATCGTTCAGGATCTTCCCTTCATGTTGTTCCAAAGCTTTTTATACGTATTATGGTGTTATTTTCTTCAGGAGAGAGGCCTCACATTCACTGATCTTCCATAAAGTTTTCTTCTCCACCTCCTTTGTGATATTTTCAAACTCACTTATCTTTTTATTTGTCTTCATCTATAACTCCTTTAGTCGACTGAGAACCTTATCACATTCTTCTTATGTGGATTTTTTGCTGGTAAGTGAGGCTTTTCTCAGGAATTATTTTACATTTTACTTGGTTTAGAACGACTCCAGCATTCCCTGAAGTTAGTCCACTCGTTGGTTCGTCTTCTTGGTACTTTCATATAAAAATTTAAGAGCTAAATTACAATAAATGTACCATTGGTGTGATCCAGAAGATTTCCGGACAGAGATTAAATACTCTCTATAAATGTGTCAGTTTTATATTTATTGGTGGCTGGAATTTCCTTCGCGAGGACTGGGTTAAGTTTAACTGAATCGACCAGCGAAGCATTGCCCTTGCGTACTTCTTCAATAGTTATCTTTTCGAGCTAAAGAGCGTTAAGACGTTGACTATGGTGATTGACCAACTGAACAACATCCTCTAAAAAGTTATGTAGACTGTCGCTCTTAAAGTCCAGACTGACTAGATTACCGGCATAATGTCCATCTGTCATGAGCAATTTTTCTGGATAAGAGATGGTGTACAGATGCTAGTTTTTTGCATAAAGTTATTTATTTACTACAGTAGAATAATATCAATATTGGATAAGAAGATTGAGGACTGTTTTAGATAACAGGAAACATCTCATGGAGCAGGCGACCTAATTGCTCATTCAAAAAATGTGAGTGTATAAATTTATGATTTGTATTTATAAAAGACTTGAGGCATCTCTAATATAATTTTATTGCATTTAGTGCTGATTTTATAATTGATTATTGTGGAAATAAATGTAGCAATGATATTTAATTCTGTTGAGCATTTTGAACTAGATAGTTGAAGATGTGAGTTCAGGAAAGAAGCAGCAGCCCATTATGCCTTAGATGCATCAGTTATTGAATATAATTACTAATTATTTCAATGAGGGGTTGGGGTTGGGG
>Ga0302186_10000071_pt1 | contig 93884 bp, 58 predicted proteins | sample II_Bog_E1_2_FD_198782 | JGI IMG/M metagenome (GOLD analysis project Ga0302186, IMG submission 198782) | Peat permafrost microbial communities from Stordalen Mire near Abisko, Sweden - II_Bog_E1_1 | ecosystem: Environmental > Terrestrial > Soil > Wetlands > Peat | place: Sweden: Abisko...
CTCTGAGCAAACAGCCCGAATTATTGGAGGTAGGAATATATAAAAACATCGATAAACTCCCGAGTCTGAGGACATATACTTACTCTTCGTAAAATAAAGCTACGGAAAATCAGCCTAAAATGATCTAATCATTTTCAAAAAGCTGATCACAGATATTCCTGAGCCCGAGTGGAAATAGATATCAGCGCGTCCCCTTTGTAAATTTATTCACAGTTGGTAGAGTGGAATTGACTGCATTTAAAGACTTTAGTCAAGATGGAAGGTGGAACTTTCAGATAAGAATATCGGTTTCCACTATATCCTTAGCTCAGATTCTTTTGCACTATATTTATGCGCTTATTATCTTGGGAAGGAGTTTATTGCGCTAAATGGCAAGGAGGGTCATCCTACAGGAGTCGTATTCAACCAGTATTTTATGAATAATCCCACTTATGAACTGAACTATGGGTGGATTCCAGTTTTGTATTGGCAGTTCTATACTAAAAATTAAGAAAGACTCACAAAATTGCTTACTGAGGATGAGTTAAAGCTCAAACGATGGTTCAATATGCACAAGGGAACCAACATTACTATGATTAAACCTGATTCAGTCGTAATCGCCACTACCCACGAAGGTCTTTAATTGAGTCGACGAATCTCAAAGTATGCTCCTAAAGAATATAAACTCAAATATTTATCTTTAAAGTAAATGCTATCAGTCTTGTCAAAAAATAAGCTAGTCTTCAAGGCTAAAATAGACTAAAATAGATAATAAAAGGCCTACTTTGTATATGAATAGTTTTGATTTGTAAAAATAATTGATAGTAACATTGATAGCCAACAAGACAAAGCATAAATATATCTTCATTTTAGCCTTAACGTCTTTAATTATTATAATTATCGGCATTATGATAATGAAATCATTTTGTTAATATCTCTCCCTCTTTGTACAGATCGGCAATAATTGTTTTGTAAGATTGCCTGGCTTAGAATCTGATTAATTTCATTGTGTTGGTCATGATGTTTCTTGAGGCAAATCCCCCAGTCTCCAAATATATATTTTTGGCCTGTTAAAATCCATAAAGACCATCTATCTTTCCCAAATTGTTTAACTATAAGAGAACATGCTTTCTAATTTCCTTATTGTTGCATAACTATTCAAAAGTGCCCTCGATGTTTTTGGACGCCCCTAATTTTAACAGTTAATTTTTATCGGGACTGGCAATGGCAATTGCAAAATTATGTGAAGATTCACCATGGACAAACAATTCAGTTATTATACGGTACTTCATGTAGATATTTTCAACTTTATCAGGAGCTACATATTCCCCTTGCTGCAATTTAAAAATATTTTTCTTTCTGTCGATTATCTTAAAATAGAGATTATTTGGAAGAATCTGCCCAATGTCTCCTGTTTTGAGCCAACCATCACTTGTAATTGTATCTTTAGTTATTTATGGTAATTTGTAATAACCGAGGAATATTTGAGGGCCTCTAATCCAAATCTATCCTCTGGGAGAGGGCTCACCATTTTCATCTTTATCTTATGAAGTATATCGCATTTCTGGAATATCACAAAGTTTGACTTCTGCAGATTCCTAAATGACAACATATTTACACATATTTGAGCTAAAGCACCATATATTGAATCATATGCAGAACCATACAAAATGCTCGCCGTATTTTCAGTTTGACCATAGGCCTGAATCAAAGGACAACACATAATTGCCTTCATATATGCATGCACTTCAGGGTTTAATGGAGCGCTGCCGGATGACATTAGTCGAATTTTCCCTCCAAAGCCTTATCTAACTTTTTTGAAAATTAATTTGTCGTAGAACATGTTTGTAAAGGATCCGTTTGACTGTGCAGATTTTAATTTGGTACTGACTCCCCAATCGATAAGCATTTTTGTCATTCCAGTTTATTTTTCAAACTTTGCTTTGACACCATCAACAATTTTATTGAATATTCTCGGAACAGAAATGAATAAGGTTGGCTTAACAATGAGACAATCGTCTTTTAGCTTTAGATTGTTACCGCTAGATACACTTAATAATCATATGTGTACACCAAATAGGCGCCCTCATAAAACATTATCATGGCTGCGGCTCGTTCCATTATATGGGGTAAGGGTAGATAGGAAATGTATGTGTCATCCTTGCTAGTTTGCAAATTCTCATGTCTTTTGATTCCTGCAGCAAATGCAAGAATGTTCTGATGACTGATCATAGCCCCCTTAGGAGGACCAGTAGTGCCACTGGTATATGAAAAAGTATAGCAATCAGATGGTTTTATTTATACTTCTTATTTATTAGTCTCTTGAAGAGTTTCCCCTTATTTCAGCAAATCTTGGAAAAGAAGTAATTCAATTCCTAACTGATTCAATTTCTGAAGAATCTCTTCATCAACAGGATCATAAGAAATGATAGTTCGAAGTGCACCTCGATCGCTGAGCTTAAGAAGAACACGAATTGTATCAGAAGTGGCAAAAAGAGTAGTAAGTTCTGTTTGACGTAAACAATATGAGAGATTGTCAACACCGAGCGTATCATAGAGGGGAACAGAAGTTAGGCCAAATTGAATGCAGGCCCAGTCAGTTATAAACCACTCCAAGCGATTACGTGCGTATATTCCAACTAAACGCATTCCTATCTCAGGCTCCACAAAATATAACTTCCTTTTCATTAAGGCCCGACCCAAGAGGCATGCACTGTCATATACCTCACGATATGAGTGTTCGATAATGTGACGCGACTCCACATCTTTGCCTTCCTCATCCTTGACGGTTGTGACTTAAACGTGACCTGAATAATGTCTGGTGTACCGATACCACGACAGTTTCCATATTTTTTGACTGTATTTTTAAGTAAGTCATGGAGATTCTCGATGCCGGGTTCAGGGGTATGCAATAGTTCCTTAACTCCCTTCCTGCGATAGACGGCAGTAAAGCCCTTGATTTTAGATTCTGGAACTTACTCGTTGTAAGAATTAGACTGCTGTCCTCCCATTAAAATTTGTATTTGCAACAATAATTGGCCGAATTTAATGGTAAAATTAAAAAGAAGGATTTTTGCTTTGTTAATTATTTGAATAATTATTCTTGTAATATTCGAGTATTTATTCATAAGACAATGCCAAAAATAAAACTAAAGTACTCTAGACCCTATCTGGATATTATTTTTTAAATTTGAAGAAGGAAAGAAGAGATTTTGTTTTTAATTAAATTAAACTCCCTTAGTTGATTACGGCTTTTATATTTGCTGTAATATCATCTTTACGAAAAATAATCTCCAAAATAAATGTAATTTAAATCATCTAATTAATACTAATAAATAGGATTATTTTTCTTTATTATGCTTATTAATAAACATAAATCGTATAAATAAATAGTTATTATTTTAAAGCAAGCAGTTGCAATTTCTGCATCATGCTATACGTAAGTTAAGAGATTCCTATTTAATTCAAAAATTACATTTGTTTCATATAGTTCTAAATGATGTCAGATTCCCCAGTTAAAGTATCTCAAGAAAAATAGATTAAAAATATAAAGACAGCACAAGTTCACCTGATTCCTTTCAGGCAATCACTGAGTTATTTTTCAGTTCATGAAAAATTACTTTATTTTTTAATCAGAAATAAATTTAATATTGAATCATTATAAAATCATAGTGACCTAATACGAATTTGCATTATTATTTTAAAGTTTCCTACTCAGATATTTTGGCATAATTATTATTCATGGGAAATAAACTTACCGATCATAATTCAGTGGTGCTGAATGTCACCACAGAAACTATAGTTGTTCATCATAGTTATAAGATGAACCTTCAGATTGGAAGCATTGAAACTTTTCCTCATGGATTGGATGGTCTTAGATTATGGGAGGCAGGAATTATCCTTGCGAGATATGTTATCCATAATAGCCACATGTTCAAAGACAAGCGAGTTCTGGAGCTGGGTGCTGGAGTTGGTATTGCTGGTTTGACTGTTAAAAAGTGGACCGAGTGCAGATAGATTTCGATGACTGACTACCACCCTGAAGTCATCAATAATATCAAGAAAAACATGCAAAAAAACGATACCTATTGTCCTGTCTTTAACTTAGATTGGAAAAAACATAGCAGCTTTTCAGAACAATACGATATCATTATGGGAAGCGATATTGTTTATTTTGGCTGTCCAGTTGAGGATCTTTACCAAGTTTTTAAATAGATGCTAGTCGAGAAGGGAATCGGAATTATCGTAATTCCAGTAAGAAAAAACTATGCCTAAATGTTTGTCGACTTAGTGTAGAAAAACATATTTTAATTAGAGATTTAAAAGCTCTAAGACCAGCAATACTTAGAAAGTCCTCTGTAAAATTCAGTGGAGGGTTTTAAGAAGTATTCATTGCTGCAAGAGATTAAATTTTAAGTTTACAAGTTGGTGAGGAAAGTTAAATGATTAGTTATCTAAACCATTGTGACAGTTATAAATTTAAACTATTAACAATTTGAATCTAATGGCTTGGGCTGACAATATTAATACAGTTCCGGAGTGGAAAAAACTCATAGAAAAACCGTATCATTTCGAAACCTTACTCGAACAAAGGGAAATGATAGCGAAGGAGATACTAATTCAATTTGAACTTCAAAACTATGTCGCTAAATATAAGCAATCAATAGTTCAGGATGGTCTACAGCTGTGCCTATAACAGCCTAGCAAGGAGGCTAGCTACGATCGTAAGTATTCTCTGCCAACTAAAGCGATATGGCTAATGACCAATAACAATTTTACCTCTTTCCTTAATTGGGATCAAGAGTTGATTACAAAATACATCCACCTAATATTCAGTTATTTCTCAACAGTGGATCCTCACATAGAAAATGTCAATATTTACCATGCTTATCTCTAAAGACTTCTGATGATGCCATTGATGTGTGTTCAAACCAATAAGATCAGCATAGTCGCAGCGATTTAAATCTAACAGAACAACCACCAAATTATTCAAAATTTATTCAAACATTCTTGCAAGTACTCAATCGTTATCTGTATCGAAACAATCCTTTCTTTGGATTTTATTTTTCCTATGACAACAGTTAACTTCGAGACAAAGAAAATTATCATTGAGTCGGCTTTTTCGACAATTTAATCCTATCTGCGAAGATAAAGGATATCAATCGAAAGAGTTGAAAACTGCATGCTTCTAATTAAAAGTTATCTTTAAAAAGCAGTAAAGTACATGTTAAACGTGAAAGCTTTGGCACATGGACTCATTAAGGACAAATAAAAAGTAGGTATCTTGTTTAAATTTCTTTCAAAATTTTATTAGGCAGAGGTATCGCTTGGAGTGATCGAATTTAAAATAGATAAGAATATAGCCTTAGAGTTATTGAGAATGAATTAATCAGCATTTGATAAACAAATCAATGATTTTATAGCCATCTACTCAATCATTCAAAAAAAGTTTAAGGTCTTCACCACGTTGCTCATCAATCAAAATGACAGTAGTTTACAACTGATCTCATTGTAAATTATGCAGCTGAATCAATTCTTCTTGCTAAAAGTGAGGAAACCTGAAATAGCAAGGGACTGGTGCAATGTCTATATTGAAGAAGTGATTAGCGTGCTGATAAATAAGAAAATAAGCATAATTCACCCTTATTTCATAGAATGGTTGATGATACTCTTCAACTAAGTAGGATAATGTTCCGAGCAGATCTTAATATTACAAAAATATAAAATAATTGAAAAACTGACTCGTATGTTGACATCTAATAAATCCAACAGCATCCTGGTTAATCGTATATTCTAATTTCTAAAGATCATATTCATCAACATTGAAGAGTAAGTCATACTTAATGTTTAAAAAAATAAGAACGTAGATATTAATCTAATCTCTTTCAAGCTCTTCTCTTAGTTCTTTGAAAACATCCCCTTACTTGAAGGCATAATAAAATAATTCAAATCCTACAACGAGCATCTGTTTACTTTTATGATTAAATTTTATAAGATCATTTACAATTATGCCAAAAATATCTTAGATTACTTCAATTACTACAGTGTTATTGATATCTGTAATATGAATAAACCTCTAGTGCTAAAAATTATTTAATTCTGCCATAATGAGCCTTGCTTTAAATTATATGATATGGAAATCTGCAAAGATTTGGGCACTTTTTTTGGAGAAGAAGTTTTTCAGAATCAACAGCCCTTACAATTTAAAACTACAAGGTTACCCCAAGCCATTAATACTTAAATACCAAAGAATAATCCTTAACTGTTAGGTATGGATTTAATTATGAATACACCTGCTTTGAGTTCTAATGCTTCGGATATGATCAACAGTTTTAAAGTTGAATTACCACTCACTGAACAAGAAGATAAATCAATCAATAAAATATAGTAGGCCCCGATGATTAAAACGCCCTTGGATATAATATCAGCGCATCCTGAATCTGAACTCAATTATATTTAAACAAAATTGTCGAATTAGATTGATCCACCTTGCTTAGTAAATAAAACAGAATAGGCTGAGAGCAATTTCGATTCTTTTCTAAAAAAACGTCTAAAATAAACTGAACCTCTTAACGACAGAAAATCTAAATCTAGGACTCCAACAAAAATAAAAAATGATATTAAAAAAGCAAAAAATAAATGGAGTTAACCTCAATAAGAATCAACGAAAAAAATTCCTTTCAACTCTGAAATTCAATAAAGGAAAAATAATGTTATGAAGACTCCCAAAATACAAAAAGAAGCGTCAGAATGTAAATTATAAAAAGTGAATCTAATACGTGTTCCCAAAAGTAAAATGCCAAAAACAATAAAGTAAAGAAATATCGATAGCAAGAGAGATAACCGGTTGCTTATTCTTTTAAATGATATCAGATCAATGCGATGATTTTAATCATTTACTCTTTAATATAAAAAATAAAATTACTTATCATTAAATTTTAAAGTTATGATATAATTAATACTTGCTACAGCAATTATTTTGATGAAACAAAAAGGAAAAATAGATTCTACTTCTCAGAAGATTCAAGAAAAGTAATATTTCGCTAATGAAGATCAAACAAATAATCTGAACGATCTTTTCAGATGAAAATTGGATAATGTTAGATGGATATAAGCCTGGTGAATAAAAATGAGGAAATGATATTAAGTTTAATATTAACAAGTTCTTAAGATGCGATGTATAAAGCTGAACTCAGATAAACTCAAATTCCGAGTGCTTTGCTGAATTAATTTGAATCTCTCAAATGGGTTTACCTCTATATCTAAGAAAACAAATAAGCTGACTGTATATTTGTGGATAAAGACTTTACTATTTGCCTTAAAAAACTTAAATATATGACTAAAACTTAGTTTATTGAAAAGATCTATAAGATTTAAACTGTTCGCTAATAAACTTCTCAACAATAACTCATGAACAAACTTTGCAAGAAGATTAAAACATTGGAAAAGAAGATATCAGAAAAATAATTTAATGACTGTCAATAAAGAAGAATAAAAAAGTTGGAATAAGAACTATAAGAAATAAAGACAAATCAATTAAAACAACTGAAGTAAGAATTTGAATAAATAAAAAATAATAGGAAAAAATATTTTGAAGAGATAAAATATCGATTTTCTTCCACTCTAAAACAGTAAAACTATCATAATTTAGTTAAACTATTGTTGTATCCCAAAATGATCAATCAGCTGAAAAAATAGGGGGTGATGGTCATGTTTTCATAGTTTTATCAAATTCAATCGGTTTAAAAGATCAAAAATTAACTGTATTGATCGCCAAAAAAGCTCATTGGATTAGTTTCGGTTGGGCATCTTTAAGTTGCATTAAAAAGTCAAACTTTAAAGGTTATATTTTAATAATTTAGATGAATGCGGCAATTAAAATTCCTATTCGATTAGCACAAATAAACAAGTCTATAATTTAAAAAAACCAGCAAGTACACATAACCTGTAATTAAACACAGGTGATATTGTTAATATTAGCATTAATGATAACAAGATTTTGTTTTTTAAAAAGGATTAAACTAACGCCTTTGTTTTATAGATGAACTTAACAGAAGAAGATTGGAAAGATGGTTGCATGTTTGTTAATTTTTACAGGGCTGGAGATAGTATCAGAATTTTAAATTGATTTTGAATAAAATTAAAGTAATTTATTTATGAAAATGATATCAGATGAATACGATAATTTTAATCATTTATTCATTAATTTAATTTGCAATAACTCTCTTTTATATTTAATTGTATACATCTATAATTATAGCGCCTATTTCATAATTTATAATCTGAGTTGCTATGGAATCGCCTCAAACATTGTCTCGCAGAATTAAGGACTATTCAATGGTCCTAAAACTTACTCAAGATAATCTAACCATTTAACTCAGGAATAACACAGTGACTTACATTCTTTTGTCTGTTCTTTAAAATACTAAATTGCCCTCCAATTTTACAAATATTTTTGATACCATTCAAGAGATCTATGAGTACATAAAGAATGATAAAAATAATATGATAAGTGTTATTGATAATTCCCAAGTACTTCAAATTGGCGTTCCTTCTCCAACAGTAAAAAATAAAATGCTAAAAGTGCCGCTGGTTCAAGTTCCTATCTCCAAAGAAGAGTTGATAGAGATGGATTTAAAAAAACAGAGGGCTGAAATCAAAAGATTATAGGAAAAAGTAGGAAAATTAGAAAAGGCTATTTATGATGCTGTTCCAGAATCAATATAAAAAATTCTCACTTCACGCCTCGAAATTTTCCAAAAAAAAATATAATCATAATGGGAAAAGGGTAAAAGGAATAATAGTCCATCAGGATAGTCTATAACTGCAAAAAAAGTTCAATCCATACCCCCGACAATTTTTCCTATTATGTTTGCACCAAAGGCTCAATCGCAACCACTTGTTAAATCGCCGCTTTTTACTTTCAAACCCTTGGTGGAAAATAAGAATATTCCGCTAATTGAATGGAAAGACACATTTAAATAGAAAGATACGCAAACTATTAAGCCTTTAAATAATTAATCTCTTGACTTAGAATTCAAGAATTCCTAACCTATTAGCTAAGAGTTTAAGTAAAAAAAACAAATAGTGACCAAAGCTAAGTATTTTGATTTTGACATTGACTAAACAAACAAATACTTAAATTACTATATAGTGAGAGGCAAAAAAATAACAAAAAAATATGATAATGGTGATGAACTCTTTCAAATATACAGTAGTAATGAGATTCCCGAAGAGGGCAGGCATCAAGTCATATTTCAAATCGATTAAATTACAGATAATATGATTTGGGTTGGATTTATTACTGAGAATAAAAAGATTGAAAGGTTTATTGGAGATGAGAAAGAAACTATATCCCTCGGGTGCAATGGTGGAAAAGATTTAACTATTGATGGAGTAAAATCCGATATTGAAGTTTAATAAATTCGGAAAGACCAATTACTAACAATGTAAATCGAGATAAAAGCAAAAAGTGTAAAATTCTTCAAGAACATCAGTCAAACTCCTTTTGCAGTGGTGACCATTCCTGAAAGTATGATAGGCAAAAGAATATATCCCTTCTTCCAGATGGTAGCTAAAAACGACAGTATAACCTTAGTTAGTTGATTTGAATACTTTAATGATTTAATGTGTTGTGCTATTAGATAAAGATATATTATAATACACTGATCGCAAAATGGACGAGGTAATGCCTATGGAGATTATAAAAAATAACTTCAAAGCAACCATTAGCAAACTCACTCTAATACATAAACACAATAGTGTGACCTTTTATGAAGCTATCACTTCTTTTGGCTAGATGACTCTCGTAGTATAATAATTTCTTCTACCATAAATTCTTTAAAATTAAATAATCGATAAAGAAGGTCACTTTTCCAAGAGACTCGCTGAAAGAAATCATCTCATCCAGCAGCAAATAATCGTAACTCCTTTAATTTATGAGCAGTAAATTATTAAGGTTCGAGAAAATTATTTTATTTGTATGACACTGACAGAACCGATTGAGATATGCAAACAATAGTCGATAGCTGAATTGCGAGTTCAATCAATATTTGAAAACTTAGTGTCCTGCGCTTATGAAATTCATGAAACTACATTTAAATACGAATCTGAGTGCTATTTGATGTCGTAGATTCTCAAATCAAAGCATAATTTAAATCTGTTTATGGACTTTACAAAGATAATAATATTAGCTGCAAATGCGAAGGATAACTAAAATGAAAATTAATCCAATTTTAAGCAGTTTAAAAAATAGATATGCAATTTATTAAGAATAGGCAAAAATGATAAATTGCAGGAGTTAATGTTTATACGATAAAAACCCTTTATCTTCAATATAGAAGCCATCATCGAAGCTAAATGCTGGTTTGACCTCGCGATGATGTTTAATTTGCTACTGCACTAGAAAGTGACCGTGATTAGCGAAAACAAAACTAAAGTATATAGCATTAATAAACTAAATGGCTGCATTAAATTTTAATATAAAGGTATCATTTACTAAAAGTATCATTTTTATGAAGGATTCAGACTGGATGGTATTACTGAGCTGACCTACGATAGCCTCAAATCATCATTTTTTGAGGAAGAAATTATCTACTATATGATCAAGGATAAATATGTCTATGTTCGCAAAAGACCCATTTAGTATTTTCTATGTTTATTCAGGGGTGAATAGTATTGGATGGTGAATAACATTTAGTACACTGATATGATCCTTGTTAAACCAGATATCAGCAAAGTTTAGTTTATTAACTTTCTCATTGGGTACATCAAATGCGTCGAGCCTATTCTTCATGCCATCAACTTTTATGCTGAAGAAAATATTTTGCAATTTTAATTCACCAATAAACTTCATATAATTCGAAAGATCGTCATCAAATTCAGTCAGAAGTATGTCGTCAAAGATGAAGAATTATCCATGATAATCGAAAAATCTAAACTTAAAAATGCCAAGCTCAGCTTAGAATATATGAGTTTCGGAGACAGTTTTCTTATCTTTCTTGCTAACTGCGACAAAATGACTAATGTGCAATCTTTAGACATATCTTATTGTTCTAAAATCACAGAATCAGGTATATTTGCATATATTTAGGAGTTAATTTACTCTTAGCTTCTCCTTTCTGCAAAAATTTAAATACTCTCAAAATGTGTGGATTACCTATGGTTGATCTCTCTGCCATTAAATTTAAAAAACAACTCAGAAATCTACATATTAATGAGTGTATTCTCTATGATCAAAGTGAGAAAATATTACTAACCGATTTCAAGATAGAAAGATTAGAGGCTATTGGAGTAAATATTAGCTTAAAACTCCCTGCAACTTTGAAATATCTATCAATCAGCTCATAAATGAATTGGTAAGGGCTTAAATAATTAAAAACCTTATCCCTTATTTAACTGAAAATTAGACTCATCTAAAATAAGAAAAATATTACTTCGTTTTTTAATAACATATATATAAGAGATCACCCAGTCAGAGCATTTCAGGAGGGAAACTCAAAGAAAACTTTAAAACTGTTAGATGTCAGTAATTCAAACCTAAAGCTCAAATAGCTCAAGCCAATTCTATTGTTCTAGTCTATGGAAATTTTTATCTGCGAAAATATTGAAAAGGACAAATTTGATGAACTTACACTTCCCCCAAATATTGTCAATCTCTCACTCCAAGGATCTAAGATAAATTCTGAATAGCTCTGCGAATTAGTAAGCAAAACAAATATATTGATAAAACTTAACATTGCGAACACTTAGATACACTAGAATTCACTGGATTAAGTGCTGAAACATATCAAATATATTAATTTTTTGTAACTGGATGAAGGACAGCTGAATTTTAAATTAATTGAGAAAAAGGGATGCTTCTAAAGTTTAACCGTCCACATTCAAAAACTGATCAGAGACGAACATTAACCCATTTTGCATAACATCCTCCTGTCCCAAAGCATAAACTGCAAATAAATTAATTTTATCTGCACCAAAAAATATGAATGCCGACTTGTATCTAAAATAAATCGATTTTTTAACTTCTACAACAATAAATAGAAAATGAATCATCAGCCACTAATAAATATTAACTAAATACCAGTGGTTAAGCTGATTAATTTTAAACACAAATAAAATATCAATTAATACTTTACTGTCATCAACAAAAAACTAGCCATTCATAAACAAAAGTTATTTTCTCATACCTTGCTGAGCCAAGCATACGGGCTGCCTATTGTCAGTGATCACCTGAATCTAGATCTCTTTAACGTTACTCTGCATAAGATTATTAATTTATATCCAGATTCACTACTATAAATTAGCATTAGATCAAATCGAATTTTGGGGAAGGAAGTCATTTATCTCATTAGTCAATATGCTGGGGGAAAACTTAGATCTCTTGATTTTAGAAATTGTTTGTTTACATATGCAGAGATACAGCAATAATTATTCAATTTTCCTTGCTTGTAGTCGGTAAATGATGGTGAGTATGAAATTTGCATCAACGAATAAGACAACTGCTAGGAGTAATTGCAGAAAATTTTGAAATTTTTTATGAAACTAAGTCAGAACGATAAATTTAAGTTGCACATCTCAGCTCGGTAAATCAGCGAAAGAGAGCTATATTTTTCAATTTTGTATTAGATTGTGCATCATTATGCTTAAAGCATCATCTCTTTGTATTTTCAATTCACCAATATCGAGCCAGATCAGCACAGCCTCATCTTTTGGAGGAAAGTTTTCACCTTGAAGCATCTTTAAAATTTTCATCTCATCTACAATAAGTATCTTTGTTGTGATTTAGCGAATTGATCAATGAATAATAGGAAATTAGACTTGCAACTGAATTTGATAAATTAAGTGAATTAAATCTTGTTGGTTTAGAAATTGATACCACATTTTCCATGTTAATTCCACAGCATTTGCATTTTAAAGACTTAAAAAGACTGACTATTAATTTCAGCTAGTAAATTTGATTTGATTTAGAATGACTGTAAATTAAAGCACTGTCTACAAAATAATTAAAAATTCTTCTGGTCTTTCTCATCTAAATTTAAACATGCAAAACTGTAGTAATTTAACTTCCATTTCTCGACTATCAGATGCCCTTGAGAGAATGAATAATCTGATAACGCTTAGCCTCAATTTTTAAAAGTAAAATATTTTTAATTCAGCTGTCCTTTAAAATAAATAACCATATTAGAACTAATGGACAGGCTTCATAAAAATATCTTGTTGGAGCGAATTGAGCTTAATGTTAGTAACTGTCCTTCTCTTAGTATAATTGAGCTTGTAAAATGCTTGTAGAAATTAATCTTAACTCTAAAATTTTGCCATATTTTAATCTTTGATATTCAGTAAATTTATTTGTATATAGACGGAAAAGACAGTCACTACTTCGTGATGCCAACGAACTTCTCATCAAAGGAATAGAAATAATCCAAACTGATTGATATTTGATACTATAGCTCAATAAATTTGAATATTAGTAAATGTATCTTTTGGTTGATGTTCGCTTCTATTGTTAATGTTAATCAATTTAATCAATTGGAAATTGATAAATGGCAATAAAGTAGACACGTAAAGTGCAACTTTAACTGCTGTTCGTATTGAATTTACAATTTAAATGATGTACCTTTATTATTATAATAAGTGGCGGTATGTCCAAAATTAACAGAATTTCAATCAAAGATGTTTCTAAACAGAATAAATACAAAATCGAAGATATTTTCGTTTACACTCCTTATGAAATATATGAATCTCAGAACACCTTTATGACTTATGTACATTCCTATCAAATGTAGATCATTAAATGTTTAAAAGAAAAACAAAATGCTCTCATTCAAAGTCCCACAGGTACAGGTAAAACAATATCATTGCTATGCTCGACGATAGCTTGGGCAATGGAACAGCAATAAAATTCGAAGTTACCACCTCCTCAAATAGTATATGCTTCAAGGACGCACGCTCAACTTAAACAAGTTGTTAGTGAAATAAACAAACTCTGTTATCAAGTCAAAATTTGCATTTTAAGCAGTCGCGATCATTGCTGCGCAAATTAAGATTTAAAACTTCTTAAAGGACAAGATAAGGAATTAGAGTGTAGATTGAGAGTTGCTCAAAGAAAAGGACTTTCTTGCCAGTTTTATAAAGTATAAAATTTATATATTTAGAACGAAGCCTATTATCAAAAGCAAGCTTAATTGGGTAAACTAATGGATCTATAGTAAATAACTCTTAAAGGAAAGTTGTAAGGTTTTTGCCCTTTTTATTATGAAAGATTTTCTAAAACGATAGCAAACATCGTCTTGGTTCCTTATAACTATCTTTTTGATAAAAAGATATGGGAAACATAAGAGGGATTTCGATTATAGGGCTCCATTTTAATTTTAGATGAAGCTCACAATATTCAATCAGTTTGCGAACAGTATCGATAATATGGCATCAATCTCAGTACTCTCGCAAGAGCAACCCAACAGGCTTAGGAGTTAAGAAGTAGAAAATTAAATGAAAATAAAACTAAACTTGATCCAGGACAGTTGGATAAAATAAAGATGATGAAACTTAATTTAGAGGACATTGAAATAAATGCTGCCTATATTCAACTAATCTATTAGCATTTGCAAACCTTAGATATTCCGACTGAATCCAATGGATCTATATTTACAGCAATACAGTTCACCACTATTCTTGATAGAGCAACTTAGTCCAGCTAATTTGGCACTTTATCTAGAAATATCAAAGCAATGATTAGCTCCTTTGAAAATATCAGGACTGATATGATGTTTACTCCCTTTTGGGCTTTATAAAGCTGGATGAAATTTATAGAAAGACTTCAGGAACTCATTAATTAAAAGTAAGGAATTAGGGCTGGACTATCTCAGTATGCGATTCAGGTTGTTTATGAAGGAGCAGATATTAAAATCTATATTCACTGTTTGGATCCATCAAGCGGATTTAAAGAAGTTTTGGATAAACATAAACCACACTCCATTATACTTACCTCAGGAACTCTAAGTCCTTTAAAGATATGGCCTTTATAGTTGGGTGTCCAATTCGCTCAACCTGTTTCATGCCCACATGTTTTGTCTCCCTCTCAAGTGAATACAATCATTTTAGGTGTTGGTGCTTCAGGGTAGCCTCTAGATACTAAATTTTAGAATAGAAAGCAGATCAGATTATATGAAGATATTGGGCAAGCCTTGTATCAAATAGTCAAAAATGTCCCAAATGGAGTTGTCGTCCTATTTCCTTCATATAGCTTCATGGAGTTTACAAAAAATCATTTAACAACCTTAAAAGTTCTAACTAAACTTTACGAATGTAAAAACGTTTATTTCTAGAGAAAAGATTCTTCAGATTTTACAACTATCTTAGAGAGATATATGAAAGATGCTCAAACTGATAAAGGTGCTTTGCTTTTTGCTTTAGTGAGAGGACGGGTATCTTAAGGATTAGATTTCGCTCACAAAAAATGTAGAGCTGTGGTTTTAGTGGGAGTTCCTTATCCATGCTCAAAAGATGTAAAAGTTGTTGCAAAAATGAATTATCTTGATATGCTCAATAAAAAAGGGCAAATAGCTTTAACAGGAAGCCAGTGGTATTTAGCAGAAACCGTTCGAGCGATCAATCAAGGAATTGGTAGACTAATTAGAACTCCTGACGATTTTGGTAGTGTTTATTTACTAGATTCACGATTTACTAAATCTGATATTGAAGGTCAAATAGCCTCTTGGGCTAGAATGAATTTATCAAAACCAACAACATTCCAATAATTTACCAAACAGATTCGTTTAATAAATAATATTCAGTAAAAACCTGATCTTAAGGCCATACAATAAGATTTAGGATTTATTTCAAATAAAGGAACAATAATAGGACCTCAAACTTTAATTCAGCCGCCTAAAACCATCAGAGGAAGTATTAGCAGAATTCCCTAAAAGCATATCCTTTAGAAGTTAGCTTAGTAGCGAGTCAAAAATTTAACTTTACAGGATCTTATTGCCAACATGAAATCAGATAAGTCTGCGAAAGACGAAGAGAAAAAATAGTAATAGGAAAATATTTAATTGCAAAAATAAAAAGAGGAAAGAAATAAAATGAACTATGAGAGAAGAATATTTATGAAAAAAACGGTTAAACCTCTCAATATACCCAAGGAAACGTGTCCTGTCTGCCAGGTAGAGGCTCCCATGGTTAAGAGTAACACCTGCCAGCACTCACTCTGCCAATAATGCTGGAATAAATGGTTAGATCAAGATCTACGATGCCCCATGTGCAGAGGAAGAGTTCGCAAAAATTTCCTGATTCCTGAAATATGATATTTATGCTGGTTTAATAAAATTTAATTAATAAAGATCTTCAAAATGCCTTTTTGCTAATTTAACGATGATGGTTAGTTATTTTAATTTTAATATTAATTTTAAAGGACGTCTGTTAGATGTGTCAGGTTGAGGCAATTTCCCATGGCTCATACTATCTTATAAAATTAAGCATATTCGGGTTGAAGGTGTTTCGATTGGAGTGATTGGGTCCCTATTCTTTACGCTCCTAATATTTCCACACAATAGAGGACGTTTGATTTTGACCTTATTATTTTCTTCTTATGATTCTTTTTTTAGAATTTAATCCTTAAATCGAATTCAGCAATTAAAGTTTACACCTGAGAGTAGAAAAAATGTTAAAAATAGTATTTCTTACGCTGATTGTAAGTGTTTCCTTCTGTCAGATCATTCCATCCAAAGCCGTTTCTGATAATTTATCTCAAAATATTAGGCAAACTGCTCAACAATTATATGTACAGTTATTAAATATTGGAAAAGATCCCTCAAGCTTAGCCCAAATATATAACTTCTTAAAAACTATTCAAGCCGACATTCAACATATAAACTAACATTTTTAGGATTACTGTACACAAAACGCAATAAAAATATCTCAAGATGATCGGTTAATAATCGCCAATAGATAACTGGCAGGTTTAAACAACTTAACTTCTCAAATTAATCTTGGTTTTTTGATTTCAACGTCGCTTCGAGGCCAAGGATTATATGGCTATATGCTGCTTGGGGTCTACCGCATAAATTTGGCAAGTATTGCTCAAATATCAACAAACCCTGATCGCGTGTTCACAAAAATGAATGAATCCGACGTGATTGAGGCAGTGAAAGCAATTTACATGAATACTCCTGCTAAATTTATTATCTCATGTTGATCGTTATATGATAATTTGATTGCAATTCCATAATAAATTCATTTCTATAGATGGAAAAAAAGTTTAAAACAGCAGATAAAGAAAACACCAATTCTAGCAACATCAATTCTATTGCTCAAAGCAAGGCAAAATCTCTCTTCGTCAAAAAGACCGAAAAGTTAACGTTGTTTGGTGAAAGCTAAGGAGAAAACACATGTTAAGATCATCACAAAACAGATTAAAGAATAGTAGACGAAGTTAAACCACCTTGCCATTCCCATCCAAGGCAGGAAAACAATCATATTGGGGAAGAGGCTCTTATTCCAATCACGCTTTAAGATTTAAAAAAGCATTTAGGACAACGAAATAAACATCCATGACAGTCTTGATGAACATTTATAAATTGATTCTTCCATAAATCATTTTATTTCAATATTTTTGTTACTTTTGAAACAATATATCTACATTTAAGATTCAAAATTATCAAAGACATAATTTCTTATTTTAACTACAAGTTTAATAGTATCAAAGCTTTCGACATGTTATAGCCATTAATGGATTAAAGTGGAACTTCTTAACGATAGTAAATAAATACCTTTGTATATATTTTTCTCAATTATGTGTTTATACAAATTTGACTTAAATAAGCAATACTAACATTAGCTATCATTTAAATCAAATATGAGGGAGAAAACTATTGAGGAAACCTATCAAAAGAAGACACCTCTTTAGCATATCCTACTAAGGCCAGACACTTATGTTGGCAGCATTGAGATGGAGAAGTCGTCTAAGTGGATTTTGAGGGAAAATCACCTCAAATTAACCTTTGAGGAGATCAGTTTTGTTCCCGCCCTTTACAAAATTTTTGATGAGGTCCTCGTAAATGCTGCTGATAACTATCAAAGGGATACTAAGATGAACTTGCTGAAAGTGAGTATCAATCAAACTTAAGGGTCCGTATGTATCCACAACAATGGTAAAGGAATTCCAGTTGAAATTCACAAAGATTAAAAAATATACGTTCCTGAGCTTATATTTGGACATCTCCTCACAGGTAGCAATTACAATGATGAGGAAAAGAAAGTGGTTGGTGGAAGAAATGGTTATGGCGCTAAGTTGGCAAATATATTTTCTCACAAGTTTATCGTGGAATGTGGGGATGGAAGATTAAAGAAAAAATTTAGAATGACTTGGAGTAAAAATATGACCATGCATGGATAACCTGACATTCAAGGTTATACTGGAAAAGATTTTACGAGTGTGACTTTTTATCCTGATTTTGGTCGCTTTGGCATGAGGGCTTTTGATGATGATATCGTCTCTTTACTGAATAAAAGGGTTTTCGATATGGCTGGCCTTCTTTCTACAGTTAAAGTATTTCTAAACTAAAGGGAAATTCCCATCAATTCTTTTCTCAAATACGTAGATATGTATTTTCCTAATACTGAAGAATCTATTCCTAAGATAAGAGATGATAGTGTGGATACAGACAGATGGCAGGTTATTATCTCATTATCTGATGGATAATTCAAGCAGGTTTCTTTTGTCAATGGAATTTGCACTACGAAAGGAGGAACTCATGTTAATTATATCACTGATCAGATTGTTTAGAAAATTCAGGAAAAATTAGCGAAAAAAGATAAAAATCTAAACGTCAAACCCTTTCAGATTAAAGGACATCTTTGGGTCTTTGTCAAAGCCATGATATAAAATCCAGCATTTGATTCACAAACTAAAGAAACTTTAACTTTAAAACAGTCACTCTTTGGTTCTAAATGCGTTCTGAGCTAGAAAATGATAAAAGAAATATTGAAAACAGGCATCATTGATGATATATATAACGAAGCCAAAAATAAAGAACTTTCAAAGCTGGCCAAAATGACAGGTGGACAGAAAAAAGCAAAACTACTCGGAATTCCGAAGCTGTAGGATGCTAACGAAGCGGGAACCAGAAATTCTGAGAAATGCACTCTCATATTAACATAAGGAGACAGTGCAAAAAGCTTAGCTATGGCGGGCCTATAGGTTATTGGAAGAGATTATTATGGAGTCTTTCCTTTGAAAGGAAAGTTATTAAATGCAAGATAAGCTTCAAATACTGTACTGATGAAAAATGAGGAAATTCAAAATATCATTAAAATAGTCGGCCTCCAAATTGGTAAAACTTATGAGGATTTAAAAAGTTTAAGATATGGATCAATTATGATTATGTCTGATCAAGATACAGATGGCTCTCACATCAAAGGCTTAGTTATCAATTTTGTCCATGCTTTTTGGCCAAGCCTATTTAGATGGCAAGGATTCTTAAAGCAATTTATTACTCCACTTCTAAAAGTAACCAAAGGGCGTGAATGCTTCTCTTTTTATACAATGAAAGATTTTAAAACTTTTGCTGAGCAAGAATAAAATATAAAATCATGGAGAGTCAAGTACTACAAAGGATTGGGAACATCAACAGATAAAGAAGCAATGGAATATTTTCAACAACTTTAACGATGCCGAATATATTTTAAGTATGCCGGGATAGCGGATGATGAATCCATGGAATTAATCTTCAGCAAGAAAAACGCCTAAAAAAGAAAAGAGTGGTTAGCTCATTATGATCCTAATGAAGTCATGGTATACGATAGAAATATTATCGCATACTCATAGTTTGTGCATAAAGAGTTCATTCATTTCTCAAATGAGGATAACTACAGGTCTATTTCTTCAATTATTGACGGATTTAAACCAGGACAACGAAAAATCATTTACGCCTGCTTTAAAAGAAATTTAAAAGAGTAAATAAAAGTCGCACAACTTGCTGGTTATGTAGCCGAGCATTCTGCTTATCACCATGGTGAAATGTCCTTGACAATGACCATAGTTAACATGGCTCAGAGTTTTGTTGGATCTAATAATATTAATTTGCTCATGCCTAATGGGCAGTTTGGTTCAAGAAATCTTGGAGGAAAAGATCATGCCAGCGCAAGATATATTTTCACTAACTTAAATCGAGTTACTAGACTCATCTACCCCGAGGCTGATGACCATTCGTTGACATATATGGAAGATGATGGACAGCTTGTATAGCCTGAATACTATGTTCCAATCATTCCAATGGGACTTGTAAATGGTTGTGAAGGAATAGGTTCAGGCTGGAGCACTTATGTTCCCAATTATAATCCAAGAGATATTGCTTAGATGATTGTTAGAAGAATCAAAAACGATGAACCTTTCACCGAATTAGATCCTTGGTATAAAGGATTTATCGGGTAAATTACTAAAAAAGAAGATGGAAATTATGAAGTGAAAGGAATTATTGAGTTTGATCCATAAAGGTAGAATATCATTCATATAAAAGAATTGCCCATAAATAAATGGACAAAAGACTACAAAGAATATCTTGATGAAATAATGACGGAGGGGGATACCAAAATCACTGGACTAAGATAGTATCACACTAAAAATAGAGTTGATTTTGAATTGTAGCTGAATGAAGAGTTTGCAAATTAGCATAGAGACGATTTGCCATACTTATATAAGTTTTTCAAATTAACAGCAAATATATCCATGAAGAATATGGTGGGTTTCAATAGCAGCAAACGGTTATTCAAATATCCCTCTTCAGTTCAAATAATGCAATAGTTTTATGCAATTAGACTATAATTTTATCAAAAAAGAAAAGACTATTTGGTATCTAAACTCGTGAGAGATCTATAGATCTTGACAAACAAATAAAGATTTATCTTGTAGATTGTCGAATAAAACTTGATTATTCGAAACATAAAAAAAATTAAAATTGTCCAAATACTCAAGGAGAGGGGTTACACAAAGTTTAGCAATTTCCCTTAAATTAAGTCTACAAAACTCCACTTGATTAAAAGTGAAAACAAAGAGGAAGACTAGTAAAAAGTTGAAGTATAATAAAAGCTAGATGAGTCAAAGTAGTACAACTATCTTCTTAGTATGCCCCTTTGGAATTTGACTTTCGAAAAAGTTGAAGAAATTAAAAAGTCAAAGGAATAAAAAAATAGTGAGCTGGTTGCATTAGAAGGGACTAGTATCACGTAACTTTGGGTGACTGATCTTCTATAATTCCTAAAGATGCTTGACAAAGTGGAAGACGAAGAAGAGGAAGACAGGAGGAAAGGGGAAGATAAAGCAAAAGCAACAACCAAAGGCCAAAAGGCAAAAAAGAAAAATGAAAAGAAGGTTGGAAAAGATGTTAAGTAAAAGGCTAAACCATAAAAAAAAGCAATTAACTGGGATTCAGACTCATAGCTAAATACAAAATCCGATGCTAAAACTTAAAACAAAGTTGAAATAAAGCCGAAAGCTAAAAAAGAAGGAAAAGGTGTATAAGTATCATCTAAAATGCAATAGAAGGAACCCAATGATTTAATATCAAGGGTTAAAAGAAAAATGGAAGAAGAAAGCAAGAATAAAAATCAAGTTTTTGGCAATAATACATTGACTAATTTCTTGGCAAAACCATCCAGCAACCAATCGAAAAACATGAAAAATATCTATGACAAAGAGGATGATGAATTTGTGATTGTACCTGTATCGAAAGCAAAACAATAAAGTGAAAAGAAAAAGAAGAAAATGAACATCGATTCCGATGAGGAGTCAGAGTAATAATCAGATTGGTCAGATAATTAATGATTGAGTTTGTTGGCGATAGTTCATATATCTAATTGTAAATCAAATATTATTTAATAGAATTTAAGAAATATAATATATTAGATAATGTATATAAAATCTTCATATCAAAATATGCCTCGATCTTTAATCAAATTTATTTTCTGTTAGTATTTACTTATACTTTTCATTTGAATTAATAAGAATTCTTTCAAAACCAATTGGTTTTAATATCTTACTTATTTTATAGATATAGAAAAGTCACAAATAAGTGAATTTTTTAATCATTTTCGTTTGAAGAGTCTATTCACTTTATTTTTTATAAAACAGATTCTTATTTGGTTTGATTAAAACTCAAGATTGCATTATTTTATCGTAAATAATAGAAAAATGAGCTTGAATTCATTTAATTTTTAAGACCTTCTTCAGGAATTAATGAAACGCAATCGGCACAATCAAACTATCATTAAAGGGTTTCATAGAGTTGTCCAAAAACGATATAATCACTTCATAACTTCAGCTAACTAATTGCCCATAAGCAGAACTGCAAATAATTCAACATCTCCCCTATAGTTTACTCCGAGCCGCAACCATAATAAATGGCACAGACAATCTCTGCTCGGGAGATTGTAATCAGTTAAGGAAGGATTTGATGAAAATAAACCCTGCAGATACATGGAAGAAAAAAGATCTTTGAAATTTGGAAGATAATCGATAAAGAATATTCTAATTAGCAAAAAATTACTCAATCAATCAATTTTAGCCAAATCCCAATAGCCTCTAAAATCATTGCACTTCATGAATATCACTTTTCAAGAAGATAGTAATAAAAAAGCGAAAAAACGTTTATGGAAGTTTGTTGATAAAAAGAATTTACATTATTATTCCTATTGTCCTCTGTTTTGTCTTTAAAAGAGAGAAAACTATTCTCAGGATGAATGCATTTGAAAAATCTGAAGGTAGAAAGCATTGTTATGAAATGATTAATTAATAAAATTCTGTTATATAAAAATTCAAATTATAATATTATTGCTTGAATTATGAAACTTCTCAAAATCATTGGAATTATCTTCTTTTTCATTCATTACTACGTTGCTATCGCAGTTATCTCCATGGTCAATGTTTTCAAGTTTATTTGGAAAACAGTTCGCCATATCAGTATTTCGCAACATCAGATCAACCCCTTTTAAGTGGCTCATTCTCATGTCTTTGCTCCTTTACGTAATTTCTCATTGAATCAGATTAAGTAATTTCTCATGAAAGTTTTGTTGTTTAGACTTATGAATTTTAAACTAAAGACAGTGCCAAGATATGTCTTTGGAGAATCCGGCTACCTGATTCATAAATAACCAAGCCCTATCCTATACTGATGATGCATGGACTCCTTGACTGCTCGGCTTCCTGGTTTCTCCACATCAATAAGTAAGCTATTTTTAATTTAGATCAAAAAGTTTGCCTTATATGCTAGCTTCATAGGGTTTTGATGTGTGGGTTGGAAACAATCGTGGAAATAGAATTTCAATGAAAGAAAAGGATGATCCTGAATCTTGGGAATATAATTTTGATCATCTGGTCTAATATGATCAGCCAGCTCTTATCAATAAAGTTCTTGAATAAACAGGTAAGAAAAAAATAATCTACCTTGGGCATTCTCAAGGATCTACACAGTTTATTCTCGGTTTAGGCATTCACAAATAATTATCTGAGAAGATAGTAGCTTTTATCGGATTAGGAACTGTTGTTTCTCTGCAACATGTCAAATCTCATGTAATACTAAAGATACTATCGAGTCTTTATCTCTTATAACTCTGTAATTTTCTTGGATTTAAAAAGATTTTAGTGTTGCCAAAAGTATTATCAAGGGCAGTGGGCGTATTAATCTATAACAGCACTTTCTACTTTCAAATTATGCATCAATTCATACGTTTACTGTGTGGTTTTAGCAATCGTAATAAAATATCACCCTAGTTGTTTGGAGTTATGATAACTCATGAGCCAGGAGGTGCCTCTGCTAATAACGCTCTCCATTGGGTTCAATGTTTTCGTTCTGGAATAATGAAAAAATTTAACTTTGGTTCTCAGAAAAATTTAAAGATCTATGGTAGTCATTAACCTCCTGCTTATTGTTTAAAGCATTTAAAGACCTTACCCTTCAAATCTTATTTATTTAAGGGAATGAAAGACGCAGTTATGTCTGATCAAGATTTCAGTGAATTAACGTGCAAATTTAACAAAGCAAAGATTGTAATTCACAATATTCCAGATTATAATCATTTGGATTATGTTTGGAGTGAAACGGCTCATGAAGATGTATATGGACATATCATTGAAATAGTAAATAAGTATGATCAGAAATGATATTATATTTATCATCAAATTAGAAGATATGCTGCAGGAGTAAATATCTTTATATTTAATAGATTATTATTTAATAGCATTTGTAAAGATCAATAATAACAATGGGTTAAGTTATATATTTGGTCAAGAGGTCTGTCAATCTCGCTTTTTATTCCGGAATTTCTTCGGGTTCGACCACTTTAATATTTAAAAATTGGACCGGAATTATCCTAATCACATTGTAAACACTTATTGAGTTCTCCATCAATTACATAGGGGCGATGCAACAGTAAAGAGATCATGCACACTAACCCACATTTTTTCTTTGTTTAAAGTGTATTCCATAGCCAAACTTAAGTACAAGCATCTGTAAATCCTAAAGATCTGATGCACTTTCTCAATTTGGAATGAGAGTTAAAATGTTTGACTCCACAATGTCTTACGGGCCTGGTTAGGTCAGTGGTTAAATAGACATAGAGATCTGTAGTTGTTGAACATTTTCCACATATGCCTTGATGAGTGACAATCCAACCTTCGCTTTCTGCCTGTGCTCTGGTGGCAAAATTACCCAATTTATAAACTTTTTTCGTCTGATCTAAATATTTTAAAGAACACACACGCTCTTTATTCTTCAAATTTTCGTTTACTCTATCAAGATACTATTGTGAAGGATTTGAATAGGGGTTAGATATGATTGGAAAAGGTGTTTCCGGTCTTTTTTGTACGAACTGAAAATATTGAGATGATGGGCAGGTGATATTATTATATTTTTGACAAACTGAAAAGCCTACTACTATCAGGAGAATTACTATCCTCATTATAATAAAGATAAATAATTAAAAAAAAAATATTAAAATTCAGTGAGGTAATTATAATAAGTTTAAGTTAATATTTTGACTATTTAAAAGCTTTTACATCAATTATTTAATCCATGAATAATAATAAGAATCAAAATCAGGAAATTAATAATCCACAACGTATCCTTTAAATTTGATTAAATTCATGTTGAAGATAATGCCAAAGATTCCTTGTGCTTTCTGTGTTGATTTTCAATTTACAAACGTTTGTAGCCTTATATATTTTACAGATGTTTATAATGTAATGTAAAATAGTGATATGTACTACCGCATCTTCTATTACATGATAGTCGTACCATTTAGTAAATGCAGGGCGCAGAGGGTGTGGGGAAAACCAATCTTATCACTAGATTTATTAAAGATGAATTTATAGAGGCCCACAACCTCACCCTTGAAGGCTAACAGAGCGCCATCTTTGTCATTGATCACTGCAAATTTAAAATTATTTTCAGAGACAATCGAAGTATTTGTTATCTTCTTCAGATGTCACTGAATTAGAAAGCATCTCTCTAGATGATTATAAGAGGATCGACGGAGTGATATTCGTATTCTCCTTAGAGAACGAATAAACCTTATCCGCAATTTAAAACCAACTGAAATACTACATGATTGAAATCAATCCTATCCTCGTTTAAAACAAGCGAAGAGTAATCTTCAGTCAATACAGCTCCCCTATATAATTGTTGGAAATAAATTGGATCTGCTCCCTCCTTCGCTCAGTACTTTCGAAATCATAAGCTCTGAAACTGAGAGATAACTGAAAAAGGGAGAGTATTGTCCGTCAATGAGCGATCGCATTAAGTATTTTGAGGATATGGGAGTGAAATATTTTCAAATAAGTACTAAATGTTCAACAAAAAAGTAGATATAGGCCATCTTTCTGGAAATGATCAATCAGAATTAAATAAATCGTTTTATCGTTCAGGAACCAAAGAGGACAGGATGGGCGCAGACCTATCTACCTGCTATGCCCTGCATGTCAGAAGACTGCAACTGTTAGATTTATTGATTAACATCGTAACAAATGATATTTTTGCACTAATTTATCTCAACTTTCATTCATTATTGATATTCACTGGAGCAATGATAAATCTATCATACAAATCAATTGAGTCGATATTAAAAACCAATTTTAAATTTAAGTGTACTACGTCTTTGTTTTATTGAAATTTATAAAGAATTTTTATATTTGATTGAAAGCATGAGCAAATTAATAACTCAAGTCTTATTCTATTTGTTGTGATCTAAAAATTTATTATATTTAAAGTATATCTTCCATTAAACCATTAAGATATATTAGTGAATATATTATCAAGAGATAAATTCTGACCATTTACAATTACTTGTAATTTGCACAAAGAGGAAATTATAATAATTAAATAAGTTAATGCAAGAACAACTCAACCACCAACATATAGCTGAACTTCGCCGCATTGAACTCATGAGCTAAGAAGGCAAAAAATTAGCTGTCTAAACTAACCTACAACTCCATGAGAATGGAGAGAAATTAGAACTAATTGATGGAAAGTTAAATACAATTAATAATGGTATAAATAGAGCTGAGGAAAGTGCTAAATAAATAACATCTTACTGGTATTACTTGAAGAATAAAGTTAAAAAATTTATAGGACTATCGTCAAATAACACAAGTGAACCTTCTCTTTCAAAAGCAGATAATGAGCCTAATTTCAAGTAAGAAAGAGCTGAAGCTGATTATAAGATTAATGAAATAGAAAATGGTCCAATGAGTGAGCAGGACAAAATTTTATAAAACATCATTAAAAACGTAAAGACTACCAAGGATCATGCCAAAGAGTTGGGAAAATAGATTGATAGACAAAATCCTTTAATAGATGGAATTGATAAAAAGTTAACCACTGCAAACGTGAAAATGGGCAAAGTAAATGGAATATTACAGAGATAAATTAATAAGTGATTATGTCTTATTGATATGAATCAAATCATCAATGATTAATTCATATTTCAATTCTTTCCGAAACAGTTTATCGTTATATTGTAAATTATATAAATGAGTCCCTCCATTATCTATACCATTATTTCATAGAAAGTTGTAATAGGTATTTTATGCTTTAAATTATTACTGAAATCACGTAAATTTAAAGCCAAATCAAAATTAGCAATAATTTATTGAGGAATAATCATTCATAATGCACTCTTTTAAATTATACCTTTATTTTTGCTTTAAATAGCAAATTATTTTTTGCCAAGACTGCGAGAATTTGTTAGATGCTCAAATATTTGAGTTTATATTATTTAGGAGCATACTTTGAGATCCATTGACCCAATTAAAGGCCTTCATGAGTAGTGACGATTACAAATGAATCAGGTTTAATCATAGGAAAATCAGTTCCCTTGTTCATGTTGAACCATCGTTTGAGCTTTAACTCATCCTCAGTAAGCAATTTTGTGAGTCTTTCTTAATTTTTGGAATAGAACTGCCAATACAAAACAGGAATCCACCCATAGTTCAGTTCATAAGTGGGATTATTCATAAAATACTGGTTGAATACGACTCCTGTAGGATGACCCTCCTTGCCATTTAGATTAATAAACTCCTTACCAAGATAATAAGCGCATAAATATAGTGCAAAAGAACTTGAGCTTAGGATATAGTGGAAACTGATATTCTTGTCTGAAAAATCCACTTTCCATCTAATCTACAATTATTGAATGCAGTCTATTCCACTCTACCAATCGTGGATGTATTTGCAAAGAGGGCGCGCTGATATCTATTTCCACTCGGGCTCAGGAATATCTGTGATCAGCTTTTTGAAAATGGCTAGATCCTTTTATGCTGGTTTTCCATAGCTCTATTTTACGAAGAGTAAGTATATGTCCTCAGACTCGGGAGTTTATCGATGTTTTTATATATTCCTACCTCCGATAATTCGGGCTGTTTGCTCAGAGCCGTGCTTTTAGCCTTTGTGATCATGGACCGACATAAGAATAATATTATCGATTTCCAGCTCTTCCACTAATTTCAGGTACTGTAGTGGGGGGTGGGTAAACTTGATCCAAGCGCAAAGTTTATCAGGAATGAAAGAATCGTAGCCCATAACTGCGTAGCAACGGTATCCTTTTTCATGAGCCACTTTTAGCATATTTGAAAGAGATTTTATGCTATTGACTCCAACGAGGAAATGCGAAGGAAGGTAAATCAAATTGCCAGTTTCTATCAAATAAGGGACACTGCAGACTCCAGGACTATACAAGACTGTCTTGCCCAGATTTGCATGTGACTTGACCTCGCGGTAGATAAAATCAAGAGTTTCTTCCACAAAATTATCTCTAAGATCAGGTGAACCCCTATTGTGGCCTACGTAAATTAAATTCTTTTTGAAAGCCACATATTTAGCAAAGCATATTTCAGCAGACAGGCCTGCAGTGAGCGATACAGCGGGTCTATTATTGACGAAATGATAATTAAGGAGCCACTAATTTTTCTGCTATTTTTAAACCTTATTGTTGGTATCTTTATCCATTTAAAAATATGAAAGTATTTGCATAATTATTCAGGATATTGACGATAAATGTATATTTTTAATTTGATTCAAACAATTACAGTATAAGCAATTCATCTTCGACCTGATCTATTTTAACTATTTCTATACTTTCTTTTGGCTCTATTATGTTTATCTCAAAAGTTCTATTACAGCTGAAGAGAACGGTTGATAGATGAATTTGCATTTTGTCTTATTTTGTATCAAGATAAAACATTTTAGAAATATTAATTTGGTAAATTGCAAATTATTAACAGTTATAATTGAATGTTTGCTTTCTCATTTTAAAAACTAATCGTAACCGAAGAAAATCAATAGCCTCTTGACACGTCAGCTCTATTGGCCCGACTCTTAATGATTATGCTGGAAAACTAAAGGCTCAATAAAATTGTCTGTGCAAACAGTGTCAATCAAAATTTGTAATAGATATCCTTTAGTCAAAACAACGAAGATTCTATAAATAAAAATTGTAAGATATCTCATGATAAGTAAAAAGAGTATCAGCTTGAACTTGAGCTTAACCAAATTAAAATTGATAATCTAGGCAAAACCATTAAGGAATTACAGGAGAAATGCTTAAAAAATGAAAAACATCTTCAAGAAATAACTTAGAAATATGCCCTTCAAGATATCAACAACAGGCAATATTCCAGCTAGACCAAGCAACAGTTGAATTACTTTAAACAGAAATATGAGGAGTAATTGGCTCATTCTAAAAAGTTAACTCGGTATGAATAAGATTATAAGACAATCAAAACATAATTTTAAAGCAAAAACAAGTAGTACAGCAATTCTATCATTAATCTTAAATCGTAAATGGTAAAAATGCAAAAAATAAAATAGATTAATTCTGCGTAATTTTAAAGAAATAGTAAATAACTAAGAATGGCTGTTTAAGAATTGAAAAAATAAATTGGGACAAAGTAGAGTTAAATTAGTAAGTTAACAATCTCATTGAGTGATGCACCCAAACTAGAAGAATTAAATAAGTGGATTGGTAAAGCCAAAGAATATTAGTCAAAACAAATGCAAGCTTGCGATAAGATCAGCCAAATGAGCCAATAAATGTGCACTGCCCGCGAAAGGTATCGTAAATTATAGCATTAGCATAAATAACTACAAAAAGATAAAAATGAGCTTGAATCAATGATTGCCTCCAATAAATCAAATGAAGAAAGTATGGCCATTTATTTTGATCGTTTAAGCACTTATGAAAAGGTGATTGCAGATTTATAAGAGGAAATAAAGAAAAAATCAGCACAGATTATCGAGTCAAAGGAAGAAAATTTAGAGTATCTACTATATTATTTAGAAAAATTAAAAAGGTTGAACAGGAAAGGGATAATGCAATCAACCAGTGGCACATAATCATTGATTAAATGGCAAAACAGAAGAATATCTTGACTTCTATGCAGGGGGAGATGGATGAGTACTATAGGCAAGCCACCTCTCAAAGAAATATGATTAACGCTCAAAATGCCCAAAGTCAATATGACATGATAAATGCTAAGAGTAAAGTTAGTGAGATTAGAATTGAACCATATACGTTAATGCAAAATTCAAAATGCAGTGAAAGATCAAATAGGTCTATGTCCTTAAAGGATAAAAGGATATAATACAAAAGTTATCTAGATGGGTAAAATAAAATGGATAAAATACAATCACAAGAAATCACTAATAGATAAGCAAATAAATTGTTAATTGGAAGGGCTTCAAGTTAGCAGCAAATTATTTATCACTCTGATAGCAGGCAGCAGGACTTTTCTTCGAGGTTGACCTTTCAGAAAAATAATGAATCCTCTTCTAGGGAGTTGGGATGCGGTTAATGCAATAGTCGAGTAAATTAATCTTATCTTGATACAAGCACTCGAGCTAAAAGCGTAAATCAAAATGAAGATTACTCAAATCGTAGCATTAGGTATGAAGATTACATTTCTCGACCCGTCAGAGGATAGGAGTTTACCATTAAAGTTCAGCATGAGATAAATGATGAAAAGAAGTTGTTGATGCAAAAGTTAAACACTCTTAAACCCCAATAAAAGGTAGTTCGTCCTCTGGATAAAAGTTTATCTTCAATTTACAACAAAAGTTATCGTCAGCTCAATAATTCTTGCCAATCAATAATAAAAGTAAACAACCATCTTAACTCAAAATTATCGAATTCAAATAAACTCCAGCTGACACGACCAACAAACATATAATAGAAGTAAAATATGAACGATTTAATTATGAAAAAATATGCTCATTTGATGAATAAGCATTGATGAACTTTAATCAATATTTTCACTTAAAATTTAATGATTTTTAATTTAAACTGATTATTTAATTTATCAAATGAAAAGTTATGAAGTTGACGTGTTAAGTAATAAAAGCGAAAGATCTTCTTAATTGCTTCGGGAAATGATTTATCGAGATTTGATTAACAGACAAAAACAAAATTATATCAAGTTTAAAGACTACAAACAAGGAAAAATATTGCAACTTTTGAAAGGAGACAAAATTGATTCCAAATTAGAAAAGAAAAAACTATAAAATCTTAGAGTCAATTATTCAATAACTAATGAACAATATAACAAGTACATTTTAACTGAATTTCAGAAGGAGTAAAAAAAAATTGATGGACAGACTGATAGATTTTACAGCTTGATCATATAGGGATAAGATGAAAAAGAAAGATATTAATAAGCTTTCCATAGAAGAACTAATTAGCAACAATTATGGGAAGGAAAAGCTAAGTCAATGAACAATAAATTAGGAAAGGAATCAGTAAATTCATCCATTGTTAATTTAAAACAATCATCCTATAAATAAAAATAACCTCCTGCATAGCGTTAAAGCTCATCTGATGATTAGGATATGTACATGGAAGCAAACATAAATATGCCTTCTAATCAAGTATAAAAACATTCTGATAAAATATAGAGAAATCAAAAAACAATTTTTTCTTAAAAAAAGCCTCCCACAGAGAAAAATAAAACTTTGAGTAATATGAAATAAGAGTCGGCTAATTTTACTTATAATCATCATAAGCCTAAATTATATATTACCAGCGATATTTTACCTGAAATTAGGCAATTAGATGCAATAATCCCAGAAAAATAAGATAGATCAGAAAATAATAGTGGATAGAGTTAAGAATAAGATCTTTAGATGTCAGAAAACGACATTCAAGGAATTCACAATAAAAAAAAGAAGAAAAAATAAAAAACCAAACCAGTTGCTTAACGAGTTATGAATAACAGTTAAACAAAAGCTAATGATAATAAAAATATAAACACAGTAACTCGATAATAGCAATTATCTGCCTCCATAATAAAATCTTCTAATATTCCTAATAATAATAATTTGTAACTAAAAGAGGAGAGTCTTTAATCAGCTAAGAAAAAATTAGCATCATTTGGTGCAACTAATAAGCATCAGGATAATGGTGATGACGATTCAATGTAAATAAATGACGATGATATTTGATTAAGCCAAAAATGAAATGATAGATATCAATTTAATCATTATCTAAAAGATGATAATAATATCGAAGAATGAGAATAATCATCAGTAGTTAATAAGAAACGCAATCAAATGAGCTCTCTTTTAAGGATCCTTCAGCCCTGGATAATGCATGCTGTTTCCAGGCATAGTTCGACTTGGTTTTTTTAAGAAGACAAACATATTCTCTCGAGTCCATACGATACCTGATTTTTTCATCGCTCGACTATAAGAGTAAGCGGTTATACCAGCTTTTCGATTGATTACTCCACTTAAAGATGGAGCTTCTAGTAGATTGCTGTCTCCCTAATTTAATAAGAGCTTACCCCTAAATCATGACAGCCTGCACATTATTAAAAGTATATTACCTTTCCTATTCTTGGATTACCGGGAGGCACGATGACTTACTTTTTTTTTTACGTTTGTTTATTGAAGATATTCCATATTGACATATTTAAAGTTGCTATGGCGTAAAAAATAATAATTGTGATACATCAGCTCTAGAGATTCGTGAGATAAAGCTGAAATATAATTATAATTACAACGACATTTTGTGGCATGGTGGATCAGCAATTTATCTTCTTCATTTTGAGCAAACAAAAGAAAGATCTTTTAAAAGATTAACCATTTAAAGGTGGGATATAGAGCAATCCAAACTTACTTAGTTTTAATGGATTGGTAATAAATCAAATAATGTATATTCTGAATTGAATGTAGTGGGAGGCCCTTCAAATTGTGCTGCTAGCTGTATAGATCATCAATGTGCTGGTCACATTACTATTTTTGGGACTATTTTCTCGCTAATTACACTACCTGGGCACATATTCCAAGACAGATAAGTACAAGGGTAGATATTTTGCTAAGTAGATCACTTTCCTTACCCAAGAGTGTTTTTTTCACTGGTGTACGTGACTCTTAGCATTGCTCTCATCACCTATAATTTGACAGAAGATAGTTATGCTGGAGTGTGGTACAAGTATATTTTGCAAGGTGGAGGAGGAGAGTGCATTAACTCCATCGTCTTGATTATTCAATTATTAGTACTTCGATTATAGCTTCGGAAGGAAAGACCATACACTAAGCTCCACGTATATTACTTCATCTACTTGGCTATCATATCACTCGTAAGACTTGCATTTACTTTGATTAGTCTTGCGATATGGGTTATGAACATGGCCAATTTAGTTATTTCAGTGCTGATGCTGGCTGACAGCGTAATTCAGCTTGCTTATTGGATGATTAAGAAACAATATTTGCCTCATTTTGAAAATCCAATCAATATAGGTCTTGATATTCTTCGGTTTCCCTCTCGCCAGGCTATGAATAGATTAGACTCAACAGAACGTAGCTGTTGGAAAACTAGTGAAGATAAATTTCCATACATATTCCCTGTGGTTTCAATGGAGATGGGTAAATTTCGGATCATCTTGCAAATTCCTTCACGAAGAATAGATTTATAGCAAGAGCCTATGAGCCCTGCTTCATCACGTCCTAACGATATTTCCTACCTATCGCCATTCCTACGACCAAGCTGTTCTCTTTAGCATAGTAGCATGGAGTAACTGGTTTGTGTAAGTTTTTATACTCTTTAATAAATCAAACAACTGTATGTAAACTGCGGAAGAATCCCACTTTCTCACAAACTGGAATTCAGTGAGGCGGAGCTATGTGATATGGTAAAACCTCTACAAGAGTACCTATAGTAGCTGCTGAGATAAAAGAAGTGGTATCAGTCGAGTATACTACGAGAACTGAAAGTACCTACAGATTATATCAATCGTTATAAGGAACTCATTGAGCAAATATCAGATGCCAACAATAACTAAACATAGATGAATCAAACATTGGAACGCCCATCAGAAGACAAAAATGCAATTTATTGCTCCCTTGTATTTTAGCGCTATCTGTGGGTCAGCGATCATTATGAGTTCTATATAAAGGCAGTAGTTCAATCCACTGGTAGGTCTGCCGAGACTCATAAGCGATTTACACAGTTTGAAGATCACTATTCTTCTCTCAGGCAGAATATTAAAATCCTTAATTTATTAATTGAATTGCCGGCTCTGCCTAAGAGACATCATGTGATTCACTGGAACGGTGATAATGATACCAAACAGAGAAGAACGGCTTTGGAAGGTTATCTAAAAAAACTAACCAACGACTATACCATCATGCAAGTGCCAATTCTCAGAGAGAGCATATTATAATTTTTAGGGCTCGAGAACGAACTAGATATCGAAGGTAAATTTGAACTGGAATACTATTCAGGGCTACAGATCCGTAAGGGAGAGATAACCAAAAAGATAATCAATAACGAGTGTGTGACCTATTATTAATTTAAATTGTTTAAGAACGGGATCGAACTAAAATCAATTTGTAAACGCTTCAGCTAAGTTGAGGAGTTGCATCGAGTAAGTTGTTTTGTATGAAGGAATTATAAAGGTGGATGAATAACATACAAATTACCTATCAAATTATTGTACTACCTGAAAGAGTATACTATAAATCTGAGGCTCTACGGCATTAAAAGGTCATGCACTACCTACAAAACGTGGTCGGGATACGAGACATTGGCATGGTCTATGCTGTGAATAAGTTCTTCAATGTGCACGGGGAATAGATTGACAGCGAGTCTTAAATTAGTGCTATTTAAGCAAAAAATCGACGTAAGGGGAGTTATGCGAGTGCTCAAGTGGTTGACCAAATCATTGAGATGAAAGAAAGCAGTCCAATGCAAAAGAGGTTCTCAAATGAGTCATCAGGCCGGTTTGACAAAAGAATTAATGATCTTGGAAACGAAGACCTTGACTGATATAGTCGATTATCTTCATCAATAATATAATAGTGATTGATACTTCAATTAATTTTAGACAAATTGCGGATAATAATATTAGTTTTATAAATAAACCGGAGATGAGCTAATTCGTGCACTGCTACAGTACCTACGTCAACCACATCCTCAACAACTCTCCCTCCAAAATGGCATACTCCTTTGGCAAAACTGAGCGATTTCAGAATTAAAAAAAGGAGGAGGTGATGCTTGAGCCATGCATTAATGCTAATGGCCATGAATATCGCTCTGGATAGTATTATAAACAAAAAATGGGGTACGCAGACTCTAATCATGATTATAATAACAGCAGCATTCATCTTAAAACTACATAATCAAATCAAAATATTGGAGTCAAAAAGTAGGTGGAACGAATTCTTAGGAAGATAGAAACCTCTCAAAGGTCACGATCAAAGTAGAAGCCAATATCACCAGCCCGACAGTATCTAAAAAACTATTAAATACCTTAGGAAAGGCGGAACTTGAATTACTCTCCTACGCGAAACAACCCGAGTTACTTTGCCCGATAGAGTCCAAACCGGGTGTGGAAACGCTAAAAAGATAGAAATGAATCACCTAATCGAACATATACACAACAGCTTGAAGAAATAGATCATCCTTCCAAGCATATGAGTGTGACTGGATACTATCCAGTCGGAATTTAGCTTTCACCGAATGGAAAATATGCCTCATCCAGAGTTAAGTAAAATATTTTGAATTTAGAAACGTGGCTGGCCCCAAATTCAGTAGTTCTCCTTTCAAAGGCAGAGTAAGTCCGATGAAAGAAAAGGTAGATCAGATCGGACCAGGCTCATACAAATCTTTTTCATAGTTCGGTCCTTTAAGTAAGCGCCGATGATCTGTGACAATTCCTTATTCTCTGGATTAAAGTTTTGATTTTGATAATAACTGTTGAGTTAATAGTTGAGTGTGTTTTGTGCTATCTCTGCAAGAGCATTATATAATAATATATATCAATCGATATGAATTTTACTTTCTGGAATGTCATGATTGACATTGGCTTCTGGAGCAGGTTGGCCAAGAAAAAAATAGAGGAGTATAAACTTACTGCAAGCACTCAGCCTCTCATTGCCAAGTTTAGACTGTCCAAAAAACCAGAAAAAATATCTATTCTATCCATCGACGCCTTCAGCTTCGAGGAAGTCAATGAAGACCCTTCCGGACCCATTGAATTTAAGGTCCACGGCCATTTTTTCAACACTAACACAATAGAGGAATTCAGAGCAATCGATCCAATTGAGAAATAAAGTAAATTATTCCTTATTAAGAGTAACTACTCCAAAAGCAAGAGACTAACTTCAAAAGATTGGCGGATGGGGAACAGCTTAATCATCTCTTTGAGATATATCTATTAATTTTCGCTGACTTGAAAAAGCATCTTTTCAATTATCAATTCTATTCGACTGCCACTTCTGTTAGCAACTATAAGGTTTTAGCATGGACTCCAGCGCCTGAATATTTCCAGACTCATCCTGGAGATAAGGCTGAGCTGGATAAATTCGTGAAGTTAACTTCCACTCAAAAGGAGTTTCCTCAACTGAGTGTTTTGAAAAGAAACTAGCCATCAAGCATGAAATAGTTCATCTAAAATCCCTCATAAGATTACTTGTTTGTTGTTGCTGATATTACCAGTCACGGTACTTCGACTGGCTACCACACCTCTACTCTGCTTGCTTTCTTCGCTTGGCTCAGAAAAACAAATAATAAGTTTGAACACTCTTATCTTTCCAATATAAAAGTTCTACTTTTAAAGGAGCTTCTTATGTATAAGTAAGAAAAAGAGTACTCATTTGGCAATTCTATATTCGTTACTCTCGATTTAAGTCAAGTGGAGCAAGCAGACTTCAGTGAAAGGCTGAAGCATAAAAAAGATTAACAATCTTTGGATCTCAAATCTTTCATGGATTAAAAAACCCTTGCAAAGGAAGCTGTTGATCTAAATATTAAACTGATGAAATGGCGACTGCTGCCCACTCTGAACATCCCAAAAATTCAATCTACGAGGTGTTTGCTGTTTGGAGCAGGTACTCTTGGTTGCCAGCTGGCTAGAAATTTAATTGGTTGGGGAGTAAAGAACATAAGCTTTATTGACTACTCCAAAGTAAGTTATTCAAATCCTGTGAGGCAAACTCTTTACGAATATGAAGACACCATTAAGGGAGGCAAACCAAAGGCCGAAACAGCTGCAGAAAAACTACAAAAAATTTACCCTGAGATCCGTTCTAAGGGATACACTGTCCAAATACCAATGCCTGGCCACTATGTAACGAAACAAGACCAAGTCACTGAAACATTTTAAAGCCTTTATCTCATCGAAAAATTGGTTTAATAGCACGATGTGCTGTTTTTGCTATTAGATTCGAGAGAAGCGAGATGGTTGCCAACTGTACTAGCCAACAAGTATGATAAGGCTTGTATTACTGTTGGATTGGGCTTTGACAGCTTCGTGGTTGTTAGACATGGAGTGCCCCCAGACAAATTCGAGCCAGGTACATTTACATTAATGTAGAAAAACACGGGGAAAGATTGTGCTGTTATTTCTGCAATGATATTGTCACCCCTCAAAACACTATGAAAGATCGTACCCTCGACCAAATGTGCACTGTAACAAAGCCAGGATTGTCTTTTGTTGCTTCCGCCTACGCTGCAGAGCTGTATATATCATTGTTGCATCATCCTCTCGGGCACCACGCGCCTGCCAACTAAGATCCTAATAAACTCCCTACTACCGATATAGGCAAACTACCGCACCATCTCCGTGGAAACATGGGAGATTTCTAAACATCTATTTTCTATGGAAAAGCTTTTGAGCAATGTGTGGCTTGCTCGCGGGCTGTTCTCGATATCTATAGGAGCAATCGGGAGGAATTTATGCTTCAGGTGCTTAATGATCCATCTTATATTCACAAAGTTACAGGTCTGCAGTAAGAATTAGATTCTTACGCTAATATGGAAGGAGGAATTATCTAAATCACAGATGATTTTGAATTTAACGAGGAAGGCGAATCCAAGCAAACAACATCTACCCAGCCCTGATTTAAGTTGCAGTTTGTCTTCAATCTATAATCCCTTATACTTATATTCATTCCTTAATAATAGGAAATGAAAATGTATTCAAAAACAAAAAATATATACAAAATATAAAAATTCTTTGTTATTATTATAACCTATCTTTCTATATTTGTTGTTTGGCTTAATATTGATGAATAAGCACAAAAAAACTCTAGGAGTAACACATATTGAACTTAGAAAAAAGAATTAATCTATAGAGAAGAATATTATGGATTGCTTGAGATATGTACAGGTCTATTGATTTATAATTGATGGAGGAGCAAATGATTAACAAAATGGATTAATCCTTTGCCTGATACGACAATGGAGAGAAATAGAAATAAAAAAATATCGATTTTTTTAATGAATTTTATTCAACAAAATTCTTCATTTCGAAGATAATCTGGATGATTTTGAGAAAGAGGTAAAAGATGAGTTCTTCGCTCGGATCAAAAAATCACATACTAATACTTATTATTTTTAGTCAAAGAAACATTAACTTAAAAGTAAAAGCATCAGTTATTCTTAATTTTCAAGTGATAGTTTATTCCCATTATGTTCTATAGCATAGAGACTCTTTCCTATATTTAGTCAACCTTGCTCTAGCACTATTTAAAATTTTTGCCCAAACTGTCTAGGATATGTTGGAGGGACTCATTTTTAAGGCGATCTGAGCGCTGAACTATTATAAATTGTTTTTTCAGTTATTTCGTCATGCAATTTAAGCTGGCTTGCACTTCAACTAGCTGATGCTCTAGATATTCTTATTTGATAAATCCAATTTGCTGTTTTAAATTCTTCATTACAAACTGAATACTTGGCTGATAAGTTTTGTCTCTTTGCTTTGCTAATGTATGCCTTGAATTTATTATCTAACTCTGCTCAGTCGTCCCCTAGCATTATACACACTAGCATATTATTTTCGATAAGGACTTTGTATTTGCCATTATATGTGCCTGGTCATTGGCTGGTTTGAAGATTGCTATACCAAAACGTTGGAGGTTTCTGTAAAGAGAGGACGCAGACGATTGAATTATTTTCTATATTTCATGGAAGGAAATTATGGAATTAAACAACGATATAAATTAAAACCATTAAGAGCAAGCTCAGTCATATTTTGATCTTGTCTAGATCGACTCTTATTCATTCTATTTCCGATTAAATAATGAGAATACGAGCATAGAATAGTTTCCATCAGATTTGCTTGGCGCTGAGCTTTGAATCCTTCCATCTTTACCCGTCAATTAGTCTCATCATGCTTGCTGGGAAATAGCCGATCTTTTATTAAAATTTGATTTCAACAAATTCTCCAATTGCATAACGGATATTGACAATATCCCCTCTTTTTAAATAGAAATAGTCTCCCTTGACCGAGTATGAATCTTCCAGTACTTCTCCCTGCTTATGAACCACAATTTCTTCCTTATGAAAATCCACTCCATTTATCAAGAATCGCTTATTCCGGCCTGCCTACTCTATCTTTTCTTTCTTTCGAATCTTGTCTGAATTAGTTTCACCCCTTATGCTATCGGACCCTCTGGACCGTACGCTGGAGTTGTCAATGATAGTACGTTCTCCTGTTAATGATCGATAATATGTCATGTTTATATCATGAATCTCTTAACTTGTATAATAATTACTCCGATGTCCCGCAACAGCATAGGTGATCCAGATAAATTCGAGCTTGCCAGCGTGGTGACCAAGAACAGCAGGAGTACAACAGCAATTATATAGCTGGAATAACATCTAACCGCAGGCTGCTAGTGATTAAGGGAGGGCACCTGTACTATTACTCAAATGTGCCTAAATTCTTTAACGGTAAGGGTGAAACTATTCAGGTGATCCTAAAGTGCTATAAAATTTTCACTAATTACCGAAATGCTCCATCGATGTCATGAAAATTCGTAAAATCAAGGGGTTTGAACCATTTTCATCTTACTTTTCCATTGAGTTCTAGGCGAAGCATATGATGTAGCGCTAGGACATACGTAAGACTTTAACGAACGAATAGTACAACTTTACACCTAAGAATACAAGCGAGTAAGTGACATGGCAATTCACCTGCGACAATCAGTTCATCAAGCAGCGGTGGGTAAGTGCCCTAAATAATTTAAAAGAGCACTATAGCAATGAACAGGCTAATATCCAGAAGTATTTTGATAACTTAAACATCGTTTCTAACACAGAGTAAGTCAAAAGCAGCAATGGAAGTTTCAGCAGTAGAAGCAGCATCAAGATACCATGGAGAGAAAGTTCTGTTGGCAGAAAAAGTTACACTCTCGAAGGAAACAAGGGGTTTTAGTTCAAGGATAGCAGTCCTAAGAGCGATTCAATTAAACTTGAAGATATTACGACTCTGAAAAAAGGCAAGAGCGGAGATTTGCCTCCACACAAACCAGAAAAGTACATGGATTTTTAAATAATTATTTAATAGTAGCCAAAACCAGTACGCTTAGAGGAAGCCTTTAAGATATCACAGGTCAAAAAAGAAGAATTCAATTAAAAGGAAAAATTAGTCCATTTACAACCCACTATTGAAGAAGTTCCAGATGATCAATCAGTCCCACAAACTCCAATTAAGGAAAATAGTGTCAGCTATTCGGATTCCGAGGATCATCTCGATCGAATAGAAAGAAGAGCCTCGATGGAGCAGACACTCAACGAGCTTAAACTCTACTCTGAAACCCATCCCTAACACATACAATAGTAGGAGGTAAGTAGACCCCAAATTTATGTCAGTCATCCTTTACCAATAGTGGAAGAAAAACCTGAGCTCCCAACAAGCAAGATATCAACTGAATTTTAAAACATTCCAAATATTTATATGTCCAACTATACGAATGCTACTCCTCCCAACTAAAGAGCCTCTTCCAAAAAGAGTGAAGAAATGACAGTTGGATGCGAATACTAATGGCTCCTGGGTGAGAGTTGCAAATCCAGTTATAAGTTTGATCATCGGCTTTAAAATCAGAGGTCCTTGCTCGGTCTAATGCAATTATTTAAGTAAAAGGCTATAAATAGCCTATCAGACTGGTTGGACAGCAAAAACAGAGGATAGTCTCGATATAAATCAACGGAGCAGTCCAACCGTATTACATTAGTCGAAGCAAGCAAAGTACAACTCAAGGTTGCACTGCTGACAACTCAAAACATTTTGATCAATGATCGTCAGCGTATCTTTTTCAATGAGGACAGTATTAAAAATCTCAAACGATAATTCAAAGTTTATCAGAACTTGTTTAGAATGATTGCAACTAAGATTAAAACTGAACCAGGGCTGAAGTTAAGAGTACCTTTGGCTATATACTTGGAGTATAAAGGAGTGGCTTGCATCGCATTTAATCAAAACTTTCAATAGTAGAGTGTAGAACTGGATAAGGATGACAGGTGGGTACTCGAGAAAACAGTCCTTATTGAAGAGGGATATCAGTCAGAGTGGTTTAATTTTAAAGCAGTAGGCCCTTACCTAATTCCCTATATTAAGACCCGGAGCAAGAACATTGAAAAGGACGAATAGTATCTGAAAGACTACCTCAAAAAATTAATAAAAGTGGGTCGAAATGATAAAAACCATAATCTTGCTTTTGAGCCACCCATTGACCGCACGTTCCTTGACATTGCTCACAAATAAAATGCTTCCACAAGTATTTAATCTTTGGAGCGGTACGTGAAAGGATTAAAATATGCCAAAGGGTTGCAGGGGGCTTGCCCTAAGTAATAGATAATTGCAGCTCTTGGTTACTGTATCTACTGTAAACATTTGCGTAAAGTATACCGCTCAGCACAAGGAGAAATAGATGAAACACATTTTTTTAATCTTATTTTTAAGAAAGACCCCTCCATCAAAAATTTGCTAGAACAGTCATGCTGCCCTCCTTTGCTAGACATAAAAGGACAGCTATTCTCCTTTATCGAGCATTACTTCGGTGTTGTGCTGTAGATCGATGAAAAAATATTCAATGACAGCTATATAAACGAGAAGTATAGTACTGAAGATACTAAAAAAGACTTGTTTGTATCTTCAACTGTGAGACCCCTTTTGCGTTAATTGCCGATGTAAGTCTTTGAAACAATGTAATCATTTAGTAAGTTAAACTTCTACTTGTAGAGCAAGCATCCTCTGGCATGTGCTGCTCTTTAAAAAAAGAAGTAGATCTATCTTCTCAGTAGTTAAACTCTCCCCATCGATTAGTCGCTGGAGCTCCTCTATGATGAGGCTACGTTCTATTTCTATGAATCTGACTTCATCGGGTGCATTAAAAAATGCAAGAAATATTAATAACTATGCCCTGCGAAGTATACTAAACTGCTAGTTATATATCTCCTCATGATGAAGGCCTACTCTGAGTTTTCAGAACCAGATTTCTCTTTAACACTGAGGAAAGCTGCTGATCTAATAGAATTCAATTATGGAGCATAGCATTCCTGCTTTGTTAATCTGTTTTCTCTGGCTGGTTTTTACTACTCTAAATTAGCACAAAAACCTAATTATAATAAAGGCATGAATCTGGGAGAATTGGCAGTCAAGTTAGTCCGCCAGGCACAGCAGTTGTGCCTCCGGTATTTTGGAATGTACTCGAAGCAATATCTCGATATTTTGTTGGATTTATCGAGGTTGCATCGATCTATAGATTCTACTTCAGCCCTTTCCTTCTTTAAGTAAGCCAAGACTCTTTGTCAAAGCAACATTATGCTGGCAACTCCGTAAAATATTTTAGCCATTTTATCCTACTAAACCTAAATATACTTGCAAATGGGGCTGGCCTCTCAATCAGATAATGCTCTTCAGGTAGCCTTAACTTATATTGACTCTAAATTATCTAATAAAGTGAAAATACACCTTTCTAAATTGCAGTATGAGCTTGGATTTTATATGTAAAAATATAGATACTGTGAAGAGGCAGTTTAAAGACTTTGGGAAATAGGCAACGCCTAAAAATTATAGGCTCTCTAATTAGCTTATAAAATCGCTATGAGGGAAAGTGGAGCATCTGAAAGCGATAATCTGATCGACGAAAATGACTCTGTACGTTTCTAAAATAGATAAAAGGCTCTAATGTAATTATAATCTGAAAAATATCAGTACAATAATCTGGTTGAGATGATAATAAACGCAATTGAAACGAAGAACAGTCGACTGCTCACGCTAATGTTTTATCTCATTAATAGGTGATCTATTGCCTTATGATATTCATCCTGTATTCTCTATTATAATTTAAATCTATGCCAGCCAGGGGTCCTAACGCTCTTAATATGAATGCCTATGCTAATGGCTAAGATTAGGCAGGAGAATAAATGGAACAAGCGACTTCATCAAGGCGCGGTATCGATCCCCGATAGATTGAGGAACAGTTTGACGAGTATATCAAGGAGACCCAACAGTATGATAAGATTCTTAGTGAAGTGGCCAAAAACCTATAATAAATTGGAGACAATGACGAATTCATTACAGATTTTTATCCTAAATTCATATGGTAATCCACTTACGATGAGGACCTTTAGAAGAAGATCATTGCTTCAACCGATCCATAACTAGCTAAAATTGTTCTCAATTTGTAGCGTAATAATAAGGTACTGAAGGAAGATATGAGATCTTGGGTGTTGGAATTTGCGAAAACTGCTAAGCTAACGGAAGTTCTGATCGGTGAAAATAAAGTCCTCAGACAGTCAATTGCTAAGAAGAATAACTAGATTGTTAAGATCATTTAGAACATTGGATTGGCAGAAAATGATGAAATTACTGAGCTTGTTTAAAATTTATAAGTCTTAAAGGAAGAAAATGGTGTCTTAAGGTAACATTTGCTTCGACTTAAGGAGGAAGTCGAAGAAAAGAGGGAAGAATAAAAAAGAATATAGGACGCTCTAGAATAAACAAGACAATAATTCAATATTCTGGACAAAGCCAAAGCTGAGGCGGAAGACTAAGAGGAACATTTGTCCAAGTCCTACGAGTTAATCTAACAATGGAGAACTGAGGCTGATAAGCGCAAAAAGAAGTTGTAAAAATAAAAATCAATGCTCTTGACAAAGCGTAAATAATATGAAGTGGAAAAATAAGGAATATAAAGAGAGCTGAACTTTTGCTAAAAGTATTTTCTATAATATTTTAAGAGAGAAAACCGAATTGCAATAAGGCTTGAAAAAAAAGTATGTGTAGGAGTAGAGGAAAAAATACGATATGATGAACCAAATCCATGATTTAGGTGAGCAAATAGCCAAGCAGAAATAGCAATGCCGCTACTATGATGAAGAAATTATCAGAAACATCAATAAGAAGGAAGAATATCAAAAGGTTACAAAGGAATACCTCAAGAAAATAGCAGACAATTCACAGAAAATTGAAGATCTGAGGAAGGAGTTAGATAATGCTTAGAAAGCGCAGATAGCCGTGCTGTCTCAAATCTAACTTGAAAAATATGATATTTCAATTTTAAAGTAGGAGCTCCAAGAGTTGCAAGACAAGGAGAAATTAATTAACGAAAAATGGAAACAGTCTGTGAGGCAGATGGAAGGAACTCAAAATAAGATAGTGGATCAACAAAAGGATGAGATAACCAAGAACCAGCGAGAAATGGCAATGAAAATATTGTAAACAAAATCAGAACTCAAGAAGGGGCAAGAGTAACTGTAAGCTTGGTAGCAAAAAGTGTATGACAAAAAAGAGGAGCTGAGTGAGCTAAAAAATCAAATGAAAGAAATCAAGTAAAATCAGACAAAACTTGCAGAATTGAAGAGCAAACTTCATGGCCAAAATATTGATTATTGATTGAATTACTAATGATTTGTATCGATAAATATCATCCATGACAGCATTTCCTCTTCTTATCTTTTGGCTTCTGAAGCACTATTTCCTCCTTTTCTTCTTTCATGAAATCATCAGTTTTATTTGTTGACTTTAACCAATTTTTTTACTATTATTTCTCCCTGGTAACTTATTCTACAAGTTTGGCAATCACTTGCTCGAATATACTATCAATATTGAGCCCTGTCTTTGCCGAAACTTATATCACTGCAAGCCCCTAATCTGTTGCATATTGATGGATCTATTACTAATATTAACATTCTTTTATTGATACAACATCTGCCTTGTTTGCAATGAGAATAGCAAGCGTATTAGGAGGTGTATGCTATTTCAGCAACGTGTACCATCCCTTCACGTTTTAAAACGTTTATCTGTTGCTGATTTAGAAAACTAGAAGACTGCAGTGTGAATCTTTGAGGTAGGCAGGCACCAAACTCTTATATTTCTCCTGTCCTGCAGTATCCCACAACTGCAATTTGTAAGGTCTTCCTAGATCATACAGATACTACCTTTGTGGCGAATAACCCTACTTAGAAAGTCAATTCCAACTGTTGGCTACATTAACATGCTCGTACCTGATTATGATGATTTATTTATCCTTTGACAAATCGATCTATTATAGAGCTTTTGCCGACTCCACTATCTCCAAGTAGCACAATCTTGTACTTGTCATTCGCAATGCCGTTGTTTACTTCTTATGTATACATATCTCTATATTATAATCAGAGTTGAATGAAGGAGGACGAATCATTTTCATTGGAAGCACTCATTTTCCTGCTTATATTGGCAGTGTACGTACTGGCATCATATTTCATCGACAAATACAAAGTAGCCTTCCTACACGAGTCAACGATCGCCATATGTTTGGGATTTCTTACTGCTATCTTTCTTAAATTTGTATGTTTGAGATGACTCAGGTGATGGAAAGGAACATCATATTTTCAAACGATTTATTTTTCTCATTACTGCTACCTCCTATCGTGTTTTCTGTGGGGTATGAAATTAAAAAAGTGCAATTCTTCAATAATTTCTTCAGCATTGCCTTTTTAGGTATTTTCTCGACGATTTTGGGAATCGTGCTATTCTCAGCAATCCTGCTTTTTATTAACTCCGTGATCACAGATATATTGTCCTTCAAAGACATACTATTGATATCTATAATAATATCTGCGAACGATCCCATTGCTGCTCTTCCTCTCATCAAAGTAGTTCTCTCTTCATAAAGAACAACCATCCGACGCTTAATGCTATCGTCAGTGGAGAAAGTATATTCAATAGTTCTGTTGTCATTATCCTCTTCGGCACAATTTCGAGTATCAACTCAGATACTTCAGAATTAGAGTAAACAAAAGCTAATTTAGATTAAATATGCTGTTAACCATCCTCTTCGATTTTGCCTACCTTTTTTTCTTTAGTTTGCTGCTGGGAATTTTCAATGGGTTAGCCATGAGTTATATTTTCAAAAGATTTTAGTCTTTTAGTAGTCATCCAATAAAGGAAACAAGTTTAATTCTGTTAATTGGATATGTTGTCTATCTGATCGGTGAACTGATAGGACTATCTGGGATAATTGCTCTGTTTACGACAGCAGTCATATTTTCATTGTATGGTTTTAATAATCTGTCCAGTGAGGCCAAGCATGGCACTATAATTGCCTTTGAAACAGTGAGATATATATCTCAAGCCTTTATATTCACTTATCTTGGGGCTTCAATCGTAACAACTCAAGGCCAATGGAGTGCTATAGGTATAGCAACCATTATAATCTTTCTAATTCCTCTTGTCAGATTTGTTAGTATAATTATATTGCCTTTATCCTTTAAAATAATTAAAAAACCCTTTATGCTCAGTACTGGGGAAGAAAAGATGCTGTGGTATTCAGGCCTCATGAGAGGAGTCATAGCTTTTGCTCTTTCTCTCCAAATTTAATCTTAAAATAGGGTCTATATGGTCACTATCTCCCTCATAGTTGTAATGTTTACAACTATCGTTGGAGCTACCTTTCTTAAGTCGTTTGCTAAACGAACAGGACTTATGGAAATTGAACTCATCCATAGTGGCGATAGCAAAATGGAACAGCGATAGATTGAGCTGATTCCTGCAACCAAATATGAAATAATCGGAGGTTTAGAGGAGTTAGGACCCACCGGTTCTAAACAAGAAACATTCAAAACTTTTGAATAAAAATTTATAAAGCCACTTTTCGTGAAGTAGACGCACGTAAAGAAATAAAACACAAAAATAGGGTTATCCACATGAGGCACAGATAATCTTAGGTGATTAATTATTTTAAACTATGATTATATTATAAGAACAAGTTAATCCTAATTTCAGGCACCATTTCTTTTCTTCTTATTTTTAATTTGACAAATGACAAAGCTGATCAAAATGACAATTTATCATTATATCCATCACAACAATTGAAGAAACTTATATAAATCTTTCGAGTCAAAACCAGTTTTTATTATTATATCTTCAACACTTAAATAAAAACATTAGAAATGTTTCATTCAAAATGAGGTTATGAGCCATATTGTAGGCCTTAAAATATGTTGATATCTATGTCATTTGAATAAATAAATATGTCAATTAATAAGTTATAAGAATTCCTATACGTAGAAATAGCACAATGCTTATAATATTAATGTTAGATAACTACAATAAACAGTAGCTAACGTTTGATAACTTCCACAAGTTGTCAGTCATCGGCAAGGGATCTTACGCCAAGGTTGTGCTCGTCCGCAAGAAAGGAGAAGAAAGCGAAAAGGTTTATGCCATGAAGATTCTCAAGAAGAAGTATATCGAAAAAAGAAAACAATAAAACCACGTTATGATTGAAAGAAACATACTCGCAGACATGGCGCATCCGTTTATAGTCAAACTCTATCACTCTTTTCAAAATTAAAAAAAGTTATTTTTTGCTTTATAATACTGCCCTGGAGGATAACTCTTTGGCTTGCTTTCCAAAAGGCAAAGACTCTCTGAAGAACAGTAATCACTCCCTCATTTAGAGCTAAATTTTACTCTGCTCAAATTATTTTAGCCATCGAATACCTACACAATAAAGATATCATTTACAGAGAGTAATTTTTTTACGATCTAGTTTAAAACCAGAAAACATTCTCATTGATGCGGAGGGATATCTGAGGCTGACAGATTTCGGATTGTCGAAAATGAACATCACCAGCAACAGCGCTTTCTCGGTCTGCGGCACACCAGAATATTTAGCTCCTGAAATTCTTTATAAACAAGGTCATGGGAAGCCAGTAGATTGGTGGTGCTTGGGATCTCTAATTTATGAAATGGTTGTAGGACTTCCTCCTTTTTATTCAAAAAGTAGACCTGAATTGTTTGATAAAATTAAGTTTGGTAACCCGAACATTCCAACTTACATCAGTCAAAATCTGAGACACTTATTGACTAGTCTGTTTCATAAAAATCCATAAAATCGTTTGGGTACTAAAAATGGATCAATTGAAATAAAGTCACATCCTTGGTATGCTGGAATGAACTGGGCAGCTCTCTTAGAAAAGAAGCTTAAAGCTCCTTTTATTCCCATTGTCAAATCGATTTCTGATGTTTCTAACTTTGACCCTGAATTTACTCATAGCTAAGTCGAATCTTTTAGTGAAGCTTCGCTTAAATCGGAAGATGGCAAAGCCTATCTAGGTAATTAATCAAATATTATAGATTTTTCATTTAACAAAAGCCAGTAAGAGAAGATGTGCCTCTAAGCCGAGGAGTCAGGAGATTTGTAAATGCGTATTCAAGAATAAATGGTTGAATAAAATTCTTGATTGCTTAATCCCCAATAATGAAGAATATTTTACCTTTCACTTGAAGTAAAGATCTTATACTAATTGTTTTTAGACTGTTAATAGTTGAGGTTGTCGATTAAAGCATTTATTTGCCTTTTTAATTTATTAATCATTTTCTTCTGTGGCTTATCGATAGAACAGTCCATTATATTTACCATTATGCAACTACAGAAAACAATGTTTAATAGTTAAAATTTAAAGAAGACAGCTTTTACTGATTTTAGAAAGCTATCATAGAATGATTTTAAGACTGCTCAAATCGATAAGATACTTCTAACTCAATCAAATGCCCTTTCGCTGATACGAGTTAAATCCATAAAAACTAAACTGCCTCAACTCGCTTTAAATTCGACTCAGTCAACATTCAGCTCTCAAAATGGACGTATTGGTAAATTATGTGCCTCCATGAATGAGCTCGAATAAAACATGTTCTTACTTAACTAAGAACTCTCGGTACTTACAATGAAATTTAGAATATTAAATCTAATGCAAATACTCAGAGTCACAATCTTAAAGATCAATTGTAAAAAACATCAAATTTACTAAAAAAGAAAATTGAAAGATTGAACTCAATGGTTGAATACACAATGAGCTAGGATAAATTACGGACTAATAAGATCAAAGAAGTTTGCACTCTCTTAGAAGATAGTAGTCGCTTGATCAAAGATAAAATCTAATAAGCAAAAGACAAAATGCAGATGATTGAGCAATTGATGGGAGTGTATACAGGAGAAGACAAACACTTCCTATGATTTTCTTTACTTAGTTTTTTAAATTTGAATAATGAAAATTATGATAATCAATATAAGCGTTCGTCGTCCTTGGTAGGTCCACAGAATATTCCCAAAAAACTATCCCAAATAGATTATTTTTTGGGTGGTTTTTATTATTTCATGCTGGATACGTCTCTTTCCATCATTTCATAGAAATTAATTTTGATTGAACTTGATGTTTATTTTAGTTTTTTATCGATATGATAAGTATTTAAGTTTACTTGAACTTTAGCTTCTGTATTTAATGGCATGGCCTCCTATTTTTAGAGAGTGCTTTCTAATTTTTTAATTAATTTTTTAATCTTCTTCCTAAAAGCTTTTTAGAGATCGGGAGTTGGAAAAATAATTAATAGTTTTTGTTATTATTTTAAAGATATCGATGTTACTGGAGCCTATTTGGTTGTCTATTATTCTTTATCCTTAAAAACAACTTCAATTTTTGTTGTTTTGATTGATCCAATTATATCCTCTAATTTGAAGGTAAACCCACTTAGTTTAAAAGACTATTTATTTAAATACAGATATTCAGGTTTATTATTTGATCCTAGTATTCTCCATTCGTTTTCGTTGTTCATCTTCACCATTTTTATTTAATATCTTTAATATCTTTATTCACCAAGTTGCTCTCTTATTTTTTTAATTGAATATCGTTAATAGATAATTTGAATTGCCTGGTTCCATTTTTTGATTTCACTCATGAAGTTGCTTTGCAGAATTATTTACTTCTCTTACTATTCATAATCATAGCTCATCTATTTTTAAGGATATTTGGGCACAACATATTTTATTACTAAAGAAAAAGGGACTTCGCTCGTATTTTGTGACCAGTCAAGGATATCATAAAAGTTAATCTTCTGAGTGAGAGCTAAAGTTTTCACATCATACTAGTACAATATATTAATTTGAAATCCATTCTCTTCTTTTATTGCCTCTTCATGGGAAGAATCAGAATCACTTTCCGACTATTGTTTGTTATTTACATTTGCGTTTTTCTTTTCTTGCTAAATTTATTCGAGAAAAGGTTTCATTTTTAAGTTAATCCTATCATCACTTTACTCTGTTAGGTTAAACTCCGTGCATATAATATACCATTTTAACTCCGAACTAATAAATGATTTTCTTTTGAATAAACCATAGATTATATTCCTTTCGCATTCCACATTTATTTCTTTGCCAAAAATAGTCTGCAATAATTTATTTGAGATTTCCTATTGGCTAAATCAATTACTAAATATACATGCTGTCTTCATTGTCATGCAAAATTATTTTTTAATTTTACATTCTTATTTTTTGGGATATCTATCCATCAACCTTTCTCCACTTCCAATTCTTGGCTTTTTATTCACTTAACGATTATAATTTTTTATTTCTCGTTGCTTTTTTTAAATGTTGCAAGGTAGTATTTAAAGAGTCAATCCATTTATCTCTTGTCTATTGATTGTCCTATATTTATAATATATTTACTGCTCTTAAAACAAAAGTTCTGTCTCCATATTTAATTGTGAATAACCTTTTCTCCATTCTATCAGCCTATACAGACTATATTTAAATCATTTTGATTATGCCTATATTGTGATGAAAATACCTTTTGGATTGTCATCAACAGAGATGGGCTTTTTCTTAAACCAAACCAAGAACTATCCTTTGTTTCGATAAGTGAAATACCTCTTCTGAAATACTTTAAATACGGATGGCGTTTATTTTTCCAAATATCCCTCCAAGGATATGGCGTTTGTTAATTACATGTTGAATTATTAATAAATTATTATCCAGAATTTTCAATTGACTCCGAAAGATTTCTTATTTTCCTTTATTTATTAAACGAAATAATACTTATTCTACAATATTTGTTTTATTTGTTATTTTATCAAGCAGTTATTTTTAGATTATTTATCTACAAAAAAACAAGGAAATATCAGTACTTTTTAATAGAAATAGAAATATCACCGTGAAAATTAGCTGTATCTTTTCTTATTTTATTTGCTAATCATGTTGTTCTTTTTTTATATACGTAGAACACAAATGTCGAATTCAATGCTACTTCTGAATTTTTAATGAATGTTACTTATATTATGCCATTATATTCTAAAAATGAATCTTGAAGTTCAAAAGGAAATAGGATGGCTAGTCTTCATGCTAATACCCTTTGTCTCAATGCTAGTCGTTCATGTTTTAATTCCTCTGTATTTTATCATTGAGACAGTACCCCTCCTCCAAGTTAGCTACAATAATGGAAGAATGTCATTGCAGCATCACAGCGTAATGGCCTTCTCCGAAGTCAATTCTGTTATTTTTTCGAACAAACTCAACTAATACTATCAAATCTTCAACAATGTCGAAAATTACTTTAATAATAATACAACTAGCTTCCTGCAGTTTAATATCTCAAACATCTCATTAAATAATGCCTTTATTTTCAACCAAAAAATCCAAACTCAAGACTTAAGTAAAAACTATACTGAGCCTACATCTATGTGGTTTGCAATTAATTCTACAACTTTGAATTAATTAAACGTAATTTAACAGTCAATATATGCATCTTATATAAAATTCTAGGCGATAATAAGATTATTACTAATGAATAACAATCCGTCAGCTTTACTTAGTCTTTCAACTTACATAGTAAGTCATAATGAATCAATGTTTTTCTAATTTCCTTCTTCATTTGACGATAATTTCACAAACTCATCGGCTAATTTTATATTTCCATATTACCAACAAACCATTGATAATTATTTTGGAAGCAACTAAAGCCTATCATTTTTTTATGAGTTTAATTAAAACTACAAAAATAAATTTATTTTTTGCACGGTTATGATTAATGATATCATTTCTGGAGTTAGCTGCATGAATTTAGACTTAGATATTCTTGGAAATTAAATTGAAAAATAACTGACTTTTATACCGAGTAGTACTTCAAGCAGCACGTATTACCTTTTAATTCCAATTAAATTCCAATAAGTAAAAGAATATTTTTAACTAATACAATTTAATCGAGACGGAACCATAGTAATTAATAAAACACCAAATATTTCAAACATCTCTGGTAATTTGACTTTAAATTAAAATAATAATTTTTATATCACCAGAAATCAATATGATACGGAAACATTTCAACCAATTATCTTTGAGAATAATGTTGGCATTAAAAGCACGACTCTTACTTTACTTAGAAGAAATTAATATCTTCAAACATTTATTTCAAATCAGAATTAATTCAGCAGTAATATTAATATTTTCATTGTTCCGATTGTGGTCTTAATCATTATCTTCTCTTTAATTTCTATGTGCATCTTGAAGAAGATCATGAATAGTCTGGATGATGAACTCATTCAAGTCGAAAATAAGTGTAAATTTATCATTGATGGGGATATTCATGTTTAAATTTCTGAATATACTGGAACACAAGACATCCAGCAAGTATACGATGGCGTAAGAATCATTAATAAGCTTCATCGATATAGCACTTCCTGCTTCTTCAGTGGTCATTATGCGACTAAAATAATGAAATACTCTGAGACTTTACAATTTATATCCAGTTTACACTATGATACTGGTTATGTTTTATAAAACCTAGGATAATCATACCTTTTAATGTAATAATATGAAAAATCAATATAATGCCTCAGATAAAGCACGAAGATAATTTTAAATAAAATTCAAAGCTAATATGGAACAATTGATAGCATTTTGCAAAAGAAAAAGGAAAAAAGAATTGTAGCTAATTATAAATAGCTTGAATTAGTTCTGATACGCCGACTCTTTAATTTAGTCCATACATATTACATCTATCTGTAAACTTTTAAGGTCCAACTTGGATATCGTAGATTAAGTGTAAGTGAAATTTAATAAAAAAAGAATAAGGATAATTTAATCAAAGACGCTCTGGAATATATTTTACTTTTAAAAAAATCTTTTTATCCGGAATATACTTTATTCGCTTAGTGCGTATTTACCTTATTTTTTGAAGCAAAGATAAATCTCGATAGTGGTAAGGTACAAATTGCAAAGTCTAATGTATAGAAAGCCTTCAAAATATCAGATATTTACATCAATAACTATACTGAAGTTGGAAAGAAATTAAAATAAAAAGGCTCAAAATACAAATTTTTTCATCTTAAAAATAAGATGACATCTTACTCGAGAGTGCATCCTGAAATAGTAAAATCTTTTCGAAATCTCATAAAAGCTAAAGTATTACTTGCTTCATAAAAATGTCCTCATTCGAACGACTATCAAGCAATATGTTTTCTGTTTAAAGGATTAAAATCAGGATTAACAGCAAGCAAGATTAACGCTTTGAGTATTATTGAAATACGATAAATTTTAATGAAACTTTAATGTGATAGAGTGAAATTCAAATTATCATCAACTCAGATTTATAGGCAATGCTTTTCCTATAAACCATTATCTGAAACATAGACCATCAGTGAGAACCTCAGAATTAATTTCAACCAGGATAGAAATGATGGCTAAAAAGATCGATAATATATTTTATTGATTGATTGCTTTAAAAATATATCAATAGACAAGGAGGAGAACCAATATTTTCAATAAAGAGCCTAACATATATACGACAAACTAGTTAAAAAGGCAGATAGAATTTCTATTATAAAATTCAATACCCTCCAAGGGATTAAAATATAATGTAGTCTCACTCTCAAATAATCCAAAGAACTCATAATTAAAAAATAAATTATTGATTCTTTTCAATAAAAAGGAGGAGTTAAACTGGCTGAGAACTAAATCTTTGAAGTCTTTTAAAAAACAATATATCGTATTAGAAGACTAAAAAATTAGAAAGTCATACTTATCTTTTTTAAAAAGATAAACAGATACATGGAACATTTGGCTTACATTTCTCGTAGATAAAGGACAAAACGAAAACGATAAACTCATCATCCCATTAATAATTAAAATAGAGATCTTGAACAGTCAGCATTTATGTAAAATCAAACGACTCTCTCTCATAAAGAGTTTTTAATGTTCGGCGAGTGGATTATTTAAGTTATTCTGGAAAGTGGCATTAATAACTGTAAAATCTGCTTGTTTTGTAATGAGGGAGATCGATTGGAATAGTTTCAGAACTATTTTGGACTTGAGCAAATTAATAAAAGATTGTGGGATAATACCAAAGGAATAAATCGAGATGACAATATTGTTTACATCCTTAGTTCTTCTCATAAATCTGATATTGATAGAATCCTCATGGTTAAAACTCAATAAAGTCTTGATAATCATATTTTTATGCTGTGATATTTGTTATTGTGGTGATATAATATTGGTATGTGGTTTAATAATAGATAAAAGGGTATTATATCAATAAAAGACTTCAGCTTCAGTATATGCTTCTTTCATCTTTTTAAAAATGTCCTTTAGATGAATAATTATACTTGATATTGCAATTTTCTGCTCACTTTACTTTGTAATTTCAAGATATTTGTGGAGTTTATCAAATTATCTTTATGAAAAAACACTAATTTAGGCCATTTTTTTATTTATTTCAGTTAAGTATTCCCTTTTTCCAATTGTGTATGAGGCTAAATGCCGCATTGTATTTACAAATGATGTAATTTGAGTTGTTTTTGATTCGATAATGCCTGATAGTTGATTAATCTAAATATTAACAAATATACGCAGCATTAAAGATTGGTAGTGATACTTTTTTTGAACTATTACAGCTATTTTTTATCAATGGTGTAGGTACCTTAAGTATTAAAATCTTTGTCTGGAAAAATTCTCACAGTATATAAGAAATTTTATCTAGGTATAACAATAGCTTCTTCAACTAAAGCTTTGACAAAGGATGGTGTTCGTTGTTCCATCTGAAAGGCCAAATCAAAAAGTTATTGCTATTTTTATTTATAGCCAAGTGCTTAACTTTTTAAGATTTTGTTTGGCTGTTTATATAAGAAATCATCAATATTTTTGACTTATTTCTCCATTAATTATAGATATTAATGGTTTTTTTTAATTTGATTTTATTAGACTGTCAGTTGCATTCGAATCTTCTCTTATCTATTTTAAAGAGCTCTAATATTCTATTATTTTTCACGTATTTGTTTTGATAATTATTTGAATGACTAAGACATAAATTTGAGTTTTTCATTTAAAATCTTCTAATTATTTAACCTGTCACTATGAGACTAAGAAGTCTACTTTGTGCTGCTTTAAAATTAATGTTTGATATGATGATTTATTACATTTTGGGATAACGTTAAAAAAAAATCTTTTTTTAATTTTATTTCTAAGCTAATTACATTAACCAAGGATAAGTTCGATTTATTCAAGGAATAATTTATCAAAAAATTTTCTCTCTATATTTGATTATTTGATTTTTATATCTCTTCATGAACAAATGTTGATGATGTTAATTGTATCTTATTAAAATTTTAGAGGGGAATTTGATTTATTTCTATTTTTAATTCCATTTTGGGTTTGCTATTTTTTTAGATTAAATAGTTATTTCTGATTGAATATTTATTGTTTTTGAAGTGGTTTTCATTTTTCCTATCAATTGGAATATTTATGTTTTTTGGCATTAATTTTGCATTTAAACTTCTTCTATTTTTTTAAAAATCTAAAGTGATTGACTTCTTTTTAATTTTCATGTCATTTTGATTAATGATGTTTTCAGCTGATTTTAAAATTTGACGATTTAAGAATTAACCTTTTTGAAAAAAATGCATTTGATAAGTCGAACACTTAACCTCTTCATTTATTACTTTTGACCCTATATTAACATTTTCTTAGTAATACTGAGTTTTTAAGTTTCTGTTTTTATTGTTAAGAATTAATTTTAGTTTCGAAGTTTCTCCAAATTTGTTTTTCATTCGATTATATTAATTTTAGTTATAATTTTATAGGCTAAAACGAAGAATTTAGGAAGCAGAGAAACAACATCTCTCTTTACATATGCTAATTTAGTTTAACCTTTATGTATTTGAAGTTTTCATCATGATTTTTCCTTGGAAATTTTAAATATCCATATATTGTTTTATTTTCGACTCATCGAAGAAATTTAGAAAATTTGAATAAGATTTTTTGTGAAATTACTCTTTAAAAAATGGATTACCTTTCGAGTAGAGCAAAATTGTTCTAAAATTCTTTGACTTTTAAAAATATCATTATCTATTAGATAATTATTGAGAATTCTATATATAAAGATCATATAAGTTTTAATAGGTTTGCTATTTATAGATGTTTTATCTCTATGCTTTATGAATTTAAAATATTTTTTAATTATATTGCTTTTTAACGAAAAATTATGACGAATTTCTATGGTTCTATTATATACAACTATATTTTTAGACTTATTAAATCAATTCAAATTATTTTCATTCTTTATCATTAGTAAAAAACTATCAAAAGCTGAATGAACAAATAAACTTGACAAAAATTAATCTTTCTAAGTAAAAAGTTATATCTACTTGCAATCACAAGCTCAATTTATTGAAATTTGAATGGAAGAATTTTTCATGATTGTTGAAGTCTTTAATTAGAATAATTATCAAATATCTAAGATGAACCTTGATATATAATCATACTTTTCCTGATATTTGTGACTCCATCTGATGATCTTGCTCATCTTCCTCATCAATATATTTTGGTTTATTGAGATAGCAGCGGATAGTATTGCCGACAAAAAAGATAAATGCCAACACTAAAATGCCCAACACAATATAAACTGCTGTTTCGCCTACATATCATAATTTATACTTTCGAGCATTTGATGTTTATAATTTATAAGCTATCTAAAATCAATTCCAATATTGATTGACGGGACTAATCAAATTTTGACTTGGATATCCCATTCCGTAATTTGCTCCATTGTGCATTTGCGGAGAATAGTTATTATGTCCAATGTTTAGCTGCTGATTGTTGTGAAATGAATATTGAGGAGTTTGTTGGTAAGATGGTTGAAAATGAGCATTATAAACTAGGTTTCGTTGTCCAATAGTCGGATTATATGGATGATGGATATTCATATTCTGATGCTTAAGACCGTTGTAAGAGGTACTTGTAGGTGAATTAACTGGTGGGGCCTGAAGCTGTTGGTTCAACAGTGTCTAAAAATTGATGAAGGTATTTTTGGACTCAGAAGTGAAACTTGTACCAGCTTGGGTATATGAAGTAAACATATCATCGTCTTACTACTAAGCAATTGCACCTTGTTGGTGAGGTTGAGTTGATATTACCTGCATGCTCGGTTATTTTTTTTGAAACGGTATTGTTACTGATGGCTGTTTAGGCTCAATGTCATCAAGCAAATTTATTTCTATCTTTGGAACACTCATGGATTTTGGGATATCAACAGTTTTTTTAACTGGTTGCTTTGAATCAATCTTAGCTTTAATCTGCTTTGAAGGAGACTCAATTAATGATGCAGGCTTTTTGTATGTTCCATTTTTGGAAGCCGTCAGAGGATCTGGTACTGAACTGTCTTTCACGAACTTTCTCTTGACATACTTTTCAAAGACATATCGCCCAATCTGCTCGAGACTGGCTCCCATTTTAGGCTTTCTGTATGAATATTTATATACCGTTAAAGGGCTTTTAAATCTCCCTCCCAATAGGTGTTGAGTTAAACATTGCCAATTTGCATATTGTTAACCCATTCTCGTTGCCAGATATCGAGATTTGCAGATCGGACACGAGTGATAGTCGGACCTAAACTTCTATGAGCTCCTGAACAGTTTGAGCAAAGGAAAACACCAAAATCTAACGAGGCCCCTACATCTTTATTGGCTTACAAGTGGGAGATATCGTATCACAGTCAGCGCAAACATGATTTTTTGGATCTTTGAGAATGGGATCAAGTATTTTTTTTTGACTGGCGAAATCGAAGAGCATTAAAATCGAATTTTTAATCAACAATAAATATTAACATGACCTTAATATTATTTTATCGATTAATCAGGCTGAAATTTATTGATTTTTGATAAAAAATATCACTACAAAAAAATTAATAAAAGTTATGGAGAATGAATGTTATAATTGGATAATTTTTTATGATTTTCTTTTGATTTATTTTTTTAATAATCTCAAGGTTGTTTTGAAAAGGGAAATAATATATTGACTCAAAGCTTCTTGGATTTATTTAATTTTCCTTGCAATTTATCGAAGTTGATCAATTTGTAAAAGATGTATACATAAGTTAATTTATTTTGATCTGATGTGAACCAACGAAATGATTTATTTGCCAATTTAAAATATTTTACAACTAAAATTATTTTAATTTATCATTAAGCTTTTAAATATTTGGAGTTGAATTATTTCTTTAGGATTGTTGGTAGTATAATTTTTTAATTGAAAACTGGCAACTATAGGCCGACTTCTGCTATGTTCATTCACAGCAATAACCCTTAAGTCTGTAGACTTGTCAATGCTAAGTAAAGATAAAGAAAAAGATTCTCCTCTAACTTCACTAGAGCCATCTCTGGATTATTACCAGAATGCCTCGATGCACCACCAGAAAAGCCTCCGCCGCTTTTGATGAAATTGGTAACAGAATTGCCAGACATATACTATACCTTAGCTTTCCCATCTGATTGCAAACTTGGATTTGGAGAAAAAGAAACACAAAAATCAATCCAGAAATAAAAGAAATAGATTATGTCAGATGTATTAGGAAGCAAAAAATTGAAAATACTTACATATATATTAGGTATCGTCTCCAAGAATCTGCTAGCTTCTTTGTTTTCTAAATTCATGGACAAAAACTGCAGTGGTTTTGAAGGCTAAGCGAGCTCGGACCGAAAATAAAGTAAAACTACTTTTGTTCAAATGCTGCTAAAAGGTTTTCTTCAAGTCATAGAAAAACTAAAATAGGCCATGGAAAGTGCTTAGGAGATCATGAGCAATGTGGAGTGGCTCATTTTGATGGTGTATATGCTGGGCTGGAACAAGCATTTCACTTTCATTGAAACCCTCCTGGGTATTGATTATGGTTATACATACAAGAATGATAAAATCAGAGATGTTAGCTATGCAATTGAAGGTTATTTACTCTTAACTACTCTCCTTACTAAAGCTTTCAAACACTTTTATAGCATTTTTAATTCCAACAAAGTTAAACGAGAGTCAAATATCATATAAAAAATTCAGGCTGCCTTTTCAAAAAAATAGGGTGCTGTTCATAAAGAAGATCTCAAAGAAAATTCAATTTGCAGACTTTGCTCTGGCCATATGAATAATAAAAGCTCAACCAAATGTGGTCATGTTTTCTGCTGGTCCTGCATCATCCAAGCCTTAGAATACTCTCCAGAGTGCCCTGTGTGTCAGAAAAAGTGCAAGCCGCAATAGGTTGTTCACCTCAAAAATTTCTGATTTGTTAAGCGAAATTAAATTTATTAAATACTTATTTAAAAGGAATTGATTGAGATATATTTAATTTAATAAAGATTCAATTAATTCATAATAATTAGTATTGAATTATTAAAAAATTCATTTTAAGCTAATTATACTTTGATGCATTCAAAATGAAGGATATGATTTCATGTTAATTTCAAATTCATTTATTGAGTCAGAAGGCGTAACAGGAGACATGTTTATACTATTAAGTAATAGCCTACTCATCATGTGGGATAAAACCCTAGAAGGATCGAGTTAAACAATTTTTGATTGTCTATTTCTAATATTTGCACAGTGTACGTTATGGGATTTATCTTCAACAACACCTCCATAATTATTTTAGAACCCAATGAAAAGCTTTTCGATGCATGAGCCTTCAATTAACTCAATAGAATAACTATTCTCTAATCAAGAATACAAACGAATCTAAAATAATGAAAAAAAAGCTTCTCCTGAGTTCAATGTGAGTTAAGACTTGCATATCTATGCTGCTGCTTTTTTATTGTTTTAGCGATTGCAAATAAAAGTCGACACTCTTGAACTCACATAAATATTAATAAGAATCTCAATATTCATTAATTTAGCCTCTACTCATCAATCTCTTGATTTTAAGAAGGGTTTTAAAATGTGATTAAAATTGCTTTTATTGTTCTATAATAGAGTAATACAGATCACCTTAGTCTTCTGGCTTCTCTTTCACTCTCCATAAGTTCGAGAACATCACCAATCCTAACAGGGCCTTTCACATTTCTGATAAGATGTCTTTTATCAGCCTCTTTTCCTGATATGAGGATGACTTTCACTTGAGTAATACCTCCTCTTGAGCCGGTTCTACCAAGTAGTTGAGTGACTCTAGCTTTGACTGGTTCTGAATCCATGTGGTGATTATAATATTCAATTAATATTATTTCAATTTTAATTAATTTTCAATTTAATTTTCCATCCTGCAGTTGACCGCACCTCAAAACAACAAATCTTTTAGTAAGACCCTCATTTTAAGCTCTAAGAGAATTTAAAGATTCTATTTTATAAAATTCTTCTTCTCTACAATTTATTAAAATACTAAATATTCGAAATGCTGAATAGAAGAAAGCCATGTGATATTGAAGTTCAGAAGGATCAGTATGAAGCTCATATAAAAAAGCTCTAAGTCTTAAAAAGCAAAAATAGCCCTTTTCATCGTAGCTTGGCCAAGGAAAGAAGAGAAGTATAAGATCTCATCAGAAATTCACATAAACTTCACAAAGGAATTATTCAATCTGAAATAAAAAATAGATAAATTACCGAAGTGCAAACCCAGCGCAAAGATTATGATACTATTCCTTCAATCTTAAAGAGGGAACTAAGTAGGAAAATTTTATCCATTCCTGCAAAACAAAAACCAGATTCATATTTGCGCGATATTGCTAACATTCAAATGGTGAAAAAAATTCTTAATGTTAAATCTCAGTTTAATTTCAAAGAGCTGCACTTATAGAATATTTATAAAACAATGAGGCCAAAGCTGAGAAGCGATTTAAATGAAGATTATTCATAAATATATGAGCATTCCTCGATCAATATGGCTAAAAAGAAAAAAATATATGTGAAAATGGAAAAATCAAACCAAAACATATTATTAGTTATTAATTTTCAAAGTTAAAAGATGACAAATTTTATGAAGAACAGTAATTTATATGCGATATTAATTAAAAATGGTTAAAAATACAAGAAATCAGCCTTTTTTATGCTTTCCGATTTTTTATAATCTGAGATAGTGTTAGAAATAGCTGCAAAAGACACTACAATAATGTTTTTGTAAAACATAGGGTAAAAATAGATTAACCGCTTTAAGATTAGTTTTGATTAAAGCTAATTAAACTTCCAGAATATCTAAAGAAAACAATCGACCAAAATAATTCAAGATATGAAGAATAGAACAATAGGACTGGCCTAAATACAAATAAAACAAAAGAAAATCAAAAGAATTAGCAAAAAAGACAAGTTGAAGAGTTCAGAAAATTATCATTAACAGGAATAAAGTGAAAATCTTAATCTAAACAAACACTGATGATTGAATGATTAATTTAATATTTAAATATACGAATAGCTAATATGACGATAGACATCATATTTATGATAGTTAATATAATTATGAACTGATCTGCATATTTAGAAACTGGAGGAGAGGCTGTAATTTGAAAATGATCAGAATTTAACTTAAATTTAATGCAAATGATTCAACTTGCTTTTTATTTAATGTAATTATAATGCTTTAAAATTAAAACCATACGCAAAATCACAAGATTTATGAAAAAGTAAATGGTTGTACTCAAAAGCCATCTCTTGGTCAAGTTTCTGCCATTCTTCTGGTAGCAATCGCCATCATTCTTCACTCTATAATTATCAGCAGAATCATGACCATAAATCAAACGATATTATTCATAATGTTCGCGTTTCATTATTTCACCTTATTAATCATAATCATCAACTACATTTTTCTCTTGTTAATTGACCCAGTTGACCCCCGGCTTCTAACCGAAAACTACGAAGAAAAGGAAAAAGATAAAAACCTATTGGTTTATTGTCCAACATGTCAAAAAAATGTACATGTATATAGCTATCATTGCAAAAGGTGCCAAAGATGTGTCGAGGAATTTGATCATCACTGTGTATACGTCAATAACTGCATTGGCAGACAGAATTACGACTATTTTTATGTAATACTTCTCACACTATCAAGTTTTCTACTATTAAATATTGGAGAGGGAGTCTGGGTGGTGATAGCTGATGATACAGGTTTTCGGTGGGTTGGGCTTGCTCTTGCAATTGAATGTTTTCTAATATTTTGTCCGGTTGTGACGTTGACAATCTTTCATTGTTATATCAGTTGTTTTATCTATAAGACAACTTTGGAAGTGTTACGAGAAGACCAGTTGGCTTCATAAATGGAAAGAAAGAGATAAAAGGGGAGATATAAATCATCTAAATCATCTAAAGAATCTAAAGAAACTATTTCGATTAATGGACCAGCAACCGAGACTCATATAAAAAGAGAAGAAGGTTATTGAGCTTAATTATTTGATACATTTGTAAATATTTACGTTTCTAATCCATATAAACATCACTTGAAAAGATTGCTGAAGAAGCTGTTGTCTCTTGTGTCTCCCTATTTAAGATTTGATTGCTTATTTGGCTTTGTAGATTTGTTTCTTTGCTCTTTTTTCTTCTATTTCTATTATTATGATCTTTTAGGGGAAGGTTTGTGATTATGAGAGCCATCTTCTTCGTGAGTAATTACTCTAGGCTGCGAAATAGCTCTGTCTGACTTAAAAATTAAAAATTATCTGCCAAATAGTGAGCCCTTCTTCATATCTAATGCTTCCTGATAATCTTTAAATTTTTCAAACTCAACATAAGCAAAACCCTTCTTTTCACCAGATTCTGATTTTGGAATTGAGATTTTAGTAATGTTTTTGCCCTCAAAATAATTAATAATATCTTTTTCTTCTGCTTTAAAAGAAAGATTTTTCAAAAAGACCACTTGAATGAATTTTTTATTCCTCATTCGATTACTATCACAATGCTGAATTAATATCTTTTTGCTGTCAATCAGGAGGGATTTGGAGTGAAATTACTCGAAAGCGGCATCTTTATATTCTTTGGTGTTAAAATCAACATACGCATAATTTTTATCTTTTTATAGCTTTAATCTAATTTCATGAATATTCAAACTGTGGTCTCCAAATAAATTTTTGATCTTTTACTCTGTAGCTGATGTTGGCAAAGCACAGACAAATAAAGTTTTGCTTTAATCATATTCGCTGGGAGGTTTGCTTATTTTGAAAGAATAACCACTGTCGTTAATCCGAACCTCTTCTTAAGCTGATTACTTGCTATCATACTCAATGTAACAATAGTCTCTTTGCTCATTGTTTTTAACAATAAGGCTTATTCGAACAACGTTATTGGGTAACTTGAGAATTTTCATGACATCACTCTCCTTCCAATCAATGGGAATGCCTCTCACATAAACAGTGTATTATCCATCCATATGCAATTTCTTTCTCATCTTATCTTCTATTTTTTGTTCAAGATCATCGTTATAAGTATCCCTCGGTCTTTTAATATCTTGATTAGTTATACTTGTATCTGCTAAGATTATTTTTTACGGAGTTCCTGAAGATAAAATGAGATTAGGTTAATGTTTTTAGATTGGGATAATGGTTCCATTTTATTTTTATTTCTGCTGTGATGGTTATATGGACAATTACTTGAGTTTTTATTATTTTTATATTTTTTCTTCCTTCATAAATGCAATTTAATCATCTATGGTGCCATAAAAACTCAAATATTTTTTGTAGTACTATTTGCTTCTATCATTCTGTGCATGGTGCATATACCTTTTCAATACATTCTTGGCTTATTTTATTGCCTGTAAATTAATTAAACTGGTAGAGTAGTTTTCATATAAAACAAGATTATTTGTTTCTTTGATAATTAACTCATACAATTTGCAAATGCCATCTTTATCTTTTATTATTTTCTACTCAATCTCAATCCATAACTTGTAGTAATCTGTTTCAATATTTTATTGAATTTCTTTTGTCATTAATTTTCTATCTTTTTTAATCAATTCATTAATTTCGTTTCTAAAGAAAGTTACTTTTTAGCCCCAACTATCATAGTACTATTGCTCTACTTCCTTGATTAAATGCAAACTTATTCTCCTTATCAAATAGCTCAAATATTTTCGTTAAATATCCCCTGCATTTTCTGCCAGTCTGATGATAACCTTAAACTTTTTGATAATTTGTTCTTCATCGTTGGAATAGTATGACTCTATTTTGATGAGATAGTAATCCATCATTTGCTTGTAGCTAAGTGCTACTCTCCTTAAAAACCATAATTTTTCCTTCTCAGTGGGCAATTTTTCCAACCAGCTAATATATTTATTCTCATCAATTTTGTTTTTATTCTCATTTTCAAGAATGAAAAGCGATCTTTTAATATTGACTTCAGACAGCAAATGCTAGTCGAATTAAACTGCATTATACTACCACTTCGCTTTAGCCAATTGATATAAGACTTAATTTTTCTTCTTGATGGTTTAGTCTTTTTACCAATAAGTGTATTCATCGTATGTTATATCGAAATCATCATAGCCTTTTCGAAGTTCACGCTCAAATGTCTATCTCATTTTTGAAGGATTGTTTATGTGTTAGTATACTGAGCGTAGTCCTTTGAAGATATGAGAACCCATTTTGCTATCATATTCAAAAATACTCACCATCTTTTATAAAATACTGAGACAAAACGTTGCTCCCAGTTTTTTATTGTTCAGTTCAGTGAGAATTTTCTCTTGGATTAGCCGAGCTGCATCAAAATATGCTCCGTCATCAAGTGCAAGCATAGCTATTTCTACACTGGACCTGTCAAAATTGAGTTCGTCGAACTTCCTTTTGATAAAGCTCACCCAAAAACCCTCAATCAGAATGAAATTTTAATGAATTTCCTCTCTTATAATCTAATCAATGCGCGAGTAGTTTTTATCATCTTCAAGAAGACTGACTAATTTTAGCCAATCCCGAATTTTATAGTTTCTTCGAGCAATGTTTTCTTGTTTAACTATCAGAGTTCTCTCCACAAAAACTTCTTGAACTTCCTCAGATATCATTTGTTTTATAAAATTATAATGATCCTTCTCTTATAAACGATAATCAATATTCATATTTTTTGTATTTAAACAAAAAATAGAATCAAAGATTTTGGAGAAAATAAATCATCAAGATATTTAAAAATTGAAGCAGTTCACCTCAATTTAATTATTCGCAATATCCAAAATACCCCCGAGATCATTTAGTTAACTTTAATCGATAAAGCGGATTTAATATTCAATTGAGTTTTATTGTTCTGCAATCAGACGGGATAAGGGTGAGTTTCGGTGATTCCTGTCTTCTCTCTTTGCCTGTCAGTTCTCCAGTCGATATATAGCAGCATTAAGGCGATTCCAATAACATACTCATAAGGCGTCTGATTTTTCCAAGGCTTGTATTCGGCAGGCCATGCAACTTTGTTGTCATAAGCGAATTCTGCTTGATCTCCCTCCTTGAATTCCTTTTTAAATATTTTTTGTTCTGACTGAATTGGGAAGTTCTTATAATATCTCCTCCAATTATTGAAGTTATTATAGTTGAAACGCAAAGTTTTTGTGAGAGGGGTTGTGATTCTCAACATATTTATCAATAATATTATAACTCATTGATTAACACAAATATTCCAAGAGCATTTGTATTTTAATTAATTCAATCGTTATTTAATTAGCCTATTTTAAAACCATTGATAATATTGGCTTTTGTCGGTATTAATCCCTTATTTATATCTTTTTATATTAATAACTTTCTCAATAAAATGGAATCTCAAAATTTACCGAGCGTCATCTACAAGTCTCACTACAATTAATCAATTAAAAATTCATAATCACATGAAAATCACTGCAAAAAAAAAAGTTTATCCTTATTGTTGCAAGAATAAATGCAACCCAACGATAAGAATTATTCCTCTTCTCATCTTTTTTATAGAATCAAAGACTACAGCAATGCTGTCGATGAAACTTTTTAAAACGACGAAAGTTCTGATGACCCTGAAAAAGAAGTTGGAAGGATACAACTCCTTGGACGTATACCAATTTCATAAAAGTTTAAAGGGATAGTTATGTACAACGTTTGCCAAAGAATTCACTTAAAGAAAAGTAAGCAACTGTTGTTTTGTGTATGGCATTCATACAACCGTCATAGTCGTAATCACGATACAACCAAAAACCAGCTTAATTTGAATGATCTGGAGTTGAGATTAAAAAAACTCTCTCTGTCAATCACATGCTATTTATTTAATAAAGCAGCAATAAAAAAGTTAGAATAGGCCTGGCTCCACATGCAATTTTATTGATAAATATTTTTTTATGAATATTTAATGATGAGTTATTTGATAGAAGTCAGCATAAAGTAGTATAGAAATAATTATATTTTCAGGACGATTCATAAATATCTTTGGTTTACTGCAGTCAAGATATTGACTTTTGTATTTAATAGATGACTCTATTGCTTTAAGATTATTTATCTTCATTATTTTTAATGATGAGATCTCTATACTCTTTTAAAATAAGAGGAGAAATGAGGCAATATTCCTTCGCTACAAATCGATTATTATGATGTTTTTGGTCTTGCTGATTTGTTTTAGAAGAAACGGTCACTATATTTGTTGGATTTGAATCTCTGCTAAAACAGTCAACTCAAAATCGTCATGAATCATCATTATTATTAAACTGCTTTCGCTTCATTGCTTAGCATAAAATAATTTTAAATACTGATTTGCAATGGAACTCAATAAAAGCTCGCAATTTGAGGATCACTTCCTATCATTTCATAATGAACACGTGCCAACTCAGATAGATGCTTTTATAGAACCAAGACAAATGTATGGCTTTCAACCTGCAACCACTTATCCTTTAAATCAACACCAAGAGGAAATGGCAACTGGAACTGAAGATCCTCATGTCTAAGGAAGAGACAAATAGCTCAGATTTTATCAAGAGTACAAAAAGATATACACGGTTTCTCATCACCTTGCTTTGGAGAGAAAAAGACATGTGCTGGCAATGGAAATTTTTGGCAAACGGCTTAAGGCTCTAGAGGTAATTTCTATCTCATTAAGGATGGAATGAAAAACGGCAAGGAAAAAGAGATGGTACAAAGAGATAGGACCTAGGAAGAAAACAAAGCTAAAAGGGCTCGACGTACTGCAGAATAAATTGAGAAGCGTTACAAATGTGAGGTAAAATATTGCGAGCGTGTATATGGAGCATAAGGTTCGCTGCAGCAGCACATAAAACTAAAGCATCCATCACTTTACCAGCCCCGCTAATTAAGTAACTCCTACGATTTGAGCGATAATTAATCCTTATGATATACTATTGTTATTTTCAATTTATTGGCAAATTATTAAGCTGCTCAGTATTTAGAATTTTGGTGGCATTGGTTAAACTTCACTTGAAATTATTTAAATATTAGATGGAAGAGGAGAAAAAAAATCAAAATAAACACGTACAGTGGGACTAGGAAAAACTAAAAGAAACCGAAAAGTTTAGGGGCACCTTCCAGAAAATTGATTAGCCTAAAACACCTTATCATGACCACTCAGGAGTAACTTCTTTAATATTTAGAGCGATGAGGATTCCATGGAACCTGAACTAAAAACAGAGGAAGAACTTGCACTCGAGTAAAGTTTGAGCAGGGCCAAGAAGAATCGCGAAGCTAACTGCCATAAGAAGATCAATATAGAGTAGCTTAATGCTAAACTCAAATAAGAATTGGAGTAGTACAGAGGTCACAATTAAGATGAGAATGGGATGCAGGATGAAGACTAAGAGTAACAAAAAAGGAAAAAGGAATAATTCAAAAAGCTTCGCGCTCAACATTACAACGAGTTTAAATTAATCCAGCAAATGAAGCAACATCATTGGGAAGATGACGATGAGTGAATAGCGTATGATTTTATAAAATATGATGATTGGTAATCTAGCTCACAAACTCCAATTGTGCAATTTTCAACAAAACATGAGTATGAGGATATGCTTCTATTCAATTTAATCGTATTATTGATGTTTAGATGTAATTGTTTATCGGATTACGCGAAGTTAACTATCTTATAATAAACGAGCTAAGTATTTATTAAACCGCCTTCATAAATGAAAGGCCATAACAACAACCACTAAACCAATTATAGCCTCATCCACATGATGGCAAAAAACAAAAAACAGTCAGTCAATAAAGAGCCACTTGACTCTTTTCTAAATCAATTTCTAAATGTTTACTATGTTATCAGTACTCCCTTACCTGAAAATGATTCCAACAAGTAGTATTTCACCGAGTGTTCAATAATCAAGCATTTTCAAAATGTGACGAAAGAAAGTGATATCCAGCCATAACAACCTAAATCAACTAACAGTAAAGCTGTAATTGATACTTTCAGCAGGACAGGCGCAACTATTGTTGAGGATGAAGACAGTCAGTACTTAAATTATCTGAAGTAATATGAAAGCATCATTAAAAATAGCAGGAGAAGGGAATGTATAAGTCCAGTCAACCATAAGTAGGAAATTAATGAACTCATCAGCGAGTTTTTGTCGGACAAACGCAACCAATAGGATAAGAGTTTAAAAAAGGGGGATAAGAGAGGAAGTAAGTCTAAGAGTGTCACTCCCATCAAAATTTAAAAAATAGATCTAAGTAATTTAAAGACAAATCAAACCAAAATTAAGCATATCGAAGTAATAACGGCTCATAAAATAATAAAATAAAATAATCAATCAAACAACAGCAAGCAGAAAGAACTTGTTTCTCCGAGGTTTGTAAATATTACTGAACTTAATCAATAGCAAAATAGGGCAAAAATTAAAAAGTAAATAAAGTCAACCAATCCAAAGATAACAGTAATCAAGGCAGAAAAACCTAAGCCTCCTCCACAATAGTAAATGAGAATCGAATCACCATTATATAGTGGTAATCATACGAATGGTCAATATAAAGAAACCTATCTCAAAAAGAAAATAGCCAAGCTATAAAAAATAGAACCTCTCTCCAAAAAAGTTGATAGGACAGCAGATACTGTTCCATTAACAGCCATTAATCGATAGGCAAAACATTAATAATAAAAGATAGGAAGAAAACCAATCAAAATATAAATATAAATTCCATTATAAGACTCAGACGAGTAGTAGGCTGGAGAACAGGAGTCGCCGAATTCCCATATGAAAACTTCGTTTATGTTATAGCACGAGAAGGAGTAGATAATAAAACAAATTTCATAAAGAGTCATGACCTTACTGCACAAAACTAAACAAATGCCAAGCAGTAAACCTTGATCACTACTTTTTATTTTTATTAGCTTGGCAGACACAAATATTATTTAATAGATGGAGATGAAAAAATTATACAAGGAACTGCAAATCAAAAAAATAGAGGATGGACTCTTTTTCAGTCGGAGTCATAAACTGGGGTTTGGCGCGTTTGGAGAGGTATATCTAGGCTTCGACGAAAACAACCACAGTCCATTTGCAGTCAAAGTGGTAAATCTCGAAAAAATAATGACCAATTAAAACCAGGAAAACTTAATAAAAAAGATAAAGGATGAGATTGTCAATATGCAAATAGCCAAAAATTAGCACATTGTGCAGTTTCAACAAGCTAAGAGGTATCTTATCCCTAAGTCAGCTCCGCACGCAACATCTATATCTTCTGTGAGTATTGCAATGGCGACAATCTAGATCATTTTATTCGCAAACGTGGCTATCTTACATAAACAGAATCATTGTCCATATTCAGAGTATTCATTCATTTAACTAGGAAATTTTGCAAGGATTTTACCAATTGCATCATAGGAACATTGTACATCGAGATATCAAGCCAGCTAACCTTCTCCTTCACAATTACACTATCAAGATAGCTGACTTAGGCTTCTCCAAATCTACGGAAGGCCATTAACAGTTGTTGGAGTCAATAGTTGGTTCCCCTATGTATATGTCCCCGCAGATATTCTAGCGTGAAAAGTATACTGAGAAGACAGATATCTGGTCACTAGGAGTTATCTTCTATGAAATGCTATACGGATTGAGTCCATGGGCATAGAGTCGTAACCTACTGGAACTCAAGGAAAAGATACGCAAGTAAGTTATCTTTCCGAAGTATCCTTTCGTTACGAGCGTCACTAAAGAGTGTATCAAACGCATGCTCGTAGTAGAGGAAAAGGACCGCATCAGTTGGGAAATATTATTTAATGACTACCTTGTTGCTAAACCCCAGTAAATAATATTTGAGTTCAAAACAGAGCAGTATTTACTCGATCCCCTTATTGGACAGTACTTTCGCCAAAGCTATTTTATCTAATCGAATCTTCACCTGCACAAGCAAATGAAAACATTGAATCTCCTATCAGAATAGCAATTATCCGATTTATCTCCCAGATACAACAGCAGTGAACAATTTTTTAGTGAAGCACGATTTCTAACCATTAATAAAGATCTGATTCAAGAATACTACGCTTTTTATATCCAAAGACGCAACTAAATTTCTTTTACTATTGTCCTCCTCAGTAAAATAAGTTCCTTACTTGATCAATATCAGGATCTTTAGCTGCAAACATATCTGTATTGCGGACAACTTCTTATTTTTAAACTCACTATTGCTATTCTTGAATAAGTAATTGAGGGAAATTAGCTCGTTTTGCCTCATCGAGACCAAAAATTTAAAGAAATTCAGAACAAATTTTGTCATGATCAATTTTTAAAAATTATACTGTTAAAGGACAGACAAGTAATTATGGAGGAGTTTAGCAAATTTAGCAGATTCTTTCAAAAATTGATAAATTATCTACCCTAAGTTGATTCTAAACTTATTGCTATTGTATAGCGAGACCTGTCTGGTATTTATGGCAGCGAACAAGGCGATTTAAAGGTCATTCGCTTTTTTACCAGTAATTATCTCAAGAAGATATTCAACACTCTTAAAGAAATTTTAATACAAGAAAAAGAAAAGGTTGTTGCGTAAAAAATGGAGATGGAAGAGGAGGAAGGCCATAAAGTTTCAAGGGAGTTCACGATTTTACGTATGATTCACTAGTATCTAACAAATGAAAAGCTGTTTGATCTTAAATCGCAAGAAGACAACCTGAAAATGCCAAAGCTGGCAAAATTTCAAAAAAACCTCAACCAATTTCTGTACGACTGCGAGACAATAATGGAGGAGACATTTTATGTATAACTGTAGCAAGCACAACCCCTAAAGTAATAGTCAGTCATGACATTTTTATCAAAATAAATAAAGTGGACCCCTTTGTTCATTCCGCGGTTTATCTGAGTTCCTGATTATTTATTTATGATCAACATATCCATTAATTTAATAAAAGGCTGTTGATGCTTCTTGGAATATTGCTTATATAACAACTCTAATGCAAACCTGTTTCCGAAAAATCACCCTTAATGAGGGAATCTCGCCAAGAAACTATGTCGGCTGTTTGCTTCACTACTTCATGTTATCTTTCGTGTTTGTCAGTGTTGACTCTCTTCAGCCCTGGCTCTTACAGAGTAAGTTTCAGATAGAACGCAAAGAACAGATTGAGAACTTTAGAAACGCGTTGGTAATAGCTTTTGATATCCTGGTCAAACTGATTCGCGCCCCTATTTTTGGCTACTTGGCTGATCGCTACGGACGTAGAAGTGTAAATCTTTACGGTATTGTATGCATCAGTGTTACAATGTTCCTGATGCCTTATTCACCTACCTATTGGATTTATGTACTATTTCGTTGTGCTTACGCCACAGGTAGAACTTGGTTTACTCAGGTGCAATTGCTATTTCTGTAATACCACTTCTAGCCGACTATGTTAGCCATAACAGCAGGGGAACTAGTGCTGCCTTCCTAGTCTTCATGTCCTCCATCGGAGCCCTTGCATCGGCGTTTATAAACTTCTCTCTTTTAAATCAGGTCGGAGATAATATGAAAATCAACATACAATACGGAGTCATTGCCTCTCTGATTCTTGTTATTGGACTGATTTACACCTTGGCTTGTCTTAAGAAAGGCAGTGATTATTATACTCGTAGCAACAGAGATAAAAATTTTAGAGAACTTATCGCAACTGCCAAATAATCATTAAAATCACCAGAAATAACAAATGGATACACGGCTGCTTTCCTAGCTCGGGGGGATTCTATTTTGTTATCACTTTACCTCGTGCTTTGGACTTACAGTTTTTCAGATCCCAGTAACCGCACCAACGAAGCATATGAGTAGGCCTTTAGCAAGTCCTCTATGCTAAGCGGTATTGCTTACGCGGTAATAATGCTTACATGTATCATATATGGTTTTTACTACGAGCGAAAGGACTACAGCCGTTCGAAAGTAATGATCAGCATGCTATTCTTAGCTATGATAGGATCATTCTTAATTACATTTGCCTCTTCTCCTACATCTTTCATTTCTTATGTCTCTCTTGTAGTTCTAGGATTGGGTATGTCAGGATTACTTACTGCTAGCCTCTACCTTGTCAACGAATATTCAACACCATAATCCCGAGGATTTATCACTGGAATTCAAACATTTTTCGGAGTGATCGGCATCTTGTTTCAAACAATAATTGGCGCAATACTTTATGAATACGTAAATAGAAGCGGTCCATTCATTTATTTCAGCGGAACCTGTTTGTTGGTGTTAGTGGTGACAATTATACTCTACAAGAGAAACAAGCAGTAGCTAACAAATCGCTTGCTTGCTTAAAATATCTAAGAACCGAGGCAATCAACCATTTCGACAGGAGACGAAGATGCCATCGGCAGATCAGAATGATTAACTAAAATATCTATTGTATGAAGGATCAAACATGTAAAATCATTCCCTTAAGACCTTCATGAATTTTTTTTTTTTTTATTATTGAGATAGTCCTTGATCCTCGCATATTAGAGACAGTTGCTCCTTGATCTTTTTGTGTCTCTCGTTAAAGGGCATGAACTTTTTCATAAAAAACGTACCTTCAAACTGCTTTCGGGATAATTGTTATAGACTTGATTTTTGGAGGTGTCGACGCACTAGCGCACCTTGACAAAAAATTAATCAATGTTGCTTTTAAACAGCTAGCCTGCCTTTTTATTTAACGAATCTGTCACCTCGTATTTCTTTACGTCAATAAAAATTAGTCGAATGTGCTCAACTACAGTAAAAATAAGGTGTTATGTGCCGTAATTCCAGCTTTTATTCATCTACTCGCCCAAATCCAGCTCTCCGGTTTCAGTATCGACCATTGGATGGTATATTTCACTAATAAACTGAACCTTTGGGGGATGTCTTGGAAAATTTTCAAAGGTTATTTTGAATTTAAGCTTAGCATCTTTGTACAGTCCATATCGGATGAAAAGAATGCCATGCCAAACTTGTTTAAAATAGCTTTACTTTCAATGGTGTCTAGTTGTGGCATGAGGTATATTCCAAATTGCGAGGAGTAGAGAAGTAGGAGTTTACTGATTGAGGATAGTTGTACTATTCGAAAGATAAGCAAGCTTACTTTGCCTCAGGTTTTTTAAGCGAATCTTGAATGTTCTTCTGCAAAGCCATAAGATTAATGGTGGACTTTTCGCTCATATTTAAACTATAAAAGAAGAGTTATCAAATATCATCAGTTAATGGTTGATAAAAATCATCAAATTTTGGTTAATTCAATAAAATCAATTCGTAATTGTAAATAATAACGATTTTTGATCTCAATTCGGTACTTAAGTTTCTCTTAAAATAAAAATAACTCATTTTTTTCAAACAACAAGAGATGATATCATCTAAGTTTCATCATTGATAGATACTTTCCATAAAATAACCATGGATTTATGGATAATAAAATTAGTTGTTGTAATTTAACATTGACAAATTAATCAAAGTTGATAATGAGCGACGTCAAAAAGTACCTTCTGGTTGTTGGAGGAGTTGCCTTTGCTGGTACAATCACATCTATTTAGCCGTTGGTGCGCTCTTCATTAAGAATATTCTTTAAGAGAAGAGCTTGCAGATTCTTCCAAAGGAACAATTGATTCACATCCTCAAGATAATCAGAAAAGAGAAATACACACTATACAAACAGATAGCCACGTTTGCACTCAATATCGCACAGCAAACCAGAAACAACAATCCCGAAATGATTCAACAGTTCATATCTGGGCCTGAGTCACCCCTTAAATTAGAAGAGTAGATCTAAAGAATCACTGAAATTGCATGCAGCGCAGTTGGAACAACTGGTACTTCTATCTCTAAAGTAGTAAGCGTGTATAACTATTCACTGGAGAAGATGATAAGTGATCAGGAAATTGCTGGCTATCTTGAGCAGGCTTAAAAAGATTACAAAATCAGTCTTACAGGGAAGTTACCAGCATACAGGGTCACCCTACCTGATAATTTTACCAAATAGAAATTTTATCAGATACAGAATCAAATTACCAAAAGTAAGATATTAACTATCCAGAAATTTACATACAGCAGGTAGCTCTCCTAAGGAAATTACAACAATACAGTGAAATAGAACTACAGCAAAATCCCAGCTTAATGAATGACATAGGCAACGCCGATGTAGAGCAAGACCAAATTTTAAGAGAATAAGGATTAGGCAGCGAGTTTTAACCTGCTTTAGCTGTCTATGAGCAAATCGGACTAAAATTCAGAAATGATCCGCAATTCAGAAATTCAATAACTCGTATGGAGCAAGGATATCAAAAAAGTAAGTTTAAATGGATTTAGTAATAATGAAATATGCCCCTAAAATTCAAAGCAAGACCATAACAAATAAAGAGTTAAGTGACGTCGAGGATGAAATAGTCTTCTTTGAACCACAATTGGCATGATAAGTATATCTCATACAATTCAATTTTACGACTGATACTGATTGCAAATTAGGACACTAGAAATAAAAGATTTACAACGAATTTTATTATTTTTAAATCAACATAAAATAGTGCTCGTGTATTTAGTTTTGAAATCATGCTGCAGAATTAGTAAATTATAATATGGAATTTATTAACAAAGTGCTAAAAAAATCAAACTGGTTGGAGAATTAAGCAGCTGTATATGAGGAAATTTCAAGCAGTGGCTTGACTCTCATAACTATTGATGATAACCAGACTATATTCTTATCAGACATTAATTAAAAATTTTCCCGCCAACTCAATGCCTACAAAGGTAACCTTTGCCAAATTTAGAATAAGAGCAATTGATCTTAAGGCGCATTATTAACACTACCGATAGCAAAACCGAGTAGAAACAATGGTGCGACCTCTCAAGAAAGATTTTATAAGATCAAAAAAAGAGTAATGAAGAGTTAAAAAGATATGAAAATAGCATAAACAATATCCATGCATTTAATGACCAATGCCAAGCGGAAATAGAAAAAGAAGCAATCGCACTGAAAGAAATTAACCAGGGATAATTTAAATCAGATTTTGACAGTAGACCCATACGGAAGTTTGAAAAGATTGAAAACAGACTAAATATCAGCAAAGGAGTTTACATAGACCATAAATAAAATAAAATCAAGGTTAGAATTGACACAAATAACCCAAATTTAAATTTTGGCCATAATTAACTGTTGGAGTATGAACTAGTTTTTTCAAAGGAACACAATAAGTTTTTGCCTGCAGGGAATTACCCAAAGGACATCATCAAGATCATTTCTCATTACAATTTTCACAAAAACCTTGGCAAATTGGAGAAAGAACTTTAGGAATTGTGCCATTTATGTCATTACACTTGATCCCAAAATTATATTTTCAGACAAATCTGTATCACTTTTGAATTCCACAGTCCACTTTATAGTTTGCATCTTTTGTTGAGTTCTTGATTCTAATTTATCACTTCAAATATGAAAAATAGCTTAGTTGAACTTCAACTACATCTATAATAATTGAATGTAAGAAGTTGAGTTTACAGATCCTATTTTTTGTCAGGATCTTGCAACAAGTGAGAGGCAGTCTTTTGATGGGATTGGAGAAGAAAATATTTTCAAATCCATACTCTACAACGAGGATCAATCTATACCGGACCAATCGATTAAACTTTTTGAATCGTCGTACTCCAGGAAAAACAGAATGAGTGAGACTACAGCAACGCGCAGGACTCCTATCATCCGAAACTCAAATCATCAGGCAGTCGACTTTTAAAATAGTAAGTGTGCAAACATGATGGAATATAGATATAGCAAGGATTATCGACAGTCAACTAATTTAAACATGCAGTAAATCAGTTAGACTGAATAGTTTGAGTGCCAGGGTTGTCGCTAAACTCCAGATAGAAAATGTTAAATCTGTCAGGGCAGTAAAACTATCAATGGAAACAGCAACTTAATTAAATTTTTGTAATACGTTATCGCTTTCAAAATGGGAGTAAAGGAGTCCTACAAAGAAAAAAAAATGGTTAGTTTTGGTCGATTCTCAGTAAACAACTTTTGTTCTGATTTTTTCAATAGTAAGGATTAGTAGATTAATGTCCGTTAAACTTATTCCACCTCAAAAGTTCGTCAATCATTTGGTCCGAAGAAGTGCGATCGTACATAGATCGTAGAGGAACTGAATAATTTGGTAGCAGTTCATGAAAATTATATTTGTGATGCTTGTCAAACTTCTCCTATTGTAGGAACACGATATCATTGCCCTTAGTGCGAAGACTATGATGAGTGCGAGGATTGCAACAAAAAACAATATCACAGCCACATGATGGAGAAGATTGAATGCTGTGGAAAGAAAAAGCAGCTTGAAGGAATGGTGAACTTGCTATCTCTATCGCAGACATCTGCAAGAGTATCATTGCGCCCTCCACCATCAATCAAGCGTGAAGTCAACGCTTCGATTGTGACTCGTAGTGCGCTTCACTGAATCTGTTAATAGTTGACTTTAAGACTGATTCTTTCGATTTTCTTAAATTTACCGTTCTTATGGATTCATAATTGAACAAGTCTTAAAATTGTATTTTTGAATATATTAATAATTGAAGGAGTAACAAAAAATTCCTTTAAATTCTTTAAAAAATATGATTGGTATTCAATAAAACTGTCAGAAATATAGTAATAATTTTTTTTACTATATAAAAACTATGCAAGATAAATGATCTTTAAGATTCTTAATTCCATTTTATATTTACTCTCAATCACTGTTTTGCAATAATAAGCAAATTTAGATCTTTGCTCAAGTCCCATATAACTACTATTATTTTGCACTATTTGATGTCTTTTTTAACATTGTTTTATTTTTGATAAAATTCAACTCTCATTAATCTATATATATATACATCTGTATTAACGTTTTTATAAATAGGAAGAACTAGGTTTTACAAGATAATTACAATCTAGATTGAATGCTGCATTCGTCAAAAAACAATTGATGTTTTTGTTTGAAATTCAATATAAATTAGCTTTTGGTCGATGAAGCGATATTAATCGGTGACTTGAGTGAAAAATCATAGACAAATTTTCCAAAAGTATAAATCTATTTGATAATAAGGATATTTGCTAATTATTTCTCAAATAAACTCACCTCGGATACGAGAGGAGAGAAAACAATCCATTGAATCTATAGTTCTTATTGGTGGAAAGGATGTTTAAGTTGGATATTTGAATTTTATCCATTTTCCTTCTCCCTCTTAAATAAACTCTAGTGATATTAAATCAGAGAAAAATCAGCATTTAACCTCAAATAATAAAATAAAATAGGTTCTTTTCACTAATATTTTTCTTTTTGCTTGAATTATATATAAGTAGTTTAGTTTAAATACCTCCGGCTATTGCAGATTAGCAAATATCATTTCCTTTATTTTATATCCTTAATATAATTTTATCCTCATTGAGAATAAAAATCAAATGTTTCTTATTGAGATTATTATAATTTTTATACAATTCAGGCAAAACTTTATTTAATATTAATGAAATCATTTGTCATCTTGGTAATTTTGGTCAAATAAAGAATAATATTATGTTCTTAATATCATTGTTTGGCCTCAATGAAGCTATTCATTCGAAGAAATAACATATTCCATTGCCTATAATATTTTAGAACTTTTAGATGCTGAATCCGCATAAATATTATGGGCTTCCTTTATCAGCTTGTCAATCGTGTTTAACTTTTTTTGATGATCTAACTATATATTTTTTTCAGGTTCAGGTATAAAATAATGATTAATATCGTCACTATCTCGAGGTGATTATTTGTGAATTGAGCTCATTTAAATTTTGCTCATGTTCTAATCCTTTGCAAGATCTACTTCCTTCGGAGAATATTGTCCAATTGGCTTATTTATCATGGTTGCATTACTATACGAGATTTGAATTGGATTATTAAATTTAGAGGGGCCTTGAATGCGAGGTTGTGATTGCTGATTTTGAGTAAAAGCGAATAGATGACGTGGAATATGCATAGTTTGATTTAAATGATTTCCAGTAAAGATATTTTGGTCGAATCGAACTGTTGTAGCACTATTTTGTATGCCCATAGGATGAACTTGTAATACCTGCAAATAGTTTCTGGAATCAGGCAATGTGGCAGTACTAATTCCCATGGGATTCCTCATGTCGCTGACTCCATTAATAATGGATTGACTTTCGTTTTGTTTTGATGGTTTAACTGTCTTAACCTCTGACACTTCCATGTTGCTCCTTATATATTGCCTCTTGAACATTTAAATTCCCTGATCGATAAATCGTTCGCGGCTATTTTCTTGTTTATTAAATATTTTAAAGATTTCACTACGATAATTGCTTTAATGGGAAAGAATTATCTTCAAATGCTTTTGCAAAGAAACATTTTTCAATGCCGAGATCCGCTCAATTATTTTTATATCCAGAATTCTTCGATAACCTCGTTCGTATAAGATATCCATATGCTACATGTAGAAAATTTATAAGAGGACAACTCCCAAAGTAAAAAGATCTGATAGGCATCCATCATAACTTTGAATCAGTCCGTTATCATGTAAAATCTTTTCTGGGGAAGGATAAGAATAACCATTGATATTAGAATTCACATCGTTTCCACCAATAAACAGCCAGGGATCTCCTAGAACGACAGTCCTATCTTCATTAATGAAAATACTGTTGGATGATATTCTTAGATGACTTTGGTTTAAATTTTTGAGATAAAAAAGTGCCTTCACACACGATTAAAGTACAATATCTATTTCTTCTTCGTCAAACGCCTTTTGCTTGAATCTTCTATTTAGACTTTCCTCTTTGAGAGTTTGAAAAGGTTTTTGGAATACTAGATAAAATACTTTGCTCTATCCGCAATAACTATCTTTTCTCTCAGCGACTCGCATTAGTCTCATCAGATAGGGACATGGTGTCAATACTTTTTTATCAATGATTGTTTACATTTACTGTATGCAATCAGTACCCTGACAACTATACTCCTTACCAATACATTCCTCTTCACTAGCTCGGGACATCAATTTAAGAATTTTGTCATTATTGTCGATGTCAATCAACTAATAACGATCGACCCACTTGAACTGATTGTTCTTGGATTCAGGTATTCCCATTGATAATTAGCAGTTATCTATTATATTTATGAGTTGCAAATATTTTGGAAGAAACTATGAAGACCGTTATTATGTTATCATATATTCAAACAATATGGTTTATAGAGATCAATTTTTTCCAATGCAGGCTTGCTTCAATTCGCTAATCACTGTCATGATTGCTTTTCCATTTTTGTCAGAAGAAAATTGCCAAAACATTACCCCAGCCGACCAGCCACCCTCTTTATGAGCTCTGTTAATTGAATTTTTTAGAGTATTTAGGTCCATCCAACCAGTATTAACTGCGTCTTTTTGTAGGCAAGGTTTTCCTACAACTATTTTATTTATATTCACACCTCTTTTAGCTAATTCGCTTACTGAAGTACCCTGAAAAGGTGTTCCAGAGCAAATGAATAATTTATCATAAGTATCATAAGAATTATTGCCTTGGTTATAAAATTGAACATTGTAGAAATCGATAAGATTGCCAACTGCATTATGAATGGTCATATACGCTCCATTTTTATAGTTTTATCTGCAGAAATATGGAGCCTGGGGAGCATGAGTTATGATATGATTAGGGAGGATCTCTCTTAATTTTTGAGTTAAAAGAATCAGCCACTCTTCACCTTTGCCTGCTTCCATTGCTCCGTTATCTTACCAGTCAATATCTACTCCATCCAAATTATTTTATTTTACAAAAGTCCCAAGTTTCATTGCGCAGTCAATGGGATTTACGTTGGCAGTGGTCGGAAACTAGGTTCCTCCAAAAGCACTGATCATAAGTTTTATTCCATACTTATTATATTTAGCTTTCAGAAATTTTTGGATTTAATCCTTAGTTTTTCCAAAGGGGGAATCTGGTCCAAAAAATTTAACTGGGTCACTCCAAAGTTGAACAATATCCAAAGGCCCGTTCTGGTATGACCAGAAGCTAAAGGCCATGTAATTGTATATATGGGGCTCTGCATATTCAGGAACTCCTAACTCTGCGGCTATCTTTTCTGGAGGCCACCACTGAGCAATGTTGTTGATATAGGCGAATCTGACCGGATAATCAACTTTCGGTTTGGTTTGACAATAGTTCCAAGTGTTAGGGTTCATCAAGAGTTAAATAATTATATAACTATCATATCTTGTATTTATTTTTAATTTAAGGGGATATTTTATAATGCCTAAACTCACCATAAAAATACGAATATGGATAAGGAGGAAGAAAGAATAATATTATAAATAATTTATATTTCAATTTCATAAAATCTTGCCATCAATCGTGGATAATTATTTCTTGACTATTTATTTCCTTAAAATCATATTTCAACTTATTTTTTCAATCAAGATATAATGCCGATTGACTAAAAGAATTCATCATACTAATTAATATAAATTATTTACTAACATATCTTATGAAAAAGTTTAAACTTGCGCTATTGCAAACCAAATGCGTACCAAATAAGCTTCAGAATATCAAATTCATCACTGAAGCACTATCAATTGCTGGAGTCAACGGCACTAACGTTGCTGTTTTGGGATAAATTTGTAATTCTCCTTATGTCAAACAATATATGCATGATTATGCAGAAGATTTCAACGATTCCCCGACCCTTAAGGCTATTCAGTAGCTTTGTTTGTTGCATAAAATGTATGCAATAGGTACCATCCCCAGGAAAGAAAACTAAAATTTTTACAATACGGCCTTTGTAATAAATCCTTCAGGAATACTGCAGTAACAATTCAATAAAATCCATTTATTTGATATTGATATTCCAGGAAAAATCACATATAAAGAGTCTTAAACTTTTAAGGCTGGCAATAAAATATGCGTGTTTGACACTGAATATTGCAAAATGGGTCTCGCTATTTGTTATGATTTACGATTTGCTGAACTTGGTCTTTTGATGAGGCAAAAAGGAGCCAATGTTCTTATCTATCCTGGAAGTTTCAATCAGACAACTGGTCCACTTCATTGGGAATTACTTCTACGGGCTCGCGCATTGGATAATCAATGCTTTGCAATTGGAGTGAGTGTGGCACAATACAAGGAAGATCCAAAGATTTATCAAGCTTGGGCACATTCAACTCTCGTTGATCCCTTCGGAAAAGTTTTAATCGGATTGGACGAAAATCCAAACATTGCCTATTATGAAGTCGATCCTAATTACACGTAGGAGGTGCGAGAACAAATTCCAATTTCCAAGCAGAAGCGTAATGACATCTATAGACTCGAGGAAGTGATTTGAGCTGACTGTTTTGGCAATTGCGAATATTATTTAATTATTTAATTTATAAATATAAAAATAAAAATGGAAGTATCTGCTTGACGAACTTTTTGAGTTCAGTCGTTAAAGTAAATACAAATCCGAGGATCTTATTGATATATTAACAATAATTTGCATTCCTTTGAAGATGCCTTCTCTTCATACTTTATTTAATATTTGAAGTTATCGATGATATGCCATGCAAACTTTTTATTTTCTATTTCTAATTATTGAAGTTTTATGACGAAAATATTACTCGTTGATCAAGGGCAATACAAATAAGGCCGTCTAATCAATTATAATTTACATCAAGATAAGCTTCTAAAAATTTGATATATTGTTTGTATTAATCATAAAATTGACTTTGAATCATTGAAATATTTTCTCTAACGAACTATTTTCCTTAAAATTTTAAGAATACTATAGAGGTTCATTTTTAAAAAACGAAAGATTGGTCATAAATTTAAACAACTTTAAATCTATTGAATTTGAAAATCATTGAAGCTAAGATGAAATTGATATTAGTTTAATTTATCTACTTAGATATTATTGATAATTTCGATTGATAATCAATATGAGGGAACGAACTGAAGAAACCAAAGATAAACTAAAAGGCTCGCTCTATGACCAATACCAAGTGTTGGATGTGATCGGAAGCGGCACATTTGGCAAGGTTTATCTTGTATTTACCATTTCATTTAGGTCAAAGATAAGGACACCGAACAGCTCTACGCCATGAAGCATGTTCTTCAGAATAAAAAGTATAAAAATAGATAGCTGGAGATATTATCATCGATACAAAGCTCGTATGTTGTGAAACTATATCGCCATTTTTACATGGAGGAAAAAGAAGTATTTATTTTACAACACAGGGAGTTTATCTCAACCTTATTATGGAGTACATCCCCGAAACTTTATCCCGCCTTCTGAAAGTCAACTATCCTTATAAAAAATTTATAGAAAATGATAAAGTTATTGTCTACTCTAAATGCTTGTTAATTGCTCTTCGGGATCTACATGTAACTGGGGGTGAATTTAGGAGGCTGGTATAAGTCATCGAGATATAAAACCATCAAACATACTTATTACTGAAAATCAAGCTAAGCTATGTGATTTTGGCTCAGCAAAGGTATTATCAGCTGATCAGAAAAATATTGCATACATTTGCTCGCGGTATTATCGTGCCCCGTAATTACTTCTTGGAGCAACTTTCTATTCAATTCAGGTAGATATTTGGTCTCTGGGGTGTGTAATTGCAGAGATGATGACCAATCATTCTCTTTTTGATGGTTCCAGCAGCACAGCTATGTTGATAAAAATAGTGAAAACTATTGGTCGTCCCACAGAAGAGGATATTAAAGGAATGAAGCTATAAGGTTTGGATATCGATATTATTGATGTATAAGGATCTGGTATAAGCAAAAATATAAAAAAATATAACAAAAACGCTGCGGAATAGCTCATTTATTTCCTTTAGAGAGCTCTTGTTTATAATCCTGAGCGCAGAATAACAGCCAAATAAGCTCTTGAATTGCCTTTATTCAAGTGATCTAACTTGTCATCTGGAGGTTCAAAGATCAATATTGGTAGTGCTTTGTATTTAATTATAAATATTATGACTCAAATGGTATGTATACTTCAAGTGAATATTTTCTGTATGAATAATTCTTATTTTTATTCTATTTTTTAAAGTTATTTTTATCATGATTTTACAGTGAAATTTTAAGTTTCATGATCTTAAATTTGTGATTTCTCACAATTATTTTATTTACTCTTCACTGTGATAAGTTGTTCTTCTGATCTATTAAAAATAATAAAGTTCCAAAAATAATTGAAAAGAATAAATAATCAGATTGATCCAGTTCCAAAGTTGAAATTACAACCCCAATATCCCATTTAATTGTAGAATGGTGGAGAAGGTGTACTGTGTCCTGAGATATCCATATTCATCTGACCGAACATATTCGGATAAAATGATGGAGTCTGCTGATAGTTCAGTTGGCAACTATACGGGCGAATTAAGATTAAATTCGGGTTGACATTGACGTATTATAAGTCCGTTCCTGAAATATCTGTCTGTGTGAAGACATCTACTGAAGCAACTTGTGCGCAGATTGATCTCATGCTATTTGAAGGTTATTTTTAATTACTCATGAGGTCTAGCTTCTCTCGTGCTTCTTTATATGTATTTCGGTTGAATCCATTCTTGAATATGTTGATGATTTTGTTTACATGCACGTACTTTTCCTATAATTTTTGGTGGTGACTTCTGCACTGTAAAGCATTTCTTGTCGAAATAAATCTGGACATTTCTTAATAAAATTTATTGGAACTGAATAAAGAGGGAAATACCTGCGTTTCTATTTGGATCTCATTTTTTCACGATTGTAGTCGATGAAAACGATATAATACATATGTTATAATTCACTCCATTTTCCTGAACGCTCGCCCGGAACATAACTTGAGGCTCTTACAGGTCCAGATGCCTCGCGATGATTAGCTATAGATTCAGATTAGTAGGCCATTGATTAGATGAAACTCATTTCTTTCAACAATTTATTATACTCGCCATCAAAATTTCTAAAGATTTCTATTAGAATATACTGACAAGGCCAAGTTTCACTCCTAAAGATATCAATATATTGCTTATAATAAGCTTAACGATAGTTGTATGACTATTGCAAAAACTGAAAGAAGCTAGCTCGTTTTTAATTGTTAACTCCATTTTATTGATATATTTTTTTCTTTGTTTAGATATCTTTATATAGTGATCAGAAAAAAAGAAACATGCTCCTTACTGTATGTTATGTTAATTTTTATTAAGCTTTAAGAAGATTCAAATCTTTGTAGATGAGAAAAGGGCTCTTTGGAAGCGTTTACTACTTAATAAAATTAGCGTTCAAATATCATTGATCATTTTTCTATCAACTTTTTTATTCAAATAATTAGATCAACAGCTTATATCCTTTGATTCATCTTGGAAAGAATCATTCAAACTTACTCCGTCTTTATTCTTGTTCCGCAAAACACTTAACAACATTGTAAATCTAGAAACTGCCAAATATGATTCGCATATAGATAAAAATTAATGCTTTTTTAACAAGAATGAAGCACACAAATCTAAACAATAAATGATTTGAAAATCAGTCAATAATATGATGACTTTTGTTTTTTTGATTTAGTCAACATTAATAAAATTATAAATGCTATAAAATATTAACCAATATGATCTCAGAAAAAACTCATTCTTCAACATAATAAAACGAAGTCCCCACCGCTACACTTTGCACCATTTTTTTTTGTTTTGATGACATTTCAATATTTTTTTGTTATGCATGCTTTTCAGAGTATCGAGTTTCTTTTGGCATTGATTTACATTCCTACCATTTTTTCTATGATCTTATCTCAGATTATTTTTCAATTATTGAATTTATATTCGCCTCATAGTTTTTTTATGATTAGATTTTAATTTAAGGTTTTACGACCACATTTGATTTTTATAAGTCTTTCTTCAAACTGTCATTTTTAATATTGGGTTCTATCCTTTTCACTTTCCTTTTATACTCTCCTTCAATTAAATCTTGAATTTCCTTTCTTTTATTAGGAGAGATAATGACCGATTTAATTCTTTCCTGATCCAATCGAACTTTGACCTCATCTCTCACTGAAAATCTTTTGATATCACTATTCCTCCATTATTTTTATAATCTTTCAAGCTACAATTCTTTATCTACAAAAATTTGTTTCAAAGAAAAATACTCTTGATCAAGAGACTCAATTTTGTCTTTCCATTTTTATTATACTTTTTTCATTTATTTTTTAAGGTGACTTATTTCATTTTACATTTTTATTAACTCAACATCAGGGTTTTCAGTTATGCGAGGGAGAGCTGTCTTGGACATTTCTTTTATTTTGTGAAATTTACCCACTTCACGCTCAATTTCATGAATTTTATATTTTAATTCTCCGTTTTGCGCCTTCACCTTACGATAGTTTTCCATTGTCTCGGCTGTTTGGTTATTTATTGGCTTGTGATATTCTAAAGCCTCCTCTTTGGCCTATTTCTTTTTAATAAGAGTATCCCTTTCTGATAATAATTTATCTTTCTCTCGTTGATAAAATACGAGGTCATTTTCTTAATTTTTAACCTCTTAATATTTATGTTCTGCATAATTAGCCCTGATGATTTTGATCTATTTTTTTAGTTTCGCTATGTACTTTAACTGACTTTCATGCTCTCTTTGATACTTCATCTTCAACTGTTAGTCCTCTGAAATAAACTCAAATTCGTTCGTTACGCTTTTTTAAATGATGTTATTGATGACTTGCTCGAGTCTATAGACCTCTACCCATAGTTTTTTATTTTGTTCTATCAATCTTGCTCGACTTCCTCTTGTGATCTCAATCCTTTCTCCACGATCGGATTGCATCCCAGATTATTTCATCGTGAAAGTTGTATATTTTATTACATATTTTTCACAATATTTTATTAACCTCGAATTTAATAGAAATTTGTATGAGTCAATAAATCTTCTTAGAGTTTAGTTATAAATTTGATAAATATACAGGATAGCAACAATATTGGCTTCCAAAAATAATAGGTTAATTTTATTTCTTGTGTACTTCATGTTGTATTGTTAATTTAAGGCAATCTATATCACTCAGTAAAGCGAATATGATTCATAATATTTGCGATTAGATTCGTTATTTTTTACCATTGAATAAAGCATTGACAAATAAATTATAAATATAATGATTCATCAATATTAAAACAGTTCTTGTTTGTTCTTAACGAGATTATTATCTTGTCCCAGCTAAATAATTTTATTTTAAAACTCACTTTTTCTCTCCAATGACTCCATAATCTATCTCAAATTTGCTTACAATTCCTGCTATTTGATAGTTAATGAGTTAATATGAATCAAGTGTGAAGAATTGATTTATTTTAGTTGATCACGCTCGTTTTATAAAAATTGAAGCTTCTTCTGATATAATTACTCAATTTATAATACTTTTTGAGAGGATAAGACTTACCATTCTGATTTTGCCTATTCAGCAATGGCTGATGCGAATTCATGAATTCTGTTTTGCTCTTAGTTGAGTTCACAAATTTTCTGCTCATAAGATTATAATTTATATTTAAAATCTTTTTATGCTTCCACTTTATCCCTTAATTATTTTTGTAGTCTATCGATCTCTCCCTCATATTTTATAACATCTGGCTCTTTCCTTTAAGATAAAATGTGATGGATTTCTTTATTTAATTTTTAAATTTCTTAGTTCTTTAAATTAATTTCCTATTTTTGAATTTAGTTAATTTCTTACCATTCTTTATTAGACTTATGTATTTATGATTTAAATTTCTATCTCTCTGAATTCAATAAAATTTATTTCGCATTTAGTTGTTTCTCTAATTGCTAAATGTCAGATACTTTTTGATCAGTAATCTTTCTTAATTTGTCAAGCTCTTTTTCATATGTTGAAATTTGATTTGATTTAATCTCATTCGTCTTTATGGCTTGTTCAATTTGCTGTGTAAAAGATATCTACTGAGCCTACATTTTATCTTTCATAAATTTTTCCGTGCTCCTATTAGCTAACTGAATTTTAACTATTTATTATGAAGCTTTTGAATCGCTCTCTTCTTTTTATCGAATCAAATCTAAATTTTTTTGATAAGCCAAATCCAGCAGTTAATGAAGATTTTATATCTATTGTTGTAGATTCTTGACTTTGTTTGACAAAAAATTAATTTTAGAAGAAGAGATGCTTTAAATATTCTTCAGATCTTAAGTGTGAAGAGATGCTATTTTTACTTTTATTATCTATATTTATTGATTCTTTTGTTGATAAACTTTCTTTAATTTTATTTCAAGCTCTTCTATCATACTCTCATATCCCTGCACACGTGATTCATACTGATCTCCCATTGTCTTCATCATCTCTTTATTATTCTCATTTTATTTCTATTGCCTCTAAATGGCTAAGTGTAATTGCTATATCTCACTCAAAAACATGTCCTCCTGTATTTTTAATCTTTTCTCCATCTGTAGAATTTCTTATTTGCCTGTTTGAATCAATATCATTTTCGATTGATGATATTTTGACTTTAATTCGTTGACATAATCTTCATGCTACTCCAGCTTTTTCAATTTTTCCTGTTCATTCTTTTCTGTAATTTTGTCAATCTATCCTAAAAGATTGTTTTGTTTTTATTTCAGCAAATGTATCTCCTATTCCGACTCTTAATTTTTGGCTTGGAAGGATGAAATTGTGTTTTTATGCTATTTTTTTAACTATTATATTTGATTTTAAAAATTTCTCTTTAGAGATTGGTTTTATGAGTCTTTCTCTCTTGTAATTGAAAAGATTTCATCATTTTTCTTTTCAATGACTAATTTTATTTGATGTCTCAATCTCTAGCACTATTGCTAAATCAATTACTTTTCTTTGCGGCCTGTCTTTTCACAGCTCTAACGCTCTGATATTTTATCATTTAGCATTTCTTTAAGTAAACGAATATCAGACTGCAATGTTTATTTGTCTTTCAGTTCTTTTTGAATTTAACCATTCATCTGAAATTGCAAAGAATTATATTCTTCTTGTAGCATTTCGTTGTCCCTCCCTAAATTACAGATAATTTCATTTAATTTTTTAATTTCGTCGAGCAATTATTCGATGCTTATTTTTGGTCGTTACCGAGGTGTAAAAATGGAATTAAAACGCAGATTTTAAATGTTATCTTTTCCACCAGTTGAGCTGTACTTAAAGTTATGTGCATAATTTTTGGAGAATTAACTTTATTTGAGGGGCTAACGGCGTGATTGATCGATGGATGATTTAAAATGTTAGTAGGGAGTCTCTGTGTGAGAGAATATAGCATTTTGATATGGTTAATCTGTTGGTGGTTTATAATTTGACATGTTCTTACTTATATATCTGTTATAACAGTTTAAGTTGAGATTTAATATATAAATTGATTGTAAAGAATAAAAGAAGATTTCCTGAATATTAATATCAAAATGCTTATCTGCATTGATAAAATTAACTGGCTTACAATTTACGGCAAGCTATTTGTGAATTTTTCTCTAAAATATTTGCAGAACTCGCCACATGAAATTCAATAAAAACTGGTTCATTTGAAGTTAATTCAATAAGAAATAAAAACAATAACAAAATAAAGGAGGTTCATATGAACTATCCTTTGTACTTATAATACCCTTTATTCTATTGTTTTATTTTATTCAGTCTTTCTTTATTATTTTGAAAGTTATTTTCTTCAAAATTTTACTTAAAAGTCAGAGAACAATTAACAAAATATCAGGCTGGTCTTAATCAATTTTGAGCTTAGAGAAAGTTCCATCCTGTTGTGCAGAAAATCACAATTTTATTAGATAAGTAGCCAGATGAACGAGTTTGGCTTTCACATCCTTGCTCATTCCCAGAATCTTTATCCGAACTTAGTTCTTTTGCCTAAATTGAACCTTCAGATATTTATTTCCATGAACATTCTTTTGTTGATCCGGTCTGAGGATTTTATTTCTCAAAGAATTTATAGGCAGGGTCCTTTTTGGCATTGCGGGCAATGATCTTAGCAGAGGAATAGTGTATTTTCCATTTGAGAGCTGCCTGTGTAAATAAAAGTTTACGTTTTTGACAGACATATTTTACACGAAGATGGAGCGTAGAAAACTGTACCTAAGGGGAATTGAGATATTGGACTCCTTTTTGTTTCTGAGATAGACCTTGGTATAAGAGGGCATGAACAACTAAAGCTGATAAAGATTGATTATTGTTCAAGATTAGGGCCACCTAATTTACTTGCCGTTCTAGAACCAATAGAACTTTAAATTCAGTTTTCAATATTCAGAGGGTAATATGCAGGATTAATGAATCTATTCAATAACATTTGATATCTTTTGACTTGAATTTGAAATAAATTGAGCTGTTATATATGGATAATATGATGGTAAAGAATTTGCCATTGAATTTCAATATTCTCGTTTTCTTAACAATTTCTTTTCTTAAAAATTAGTTTATTAATACATTAAAATAATTATCTGAGGAATACCTAAATAAAATTTAGTTTTAGAAAAACACTAAACTCTTTAATTATATCATTTAAAAAGTATAAAAAGTTTTAAAATGATAATAATTCTTACTATAAATTCTAAATGAGGCCCGCAGGATAAAAGTGTTTTAAAGCTTTAATTCACTCTCAATCCTCTCCAATACTATATTACCAGCAACTATATTACCCACCACTATATTTCCCACCATTATATTACCAACCATTAGATTTCAAATAAAGGATGGAATTCTAACAAATGAAGGAAGATAAAATAAAAGGGGAAAAGAATGTTGTTATGATTAAATAAAGGTTACAAAATTTACAAAAGATGACGTAGGCACAACAAAGAATATTTTATTATAAAGAATAAGTGGTACCTCATGTCGGCGACAATAATATTGGAATGGTTGAGATTATTGCAAAATTACCAATAGGACAAAAGGAAATTGCGTATTTATTGATGTTGGTTGCATTGGGAAGTTTAATTATAATTACACCAATTTCGACAACTTATCAAATTTTAGAACAGTTCTGTTAATAATTTCGAAATATTATTTGGAAAACTATTTTCGAGAATATTGATGTAATTTGCAAAAAAATATGTGAAGTTTTAAAAAAAATATGGAAAATGATTTTTGGATGAGATTAAATTCAAAATAATAAATTGAATGAGATTTCCTTTAATAAATTAATAAACTATCATGAGCTAAAAAATCTGAAGTTTAACATTCAAAAAAGTTAAACAATTCACTTGCATAGTTTTTAAATTGTTGATAAATATTCAATTCTTTTAATAATTTCTTTGGGTTGATCCCAAGTATACTTTGAAGTTGGAATGTATTTTAGAAATGTGATGAATCATTTATCAAACATAAAAACAAAATTAAATACTTTTAGAAACAAGGGCAAAATATTCATATCAGTCATATCTTTAAATTATGCATGCATGCATTCTTTTTTATTTTATCTGCCAATACAATTTAAAAATTTGATTAGCATAATCAAACAAAAGTTTTTAAAATGATGATTCTGAGATTAAAACATTTAGATATAAATAGAGTGTTAGACACTAAATACTTAAAATAAAATGATTTTTTCATTTATATAAATTATAACAGTTATTAAATTGAATGCGAGCGAGCTTGATTAAACGATAGGGCATCGAGAACCAATAGCTTCTCAGAATTCGTTGTGCATTTCACACAGAATAGTCCATAACCAATTTTTGTAGTTGCAAAGGCTGTTTACTACCTCTTTGTCCTTCTTGCATAAAGATTCATGTAAATGAGCACATCAACATGCGAACCAATCCACAGCTTGAAAATATCAACGATTTACTTGAAAATTTATACAAGGAGTTCTAATGTAATGGTGAAAGGCTTAATAATCTTCACAGACGATTTGTAAGAATTTAGTTATTCAGGTATAAGAATAATCACACGTTGAGAAATACCGACAAGAGATAAAAAGCCAAATTTTTCACGCAAAGCAGAATTTAATTGCAGCTCTTGAAGAACATTTTAAGAAATTTTAGACCGATATCTTCCAAAAAATCAAAGAGCTAAAGTATATCAAAAACTTAAATAAATATAAAGACTTGACAAAGCGCACTATCCTTTTGCTAAAAAATGCTTAGAGAAATTTTTTCAGTGAGGAGAGCAAAGTAATGCGGATGATTATCAAATACTAATCGAACAGCATCTCTGAAAAACTTTAAAATTTTAGCTACAACAGTTAACACTTTCTGGAGTTGCGGCATTAATAATTTTTAACTTTTAGTGCGAAGGATAACTACGCATAAATAGCTGCGAATAATATTCATAATTTGATAAAGGTGGGAGTGAATTAACTACAAACAATTTTAGAACCTCAAGACTTCACTCAATAGCTCAAAGAGCTTTACGAAAAGACTCATTAGAAAAAAGAGATGAAAAAATCACTGTATAAATTTTTGAGCAACAAGAACACCCCAGGTCGGCAGCCATCTATTCAACACTAATCTTGTGAGGAGCAATTGTCAAATATACAAGACCCTCTCTCTGATTTTGCAGAATTAATAAGCAGTAATAAAGCAATGTCGATTAGCCAAGCCCGTCCGGAATTAAATGAAATAAAATCTAATGAATACGCGTCAATAAAGTTCGGTGAAAGCAAGAATCAATAAAACAAGGCATATAGCTCTGTAAAGGAAAGCATTGTCAAGGCTACACAGGATTTAAATTTTACTCTAAATCGTCAAATCAAGATGGATAGTGATAACGAAATTATGCATAGGAAAAAAAGTCTTAGTCGCAGTAAAGGTATTTCTCTGATGCAATCGAATACGGGAGTTATTGACTTTAAAAAAAGCTCTAATAGTATTCTGAAATGCGATGTTGATTTTACTTTCATAAATGGAAAATCAGAGTTTATCCCGCGGCGATGTCGATGATATTTCATAGATCCTTCTCCCTATTTCTTTTACGAATAACTAATTTAATTTTGAAATGAAAAAGTTATAATTGAAATTCAAATATTAATATCGCCGCTGATGAAAAAAGAGGCCCAGTTGAGCAATGAGATCAAAAAACTACAGTATCAGTTCTCCTACAGCTAGCATGTTAGTACTATCCGTCATTTATAGATTTTAGATAAGTAACTATCCGAACAACTCGGCATTTTATGCAAAAAGATGGGGTTGCCCATGCGCAAAAATTAGTCCATTTAAAACTTTAACATGATTAACACTCAAAGCCATCTTCAGGAACTGTATTATGTCTAACCATTGCTCATGGCATATCAAAATAAAATACATATTCTCGATGAATAACTTAAGCAGTTGAGGTAAGACAGTGATGCTTTGCTGAGCTTTGGTGAGGAAATCATAACTGAAAACAATTTTCTCAGAAAATAACTATAAAATAAAAATCAGTACATCCTTAAATCCTAGCAAATAGGACTCAACGCCAGTTTTTTAAAGTTGGATAACCAAAATTTAATTGAATCAAACAATCTCCTGAAATAAAAAAACAATTTCCTTCTTCTTAAGTTAAGATAAACTGAGGATCAAAATAAGAGATAAAAGATCAACATATCCAAGCCAAGCTTAAATTTGAATGAGACATTAAAGGAACTTAGAGAAGAGAAAGAAAGAATGAAAAATTACTAGTTGGATATCATGGAATTGGAGAAAAAATTGTAAGTTGTGACCAATCAATTGAATAATGAAAAATCTATATTAAAGGAGAATGAGAGAAAGAATTGCTAACTTGAGAATTAGATTGTTAAACTGAAAAATTAAGTTAAAATTGGCAAACAACAGTTTTAGTCTTATCAAGTATCTCATCAAGGAATAGTCAATAACTTAGAATTAGAAGTTCAGACTTTAAAAAATCAGCTGATGGCAGCACAGAGGCGCTAAAATTAACTCTTCACTAAAAGTATGGCTCTTGAGTCTGAATTGCAGGATAAAAATGCAAAGAGTCACAATTTATCTCTCCAAAATACTCAACTTCAAACAAACAATAATAACATTCTTCAAATGTTATAAACTTATGAAGTTAAGGTAAACTCTCAAAATAAAAAAATAAAGCAACTGGAAAGCGAAATAAAAGATACAAACGAAAGCACTGTTGGACAGAGGAAAGACAATGAAATGCTGGAGTTTAAACTGTCTGAAAAGTAAAAGTAAATGAATAGAAAAGAGGGTGAATGGAAAAAGGAGAGGGAGAGAATGTCAAAGATGTGGTAGGAAAGATTAGACGTCATGAAAAAGACCATGATTTAAGAGAAGGAAAGCCTTTATGACCAAATTCAGAATTTTTCAAACGAAAAAATAATCAAATAGAGGAAATGATATCTATTGACTTAATTGACAATAATGATTCAA